>ERZ838516.286-NODE-286-length-82779-cov-17.592887_pt1 | contig 82779 bp, 65 predicted proteins | sample MGYA00519910_ERZ838516 | MGnify/ENA primary metagenome ERZ838516 (study PRJEB31850, sample SAMEA3708837) | human gut metagenome | biome: human gut; feature: human-associated habitat; material: faeces | place: China | collected 2014 ... | reverse complement strand
TATCTCAATGAGTTGGGATGAGGGTTGCTATGTTTAGCGGACAGTAATAAAAAAAAATACATCAATGGACGCAAAAGAAATACAAATGCGCATCGAGCGCGTAAAGACCGACATTGAAAAGGAGGTGCGCGACCGGCTGCCGCGTAAGGTCGGGGTGGTGGCCGTAAACCATTTCCGGCAGAACTTCCGCGATGCCGGGTGGCGAGACAACGGACTGCATCCCTGGAAAAAGACGCGATGGCAGCAGGGCGGCGGCCCTGACGCAAAATACACGCCTCTGACTTCACGGCGCGACCACCTCATGCGCTCCCTCCAGTACGAACAGACCGCACCGGGGGAGGTCACCGTCACAGACCCCGTGCCATACGCGGCCAGTAGAAAAGAGATTTTTAGGAATAAATAGTCATAAATAACTATTGCTGGTTTTACACCTAAATACTTATCTGTTTCTACTTATGATTACAACAGATGTAACCTTCCTGGTCATATGCTTTTCTTTCTTTATGAATTAATTCTATTAACCTTTGCAATTCAAGTATATCTGATTTGATATCCTTAAAATGTTCACACTGTTCATCATATCTTTTACGAGAACCAGACTTCAAACGGGATTCAATATCATCCGGAATTAAATAGGAAGAACGCTCTTTGCCTAAATATTGCCAAAACTCAAAGAGATATATGCTGATTCCAGCCAGATCAAAGTCGCCGAAGTGAAGATAATGGTTGGAAATAGTGCACAGCCATCTTCTAAGGTCGGTCGACTGAGGATACCGGGATACAAACAGCACTTTGTCTGAAAGTCCATGAGCATGAAGATACTCCTCAAAGAATCTGCGCTGCCTACGGATCATCCTGAAATTTTCCATATTCTCGACACCAATTACTACGACATCTTCGGGAATTGTAAATTTCTTCCAATCTGAGACAAAGAGGAAGCTTCCTTCTTGCGGATTTACCGGGAATGGTTCTCCACCAAGGAAGCACTCGACACGTTCATAACTGTTTACAGGAAACCCAGGGCAGGAACGAATCATAACAAGTTTGGAGTTTCCTGTTTCCGTTGCCATTAAAGCACGGGAATCGTAAGCATTTGCTTCAAAAAGACGAAAACGCTCATCCTTATCTACAAGAAATCTTTTCATTGCCTCAGTATCACGGGCACGATACGTTTTTCTTGAGCCACGTGATATTACCAACAACAGACCTTCTGCCAGCAATTCGTCAAGCAACTTACTGTTCAGCCTCGACCCGGCAACTTGTTCACCGGCTAGCAATGCCTGTATAGACGCACTTATTGCCATATTATCCGATTAATTTATTCGTTTCAACAATTTCTCTACTCTTGTCCTTACTCCATGCTTACTTAACAGGTATGTATAGCGGTAGTCGTATGGATTATACGATGTAGGTGAACTGTTGATAAGATAGATATTGCGTGAATTTGCAAACTGCAGAATGCCTTTTATATTGTTAGGATGCAAGCGACCTATCTCATCCATCATGCAGTGTACGATGAAATCTCCACTTTTCTTCACTGCCTTTTTCTTAAACACATTGATGAGCATGATATTAACCATTGCTTTCACAAGAATATCCGTACCATCCGATCCTACATTATTTATACGTTCAACCCAACCGGTGTCATTGTCGTTCTCTTTCACACGGAACTGTAAACGGAAAGCGTCCCCCAAAGATACAGTCAGACGATTCGGTTCGTTCTGCAACTGATGAGACAGGCTCTTCAGATAATCTACGACCTTACGGTTCACTTCATCCCGATTATTATTTGAAAAAAGGTTCAGTTCGCCAATAGAAAAAGCATTCTCTATAGCATAATCATGAATTGATATAAGCAGTTTCATGAGTTTGTCGGATGACTCATCTGCCCTGAGTTCAATACTCTTGATTACTCCTGCAAAATTCTTTTCTATAAAATCACGGTTTATATCTTGTATCACCCCATCCACATCAGATCGGCGTTTCATCAGTGAACCGATTTCCGCCGAGATACGCCCCAAGATATCTTTATAATGTTCGCTGGTACGTCTACGGAACTCCTCGATTTTATTATTATCCATAAAGTCCTGCAAATCCGCAGCAATCACCAAATAGTCATTGTCTGTTACAGGCATTGTATTGAAATGGAAAGCATTTTGGGGTTTGAAGTTACGATTAAAATTCACAACTATAGATTTAAGCCTGTCTATCGTTTCACGCTTCTGATTGACTGTGCCTCGAAGCTGACTTAAAAGTTGCAGACAATCCAGTTCGGTCTTCTTCATCTTGTCATCAGAGAGAAAAGCATCAGGTACAAGATGTTCATTTTCTACCATCTGACGGTAAAGCGTCAAGCCTTCTATCCTATGCGTCAGTTCCCCACGAACCTTTTTCCGATGCTCCTCCATTTCTTCACATTTTTTCCCTATACGTGTCCGCCTGTCTTCATAACGCTGACGTATCATGGCGAGTTGCTGCTCAAATGCCTTAATTGTCTTTCTAATTTCCGGTTCCTTGGCAAAAAGATTTTGCTCTGTGTCGCGATATCTGATAACAATTGGACGTTCTTCATCAATCCTCATCAACAGAGCCTTTAAATCATTTAAAGCCCTGAGGTATTGCTCGAGCAGGTTCGTATCAACGCCCTTGCCTGCAAGTTCGGCTTTCTGCTGTTCGTTGAGTTGTTGCTTTTGTGCGGCGAATTCCTGATTACGCTCGAACGCTACAGCATCTTGCGATTTCTTAAATAAACGCAATTCCTCATCAAGTGCTTTGGTTGCTTTGTTAAACGATGAATCGAGCTCCTTAAGATCTTTTTTATACTTCGATTCATACTTATTGCGCGCCTCCTTCTCCGAATTCACATGAAGTACTGCCTCATTAAAGGAATGTTCACGAACGTCTTTTTCGCGGGCAATATGCTCCTGTTCTTCCATCTCCAGCTTATGCCGCAGGTTATGCAGGTTCTGCCGCTTGGCTGGCACCTGTTCTTCTTCCACCTTCAACGATGTCATTTTCTGACGAAGCGGGTTGACCTGTACTGCATATTTCTTTCCAAGTTTAGCAATCTCTTCCTGAAGAGTAACAGGCAATAGCATAAGCTGATGGTTAATCTGCCTTACCTGCTCTTCCAGGTTCTTCTTCTCCAATCTATATTCATCAGGCGTACGATGCACAGAGGCAATATTATCCAAGTTTAACTTTACGCCAAACATACCATTAGCCACAGTGTCCAACTGAGGGTCAAGCCCTTGAGCATATAGAATCCTCTCTTCGTCAACGACTTTGCCTATCGTGTTCTCCCAGCCTTCAGAGTTTTCACAAAGCCACTTGTAAAAAGAACCGTCTAAACGAGCCAATAAACCATCAATCTTAGCGATTTGTTCACGCATCTGTGTACGGTCAGCGTCAAGACGTTCCTGTTCACGCTCGGATGCTTGTTTTATCTCCGTTTCTTTCATCTCATACTCGGCAGTAATCCGATCAATCTGACTTTTTACCGCTGTCTGTTGAGCCGCATTCTCTTTCTCCGTAAAATTCAATTGTTGCAGTTCCTCATCTACTTGCTTTATTTCATTAGCCATAGGATGCCACTGACGAAGTTCCTTCAGCGCATTTTCAGTCCTGTTCTGTTCAGTCAACAACATTTGCAGACGTTCGTCGGAGTCGTGCCGCCAGCTGTTGAAAGTCTCCATAACCTGATTCCTGTTTCTGGTACGTTCTTCTTCCAAGCTCTTACGCTTTATCTGAAGTTCGGTCTGTTTCTGATAATATGCTTCTTTCTGCATGTTCCCAAACGCCAGACGTGCATTTTCCAGTTTACCTTTTGCTATGTTGTACTTTTCCTCTATCGACGCATAAGCTTTCAACAAATCATCCAATAGCGTTTGTTTATCAGCAGCCTCCTGTCTGATTGCGGACTCACGACCGGCAAGAGCGAGTTTGTCATCAATACCCTCGTCAGCGAAATACTTTCTTGCCTGTGCTATTTCCTTCAGTTTACCTTTTTTTGCACCAAGGTCCTGATTGAGCGCGTCTTTTTCTTTATCATATTCTGCCGTAAGTTCTTTTTCACGCTTATGCGCTTTATCTATTTCCGCTTCAACTTCTGAGGCTTCGATCTCCAAAAGAGGTATATGCTTTTCACTATAAGCTACAGCATGATTGAGCATGTGCCATACGTCAGACAACTGCTGGTCGAGTGCAACAATTGTACGGCCCTGTTCAGCTATTTTCAATGCTTGCTGACGCACAGGGTAATTGCCATCACGTGTTTGGCGGAACCAACAGTCTATCTCGTCATACTCTCGCTCAAAATCTGTAACAAGTCGTCTGTATGTCTGCAAATCAATCGGCAAATCCTCATCAGTCATGGATTGTATAATCGTATTCTTTACAAAGTCCGCATCAAGTTTGGTATTCAGAAAGACATTCTGAATGCTTCGTGGTATATTCTGATAATGCGAGCTCTGCACCAATGCATAACGCGCATATTTATGGTCATGAGTGTTGCCGAAGATTATATCCTTAAACATCACACCGGACTCTATTCTTGCAGAAACAGCTACGTCTTTGTCTATACGTTCGCGAATCTTCACCCAGTCACTCAATACCCGCTTGTCATCGTCTATTAACCATTCACGCTGATAAGGTGCATCAATAAACCGCCATGAAGCGCGTCCTTGATATCTGCCGACAAGTATCGTATATGCGCCATTGTCTCGCATCACTTCATAAAGTATATAAGAGTTTGACTGGCGAAAATAAAATTCATCAAACGATTTCTGTCCTTGTTGAATACCCAAATGCTGTTTATCCGCATTGTAGAAAAACAGCAGTGCCCTCAATACCGTACTTTTACCGACACCCTGAGTCCCTGTGAAATGCACATTCCCGTCTACAGATATCTCTGCATACGGAATATTGGCACTATTGATAAAAATAATCTTATTCAGGTATTTCATCTTCATTTGCAATTTGAATTATTTCAACCAATTCTTCAGCATAACGGAATGCCGAAGTAACCTTAAAGGTCTCATCAAGTTCGCTGATACACTCTGCAAAGCCCATGTTCTGCATTTCCTGAAGCAGTTTGTTTACTATTTCAACATTGGATCCCACACCGTATTTCTTGAACAGATGGCTTGCCTTTTCCTTCAGTTCGATATCCAGACTGATTTGTTCTACCAAATGGCTTTTGCGAAACTGATATCCTGCAGCAAATGACTGATTATAGCATTTCAGAAAATCCAGATAGTCAAGCCATTTCGAAAAGCTGTCCAATTTCTGCTCTATCGTCTGCTTACCCTCTCCTATTCTTGAGAAATAGAAGTAACCATTACCAGATTCCAGTTGCAGACCTATTTCCTTGAAGTATTCTGTATAATCTTCCAAATTCTCCTCGATATCCTCATACAGATGACGGACAGAGGTATCTGCACTGTCTACCGAAAGAAACTCTCCCCGGCTTAACCGCTCGTATATTCTTTGAGTATTATTTCGCATAAATTATAGGATATTCTATGTCTTGATAAATTGCATATTCGCCTGTTATCCGGCATTCATCAGGATGCAAGATAACCAGCTGACAGAAGAGGGTAGCATGTTCTTCTATGCTACGTTTCACTTTATAGTCATACTTCAGAATGAAATCAAACAGATTATAACTTGATGCTAAAAATGCATTCCAGACTTCGGCAGAATCCACCTCCTTCAGTTGCCGGATATGTTCTTGCAAGTCTTCATCTGCCAGAGGCCCGGCTTCCGTTCTGGCTGTTTTCTGTATTCCATTCCGTTCGGCAATTCGTCTCAGCAACTTTACTACCTGATCGTTTTCCCTTAGCATTTCTAAAGACAGCCGAATCTTATTATATTGGCGGGATTCCATCCAAAGAGGATTCCTTTCTTCCAGAACATTTACCAAGTTCGTACCAGTCTTGATAAGCAACTGATCTTGCAGATACTTCAACTTCCGTATCTTTTTGTAAAGTTGATTTTGCAGGTCTATCTGATTGATATAAGAAATAATCTGCCTGTCAATTTCCATCAGCGCATGATAGGCTTCTACAAAATCATGCTTCACATCGCTACAGGTCTTTGCCATGTGCGGATCATTGGCCATGATGAAAAAGGCGTGTTCATTATCCATCAGTTTTTCACATTCACGTATCATGGCACGAATGCTATGGCTTTTTTCATCCAGATTCTCCAGTTTCTTCTTTTTGATGACATAATTAGGTTCCTGCTTATAGGCATTGTCCATATTACGCTTCAAATCCACCACATTCCTTAGGGTCCTGAATCCGGTCTTCTTTAAAAGTTGCCGCACACTATCCTGATATCCGGCTTTGCGGTTGGGATTAGTCTCCTGCAGGAAATAACCGATATTCTCTTTCAGGGTGTTGATGCACTCTTGTACGCTCAACACGCTAATTTCCTCATTGACATTAAGCACTTCCTCAAAAAAGTTCAGATAGTCGCTTTCAATCTCAACCGTATTTCCGGATTCCACCAGCACACCATAATCGACCAGCTTTCTCAATCTTTGTTCATTTCCACCAACAAGGTCAATGGCAAGACTCGACGGAAACTTCATAAGCTTCCGCTTCTCAAACATCTCACTCAGCAATCTTTGCTCACGTGAGAGCGTCTTGGTCAGTTCTTCTATACTTCTGAAATGCGTCAGGACATCCATAATTTCAAAACTCTGTTATTAGCACTAATATCAGAAAAATATCACCCTCGGTAAACCTTACACCATTCGGCTACGATATGCGTCAACACCGCTCACGGCTGCAAAAGCTCCTATAACCAAATGAGCCAACGCTTTCTTCATGCCCGCCCTCTTGTGCTCGCTCTATTTGTACAACTTAACCATTCTCTCAACCATGCCCTTCATATCCATTCGTAGCGAAGCTGGGCTTACAACTTCAATGCCATCCCCAAAAGAGCGAATTAGCGACAAAAGCTCATAGTTCACTTGCGCTTTCAGTGTCACTTTCCATTTGCCGTCCTTCAGTTTCTCGGGCCTCGCACACTGCGACTCATGCAGAGGTTTGGTCACGACATATCCAATGGTCTGGTCGGTGACGTGCAGTTCTATTTCCTCAACCGGGCCACTGGTAACAGACACCCCTACTACATCGCTGAAATACTCATCAAAGTCGAAACCGGCGGGGAGTCCTTGGTAAGCATCCGTAGTTTCTGTTATATTGTCAATGCGGTCGATAGCGTAGTTAGACAAATATGTGCATCCGTCGTGCTTACCTATAAGAAACCACCTGTTGTTGTATTGCTTCAGATAATACGGGCTCACCCTGACCTTTCGCGCCTCCTTTCCGAATGGATGGTATTCCACCTCGACGACCCGCTTGTTGACTATCATGTCAAATATCGACTTATACCATTTCATCCCCTTCAGATAAGGATTGTGCTGGAAGCTAACCACAGAGTCTGTATCCTCACCAAGCTTACTGGTAGTATACAGTCGTGACTCCACTTCCGAAAGCCAGTCAAACTGAGGAACGCCATCAAATCGTTTAAGCAACATGATGGCATCATGAAGCATATCTACCTCTTCTTGCCTGATAGGCAAGTCCTTAATTGTCTTCGATCCGGCAGCATAACGATAGTATGTCTTGCGCCCATCTTTTATCCTATCTATTGTGACATCATACCCCAACGGGTCTTCCATAAAGTTCAGGTCGTCGAAAATCTGGCGGCGTTGGACACCCTCAGCTCCTTTCACACCACGAGTACCGTTAACCTCTGCAAGCGCTTTGTTGCAAGCGTCAATCAGGTCTTGCAGATAGAATCTGCGTTGGTGGTTGCGTAAGCACCTGTCTAATGCCAGATACCTTATGATTGCGTTTTTAGTCCTTGGCATAATGATTAATATTAAACACTTTTGCACATGCACGTTCCACCTGTACTCTGTGTGCGCAGGTGAAACAATTGGTCAGATATCTTCCAAAGCCACGTCAAACTTTATATCGTTGCGTCGCTTCAAGACTATCACGTCTCGCGTGTCTGTATCGTCGATATGGTAGTGTTTTTTGTTAACGCTCCTGTCACGCAGAATATCCCATCCATTGGCAAAGCCTCCGTCAGGGAATATGGACAAGCGCTTTCCACCACACTCCATGTTCAGCACACGCCAGTGGGTCAACGTGTTGTACTGCTGAGATTGTATTGGCCTCAATTCTCCGTCTATGCCATATACATTACGCAGGTCATTGAGCCAGCCATCTGTGAGGTCATGCAAAACCCGGTCGCGTTGCATGCTGCTCTGTAGATTTGCCGTTATCGAACCACGATAATTTGCATCATAATAAACCTCCAGCAAGAACTCCAAGTCAAATCCCTTTCCAATCTGCTTGACAAAATGCCCTATGGTCTGCAATGTCATCACTATTCCCATCACGCTCTTCAGATGCTCATCCTGATAAGATACAGAAAGTTTGCTTTCGCTGTTCTTACAATGAGCTATGAACCTGTCGACGATACCTCCAGAATGTTCCTGAATCACCCGGCCCAGTTCGTTGGTCTTTATCTGCAGGTGGTCGCTACCATGAAGGAAGAAAAACCTGGTTGAGTCCTTGTATGAGCAATCCACCGTCGTCGGGCTCTTTACGATATTGCCCATCCTTGCGCAGTAAAGCGTGCCGTTGCCCCATTTGTCATTCAGGTTGGCGGTCTCTCTGTCGTTGGTGAAGTACAGTGTGTCACCAATATAAGCAATAGGCCATACTGCCTTGTCGCCGAATGGCGATGGCATCTCTACCACATCAGTTCCCCATGCCGCCTTTACGGTGCGCAATATTTGCATGGTCGGCTCCGGATAGGCATCATGATTATTCCTTATTGCACATAGCGATGTCTTGACATGTGCTTTCGAGAAATTGCCTGAGCAGTGGGTGCGCCATCCATGTTCTGTTCCGTCATAGTCCCATCGGCCAAAGTCGTCGTTGACAAAGAAGGTGCACTCACGCACAGCATTGCAATACGCCTCCTGCATACTCGCAATGCATGTCTCCGACGCGTCTTTCGACACAAAGGCTATCTCTTCGGGCAAGACGCCCCTCGACTCTTCCTCTTCACATATCCATGCCAGTGCCGCATCAATGTCAACCTTGTCGATGTAGCGCAACGTGAATTTGTTCAACAGGAAGTCTTTTGAGTTCTTGCGTTTGGCTTCCTCAAGCATAGCCTTGGATGCGGCGATGATTCTTTTCATCAATGGCCCGTCCGTCATTTGGTTTGAATAACCGGCACCGCCGGGATTGGTGTCGAATATACAGAGATGGCCGTTAGGCATGATGGCAAAGTCAACCGCCCCGCGCTCCTTGCCCAGCACGTCGAGCAATGCTTGCGTAAACACAATGCCAAGTGTAAAAATCAGGTTCTTTTCTGCCGACAGGTTGTTGAGCCACTTCTTCTGATTCTTGTGGCGGAAACGTATCTCGGCAAAGTCTGTCTGCAGCAAGTCGCCCAATATGACATTGCGCCTGATGGCCGTCTTGTCATTAGAGCCACAGCAATGAGTAAACAGTTCCTTGCCATTGATGGCGAAATGGTAGTTTGGGCGCCCTTCCTTCTTCGACCTTCTTGGATTCATGTCCAGCGGCATGTTGCTTAGCTTATCCACAGGGTCTGCTGCCTCTGTCTCTAATACCGCACGTCCGCACTTTGCGCACATACAGTAGCCAAAGCCCACTCCCTCGTTGTAATATAGTATCTTGGCATATCCGGTGTCTTTGTTGCTCCTCACAGAAAACAGGTGGGGTTCTTTCGCGTTTTCATCCCAGTCGGTTGTCCCAATGAGCTGTGCGCTCACGTGTGTGTACTTGTTGTTCGCCATGATGCGGCTCTTGTCTTCGTTCATGTCAGGAACGAAGCCAACTGGTTGCACCAACTCAATGGCATACTGGTCATTGGCCTGCCACTTCAGCTTTCCGTCAATGCTGTTGTCGTCTACCACACACTTGTTGCTGTTGTGGTATATCTTCTTGAACGTCTTCGAGTCCTCATACATGTTGGCAAACTCTATGCCGCGAACCACATAGACCACGCCGTCCACCACGATGCTGTTGCCCGGCGCGTACTGCGATATAGCCTCTCTCAGGCCGTACGACGGGTTGGCAGAATTCATGTTGGCATACCCCTTTGCAACAGCGTTGCAGTTCAAGTCAAGAGTCAACACGTTAACAGGCATGTTGGCATTTGGCGTAAACCTGCTTGTGGCCCAATAGTTGAGGAGCCTGTTTTTCAACACATCCCTGTACTGCATCTTAAGCAACGTGAGAAACTTGTCGTTCTTGGCATCTCCGTAAACCAGTTTTATATCCTTGAGTTTCGTGCCCAGTTCCGCATAGCAGCGTTTGTTTTCGTCAAGGGCCTTGGCCACAACTGTCTCAACAGCATTGTCGAATACGGTTCCCTGTATCAGCTGCTCCAACTCGTTTCTCACCTTTCCGTCGAGCGCTTCCAGGCATTTATTGTTGAAAAGCTCAAACATCGTTCCCTTTGTTTCCAGCTTTGTGTTCGGTGTGCATTCGTCGTTTGTTTCCGGGTCAACTATTATCATTCGGTTTCCATTTTTGCGGCCTTCATAATTGGTGTAATAGTCGAAGACGGCTTGTGTCAGCTTGCCGCCATTGTCACCGCCGCTGAACACGCCAAACGAGCGCACAAGGAAAGAGTTGACATGGCGTTGCACAACCTGCGGACTTAACAGGTCTACCTTAGGCACACATACCGGGCGACTGATGATGGTTGCTATGGGGTTGAAGAGCGTACGCAAACCTATGGCGTCACTGCCACAGAGGGTTATGCAGGCGCTCTGCACCTTGTTGTTTCGCCCGCTTCGCCCGGCGCGTTGCTTATAGTTGGCCGGAAGTGGCGGCACGCTTGTCTGCATCACCACCTCAAGGCTGCCCAAGTCTACGCCCATCTCCATGGTTGTCGAACAAGCCAGGATGTTTATGGTGTGCTCCTTGAAGTCTTGTTGCAGAGTGCGCGAAACGTCCTTATCAACCTGGGCCGTATGCTCTGCCTGGATAAACAGGTTAGGCAAAGCATGGATGTTGGTCAGACGGTTTTCAAACACACCACCTTCACCCCAGATGCGATTGTCCCAGAGCAGTTTGCGGTTCTCTCTGGCCCAAGCCCTCACTTCCTCTGCAGTCACTTGCTTGCCACTATCCTTGTAATATGGGTAAACGGTCCATTGCTCGTGCAGCTTCTCATCAAGCACACGAACCTCATTACCTCTCAGGTAAGGGGCAAAGCCCTTAAAATTGTTCTCTATGGGGCGCAAACAAACAGTGTGGCGTACAGATGCATCAGTGTTGGTGTTGCAAAGATATACATCTTCATAGAGCTTGAAGCACAGGTTCTTCAAGTTGAAACGCAGGGCCTGAGTATAACCTAATTCCTGATCCTTCTTGCTTACAGGGTCCAGGACAAAGCCGCCACACTCCCGATCCCAATGCATTGAGGGCTCAACGAGATTGTGAGATTCATTTGTCACGTCGCCCCAAAGTGCTTCTACCAAGTTGTTGATAAGCGTAAAATTCTCTTTGTAAAGTTCAGCCACACCTCTTCCTGAATCCAACTTCAGCAGCTCGCAGATATAGCGGACGACACGGGAATTGGAAACCGTCTTTGCATCCAACTTGGGTTTCAAGGCTGGACGACGGCGCGGCTTCTCGGTGGCAAAACGCTCGCAGGCGAATATGTCAAGTGGATTCTTGTCTGACAACTTCAAGAACAACGACTGGTTGGAACGCACCGTGTAGTCCATGAATATCTGTATGAGATGGTGCCAGTCGTCTTTGCTTATCTTGTATTTCTCATTGCGGATGGCATCGTTGAATGCCTTTACAGCCTCCGGCAACTCTATCTGCTCTATCTGGGGATAGCATGCACAGAAGAGCCCTAATGTCTCAGGAGCCGCTGACGATGTTGGACGGCTCGACAGGTACATCACCATGATGGAGTGAACATACTTTTCCATGACGTCGTTGGGGATACGACCATTTGCATCCACCTCATCACTGTCGCCGGAGCGCTTTACAAACTGCTCACAGAACACCCTGCAGAGCTTGTCTTTCTTCAGCAGGTCGGCAATCTCCATCCATGTGAGATAGGTCTTGGCACTCTGCAACGCCTGCATCTTGCCGACTATCGCCATCAAGTTGTCCGGGTTGGCTGCAAGCTCTGCCGCCAGCCGGCCTTGCTCTGCCTTGATGTCTTTTTCTTTGTCCTTGCGCCTGCAAAGCTCATGGAATACCGTGCTGTAGAACCAGTCGCGCTCCTGCTCGAGGTTCTGGTTCATCGTTGCCTTGGCAGCCAACTGGCGGCTGTCGGCAAAGCTGATATACTGCTGGCCGCCATGAAGTATTATTTTGTCGCTGTCGGTCGTTGCCACGCGGTCAAGGTTGTCGAGCACCGACGGTGCCATCACCCTCGAAATAAATTCGGGCGATGTGCGGAACTTCATTAGATATGAGCTGTCGGCACTCTCGTGGGCGTCTGCGTCGGCCTCCTCGTCGCTGTTCTTCCGCTTAGTCAACTTGCTGTTGCAGTAAGGACACTTGCACTTGGTGTTCACCACGAGGTGCCACTGTCCTTTGGGGGTTGCAAGGCCAAGCGCCGCCACCAGCCGGCCTTTCTCCGCACACATGGCTACATTGTTGTCGCCTCGGGCATTGCGGTCTTTCGACAGCCCTATGATGGCAAGCACCTCGTCTTTCTCCGTGTCTTCGTCGTCAACCAGGTCGAAGAGGTCGCTGTCTTCCCTCTCAACGGCCTTATACTCGCCAAACGTGTCGCCTGGCGCCCTGTTGAACTGGGCCAATGCCACATATTCGCCACAATGCTTACAGCGACAAAGCTCAAGCAGCGGGTTTTCCTTTTGGTCTTCAGCGGCGTTGTTCAATGAGTATATCTTGAACGAACCGCCATCGTGCTCGGTCAGGCGTACATACAAACCATTGTTTGGCACACGGAAGAAATAGTGTACCTTTACTTTCAGCAGCGGATTGCCGTTGGCATCAGTGGGCACGCGCCGGCACATATCGTCGAGCAGGGCGAGCTTATGCCCAATGCTGCCTTCGCCGGGGAAGAGCGCGTCGAGCGCCACATACTCCTGCTTGAACAGCGTCATCCACTTCGCGCCGTCGGCATTGTCGGGCATGACCTCTTCGCCCATACGCCGGCCGCCTATCACCTTCACTTGCCCGGTGCCTACGCCTGTGATGCCGCTGATGAAAGCCTGAAGCTGGCGTTCTTCCTCCTCAGGGTCGGAGCCATTGCCGAAGGTGGCCGACGACGTGGCAAAGCGAACAGAACCGGCCGTAACGCCAAAAGCCAGCAGCACACGGCGCAAGAGCATGGCCAGTTCGGCGGCTCCTGCCCCGGTGTAGGTGTGCGTCTCGTCGATGACAACCCACGACAGGCTCTTCTGCTCTGCATCGATGAGCCTTGCGTCTGTTCCGCGAAGAAGGATATATTCGAGCATCGTGGGGTTGGTGAGCAAGATATTTGGCGGAGTCTTCCTGACCTTCTCGCGGGTGTATAGCATGTGCTTGTATTTGTACTCCTGTTTATCCGCATCCCAACCACGAATCAATTCGATGCGCTTACGCGTACGCTCGGCATCAACCGAATAGTCGTCGGCTGCCGGCTCACGCTCCGGCAGGTCACCGTTATAAACGGTATATGTAAGGTCTGTGCCCTCAAGCAGTTCTTCCAGACGCTCTTTCTGGTCTTCCATCAGAGCGTTCAAGGGATAGAGGAAAAGCGCCTGCACCTGCTCTTTCTTTCCCTTGTCAATGAGGTCTTTCACAAGCGGCATCATGAAGCACTCGGTCTTTCCTGAACCTGTACCCGTGGTGACGCAGACTGACATGGGCTTGCCTTCTGCCGTCTTTTCCTGCAACAGGTATTTCCAACTCTGATACTGGTGCTCGTATGGCTGGAACTTCGTGCTTTTCCACAGCCCGCCAACCAAGGCCTTGGCGGTGTCGGCAGACACCGTGTGCACGGCTTTGTATGAGTTCATGCACTGCACCACAGGCATGGCGTCGTCTGGGGCGAAGATGTGCCTTATCTCCTCACTTATTTTCTTTGAGTATTGCAACTGGCTCTCGTTGCCGCTCTCGCCACACCACATGGCTATGAGAGCTCGCTCCACTGCCTCGCGGCTGTCCTTGTATAAGTTGGCAAATCTCATGTTCAATCGTTGATTAATATATTGTTTGTGTCTAAACGAAACTCGTCGGCAAAGCGAATCAGCTCCTTTATGTCGCCTTCTGTCAGCATGCCGCCCCGGGCTTCCCTCAAGGGCGCTATCAGTTTCTCGGCAGTCTGGCCTTTATGCGCAATAAGACGCAGGCTCCTGAATTGGCCGAAGTAGGCTTGATACAGCTTGGCTGCCTCAAAGCACCTTAGCTCTACGTCTGCCAGTTTCTTTCCTTTTGCAAATGGCGATGGCGGAGCAGGCTCTACATAGTGCAATGACATGTCTGTGTCGGGATAGCGCATATCCATGAAGAAAGTCTCGCCACGCTGCTTCTTGTAGCCCTCTTCGTAGATTATTGGTTGCGGTTCTGGCTCTGTGTCTGGGTTCCATTTCATCAATTTGTGTTGCAATGCGGCGCTTGGCTTTGCCAACGCCACCCTCAACCATAAGGGGGCATTGGCGTCAAGGGCTGTTGCCGGCATCGACTTATACTCTTTCAACCAAGTAAGCTCAACATTGTCGCCACCAGCAGCGAAGGTGGAAAACACCGACCCTATGTGCGAGCAGTTGTAAAGGCGATAACCCTGACGGCTGAAATCGGCTATGCGCACGCGGTCTTTGAGTATATAAGGCAAAACAAACTCCTCGCCGTCGGCAACATAACGATGCAAGCGCCCATCCAGATACAGCTCCTTGACAAGCGTCGGGCGATATACCTCTATCTCGAAGTTGCCGATGGACAATGCGACCGTGGGCTGCAATGGTTGCCGGCCGTCGCACACTATGTGGTCCTGGCAGGTGGCCTCTGTGCCATCCGGCTGATGATAGAGTATGGCACCTGCGGCAAAGTCGCGACAGATTTCACCCAGATAGGCAACGGTGAGCCGGTGGGCTACCCCTTTTTCGGTGACGCGCAAGTCTACCAGACCGTATGCCGGCTGGCTTTCTTCCGTCCACGGCAGGAAGCGCCCTCCCTCTTTGTATTCCACCTCTTGGCAAACGCCATCGCTCTCAACACGGGCTTCGGCAATGGCGTCGCGTGTGGCAAAGTGGCGCATACGGATGTCTTCTTTATGGAATATAAGCGGATAATATTCGTCTATCGTCCCTTCCTCTTCGTCCTCTTCCATATACTTCACGAGCCCGCCGTCTGCATAGTGTATGGTGTCTCTGTGCAGCAACGTGTAAACCTGGTCGTAACCGTTGCGGTTGTAGAGCGTCACGCTGTCACCACTACGGTTGCGCAAGGTTATGTCGCTGAGGATATAAGCCCAGTTCCATTCCGTGCCCACAACATGGGCCTTGTCCACAAAAGGCTTGCGTGCGTCGGCTTCTGCGCCTGCCTGCCAATCGTCGGTATATGCCACAGCCGTCTGCTGCTGTGCGCCCTGACGGCTGCTCCACCTATGGTTGCCGTCATCCATGCGCCACAGCTGCAACCAGCCCGTGGCGTCTTCCGTCTGGGCAATCCATTCGTTGCCTAAGCCATCGAAAGCCACAATCTCTATTTTTGTAAAAGCGCATGCAGGCACGTCTTTGCAGATGGCGTATCTGTCTTCGGCCGACCAGAACACAAAGTCGTTGCCCGTGTTCGAATAGGTCAAGAGCGATTTGCCCTTGTCGAGTTCCTTCACGGTGTGCCCTCCGTTTTTCCACCGCAGACCGAAGTATATGCTTGGCATCTGCTCGGGGTGGGCCACACCCCACAGGCGCAAGCGGTCGTAGCGAAGGTACTGGTGAAGCCCGCCTCCCACCTCTTCTGGCTTCAACCATAGGCGCAACCAGCGGGTCATGTACGGCGATGAAGGCGAATTGGTGACAATCCACTCTAAGGCAAACTTGCAGCGCAACACCTCATCGTTGGCTTTCCTGATGGCTGCCACCAGGCGTGCTGTCGCTTCGTCGCCACTCTCGCCCCCGCCATTCAGTATCCATGCCAGGTATTCATACAGACTGTGCTTCTTTTGTATAGACTGCCTGAAAGCCACGGCCCGGCCGGCGTCATCCAGGTTTTCCAGCGTATAGTTCTCGCCATGCAGCATACGGCACAGGGCCTTGACAAAGCGGCCGTTGTCGCCACGGTTAAGCTCGTGGCGCGCGCCCAAACCGCCAAGCACGTAGATGGAATATTTCCACAGGCGGTTTCCGGCATCAGATGTGTATACATACTTGTCGGCATTGATGCCCGATGCCTCCCACACTTTCTTCAGGTCGACATCCTGGACGGCATTGGCCTGTGCGTTTTCGGCACCGCAATAGCAACGATGATACCACTCTGCCAGGTAGACAATGACCAGGCGCGAAAGGGCCCTGCCGGGAGCAGCCTTCTCCTTGGCATCGAGCGCGTAGAGATATGCTTCCAGTTCATCAAACTCGTCGGCCGTGAGGCGCATCCGCCAAACGTAAGGCCGGGCCACATCCAGACGGTCTGTTATCTTTAGCAGTTCAGGTGTCATTACTTGTTCTTTTGATGCTGCCGGTATATTTCTTTCAGCTTCTCGAGCCCCATGGGTTGCCCATCAGTGCCACCTCGATGTATCATGGAATGGCAGTTGCTGCAAAGCGGCACCAGTCCGTTCTCGGGGTCAAGGGCGTGCTCGCCGTCGGTATTGGCAATGGGGTTTAGGTGGTGAACCTCGATAAAGCAGCGACCTATCTCGCCGTATCGCTCTTCAAAGTCCATGCCGCAAACTTGGCACACATAGCCATACTTTTGCAGACACAGTTGGCGCAAGGCCGGGTTGCGCTCGTGGCGGGTCACGGTGACCTGGCGTATGCGGCCTTCGGTCTGCCCTTCGCGTTCGTCATCAAAAGGCTGCAGCGGGTCGGGCCGGGGCTCAGCAGACTGCGGCCCGTCAGCGCATTGCCCGGACGGCTTCTTTACCTTTGCCTTTTTCAAGGCCTTCTCGTGTTCGGTCAACCTGACCTTTTCGCGGCCCTTAAACGCTTTGGAATCGAGAAACTTGGCATAAATCGACAGAGCCTCCGTAAAGGCGTCGTTGTGCAGAGCGTCTTCGTTTGTGGCGGCCTGGTTGCCGAATATCTCTCCTATCACTTTATCATAGAACCTATGGTCGGTATTGTCGTAGAGCTCGCCAAAGTCTGGCCGGAAGTGCCTACGTATAAAGCCGGGCAGCTCGGTCTCGGCAAACACTGCGAGCTCGATGCTTTTCCCGAGCGGCTTCCTCAGCGTTTTCTGAAGGTATCCGATAAACTTATCATGCGTTGTCTTGCCTGCCATCTCTCTTGTGTGTCATTTTAACGTTGTCAATCTGTATGTCGGTGAATGGAATACCATGGGCACTCTCATCACCTCGCCACCCCACCCGCTTCACAATAGCTATGGTTTTAGCTTGCAAAAGCTGCCATTTTGCAGCTTAAAAGCTATCGTTTCGCAAGCCCAAAACGGCCATTTCACTCCATGGGCTTAATCATTCGTTCAATGAAGCCCGTCTCCTCGTCTGTCAGACCGTACTTATTGTAGAGCTGACGGTCTATCTCGGCAATGCTCTTGCTCCAGTCTATGTCGGAATTAGGGGTAAAGTCTTGGAGGGGAACATTAGACCAAGTATCTCTTGGATTGTGCTGAGTGGCTTTTAGTGTGCCAAGCATTGTGCGAGCAAACTTAGTTTTTATGTACTTCAAGCAAGCTTGTGCTTCACCAACATTATCAAACTTGCCTACACTGATGAATGTATCTGTGTGACCAATCATTGGCATACCGATGATTGGGGTGCTCAATACTTCCCCAAAAGACCCTGTTCCATTGGCTTCTGGAACAAACACATTGTATTTTGAAAAATAATCATTGCTTTGTATATATTCCTTCTTAATCCACCTATAAACACGTTCATTACCTATCCGACCCAAGATTTTATAACTATCAGTTTCACAACCTCTTTCTTTGAATACGTATGGCATCTGTTCTAAGGACTTCGGAGTAACTTGCAAGCCACTCCCATTTCCTTGAACATAAGAAGCTTCAGGGAAATCCTTAAACAATTTCTCTGTAAACTTATACATACCTCTTGAAGATATAATAGCACAAATGTTCATTATTTGTTTCTTTCTGACTTTATCCAGAATTGATACAAGTTCCTTGAACTCAGAGAAGAAACCAATCTTTCCAAAGTTTCTGTAACTATCATAATAGGTTATGGCTACACCTCCCTTAATATCAACAGAGGGGAATACTTCTGTTGATTTAGGGAAATATCTTACTACTTTAAAATGTGGATCTTCTAATATTTTATCCATCCACTCATCCGGTGTTTGTCCTGCTTTGTATAGGAAACGAGCGGGCGTAATAAGCGTAACCTTATCTGACAAGGAAAAGGCAAGCTCATAAAATATATGGTAGATGGGTGATTTACGTGTACTTATTCCTTCTATTTGATACGGCGGATTACCCACCACCGCTGAGAATTTCAACATATCGTTATTTCTATTGTCGCCCCGCCAGAAGCCAACGGAGAGGATATCACTGACGAGTGCCTCCCTGTCGCCTATGGCACGGCTGATTAATTTTTCTGATTTAATATTCACTTGCTCGGTTCCGTTCTTCTTCCTTAGGCTACGGAACCCGAGGAGCGTGCGGCGTGTGATGCGGCGCGCCATGGGCGTATTGCAGATGACATAGATGTTGTTGGCGAGGATATCGTCCCATATTACTTGCTCCTCATCGACAGAGTAGTTGTCTGGGTTGTCTATGAGGCCCGCCTCAACAAAGTCGGCGCAGCGGCGTCGGTAAAGCGAATATGCCACATATAGCGGATAGAGACCCGTCTTTGAGTTTATCTCCAGTATCTTGGCGTCACTGCGGCCAAACACCTCGCGCGTCACTTCGCCACGATCAACAAAACGAGGCTCCATGGTTGTCACCCAGTCGAAGAGCTGCCCGTTGGTGCCCTTCACCTGCTTTTCGCAAGGCCCCGTAAAGCTCTCGTTGAAGAACGTATATCCCCCGAGGCAGTCGCTCATGTGCATGTTGACCACGCGCCACGGTGTGAGCACAGTCTCCTTGTCGGGGTTGTGGAAATAAGAGAATATGGCGCTGATGCGTCGCACGCGTTCGTCCACATGCATGTTGTCGGCCTGGCGCGCCAGCTTGCGGTAACGCTTGCCTGCAGCAACGAAGACGGTGGCATTGTAGCATTTCTTAAACTTGCGGAATGCGACTTTGTCGACACCGCGCGGCATAAACTCTTTCCAAGAGTCATCGTCAACCACACGGGTGAAGTTGTCGAGCGTTATGCCCTCGTCCTCATTGTCTATCTCCGCCCCAAACATCATAAGGGGTATGCGCAGCGAGATGCCACGAAGCACGGAGATGCGGTTGTCGCGCTCCTTGCGCTCCTCAGCCTTGCGTTCCTTTTCGGCCTCAAGGGCGGACTTCTCCTCTTCTGTGAGCTCTTGGTTTTCCCGCCTCTTCCTCTTGGCACGCTCGGCAGCCGCCTGCTGTTTGGCGGTGAGCTTGTTGCTTGATATGTCTATGTTCTTCACCGGCTTGGGCTTGTCCATGTTTGTGGTCTTGCCAATCTCTTTGCCCAGCGAGTCGAGTTCTTCAACCTCGTCAGGAGCCAGCGCCATGAGTGCCCGTATGTCGTATAGACTGTTGTCGTTGAAGCCATTGCGAACCACGCGGTCGACATACACATGCTCCAACTGCTCGAAGAGCCGGTCGGCCTTAAACTCGACCATCTGTCCGCCCTGCATGGCTATGACGGGGCAGAGACGCAGAAAGTTAGCCATGTTCTCTATGTCCTTTTCGCGGGTAGTGGCGGCCGAGGCATATTTCTTTTGCTTCTGGGTGAGCGTGGCAAACTTGGCCGTCTCGGCCACCATCTTAAGCGAACGGTCGGGGGCGAAGTCAAACACGTAGCATTTCGTTTTCATGCGCGTCTGTCCCTCGTCGTCTTCATAGCAATAAGGACTCTGCACACGGAAGATGGTCTGCATGTAGGTGGCGGCCGAAGTGTTTTCAGAACCTTTCAGATAGAAGACAGCCGTCCATGGCTTTACTGTAACCCCAGTGGTGAGCCTGCCACAGGATATGGTGATGGTGTAAGTCTGCTCGGGCTGGTCGCCTATGCGTTTGAGCACCTTGTCGAGGGCATCCTCACGCGTCTCGTCGTCGTCGTTGGCGCCTGCCACATTGATTATTGCATCGAAACCGCCAAACACCTCGTGGTCGTTCAACAGGCGCTCAAGAGCCTTGGCCTCCTTCACGCCCGGCACCACCCAAAGCGTGTGGTTGAACTGCTCGCGGTATTCGTCGGTTGAGAACGGATAGTGACTCTGCTCGTCGTCCTTGCACAGCAGGTCGAGAAACAGCCTTACATCATCCTCATGAACGAAGCGTCCCTTGTCTGCCGCGGGAACGTCGGATCCCTGCTTGGTACGGAAGAACTCCCTAAACTGAAACGTGGCATCGTCGCCCAAGCTCGACTTGACCAACTTGCCAAGGTCGTAGGTTCGTATCTCCATCTCGGGCAGTTCGCGGTAAGGATTGTTGGCAGCAGGCTCGTTGGGGTGTTCCTTGGGCCACAGCTTCTTTGCGGTTTGCTCCTTGATGTAGTCCCAAGTGTATATCTGGTCGTCATCAAAGTCTTCGTATAGGTTGAATGGCGTGCCCGATAGGTGGAGCGTGTTTATGCGCCCGTCTTTCGTCAGCATGTCGATGACGGCCTGCCCAAGGTTGGTGCGCGTGCCCTCATGAGCCTCGTCTATTACCACGAGGTCCCAATCGGTCTGCAGCAAGTCCTTCTTCAGCTGCTCGTCGTTGTCGCCACCCACAAGCGACGAGCGGCGCAAGTATTGCATTGAAGCAAAGAAGATGTAGTGGTTATCGGGATTGTCGAGCGACGTCTCAAGGTCGTAGAAGTCGCCCTCGCCGCCCTCTTCGCTCTTTGTGCCATAACGATAAGTGGTGGCGTGGCCGCCGAAGATTTTCTCAAAGTCATCTTTCCAACTCTTGTTGACCACCGGGCGGTGGGTGACGATGAGCGTGCGACGCACACGATGGCCTGCGTCAAGCTCACCCATGCGCCTCGCCAGTTCGAGGGCGCACAGCGTCTTGCCAAAGCGCATCTTCGCATTCCAAAGGAACTTGGGGTGCTTAAGCCCTTTCTTGAAATACCTGAAAGCCACCGAGACGGCCTGTTCCTGCTCGGGTCGCAGCACGATGCCGCGACCACCAGGCGGGTTTAGCCGCGTCTTAGCCTCTACAGGCTCAATGGTTGTATATACTGCCATGCCGATGTCTCCTATCTTTTCGCAGTGTTGTTCATCAACGATGAGAAACGGGGCGTGAGTTTCTCTTTGTCTTTTCCCGTGTAGTGCCAGTCCTTAACGCGGCAAGGTATGCCTATGTGGCCTGTGCGCTCGCCTTTCTTGCATGCCAGGCACTCCACCTTTTGCCGGTCGCCGAAGAGCCCGCCCTCGTACACCATGTCGCAAGAACCCGGTATGACGTAACGAAGACCGTCCATCTGCCACAGATTCCACGAGATGATATAAGCTACGCCAGGCAGCGACTGGTCGGGCACCTCCCCGCCGAACTTTGCACGGTAATAGTCGCAGAACGTGTAGAACACAGCTTCGCGTGCCAGCAACAGGTTGTCGCCCTGCCATTCGAAACCGTAGGTAGCCTTCAGTGCCTCCTTTGCCCATTCAAGCCAGTCGCCACTTGTCGTCGTGTTCTCGCTCACCACGCGCAGTTTTCGGTCGAGCATGCCTATGCGGCGGTTTAGGTCTATGATGGGCTCGCCTGTCACGGTGTCATACCGTGAGACAAGGTAAGGTGCCTCGCCACACGTTATCTCCAGCCGCTGTTCGCGCACATAGTCAACCCACGTTTTCCCCCTTGCCCCTTCAGGAAAGTCAATCTTCCCCTCGGTAGGTGTCCAGTCGTGAGAATCGGGGTGCTCTGTGTTGAAAACATCACCGCGGCCAAACCACGCCTCGTCGATAAGATTGTTTTGGGCATTGCATATCCATGCCGGCGTAAACACCTCGGCCATGTCCTTGGAACGCTGCGTCTGCACATCGCGTTCCTTTACGGCGCGTGGCCTGATGACAAGACCACATTCACCGGTGATATGCTCGATGGTTATCTCATCGTAAAACGTGTAGCCGGGCCCTCTGTCGGCATAAGAGTCGGTGGCCCAAAAGATATTCTTATGGGTGGTATGGTCTAATAGGAGTTTCGCCAGCACCTCTTCGTGACGCAGGAGCAGGTCGTTCTCGCTTATGTCAACCTCATTCGTCATTTGTTATCATTCACTGTTTTCGCGCAAAACTACGCACCACGCGTGCGATGTTACTGCACAGGTTAATATGTTTCTTAGGCTTCAGCACCTGATGCCAGTAAGAACCGAACCGCAAGCCCCGGCAACTTGTAAATCCGAAGGAGTGCCTCAAGGCTTGGCTGCTTGTCGTTGGCTGGTAAATGAAATACCGTTGCAACATTACAGCGTAACTGCCCGGCATGCCGTTTACTGGTTCATCCCCTATCAACGGGCACAACCTTCAGGCGGTTGATTTTCTTCGACATCGTATCATCATCCAAGTGATTTGATTGCAAATTTAACTAAACGCATCCACATTAAAGAATAAACAGTAGGAAATATTCATCCATTGCATAATTTATAAGTATGACGTGAGGGTGAATGTTTCACGTCTGTCACAGAGCAGACACGCCGCCAAAACGGCGCAAACCACCTGTGACATCGGCAATTCTCACGACGGAAACAAAGATATAGGGTAAGCAGTGCAGAAAGGATGCACACATCATAACAACCTTTGCACCATGAATTGGAAACCTGATTTAATTAACTTAAAACGATATCAGTATGAAGAAGACTCTGTTTCTTTTGCTTGCCCTCATGTCGGTAAGCACTGCAGTGAACGCTCAACTCCTGAGAGCTGAAGAACTGGAAAAGTATGCCAAAGAGAAGTATGGCGAGAAGTGGGTGGACGCGGCAAGCAACCTTGGTGCACAAGTGACGCTCGACAAGAACAACGCCATCACTTATGTACACGTGATTGAGGCTCCGGGGAAGACCAAAGACAATCTTTATGTACTGCTTAACTATTGGTTTACTGCGACCTTCAACGACGCAAATGCGGTCATAAAGTTGAACGACAAGGCATTGGGCACCATCATCGCACAGGGCCATGTTGCCGACATCGCACAGCATGCAGGAGGCACCAGCGCCTACAACGTCAGCATCAGTCCTGTAATCAAGTGTGACATAAAAGACGAAAGAGTACGTGTCACCTACACCGTACCTTACTACAAGGTTGTCCGCACCATCGGTGGAGGATGGATGAGTGCCTTGGGCGGCGGCAATAGCCGCCCGACACAAACTGATGAGAACTGGGCTATAGACAAATGTTTCCCCTTTGCAAAGAAAGATTCTCACAAGAAAACCTCATGCAAGGCCCTTGTCATGGCTCACGCTTACTCAAATGTGGTGATGAACAAGATTGAAGAGTGCATAACGAACGGACTCTCCGGCAACGAAGGGAGCGACTGGTAGAACCGTAAACGCTACCGCATAACATAATCAGGGAGATGCATGCCATGAGTATGCACCTCCCTTTCTTTTTGTTTTTGCCGCCTGCCATGACACCGCCCACAATGCAGCATGGAGCTTGCGAGGGTTACATCGGGCCTGAATAGAATGATGTGATAAAACAAGATCATACATCTTAATATATAATGAATGTTATAAGATTTCGTGAAGTCAAGCCAATTCCGTAACTTTGCATTATCATCATGAACGAAATTCATATCATACTTACAATATATCTCATTGCCATCAACATCGCAACCTTCTTTGTATATGGCATTGACAAGTGGAAGGCAAGGCGTTCCAGGTGGCGCATCCCAGAGTCCACGCTGCTCACGCTTGCGGTTTTGGGCGGCAGCATTGGCGCTTTTATCGGCATGAGAACATGGCACCACAAGACGATGCACAATAAATTCAAGTACGGTGTGCCATTGATTATGAATCTGCAAGTGGTCTTAGCCGTATATATTTACATAAGATTTCACTGAAATTGCGGAAAGCATGAAATACATATTGGCAATAGACTCATTCAAAGGCTGCCTGTCGTCTGCTGAGGTTGAGGAAGCCTTGGCACGCTCGCTGTATAAATATGGTGCAGAAGTGGTTTCCATTACAATGTCGGATGGTGGCGAAGGAATGCTCGAAGCATTCACGGGGGCAATGCATGGCAATATCGTGGAGGCACAGGTGCACGACCCGCTCATGCGACCCATCACGGCACAATATGGCATAGCTAATGACGGAACTGCAATAATTGAGACTTCAAGGGCTTGCGGACTGACACTGATGACGGAAGAAGAGCGTAACCCGATGGTGGCAACCACCTACGGTGTGGGCGAACTCGTGGCGCATGCCGTGAAGCAGGGCGCTCAAAACTTCATCATCGGTCTTGGTGGAATCGGAACAAGCGATGTAGGCATAGGCATGTTGAAGGCAATGACCGATATCTTTGCAAAAGGAGAAACGATAGACCGGGTTATTAAACACACATTGAAGGATTGCAAATTCACGCTTGCCTCCGATGTCCGCAATCCGCTTTACGGTGAGAATGGGGCCGCGCAGGTCTTTGCGAAACAAAAAGGGGCAAACGATGAAATGATTGCCAAGCTTGATGAGAGAGCGCAGCGCTTTGCCGGTTTTTCATACCGCCACTTCGGCTTCGACCGTTCAAACGCGTCAGGGGCAGGGGCTGCTGGCGGGTTGGGCTATGCTTTCATGCAATATTTTGGTGGAAAGGCCGTGTCTGGAGCCGACCTCCTACTCGACATCATTGACTTTGACCGACTCATTGCCGACGCCGATGTCATCATCACGGGTGAGGGCCGTGCCGATGGGCAGACGTTGATGGGCAAACTACCTGAACGCATACTGCAAAGGGCAAAGAAACATAAAATACCCGTATGGCTTGTTGCCGGGCAAGCAAAAGACAAAGAACGCCTGCTTGCTGCCGGCTTTACAAAAGTGGTAGGCATAACGCCAGAAGGAATGGACATGGACGAGGCAATGAACCCCGACGTGGCAAAAGACAATATACGCCGATGGGCAGAAACAGTGAAACAATAAACAAAGACTATGGCAAACAAAAGAGAATACGCGGCAGCCAACAAGCGTTGGCTGGAAGAGAAATCACAAGAGGAAGGAGTGAAAGCGCTCCCAAAGGGAATCTACTATAAAGTATTGGCAGAAGGAAAGAACGATGGCGTTCACCCCTCTCCAAGAAGCATTGTGACAGCTCACTATACGGGGCGCACAATCGATGGCAGGCTGTTTGACTCCAGCCGTGGCGGTGCTCCACTCGCCGTACGCCTTTGTGACCTCATCGAAGGGTGGATCATAGCCATGCAGTATATGTGTGTGGCCGACAAATGGGAGGTGTATATCCCGTCGGATATGGGCTACGGCAAGTTTTCACAGCCTGGCATCCCCGGTGGCAGCACGCTCATCTTTGAGATAGAGTTGTTGGGAATAGCATAGACAACCGCCACCAGGGAGCCAATGGTAATATGTTTGCCCAATAAACAAATACTGGCTATTGTCGTCCGGAATGACTTCCGACTTTGTATAAGGCGCTTCGAACTACTGCAAAGCAAAGTCGGCAGCCAATCTGACGACATCAAGAGCGGGCGTTCGGAATGCATTTTAGGAATGCCATAACTAACGTCCGACGGCCTGCCAATTGTTGGTAAAGCCGCAAAGACAATGCGAGCAACAAACCCAATCCGGCCGAGAGGGAATGACATTTCCTCGCCTTCCCTTATTGTTTCTTGCGGCCATTGCCATATCAATCCGTAGAATCATCTTTGGACAATGCCTCACTGGTGTTAAACAAGTTTGCAGCATTGCCCCACAAAAACATCTCCACATATCGTGATAGTTCTCTGTCGGCAGCAAGGGTTGCTTTAAGTCTGCTCAAGTTGCTTAGCAATACATTAGCCGGCAGATACGGATAATCGGAGCCGAACAGGATATGTTCCGGCGAAGTGACGGTAAGCATGGCACGGATGACTTCAACCGTGGGATTGCCAGCAAGGTCATAATAGAGCCGCGACAGGTTTCCTTCCCAATCTACAGGCTGCATATACCCGCTACCAACCATTGCCGGAAGAATTGATTTCATGCGTGGGATGGCAAGCGGCAGGAACGAACCGCAATGCGGCACGACAACCCTTAGGTTCGGATAGTGCACCAGAACGTTCCGCGACAGCATATTCACTATGGCACGAGTGGTTTCCGCGGGATACTCGTACATGGCAAGTGGTGTGATGCGGATGATGTTTTCCGGGTAGGGAGTGGGCCGGTGAGGATGGACAATGACTACGGCATGGCGTTCATTCAACACCTCCATCAACGGGTCAAGCTCCGGGTCTCCCAGATACTGCCCGCGGCTGTTGGTTGCCAGCTTGATGCCGTCGGCACGCAAGGTGTCAAGCGCATAGATAGCCTCACGTATGGCAGCATCCACATCAGGCAAAGGAAGGGCGGCACAGAACAAGAAACGTCCCGGGTGCTTTTCCTTTGTTTCCGCCGCCACCTCGTTAACATGACGTATGCAGGCAGCACTCTCCACACCATCGCCGTAATACGGTTGCGGGGCAGGCATGGTCAATACGGCGCAACCAATACCAGCGCTGTCCATGAAGGAAATATGGTTTTCTGCCTCCCATTCGGGCAGCGGGAACGTTTCCTCAAGCTCTGCGCCATGCCTACGCAAAAGTTCCTTGTATTCCGGCAGTATGATGTGCGTATGTACATCTACCGCCATCTGCGCATGAACCATGATGCTTGACATTAAGGCTGTCAGCCCAATTATGATTCGCTTCATTCGCATAAGCCTATTTGTTGGTCAGCGCTTCCTGGTCGGCGGGATATCGTGCGCCAATGATTTCAATGCTGTCAAGATGCCGACGTATATCGGCCAGTTCCTCAGCAGTAAAACAAACGTCTGCCCCTCCTATATTCTCTTTGATGCGTTCTATTCGTTTCGTGCCTGGGATAGGAACTATCCACGGCTTTTGTGCCAGCAGCCAGCCGATGGCAATACGTGCGGGAGTCGTTTCCTTCTTGCGAGCCAGCTCCTCCACATATTCCACCAAAGCCACATTGTGTTGCATGTTCTCGGGCTGGAAACGCGGGATGGTGGAACGGAAATCCGTCTTTTCAAACGTTGTATTGCGGTCGAAGCGCCCTGTCAGCATGGCTTTCCCCAGCGGACTGAACGGCACGAAGCCTATGCCCAGTTCCTCAAGCGTTGGCAGCAGCTCCTTTTCCACCTGGCGATACCAAAGGGAGTATTCGCTCTGCACGGCCGTTAGCGGACAGACGGCATGGGCGCGTCGCACCGTGGCGGGTGCCGCTTCCGACAATCCCCAATGCAACACCTTGCCCTCTTTGATTAGCGAGGCAACCGTATCAGCCACCTCCTCTATAGGAGTGTCGGGGTCCACCCGATGCTGATAATACAGGTCGATGTGGTCGGTACGGAGGCGTCGGAGCGAGCCCTCTACCGCCTTGCGGATGGTGGCAGGCTTGCTCGACAGGCTTACGGGACGTGCCGATGTATTGAGGTCGGGCATGTTCACCAGGTCGTAGCCGAATTTTGTGGCGATGACCACCTTGTCGCGTACCGGTTCCAGTGCTTCGCCCACCAACTCTTCATTCTTGAACGCGCTGTAGACCTCTGCCGTATCAAAGAACGCAACACCCAAATCCACTGCTTCACGCAAGGTAGCTATGGCTTCCTTCCTGTCGGGATATGGCGGATAGCTCTGCGTAAACCCCATGCAGCCAAGCCCTACCGCCGAAACCTCCAATCCCTGCTTGCCCAATATTCTCTTTTTCATAACAATAATAATTTTAAGTTGTTTCCTTATTGCAAAAGTAAAGGGATATCATGAAAAATCACATATCCCTTTTACGGATAAAACAAACGTGTTTACTGTATATGGCAGATGATACACCACACGGCAATCAACATCATTTCTTTATATCGCGCATACCAAAGTGACGCCATAGGCCAACTGCCACATTGTTTACATTGCCAAACACATTCAGCCTATTGACGAATTTTCAAAGCGTCGGCTCCGGATTGTTCAAACCTGTGGGCACAGCTAATCATTCGATGAGAGTGTAACCGTCACATTGCCATTTCCCAACGCTGATTTCAACCGTGTGCCGTCCGCATTGTCTATCCGCCCAATCCGGGTAAAGTTCCACGAATTGGTGGAATAATAAATCACCAGATACTTTCCCTGGTAAAGAATGATGTCACCGGGGCCTGTTGTTGTCTGCCTGTCATTGCGGGGGAGGTTTGTGCCAAGCGGCCCAACTTTTTCCATGTTACCGTAATCCTCCATTTCCACGGTTACGTCTCCTTTAGACAGCAACGCCATCAAAGCGTCAGCTGACGAATTATACACCAAAGTGGCTGTGAATGTCTCGCCGCCTTTGATGGCCAGCCTGATTGAATTTGTTTTCATACTATTGTCATTTTCATTTGATTGTCCGAATATCGGTAATGATACCAACATACAAGTCAACAGTTGTACGACTTTCCTGACTTTCATATTATATATTTGATTCTGTTTTCCGGCTCCACCATTTTTACATGGCAAGGAAGCCAATGAACCCACTTAAACTTTCTCCGAAAAGTCTTTTTTGCCTCATTCCGAGGTTCTTTTCGGCCTGTTTCTTCCCCGTCATTCGTCATGTAGCCCGCTGCGCTCTTCTTTCCGGCAAAGAAACTGCCACGAAAACATTACTCGGGCTGAAGTCGCAAAAAGTTTAAATGAGTCCAATAATCCGTTTTGTAAATGCCTTCATTGCGACGCATTATCATACAGAGAAGAATAGACAGAAGGGATGAGGACTGTGCTGTTCCTCATCCGTCTGTTTTTACTACTTATAAGATTCCTTATACACATTCACGATGTCTGCGTCAGACATCTGGACACGGTCACTGGTGAACATGACGCCCATCACTTCGCGGGTGTTGCGCATCAACGTTTCAAACTCTTCGGGAACTATACCATAATCCGACATCTTCAAGTCGGCTACTCCACAGGCCTCCTGCAGTCGGGTCAGTGCAGTAAGGAAGTCTTCTGGCTTAGTGGCTTCCGTCATGCCCATTGCCTGTGCCATGCGGATGAATCGGTCATCGCATGCATGGTGTTCGATGAAGTATTTGTAATAGGCACGGCTCACCATTATCAGTCCTGCGCCGTGAGGCAGGTTGGGATGATAGGCCGAAAGCGCATGTTCCAATGCATGCTCACTGGTTATAAGCGTCAGGCACATCACACCGCCAGACAATGTGTTGCCAAAAGCAACGCGCGTACGAGCCTCAATATCATTTCCGTCCTTAATGGCACGGGGCAAATATTCGGCAATATTACGGATGGCCTCGAGGGCATACATGTCACTCATCAGATTGGCACCTTTGGCTATATATCCCTCTGTGCTGTGGAACAAAGCATCGAAACCTTGATATGCAGTGAATGTGGCCGGTACGCTTTTCATCAGTTCAGCATCGACAATGGATAGAACGGGGAACAGCGACGCGTCTCCCACAAAAGCTTTTTCAAACGTATCTTCCTTTGTGATAACGCCCGAGCTGTCGGTCTCCGACCCCGTACCCGCAGTGGTCGTAATGGCTATGATTGGCAATGGCCTTACGGCAATGGGCTGTCCTTTTCCTGAACCGATGGGCACGTAATCCCACAGTTCGCCTTCGTTCGTAGCCATCACGGCAATGGCCTTGGCACAGTCCATGACACTTCCGCCACCAAGCGCTACGAGAAAGTCACAATCATTGTCGCGTGCCACCTTTGCCCCTGCATTGACATTACCGACAGAGGGATTGGGAGCGACACCGCCGAAAACGAATGTTTCCACGCCCGCCCTGTGCAATTGCTCTTCCGTGCGGGCAAGGTAACCGTTGGCACGGGTCGATTTTCCGTTTGAGATAATTATCAGCGCACGTCTGCCCGGCATTGGTTGATCACCTAATTTGTTCAACATCCCTTTACCAAACATCACACGTGTTGGGATGTACATGTCGTAATTGTTGTTTGTTTCCATATATTACTCGTTGATTAAATTGTTGCAATGTCACTCAAATTTCCTTCCGCACAGATTCCGACCTTGCGTGCATAGAAGTTCAGACAATGGTTTATGGCCCACCCATCCGCATCCCGGCAGTTAGAACAACTGCGCAAAGTATCTATGCTGCCACTCATAATCGCTTGTGAATTAATTTTGGTGCAAAGATAACAGACTGCCTCCGTAAATGGGATAACGCATTTACGGAGGATTGTAACCGAATTACAGATTGTTTCCCACACCCCGTTCTCACCATAAACAAGGTGAATTATGAATTGCCTCACCTACAGGACTTTGTTAGGAATGCAACACATTGCACAGCGAGGCATCCAACAACGAGAAAAACAACAATAATCGTGCAAACCAGAGGCCGACCATCGCGACAGGACATCGGCGCCATATATGCCACACGCTGCCACGGCACAGCATACAAAGAAACATAAAAGGAACAAAAGGCAAACGTAAGTTGTTCGCGGCAGTAAGTGCCTGACGATAAGCAGAGCGCACGATTTCCTTCGGCGAGGGAAACCGTGCGTATGCTGAGCCTTTGCCACCTTGACCGGCTTGGCGCAGAAGAGCGTTGAGTAAAGCCTCTTGCCAAGCCGAATATTCGCAACGTGCATGTGGCTTTTACAGATTCATGCAAAACCACAAATGCTGAGGCTTGTCTACTTAACCACCACAAGCCTGCCAATCACCTCAACTGCATTCGATACTCATTAGGGGTGCATCCGGCAACCTTCTTGAACAGACGGCTCAAGTGATGGGGATATTGAAAACCAACTTCATAAGCTATCTCGCTGACAGTTTTGTTTGTTCCCAACAGCCGGTCTTTCACTTTGCTGATTATTGCCTGGTGAATGTATTCGATGGCCGACTTTCCCGTCTGCTTCTTAACAAGGTCGCCAAAGTAGTTGGCTGAGAAATGAAGCTGGTCGGCGCACCAGGCCACAGAGGGCAATCCGAGCTCTATTGGCTTCCTGGAGTCGAAATATCCATTCAGCAAAGCTTCAAACCTTATAAGGACATCAGAATTGATAACCTCACGGGTTGCAAATTGCCTGTCGTAGAAACGAAGGCAATGGTTAAGCAAAACTTCTATGTTGGAAATAATGATGCTGCGGCTGTGCTTATCGATAGGGTGGCGAAGCTCCTCCTCTATCTCTTCGAAACAATTGAAGATTGTCTGCCGCTCACGCTCCGACATGTGCAACGCCTCATTCACTTCATACGAAAAGAAGGTGTATTCCTTCATCTTGCGGGCAAACAACGTACCGCGTATCAAGTCTGGATGGAACAGCAACGCATAACCTTGCGGGTGCAGGGTCTCTCCGTCATCATCGATACCTCCCACTTGTCCCGGGGCAATAAACACCAGAGTTCCTTCCTGGTAGTCATACTTATTGCGCCCGTAAGAAATGGGGCCGTGTATTTTCTCTTTCAAGAAGATGGCATAGAAACCGAAACATTTGCAACGGTGCTTCAAAACCTCCACCTTGGAAAAATCGACTATGCCCACCAAGGGATTCAGTGTTTCCAGTCCCAGAAACTCATTATAGTCGTTGATTGTCTGCAAGTCTAATATTTCACCCATGCTTTTTCACCTTTTTCGCTTTACTGCTCAAAAGTACGGAATTATTCCCAAAGCCAATTCAGTTTTGCAACCCATTCTGTAAAATAGGTAGGAGATTCTGTGAAATTGGTTCGCGACGTTTCGTTTGCAGTGCTGTTCGCCCAAATTGGTGCATCAATCTGTATTTTATGTATAAGCAAAAACAGCCAAACAGTATAATTTTGCACACGAAAAATAACACATAAACAATATGAATACATTCATAAGATTTCTTAAAAACTGGACCTTGCCTATCGGCATGACATGCGGCGTGATGGGATTTATGGCATTCCACTATATACCTCAACTGTCGCCAATCAAGCCCGAAGCCCAACAAACAGCCGAATTTCTGATGCCGACAGTGCTTTTCGTGATGCTGCTGTCCACATTCTGCAAAGTCAATCCCCACGACATGCGCCTCACCCGATGGCATGTCTGGCTTATACTGTTCCAGATGTTGTCATGTCTGGCAATAGCCATGTTTCTTCACTTCCTCCCATCATTCAGCCATGCCTTACTTGCCGAAGGACTGATGATTTGCCTCGTATGACCGACGGCAGGTGCTGCCGCCGTGATAACAGGCAAGCTCGGAGGCAGCGAGACATCGCTCACCACATATACAATACTGAGCAATCTGGCGGCAGCAATAATCATACCGTTGGTTTTCCCCATGGTTGAGAAGCACACCGAGACATCATTTATCTGCCAATTCCTCACAATACTGCGCCGTGTGTTCCCACTGCTCATATTCCCGTTTCTCATAGCCTGGGGACTGCGTGTGTTTTTCCCCAAGGCACATGCTGCAGTCGTTAGGCATACCGGTGGCCTTGCCTTTTACCTATGGGGGTTCGGCCTAACACTGTCTGTGGGGCAGACATGCCGCTATTTGGTCGACAGCCCGGTTAGCACCCACCTCAAATGGCTGCTGTCGCTCGTCAGTCTCGTTGCCTGTGCAATGCAATTTTTCATAGGGAAAACGGTTGGCGCCGCCTACGGCGAGCGCATAGGCGGTGGCCAGGGCCTGGGACAAAAAAACACTATCTTCGCCATCTGGGTATCATACACCTACCTGTCGCCGGTCTTGTCTGTTGCTCCCGGTACGTACATCATTTGGCAAAACCTCTTCAACTCGTGGCAGCTATGGCGCAAGGAGAAGCAAAGTGGCAAGAAACCTAAACGGCAATGACAATGCCAACATCGGTTGCCAACCACTACCGGCCACAGACAATGGCAGCAGGTGTCGGTTGCCGCCCGCCACGGCGCCACGCCAACGCGGGCCGGCCTGCAGTCTGTAAAATGGGTGCAACGTTCTGTAATGCGTGTATGGTGGCAATGGCCATTGTTGATTAACTTTGCAACATCATATAACAACGTCAAAGACATATACATTAAATTATGGAGAATATCAAATTAAGAAATGGCGTGGAAATGCCAATATTGGGCTATGGCGTCTACCAAGTGTCACCTTCGGAATGCGAGCGATGCGTGAGCGATGCCATCAGCACTGGCTACCGCATGATAGACACGGCCCAAGCTTACAGCAATGAAGAGGGCGTTGGCAATGCCATGGCAAAAAGCGGAGTACCGCGCAACCAACTGTTCATAGTCAGTAAGATATGGATTTCAAACGCTGGATATGAGCGCGCAAAGAACTCTATCGACGAGTCTCTCCGCAAACTAAAGAGCGATTACATAGACCTGATGCTTATTCACCAGCCATTCGGCGACTATTACGGCTCATACCGTGCGATGGAAGAGGCCTACAAAGCAGGCAAACTACGTGCAATAGGTGTGTCTAACTTCTATCCCGACCGTTTCATCGACTTGGCAGAGTTCAGCGAAATACCGCCTATGGTCAACCAGGTTGAAACCAATGTATTCAACCAACAAATTGTCGCCCAGCAGATAATGCAGGAATATGGGGCACACATCATGGCATGGGGGCCGTTTGCCGAAGGCCGCAATAATTTCTTCAACAACGAGGCTTTGGTTGAAATAGGCAACAAGCACGGCAAAAGTGCTGCCCAGGTGGCATTGCGATACCTCATACAGCGAGGCGTCGTTGTCATCCCAAAGTCTGTCCACAAAGAGCGCATGGAGCAAAACATCGACGTATTCGACTTCACTCTCGACAGCGAGGACATGCAGCGCATACGCCAGCTTGACTTGGGCCGCAGTCTGTTTTTCTCGCATTACGACCCGCAGACAGTGAAATGGCTGGTTCAGTATGGCAAGAGCAAATGACGGCATGAGCCGTTTTCAACCCTCGGCCATGAGCGTGCCGCAAACCGACAGCCGGCCCTGCATGAACGCTAAAGCAACCTTTACCACGCCACCACAAGGCCCCGCTTCACTCTCACAGGCAATAGTAAATTTGGATTAATACGGATGATATGGCCTTCGGCGGCATGTTCCGCACAACAAAAGCTTGCCAAAGCTTGGTTAGATGGCTGTGCCGATGGCAAGCCGAAGGGGGGCCTAATGTGGCAGCGGGCATCGGCCGGGCTCAAAGGCAACAAAGCAACTTACTGGCACCGACAATGGCAAAACAACTAAATCGGAACGATATGGACAAAAGAAACAACAACGGAATATCCAGACGTACGGCCCTGAAACGGATGGCGATGCTCATGGCAGGAGCATCCTGTCTGGGCTTGCCTACCTTAACCTCATGTGACATGGAAACAAAGAAACGCATCATCTTGTATTTCACCGCTACCGGCAACTGCCTCTATGTGGCGCGCGAACTGGCAGACAAACACACCGAGCTGCTCAGCATACCACAAATGATGAAACAAAAGCGCTACACGTTTGAAGCAGATGAAATAGGCCTTGTTTACCCGGTATACGGCCACATGCCACCAAACATGGTGAGAGAGTTCATCAACAAGGCACGGCTGACGGCAAGGTACAAGTTCGCCATACTGACCTATGGCAACCGCAAATGCAGTTCGGTGGAGATATGGGACGACATTTCGCGTAAAGCCGGTTGTGCCTTCGACTATATCACCACGATGATAATGGTCGACAACTGGCTGCCCAACTTCGACATGAACGAACAAATAAAGATTGACAAGCACATACCTGAAAGTCTGGACCGAATCACCGCCGACATCAACAGCCACAGGCGTTGGCACGAACCGGTCACAGAGCTGGAACGCCAACAACACGCCGGTTTCCTCAAATCATCAGGGGTGAACCCAGAAGTGGGCTTCAAGATGATTAGCCAAGAGGCGTTTGCCGTAACCGACTCATGCATAGGCTGCGGAATATGCACAGAGGTTTGCCCGCGCGGCAATTACACACTGACCTCAACGGGCGTAAAGACCGAAGGCGATTGCGAGTTTTGCTTCGCCTGCATACACAACTGTCCGCAGAAAGCCATTGTCTTCAAACAGCTTAAGGAAGTAAACCCAAATGCCAGATATCGCAACGAACACGTCTCGCTGTGGAGCATCAAAGAAGCCAACAGACAAAACAAACCCACAGAGTGAAGCCTGCGGAAAATACCAACTGTGCTAAATGGCGTGGCTGACACCCCCAGCCCAGAGCCTCATTTCGCCATGCCCAGGGCCCGAATGTCAGTATATTGTATGGCCGTCGGGCCGCGACGATGATGCCACAACGCGACAAAACGCCGCGAAAGGCCAGCGCACACTTGCCGCAAGGCACTGTTTTAGAACACAACACAACAACTTTACCAATATTAAATAACTGCAAATAAACAAAGGGCACCGCCATTTTGCATGGCGGTGCCCCCTTCTTTCATGCCCCAAAGCAGCAAAATGGGCACAAAATGTTTGTCAGGGCATTTACAATATGCCATGTTCGGGTTAAAAAGCACTAAATGAATGGTTTATCCATATTTTCATGCCTGTAAGGCATCGAGCCTTAAAACAAAATTCGTATTTTTGCAAACCAACCAATCAATGCAATGCGATGGAAAGACTTGACGTATTCGATTGCTCTGACATACTTATTGCAAGCTACTTCTCCGACGACCGGGGCTGCGCCCACGAAAACCGTGAACATACACTGATATACATTTGTTCGGGCATGCTCGAGATTGACGACAAGGGCACCAAGACTGTACTGAAGGCCGGAGACTGTGCCTTCATGAGACGCGACAACTGCATGTGGCTGCAAAACACATTGTCGGCGGAAAGCCGTATCATTCTATCGTGCTTAAATTCTCGAAGCCTTTCCTGCGCAAGCATTACCAATCGCTCAACAAAAAAGCACTGCCAGATGATGCCAGGCGCGACAGGGCAAGCCTTAGAATCCTGCCCGGAAAACGCCCGGACATACGCAGTCTCTTCGAGTCGGTAGCGCCTTATTTCAATGCTGGTGTGAAACCGGCGGACGAAATACTGGAACTGAAGATGACCGAAGGGCTTTACATACTGCTCAATACCGACAAGAACCTGTATGCATCGCTGTTCGATTTCGTTGAGCCATGGAAGATAGACATACTTGACTACATGAACGAGAACTACATGTACGACCTGTCCATGGACGAGATAGCAAGCTATACAGGCCGCAGCCTTGCCACATTCAAACGCGACTTTGCAAAAATAAGCGATGTGACACCACGCAAATGGCTGATACGACGCAGGCTTGAAGCAGCCCACCGGCTTATACTTTCGGGAAAAGCCAATGTCACGGACGCCTGTTACTCGGTTGGCTTTAAAAACCTGTCGCACTTCTCCAAGGCATACAAGGCCATGTACGGCACGTCGCCAAAAAACGAAACCTGAGCCGCCCGGCAAAGCAGGTTGAGCCAAACAACAAAGCCGGCATCTGATGTTTGCATTACCTTTGCACCGACTATATGACTTAACAAAGCAAAGGAATCATGGACAACAAATTGAAGAACGAAAGCAAATGCAGCCGCCGCAGTTTCCTCAAGGCTACCGCTGCCATGGGGGCGGCACTTGCTGTAAGCCCGGCTGTCGACAAGGTAGAAGCAGCGTCGCGCGCCGTAACAGCCAACGGCAGAAAGGCAAACATGCCGGAGGGCACCAAATCAATTGCACACCGAACCCTTGGCACGGGCACTGCCGCCTTTGAGGTGTCGGCATTAGGCTTCGGCGTGATGGGCATGACTTACAACCGCAGCCAGCATCCCGACAAAAAACAATGCATCCGCCTGCTTCACGAGGCCGTCGACCGGGGCGTCACCCTGTTTGACACAGCCATCATCTACGGCCCGCTCAACAACGAAGAACTGGCCGGCGAAGCCTTGGGAGAATTCAGGGGCAGGGTCAACGTGACTACCAAGTTCGGCCACGAAGTTGTCGACGGGAAAGCCACCGGCCGCCAAGACAGCCGCCCGGCAACCATACGCAGGTATTGCGAAGAGTCGTTGAAGCGCTTGCGCACCGATGTCATACCGATGTTCTACCAGCACCGCTTCGACCGCAACACGCCTGTAGAAGAAGTGGCCGCCACGCTCAAAGACCTTATAAAGGAAGGCAAGGTGCTTCATTGGGGCATGTGCGAGGTAAACGCCGAGACCATACGCAAGGCACACGCAATATGCCCACTGACAGCCATACAAAGCGAATACCACCTTATGCACCGCGAGGTTGAGCGAAACGGGGTGCTCGATGTGTGCCGTGAATTGGGAATAGGCTTTGTGCCTTACAGTCCAATGAACAGGGGATTCCTGGGTGGCGACCTCAACGAATACACCGTGTTCGACGCCCACAACGACAACCGCAACACCTTGCCACGCTTCACCCCCGAGGCTATGCGGGCCAACTACCGCATTGTAAATGTGCTTCAGCGCTTCGGACGCGAATATGGCATGACGTCGGCGCAACTGGCTCTCGGGTGGCTTTTGCAAAAAGAACCGTGGATTGTGCCTATACCCGGAACGACAAAATTGGCGCATCTTGACGAGAACCTGGGCACATTGGCCTTTGCCCTTGGCAAAGATGAATGGAAAAGGCTCGAAGATGAAGTTTCCGCCATACCGGTGACAGGCGACAGGTATAACGCCGAACAACAAAAACAGGTGCAATGACACAAAAGCCATGACCCCATTTTCCATGGCCGCCGGACACTTTCCTTGTTGCATGCTATGTAAATTTTTTATCTGCTGCCTACGCCATTGTGCCCTCCCGGCTGCCGTACGGGCTTCCAAAACGGCGCGTTTCATCTGATGAAACGGCCCTTTCGGCCTGCCCGTACGGCCTTTTCGGCAATTCGGTAAGAATGTGGCATGCGCGCAACCCAAACAAGCTGGCTGCCAAATCGTTGCAAAGCGGAAAGGCAAATGCATGCCGATACAAATGGAAATGGCCGTGTATGATTTTTTGATAAGGCAGTCAATATTCAGCACACAGCCCGAAACAAGCAGCATTGCGATAAAGCCACCATGGGCCAAGCCAATGCCTGCCTTGCCGGCAGGCCATGTTTGGTGGCACGGCAGGCATTACCCGCCAACGTTCATCAAACCCGAAGCCACTTCTTTATGTTGCCTGCATGGTTGCCTGCGGCCATCGCCGATGGCACAGCGGGCTTCGGTTGAACATCGAGGCAGGCAAGATTCCAACAAGATTCTGCAGGCATTAGCTGTGCATGTGGTAAACGAAAAACACCCTTACGGCGGTATGGCCAACCGCTTTGGCATAGCCCTCAATATACATCGTGGCAGTTCAAATGTGCCATTCGTTGATATTGGTGTATCTATCCGTAATCTGTCTATGCACATGACGCGGCATTAACAGTAACTTTGCACCAGAAAAAACATCCGGTTGCTTACGACCACAACTTTATGTGCAGCCATATCCACCTGCCTCATGTGCGTAAACTGCATGTGCGGGTAACACAGCTGGAGATGGAAGCGGCAAGAGCAAGGGCAAACTACCGACATGGCACAACATGGTAAAGCTGGGCGAGGCTGAAGGCAACTGCCGCCTGAAGACACAAACGCTAACAGAAGCCTTGGCGGCACACGGCAAGCAGGCTTGGCCAAGCAAATGACTTAAGATAATAAACGATTAAAATAAAGACAAATGAAAACAAAGATTATCACTCTCATTGCCCTGATCATGATGGGCGGTATGCACGTATTTGCACAAAAAGGCAAAACCCTGATTGCGTATTTCAGTTGGGGCGGCAACACGGAACATGTGGCCAAGTACTTTGCCGGGCAAACCGGGGGGACGCTGTTCCGCATCGAACCCATGAAGCCCTACCCCACGGCATACAAGCCTTGCACCGAGGTGGCCAAGGAGGAAAAGGAAAACAACGCCCGCCCGGCAATAAAAAACAAGGTGGAAAACTGGAATAGCTATGACACGATATTCATAGGCTGTCCCGTATGGTGGTGGACGGCACCGATGATTATCAATACTTTCACGGAAAGCTACAGCTTCAAAGGCAAGACCGTGGTTCCTTTCTGCACATACGCCTCAACCTACCGCGACGAGACCCTCAGCAAAATTGTCGAGCTTACCCCGGATGCCAACCACCTGAAAGGCTTCGGAGCTGTGGACAGGAACACGGAAGGCATAGATGAATGGCTCAAAGAAATCAACGTAAAGAAATAAATACAGGAGGACAAGCAAGTGAAAATGTTATTTCTGGCGGCATTGGCGTGCGCCACAATGGCACTCGGAGCATGCTCGGACAATGATGACAACGATGCGGCATCTGCCACAGAAGATGTGGTGCCGGGCACCAACCACAAGGTGCTCATAGCATATTTTTCAGAGCCGTTGCCCGACGGCACCGATGCCAACACATCGGCCAGCCGGGTCGTTGCCGGCAACAGGCTGTATGGAAGTGTGGAATATATGGCAACGGTTATAGGCAAGGCCACTGGCGGAGACATGGTCAGGATACAGACAGAAACGCCCTATCCTGGCAACTTCGACGACTTGGCGGCGCAGGCAGACAATGAGCGCCAGAACGGCATACACCCAACACTATCTACAAGCATCGAGGGCTTTGACAACTACGACGTGGTGTTCGTGGGATACCCAATATGGTGGTACCAAATGCCAATGCCAATGTATTCGTTCTTCGACAGGTATGATTTTTCCGGGAAAACCATCATACCGTTCTCTTCGCACGGCGGAAGCGGATGGTCGGGCACCATTGCCGACATTGCGGGCCTGGAGCCCGAGGCAACCATGGTCGACGGTTTCAGCACCTCGCGCAGCAACGTGGCTTCATCGGCAGGAGAAATACGCAACTGGCTCAGGGACATCAACATCATCGAATGACGAACGGCGGCCATGGCACACATGCCTATGCTTAGGCCCAATGGGCCTACCGGCGGCGGCAAGGTGCCAGTCCTGCCACATCCGCCGCACGTAGGCAAGCCGCAATGAAGCCTTTTCGCAACAAACAACAATAAACGGTAAAAACGCAACATGAACAATTTCACTTTCCAATATCCCGTACGCCAACACTTTGGCAAGGGGTGCGCTGAAAGCGCAATAAAAGAAGAGATGAACCACACGGGCACAAATGTGCTGCTGGCATACGGTGGCAGTTCGCTCAAACGAACGGGCTTGTATGACAAGATACAAGGCTGGTTGCACGAATGCGGCAAAAACGTGTTCGACTTTGGCGGCATCATGCCCAACCCAACCTATGCCATGGTGCAGGAAGGGGCAAAAATGGTGCGCCAACACAACATTGACTTCATACTGGCCGTGGGCGGCGGATCTGTCATTGACTGCTGCAAGATAGTGGCAGCACAGGCCAAGCTTGACGCAGACATCTGGGAAATGCAATACGCCAACCATCTGTTTCCGACAGAATTTTTACCTATGGGGGCCGTTGTAACGGCATCGGGAACAGGTGCCGAGCAAAACAACGGGGCTGTAATCACCAACACCGAAAAGAAACTGAAGCAACCACTTGTCGGGGCATACAACAGTTTCGCAATATTAGACTGCGAACTGACGAAGACCGTGCCGATGAAGCAAGTGGTCAGCGGGGCCTTCGACACGTTGAGCCACTGCATGGAGACATACATGGGCAAACCGATGGCCGACAACATTTCAGACGAAATCAACGAGGCTGTGATGCGTAATGTAATCAACAACTTGCGCGCCATCATAGCCGACCCGGACAACGATTTCGCCCGCGGAGAACTGATGTGGGCGTCGGCCATGGCCGAGAACAGCCTGCTGAAACTGGGCAAACAAACCGACTTTCAGTGCCACATGCTTGAGCACGCCGTTGCCGCCTACACCAATTGTAACCACGGGCAGGGGCTGGCCGTAATACACCCTGCGCTGTACCGCCACATGCTGGGCGAAGGAAGCGAGAAACTGGCACGTATGGCTGAGCGGGTTTGGAACGTGGAAGGCAGCACTACCGAACAGACGGCAGCCCTCGGCATAAACGCGCTCGAAGCATTCATCAGGGAGATTGGGATGCCAACCCGCTGGGCGGAGCTGGGCATAACAGACGAGAACGTGCTACGCGCGGCCGCCGACACATGCTTGCTGATGCCCGGCTGCTGCAAACAGTTTTCAAGAGACGAGCTGTTTGAGGTGCTGAAAGAATGCATGTGATGACATGCCGGCGCCAATGCAGCCCGACTACCTCGCCGCCACGGTGAGCCCGGACAAGGCGAGACCGTAGGCGACAGCCACACCGATGGCAACGCCCAGAGGCGCAACGCCCGTAAACAATAGGCAATGTAACAAATGTGTACAAACATAATATGTATTAAAATGAAAAGGATTTCTACATTATTCGCATTAATATCATTGCTTGCCATTTGCGCAAATGCCCAAAACAATTATTTCGAAGGTGCCCGCGTATTGATAGCCTACTTCTCTTGGAGCGGCAACACTCAAAGGGTGGCCGAAGAGATTCACAACATCACCGGCGGCGATTTGTATAGAATAGAGCCTGCCACGCCATACCCTGACGACTATGCCGAATGCACTGAAGTGGCCTTGGCTGAGCGCGACAACGACGCACGCCCCGCAATAGTCGCGCCCGTGGACAACATGGACGACTATGACATCGTGTTCATAGGGTGCCCCGTATGGTGCATACGGCACCGATGATTATGTCGACATTTGCCGAAAGCTATGACTTCAGCAATAAAACGATAGTTCCTTTCTGCACTTATGCGTCGACGTACCGCGACGAGACACTGCAAAAGATAGTAGACTTGACTCCAAACTCAAACCACCTGACTGGATTGGGGGCAAGGAGTGGCAGCACGAGTGGCGTAAGGAACTGGCTCGAACAGATTGACGATGAATGGAACAACAACATACAGTCGGGCATCAGCACAGCCAAAACGCCCACTGCAGGGAGCGATGCAAAGGTGTACGACATGTCTGGCAGGATGGTGACCGACGACAATACCGCAAACCACAAGATTTACATCATAAAAAAAGACAACCGAACTGTGAAGACAATGACAACAAAATGACTACCTGTCATGAACCAAACTACAAAACATTATGAAGCATTATTTACTTGCACTGTGCCTTTGGGCCTTGCCCTTCTCGGTCGGCAGGTCACAAAACCCGGCCAATGTGTATTTCACATCAGAAATAACCGCAGAGTCTCTTCTACGCATATACCACTCGCTGGGCATGGAAGCTACAGGGCGCGTGGCTGTGAAAATCAGCACAGGCGAGTCGTCGCGCACGTATTATTTGCGCCCTGAACTAATCGGTAGCCTGGTGAGAGAGGTCGGGGGAAATATCGTTGAGTGCAATACGGCATATACCGGCAACCGCTCAAACACAGAAAGCCACCGCAGGGCCATTGCGGAAAGAGGCTTCAACGACATTGCCACTGTCGACATCATGGACGAGGACGGAAGCCTGGACATACCCGTCGCCGACAACACCCACATACAGTTTGACCGTGTGGGCAGCCATATTGCCAACTATGACTTCATTATCAACATCGCCCACTTTAAGGGGCACGCGATGGGCGGCTTCGGCGGTGTGCTGAAAAACCAAAGCATCGGGATGGCTTCGCGCGAAGGCAAGACACTGATACACACTGCCGGCGACTACGAGAACCCCAACCAGGTATTCAACAACCGGCAAGGTCAAGACGCCTTTCTCGAATCGATGGCTGCGGCAGCACAGGCCGTTCACAACTATTTCGGCGGCAGGGTGATATACATCAATGTGATGAACAACCTTTCGGTTGACTGCGACTGCGACGGTAGCCCTTCGGCACCACAGATGCGCGACATCGGTATACTGGCCTCGCTCGACCCCGTAGCACTCGACAAGGCGTGCCTCGACCTTGTGTTCAACCACCAGTCTACGGCCAACGATGACAGCAGGCCGCTGATACAACGCATCAACCGGCAGCACGGCACGCACATTGTTGAATACGCAGAACAGATTGGCCTTGGTACGACAGCCTACAACCTGATAGACATTGACGAAGAAAGCGGCATACACAATGTGGCCGATGAAAACTTAAGGTATAATGTGTACACCACAGAAGGGCTGAAAGTGCTCACCAATGCCAAAAGCCTCGGTTCACTGAAACCCGATATATATATATAGTAAACGGGAGGAAACAGACCGTAAGGTGAATTGCAACCGATATGAATGGGCCGGCAGAATGCCGCCCGGAATGTTTATAATCCATCCCCGCCCGCTTTCGTTGCCAATGGTTGGACAAACTGAAAAGACAGTCCTGCCAAGCCACAACGAAAGCGGTTTTTGGTTTGTGCCAATCACAAATGCAAAGAAACGGACACACAACAAGTGTGTGCATTGGCTGCCGATGAGGGGATGGGCACTGCCGACGGCCGACGGATGATAAAAAAGACAACACGTTTTCACCCCAACAGGGCAACATTACGCATAGCCATGGCATTAGAGCGCACCGGCCATAACGCCACAATGGATGTACAAAGGCGTGCGCAAGCTGATAAAACAAGTGAAACGTTAGGCTTTTCCATTAATTATTTGTAACTTTGCCTTCACAACAAACACAACGACACAAATGATTAAGATATATGGAATGGCAACCTGCCCAGACTGCACATACGTAGACGAGCAGGTGAAAGGCAACGGTAAGTATGATGTGATAGACATTGGCGCACACGTTAAATACATGAAAGAGTTTTTGCGCTTGCGCGATGCAAATCCGGCGTTTGACGCAGCCAAGCGCTCGGGAGCGGTGGGAATACCCTGCTTCGTGCTCGAAGACGGAACGGTGACGTTGAGGCCAGAAGATGCAGGCTTGCGTTCGCGCTCAAACGAATATGAAGGTGCTGCATGCAGCCTCGACGGCAGCGGTTGTTGAACAAGACCGGTTGGTTTGCATATTCACTATCGATAAATAATATTTTGGGGCATGAACAATGCTGACAAACCAAGGTGCAGCTGGTGTAACTTGGACAACCCGGCTTACGTTGCATACCACGACGAGGAATGGGGAGTGGCTGTACACAACGACAACAAGCTTTTCGAGATGCTGCTGCTTGAAACATTCCAAGCCGGACTGTCATGGGAGTGTGTCTTGAACAAACGCGAGGCTTTCCGCAAGGCGTTCGACGGTTTCGACTACAACATCATTGCCAACTATGACGAAAACAAACTGGCAGAACTGCACAACGACAAAGGCATAATACGCAACCGACTGAAAATTAAGGCTGCCGTAACCAACGCCAAGGTCTTCATAGGCATTCAGCAAGAGCATGGGTCGTTCGACAGATATATCTGGGAGTTCACCGACGGGAAGACAATTCATGAGACAGGCTGTGCCACATCGCCCCTGTCTGACCGAATCTCCAAAGAACTTCGACGATTGGGCATGAAGTTTGTTGGTAGCACGATAATATATTCCTACCTGCAGGCCATAGGGATAATAAACTCACACGAGCCTACGTGCTGGTGTGCCACATGATTTCCGCCAAACAACATGGCTTGCCCAAATGGCAGTGATGGCGTGATGGACAGACAGAAGTTATGACACGGGGGCATAACTCTTTGATTTCCATCATGCTCTCACTCTCCACATGAAATATGGGATGGCAGAGATAAACACCGCGCGGGCTTCCAGGCATTGGGCCGTGGAACCAGCACCGTAAACTCAGCCCGGAACGCTCGCGTTGCAACGCGCATCTATATAGCTTTTGTTATATATCACAGAGAATACATAAAGCAGAGAAACAAGCTATGGGTCATTCGTCTTTCAGGATAAAAATCTGATAGCGAAACATTCTCGACGTTTATAAAACGGCTGGAAGAATAGATATCCAGGTTGGATATGCCATACCCCAACCCAATTGCAATGTCGTTGAAACTAAGATTGACACCTCCCTTAACGCTCCAAAATATCCATTCACCCTTATTTGTAGATTTATATTTTGACTTGCTGCCAAAAGTGTTATAATTGAAATAATCAATATACACACCTATATGAGGAATCAGAATTTGCGCTCCACATTCACCCTGAAAGGATATTGCATATTTGCCTAATTTAAACAAAGACGGTGTAGACAATAGAATTGAAGGGCGCAAATAGACTTTCCCTATCTCTTTGTCCGACTCACTTAACTTCCAAGAAGTCCACTGCCCGGAAGCTTTACCGTGAGGAAGATAGTCATTGTACCATTGATTGAAATAACCGATTCCGCTACCAATACCTAAATATGGAAGCAGCATATAATGATATGAAAACTCCCCATCATACGCATCATTAGTATTGAGTCCTGCCGTAAATGCAATGCGCGACCTTTTCATCGAGGGTTGAGCATAAGAGCAAATATGCAAAAGAAGCAATGTTACAATATAAGTAAACTTTTTATGCATGTCTGTGATTTTATGTATAAACCGCTTAATTAACACTTACCTGGAAAAGAAACAATTAAATAGCCGGACCATCGTTTGGTATTACCTGTTTCTATTCAGACTCTTTTATGTTCTGCGACACCCACATTCCGATGTCCTGCTTGCCCAAAGCCGCAGCCATCAAGTCGGGAAACTTGTCAGGCGTACAGGCAAAAGTCGGCACCCCCAACGATGCCAGGAACTCTGCATGGTGCTTGTCGTAGCTCGGAGCTCCATCATCATTCAAGGCTGGCAGCACTATCAGCTGAACCCCACTGGCAACAATGGAAGCGAACCGTTTGCGCATCTCGATGTCATTGCCACCTTCGTATAGGTCGGTCACCAATACAAGCACAGTATCCTGAGGCCGTGTAATGACTCCCTGACAATATGCCAACGCACGCGCTATGTCCGTGCCCCCACCCAACTGCACGCCAAAAAGCAGATCGACGGGGTCTTGCAAGTCGTCGGTCAGGTCGACCACAGAAGTATCAAACACCACCATGCGGGTGCTCACCGACGGTATCGATGCGAGCACAGAGCCAAATATGCCGGAGTAGACAACAGATGTTCCCATGGATCCACTCTGGTCAAGACACAGTATGACATCTTTCAAAGCCCTGCGTTTACGGCCATAGCCGATTCTCACTTCGGGTATTATTGTCTTGTAATCCGGTTGATAGTTCTTGAGGTTCTTCACTATGGTTGTCTTCCAATCAATCTCGTTGTAGCGCGGGTTGCGGCGCCGCGACGAGCGGTTTAGCGCTCCCGTGACAGCTTGCTGCATAGGCGACGACAACTTGCGCAGCAGCTCGTCAACAACCTTGCGCACTACCTGGCGTGCCACATCTTTATTTTTTTCGGGGATGGCACGCCCCAGCGACATCAGCGTTGCAACGAGATGGACGTCGGGAACTACCGTTGCCAGCATCTCCTTCTCTGTCAGTAATGAATCGATGTGCAAACGCTTGATTGCATCACGCTGTATAACCTGGACGACAGTCTGGGGGAAGAACTCCCTGATATCGCCGAGCCAGCGGCTTACCTTCGGGGCCGAAGCCCCAAGGCCGCCACGCAAACCGCCATCGTAGACGGCTTCAAGCGAACGGTCGAGACGTTGCTCCTCGACGGTCAATGCCACCCCTGTACCGTCGGCCTCATTGCCTCCGAGTATCAAACGCCAACGCTTTAAGTATTCAGATTTCATATTACAATAAGATTACTTTATCTCCAATCCCAACAAACTACATACCAACGGCAATACCTTTTGCGCTTCGGCATCGTTGCACGAAGTGCCGACAGAAACAGACGAGGCCTTACTGTTTTCTTCATACCCCCTTGCCTTCTCGCCCAGTTTGCGGCGTTCAACTGAAGTAAACAGACTGAAGGTGCGCCTGATGATGGGCAGAAGTTCTTTAAAATCGGCATCAGACAGATCACAAACCCAGCCATTGACCAGTTCCCACAAGTGGTCATCAAGCAACAGCAGCGACCCCGACGACCGAAGGAATCCCTCGAACCAGTATGCAATATCGGCCGTGGCATTTCCAACAGAAGAGTAAAAACGAAGTGCATCGTGCATCCGTTCATGCGAAACGAGACCTTTGTCATGAAGCAGCCGTGTAGCGTAACCGGAAAGCAACGGATGGACATTTGACGCACTTCCGACCTTGCCAAGAAACTCACACCACATGGAATTAAGCTCACTGTCGTTCAGTGTGGCAACGGCATAATCTGTTGCAGCCAGATGTTCAAGCAAATCTGAAGCAGCATCTTCGTCGATGTTGATGCAGACAAGTAGCCCACCTGCCAATATTCTGGCTATCATGGCCTGCAACATATTGGCAACCTGAGAGAAGTCAAGGTTGCGCACATTGCCATAGCGCACAATGCCCACAAGGTCGGGCACGGCTTCCAGCATCTCGACAATGTCTGTAGAACCGGCCGACAAACCGTCAAGTCGTGTTGTCATGGCCCCAACGACATCGGGCAAGTCGGCAGGGATTACCAAGTTCAACAGATGGGTCAATTCAGGCATATAACGTATGTCTTCCATACGGTGCAACAGATATTTCTGCACGGCCCCATGCAGAGTGTTGCCCCATATTGCCCTTTCAATTATGCAGACAATATGCTCCGGCTTATGGTATAGCGTCCATCGCTCCTTGAATGTTCCCTTTCCTTCTGCCACACCCAGTGTTGCCCAATCTATTCCGAGCAATGAAAGCCGATGGAAAAACAGGCTGCGCTCCAAGTCGTTTGGCTTGCGAAGGTCGAGCGTGAGTTCCTTTATCTCGGCAGTGAACGGCACGCGCAGACGCTTTTGCTGGCGCTCGACATCAATAAGCAACGGCACCTTTGGCACAGCGTCGGGCACATGGCCCAAACGGTCGCCTACAACCATCGACTCGCCGATGAGCCTCAGCAGAATGTCATCGCCAAAGCCCATTACAGCCACAACAGCCTCATTGTATTCGGCGAGGCTCGGTGAGGACAGCCCCCGCAACGCCGCCGAAGCCTGAGCCAGACGCACGGCCTCAATGACATGGGCAACGGAAATGTCCATGTTCTTCTCGCGAAGCAGGCCGGCCACACGGCTTACCCATAACGTGCCGTCGTCATCAGGATGCTTCCATATGTAATCATACCATCCCGGCGACGAGATGCCGGCACCGTATCCGCTTCGCAACATGAGCCTGTCGTATGTCCATGGAATCCAAGTACATTCAACCTTAACCTTTGAAAGACCTTTAAGCAACTGATTGTCGTCCTTAACCTTAGCCTGACATGCCAATGCCGGCAAATGCCACGCTCCGCACACAACGGCAATACAGCCAAAGCCATCTTTCTGTGCGGCGCGAAGCATACGCCTCATCCATGCCTCACGGATAAGGTCACGATGTGAAGCGTTGTCGCTGTCGGCCGCACCACGCAGGGCTGTAACGGCCTCTCTGACAGCATCGAACACACCGGTGTTATCGCGCCGCTGCTCGATTGTCATGTCCCACCATGACTCTCCATCGGAAAAACCGGCTGCCACAGCAAGCAGGTCGAAGGGGTCGGACGGCTCTTCCGCCTGCTGTGCGCCATCGTCAGACATTGCCAACGAATAAGACAACGGCAAGTCGAAAAAGCGCAACTCAACATTCTCACGCAGCGCATAACGCATCGTTTGCCATTCCGGCGAAAATTCTGCAAACGGATAGAATACCGCACGCTGTGGTGCATCAGGCTGATAGCCCAACAGCGCCACCGGCGGTTGCATTCCGACATCGCCTACAAATGGCATCATGGCGTCAGCCTCAGCCGGTCCTTCGAGCAGAATCAAGTCGGGGCGCAATTGCTCCAGTGCCCCAACTACGTTACGGCACGACCCCGGCCCGTGGTGCCTTATTCCCAATAGATGAACATCTGCCATATCATTATCAACTATTTTTTAAACAAGCAAGGCCACTTACATCATCTCTCTTGACGCGCGGTAGATATCTTTCCAGCCGTCACGGTTTTTGACAACGGTCTCCATATACTCCTGCCAAACCACCTTGTCTTGTACAGGATCTTTCACCACGGCTCCAAGTATGCCCGAAACGAGGTCGGAGGCATGTATCTGTCCGTCGCCGAAATAGCCTGCCATGGCCAAGCCGTTGTTAACCACGGAAATGGCTTCGGCCGTGCTCAGCGTACCGCTCGGTGACTTCAGCTTTGTCTTGCCGTCGGCAGTGGCTCCCTGGCGCAACTCCCTGAAAATGGTGACCACACGCCTAATCTCGTCCAACGCAGGCTTCTCTGCCGGCAGTTCCATCACCTTTTCAAAACTTTCCACCCTGCGCCTCACTATGTCAACCTCTTCGTCGATAGTGTCGGGCAGCGGTAATATAACAGTGTTGAAGCGTCGCTTGAGGGCACTCGACAAGTCATTGACACCTTTGTCGCGGTTGTTGGCCGTGGCAATGATGTTGAACCCCTTCACTGCCTGAACCTCACGGTTAAGCTCAGGTATGGGCAATGTTTTCTCTGAAAGTATGGTAATGAGCGTGTCCTGTACGTCGGAGCCGATTCGCGTCAACTCTTCGATGCGCCCAATCTTGCCCTCCTGCATGGCTTTCATCACTGGAGTCTGGACGAGAGCCCCCTCTGTGGGCCCCTCTGCCAACAGGCGGGCATAGTTCCAGCCATAGCGTATGGCCTCCTCGCCCGTACCGGCCGTGCCCTGAACAATCAGGGTAGAGTTGCCGGATATGGCCGCAGCAATATGCTCACTCACCCAACTCTTGGCCGTGCCAGGCAAGCCATAGAGAAGCAAAGCCCGGTCTGTCACAAGCGTTGCGACAGCTATTTCCATCAAACGTCGATTGCCAATGTATTTCGGAGTGACTATAAAGCCATCCTTCAATGTGCCGCCCATCAAATAAGTGACCACAGACTGGGGTGACATTTCCCAGTTTTCGGGCACCGGGTAGGCCTCGTTCTTTTTCAATTCATGCAGTTCCTCAGCAAACTGCTGCTCGGCATGTTGCCTTAATAATGTGCTCATATCATTCAGTTTAATTATTGCTTTGCATAAGATAAGCTACACTCAGGGATGTGCAAGCCAGCTTGCATTCCTCTCGTTTGCATTATCTTTGAATATTTTGTCTATCTCTTCTTTCAAGTCCATGCATTCCTCCAGCTTCATGCAGAATTCGCTGACAGACGGCAATACGCCCTGAGGCGTCTTGGGAGCCAGGCTGAATATATCTGGGCGAAGCTGCGGGTCAAGATACAGAGCCAGGCGCTCAGCTGTGTCTGAAGCGAAGCTCAGCCATCTGTTGTGGAGCAGCCACGACAACACAGCGCGCGAAAACCGTGGCCCCCACGCCTCGTAATTGGCGTCAAACCACGACCGTGGCACCGTGTCAAAGCCTGTCTGCTTGTCAATCCATTTTATTTCTTCGCGCTGGGCGGCTGTGAGCAACCCCACCATATCGGTCACCGACTGATATGATGCCGACTCCTTTAGGGTGTAATAAGCCCATTGCCTGTCTGAATAGTTACAGATTGGCACACTAAGCTCGAAGAACTTGCCAAACGGACGTTTGCGAGCCAGCAAGATTGCGGCACGCTCCTCGTTGCAATCAAGCAGTTCGCACCAAAACGCCAATGGCATGCGTTGTGCCAATTGTCGCAACACATACTCGTTGTCGTTCTCCCGCTTGTCGGGACTAAGTTCCTCAAAGCCCATCTGTTTCATCTCGGGAGTGAACTCAACTTTGCCGTACGACCACCCCAAGAGCCTGCCATATTTTATTTTCCCGCTGAGTATGGCCCGGCAGCGCATGACAAGCTGGGAATCGGGCATTCGGAACATGAGATTGAGCGCCGTTTCCTTTACCGCCGAACTGCGGTCTGTCTGTGAAACGTCAATCAGAAACTGTTCGTCGGCCTTGCCGAGGTTGACCTGCAAACAGGAAAGCAACTCGTTGCGGTGTGCGGCCGACTCATTCTTCCAGTCGCCCTTGAGCATCTCCAATGCAGCGATGGGATTGTCGCGTCTGCACGACCTCAAGATTGACTTTCTTTCACCGTGTGATGCCGTCGACCAAGCCTCAGCCCCGTCGGCACTCGTATCGGAACATCCCATTAGCCCAAGCAGCCAACGGGCGCGGTTGCCACCGAGCACAGCAAGCTGCTCCCGCTCTTCACTGCCGGTGGAATTGTTGCGGTCGTAGGCGCGCCGCAACAATTGCGGCAATACTTCCGGGGATATTATTCGATGCATAGCGGCAGCCTTACGGTAAGCATAAGGCAACAGGAAACGCATTTGCAAGAGCCGAGAAAGCATGGCGTTCTGCCCATCGCCAAGATATGGCAAATCCTCGCCGGGAGCTTCGCCTGCCGTCGCCACCACGGCGGACGGTTGAGGCTCCCACCCTGCCCGCCTGTAGGCAAAGGCCACGGCAGCAGCCTGATAGAAAGCTTCCTCACGGTCGTGTGCCGCACGTTGTATTGCCTGCATCACTCCGTCCAGCGCCTCAGGCAGACCGTCTAAGTCAATGTCTCTGTTTGCTGTACCAAGCAACGCCGCCTGTATTATATTGTCAGTTATGTTCATCTCTCCAAGTATGATATTCGTTATTATACCACATAGCCACCAGTCGCCACCTGCCATCATTTGCAAGCACAAAGGCAGAAAATGGTTTTCCACCGCTAATGGCAAGCACATCTATGCGCATTTCGTCGGAAACAACCAATGGCACAGCATTGCCGGCCATGTCGACCAGGCAACACGCCCCGCCACTGCCGGCCAGCAAAACATCGGATACCAGCAAAGGTATGTCTTCGGCCAAAGGATTCTCTGTGGCATGCTGTCTGTAACGCAGTGCAGCCTGCGACAAGTCGGCACAGTAAGCGGGCACGACCCTGCCATCGACCAAGATTAGTTCTTTTGGCAACGCACGACGGTTGGTACCCGCCCCTGGATAGTAACACATGCTGCCGTCATAGACACACCCCGGAACCCAGCCTGCATCGGCTATGCTGCCTGGTACAGAGAAACTGAGATAGAGGGCACAACGGCCGCTGTGCTCCCCATAAAACCAGTATGAGTCGGTGGTAAGTCCGTTTGCTGTCTGCGAACGCTTGCCAAGCACAAGCCAACGGTCAACCAAGGGCTCACCGCCCAACACCATGTCACGCGATTGCGAAAAGCCGACTTGTGTGCGAATCTCATCCTGCCAGTCGGCCGGCAGCCGGTCTACATTTCGATAGGCGCTTATCACCATGAACAGCTTGCTTAGCTTGTCGGTAAGCTCATGTTTCCAACTCTCGGCACCATAATCAATGTCGGCCATCGCCTTGAGCCGTGCGGCAAGGCCAGGTGCCTGGGCGTCGACCATGCGCTTGGCCATGGCCTCAAAAACAGAATATGCACGTTCGGGAACATTGACAAGACCGTTGCGCAACAGGTCTTTCATCCACACTTCCAAGTCGGCCATGCCTTCCATCACATTCTGGTGGCGCTTGGCCAAACGCTTGGCCTTGGCTTCCTCGTCCACCGGGGCTGCCTCAGTACCTGGCTTTTCTTTTTTCTCGGCCCTGACAGCTCGCTTGTCCAGCCATGACTTCACCCAATCGGGCTCGTCGGCCTGCTCAAATCCATCGGCATGGCTTTCGTAAAGGAAAAGCAGCCCGAGGGCATGTTTGCAGGGAAACTTTCGGCTCGGACACGAACATTTGAAAGCTATATCGGTAATGTCAACCGCAGTCTGGTATGGATTTTTGCCGCTGCCTTGGCAATGCCCCCAGATGCATCGGTCGCTGAATTGCCTGACACTCCACTTGGAAGTGGTTGCCAAACCCTTGGCAGCCTTAACGGAAGCCTCGTCTGGTGCGAGCTGAACTATCTGTTCTTTAGTTAATTTCAAAGGCATATCGTTGTTTAATTTATAGCATATATGTTTTTACAAACACTGTCTAAAACCCACAATCGGGCCATATCATCCGGCCTTGCCATGTGCCCCAAGACCACAAATGACGGCCAGCCAGTGCTTTGTGCCGCCTTGCCTCAATGATGTGGCTGTGCACCACCACTTACAATTATGCATTCATTATCATCATAAACCATTAACTCTAAAATGACGCATTTACGTCAATAGATTTTGGCTGTTTTAGGTTGGCAATACCAAACGACATATAATCATTCATGCTGTCATTGACTGAAAGCCATATACACCGTCTGGATGGCACTTACAGACGTTACCTTGATTGACGTCTACACTGCCGATGCCGGCTACCCCGTATGCGGAAAGCCAGAAAAACATGTGGCAACAATACAATAGCCTATGGCTGCATATGCACTTACCGGCCACTATTTCCAACATTCGCCGCCACACATTCTGGAACATACCCATGCAGACTGTAGCTACATGTCATTGATTTGACGACAAATATCCATGATACGTCCATTTTGCAAAATACAAAGTTAATGCAATTAATGCATTGTTTGGTATTTTTTTTGCAAATAAATGTTATATTAATATCCGCAATATTCACCTACTTGCAAATATGCGGCTGAAGACATCCTTTGTTTTCTTTATTTCCCGTATGCGCCATATCGCGACACCAAACGGCATGTTTTGCTTCGCGATATGGCCTGTTTCAGCCAGACAAACGGCACATCTTGCAACTCTCTGAATGGCAATGGGTTAAGGGGGAAGCCCCTTGCAGGTGTACTAAACACCAAAAATGCCGTCGGAGATGCGCGCATGCCGAGTGCAAAATATGGCATGGGCTGTTTGCAGATATGCATCAACGCTACCGACAAACGTATGTACGGCAACCGGCAGGCATCGCTCAAAAAAGTTTAACGGCCTTTTCGAAGATTGCCAAAAATTGAAAAAACATCCCGCCAATCCACATTGATCAATCCTATCGCCTATATTCATTATGTATAAGGACAACAAGTTTAATTATTCAAAATCAAAACCATCATGACGTCATTAAGATTAAAATTCCGGCCTTCCACAGCCAACGGAAAGGAAGGAACGCTGTTCTTCATCCTAACCCACCGCAGGGCAACGAGAACAATATATACCGAGTTTCATATCAAGCCAAATGAATGGAACGGTTATTCGTCTGCCGTTAAAATATCAGGCACGCCAGAGCGGCAAGCGCAATTGCAGTTGATTGCATCAAAAGTAAACTGGAGTTACAAACTGCTGAAATCCATTATTGCAGAAAAAGAAACGTCGTGTGTTGAGTACAGCGCAGACGACATCATCGAGGCATACAGACGATTGCCGCCATACCAAACGTGGTTCTGCTTCATAAGGGATATGGTTGAAATGAAAATAAGCACCGGACGTATGGGAACGGCCAAAACATATCGTGACGCCCTGAGCAGCTTTGCCAAATTTCGCAATGGGGAAGACATTACCGCCGACGCCCTCGAACCAAGGCACATTGCTCAATATGAAGCTTGGCTGAAAAGCCGAGGGCTAAACCGCAACTCGTCGTCATGCTACTTGCGAACCCTACGCACACTCTACAGAAAAGCCGTTGAAACAGGACTAACCATGGACAAAGACATATTCAGGCATGTGTTCACCGGGTTTGCCAAAACGGCAAAACGAGCCATTACTATCGAGTCGGTAAGAAAAATAAGACAAATAAAACTGGATGACGGCTCGCCGATAGCATTCGCCAGAGACATGTTCATACTGAGCATTTACCTGCAGGGCATGGCCTTTGTAGACTTGGCATACCTTAAAAAGACTGATGTAAGGAACGGGCTGCTGATGTACAAACGCAAGAAAACCAGACAAAACCTGGCCATAGGCTGGGAACCGCAAATGCAGGAAATAGTAAATCTATACACACATCTAACTAAAGAAAGCCCCTACTTACTACCTATCATCACTAAATCGGACGGGACAGAACGGCAACAGTATGAGAAGATGGAACACAACGTGAACAGAAACTTAAAGAAACTTGGCTGTATGGCCGGCTTGAACATTCCACTGACAACTTATGTAGCACGACATACGTGGGCAAGCACCATGCGTGATTTGGGAGTAGACCTGTCTATAATAAGCACAGGCTTGGGGCACGACAGCCTTCGGACTACCCAAATATATCTTTCTACGATAGATAATGCGTCGGTAACAAAAGCAAATCAGATGATGATAAACAAACTATTGGCAGACTAAGGCGCTGAGATAAATGGAAAGCATCTTCTGAGGCAGTTGTACAATATGAAGCGGCAAGCCACGGTAAAGTGCTATATATCAGTATGTAATACGAACGCCAAGTTCGTTTTTGTAAAACAAACTGGTCGTGTATTAAAATATTCATCAAACTTTTTCATGGAAAAGAGCCGCGGTTAGATTGTTTTTATTAATTTTGCAAGCAAATTGCCGCTTCATATTGTAAAACGCTTTAAAGGTGGCACTCATATTTATACGTAAACAAATGATTATCAAACATATCGTGGTATGGAGAGTAAAAGATTAAAGTGTTCGCCACTTTATCCATCTGACCACATAACAACGGTAGAACATTGCTGCTGAGTATCGTCCGGAATGCTATCGTTAAACCTGAAAAAAGGTACTTCATAACCCTCATGCGACTGTCGTGAGGGTAACATAGAGAACATCTTTTCGCGAACAATGCCGCTTACAGACAAGCTGAATCACATAGACTACAATTGGTATCTTGTCAGAACCAAACCTGGACACGAAAAGGAACTGTGTTCTATTATTGAATGCTGTAAGTCTGAAACCAAAAACATTTTGGAAGCGTATTGCCCCACCCACACAACGGTAAATGTTTACCACGGAGGCAACGAACGCAGGATGCCTCTGTTTGACGGTTATGTATTCGTGCTCGCAACACAAAAAGCACTTGCTGACTTTATCAGAGATAAATATCCTAACGCATCCATACGTTACAACCGTAAACAAGCGAAAGAAGGCAAGGCAACCCCTTGCACAATACCCGAAGTACAGATGAAGGCGTTTATGGACTTCAATGAAAACTATGCAGACAAGGTGGTTGTGCTGGAACGACCTTATGCAGACTACGCAAAAAATCCCAACGAGCATAACATACCGAACGAAATAGTGCGCGTGCTCGACGGTCCACTGGCTGGATGCGAGGGTTATGTTTGTCGCTTCCGCCGCAAACGCGGACTTGTCTTCGAGGTGCAAGGCGTTATGCCGGGCAGTCACCTGACCGTTTACTACCCCAACATATACGAACTGCACGTTGTTCGCCTGCACAATGCAGAGGGCGACCGCTTGTCAATAGGCACAGAGAAAGACCGTGCGGCCGACCTGCTGGTTGGCGTTCTTCAAGCCTGTGGATGTGGAAAACGTACACTCTCTATGTTACATGACATCATAGAACACCTTGCGGCCAACTTGTCGTTAACCTCATTATGCCTGGATTTACAAAAACAAAACCACAAGGCCTTGAGCCACAGGCTGGCAGAAATGACAAACGAAGAAGCCGGACAGCTGTTGAACTTAGCCAGATATGAACATGACAACAATGGCTATGTGCGCAAAGCTTATTGTAAACTTATAATTAGGCCATTCCTTACACCGACGTCAGGCATTGACATGGAAGGCAAAGGTGAAATTAAATTTAAGCATGATGAGTTTACGGAAATAATACGGAGAGTGGATATTTTCGAAGAAATATATTACCCAAGCAAGAAAAAGTCTGCCAAAGTTGCGGAAACATATTATGCCCACATCGGCATCGTTGAGAATCATGACAGTAAGGAATACACCCTATTTGCCAACTGGGATTATTTCTTGGGAGAATACTTTCTGACATCGGGCAAAGCCAACGAACAGTTAGTAAAAGGAACTGTCAAGCGTGTTGCATGTGCTACTCAAGGCGCATGTGGGAGCTCCACTATCAATGGTAAATTAAAACAAGATGAGAAAGAAAAACTCATTGAGTCTTTTCGAAATTACTCACCTACTCTATATAAAACCCTCACCGACGAGAGTTCTCCGGTTAAGGCCATCTCCGGGTTTAAGATTGGCGACAACTGCTTGAACGTCTTTGCCATCAAGTCAAAGCCAAAAGAAATGGCAACCGCAACGGACACGCTGATACACACCTGCATAAGTATATGCACGGAAATCAATACCACAAACCACCTTGCATTGTGGCGCCGGTATTTGCAGACAGTTTGGTTGCACAAGTAGATTTGGACAAGAAAAGAGGAATCGTTACGATAATTGTTTCCGAAAGCCCCAATGTCCGGCAGATCCATGTCGCAGCCACCATGGCATTGAATTCGGGCGAACCTGACATATTTGATTTTCCAAGTTGACTGCCCCTGGACAAAGCTGTTCATGGGTCATGATGATAGTACGGATTGGATATGAATCTTAAATTAAATAATAAATAAAACAAAGATGGCGGATTTTGCGCTTCTACCATTTTGCAAGTAAGCGTCCAAAACTGACGTATTGCCCGTTCAGATAGATGTAGTTACCTTCGCGCTGTCAACCTAAAAAGTTTATTGATATGTACAGCAGTGAAGATTTTGAAAGGCTATTCATCCGTTACAAGAGTGAGTCCTATCCGAAGGGCGAAAGCATACAGACGTTCTGCCACAGGAACAACGTCCCTTACAACCTGTTTGAGAAATGGTACAAGGATACCCGGCACAAGGTTGTGGAAGTAAACATTTCGGGCCGCCCTTCCCTGTCGGAAACGGACAATGCGAAAGACTCGGTTCCGCAAGAGGCAAAAGAACCGTCCCCCAAAATGCTCATATTGGTGGACCTGCGCGTGAGCAACGGCCTGCGTCTGCGCCAAGGGAATTTAAGCTACGGGCAGCTGAAACGGCTCGTGGAGAAGCTGGAGGGCCTATGTTGAGCATCAGCGAACTCGGCAGGTTCTATTACCTGCGCAATTTCCATGACATGAGGTGCAAGTACGCCCGCGTCCTCTCCGTGATACACCAGCAGATGGACAGGGAGCCGCAGGCCGGGGAGGTGTACATCATGATGTCGAAGGACATGCAGACGGTGCGCCTTTACAGCTACGAAAAACACTCGTGCAGCCTTTACGAGAAACGTTTCGACAAGGGATACAAGTTCATGAGGGTGTTCCATGAAGGTGACCGCAAGGTGTTTTCGATAAGCTGGGACGACGTGGTGGTATTGCTTGGCTCTCCAGTTGTTAAAACATTGAAAATCAAATAATTACATTCGTTCTCCCTTGGCTGTGTCAGATATTTTTATTACCTTTGTATAGTAATGAACGTATCGGCATGTCCAATGGAAGACAAGGATTTAATATTAGAATCAGCCCACAGACTGAAGCGTTGGGAGGAGACTCCCCGGCGCGTGGCTGACGACTATGCCGACATGAACAGGGACGAATTAATCAAGCTGGCCAATTACCAGAGGGAACGCCTGGAAGAGGCGGACCTCGCCCGCAGGGAAAGCGACAGGAAGAACGCCGAACTGTCGGACAAGCTCACGGAACTGACGGAACTGCTCCGCAAGAGCAACGAGGCCGTGTCTGCAATGGCCGTGCAGGTGTCCGAGCTGACGAGGCAGCTCAAGGCGGAAAGGGAGGAGTCTGCGAAACTGCGGAGTGAGGTCAAGGCCGGGCGGAAGCACCTTTTCGGAAAGAAGTCGCAGAAAGGCACGAAGTCCAAGGACGACGACATGCCCACTCCGCATACGGACGTGAAAGGCGGCTTTGACGGCACGCCGGAATCACTGCCGGACAACCTTGACGTGGATGTGGTGAAAAATACAAAGGACGCATCCGGTGAACCGGCAGCACGCCAAAAGGAATGCAGGCTCTACCGCCTGGGCAAGACCTATCGCACGATGGATGCCGACAATCACGTGTACCACAGGAGCGACCTGGGCAAGCTGCCAAAGGGGGCTGTCGTGATAAAGACGTATCCACGCTACACATACAACCAGGAAACCGTCGTGACGGAGCACGAGTACGAGATAGTGGAATACAAGGACAAGGAAGGCAGGCTCATGCGCGGCTACTTCCCGATGGACGGCGAGAAGGACGAGCCTGTAATTGAAAGCGTCCCGGGCACGCACGCCGCCCCCGGCATGATGGCATACCTCGTGTTCAACCGCTTCTTCCTCGACACTCCGGTCTACAGGGAGACGGCACGCCTGTTGCAAGAAAGGATGCGCCTGTCGAGGCAGACCGTAACGAACTGGCTGGAGAAAGGCTCGCGGTTCTTCAAGGGAGTGATAGAATACCTGAAAGGCCATTGCATGGAAAAAGACTCCATCGTGAACTGCGACGAGACGTGGTGCCGCGTGAAGGTCGACGGGAAGTACCGTAAACGCTATGTCTGGTGCTTGGTCAACAGGGTGGCAATCTACTGTTACGAGGACGGCTCGCGTGGGCGCAAGGTGCTGAAGGACATCCTTGAAGGCCGTGAACTGCGCGCCCTGCAGACCGACGGTTACAACGTGTACCTGTACCTCGACGACGAGATGCTCGACATCGACCATGTCTGCTGCATGGCGCACGTGAGGGCGAAGTTCAAGTACGCAGCCGAGATAGAGCACGACGTCAACGCCCGCAAGTTCCTTGAATACATCGGAAGGCTTTACGCACTGGAGAAGAGGTATGAAGAGGAAAAACTCAGTGCGGAACAAGTGAGGTACTTCAGGAACTCCGCCGAAACGACGGGGATAATAATAGAAATGAGGAGCCTGCTCGACCTGGTGAAATCCGAAAACGCGCCGAGGCACGGAAACCTGATGGAGAAGGCGGTCAGTTACCTCGACCATTTCTGGAACCAGGTTTTCCTGTACAGGAAAGACGGGGACTACACGATAGACAACAGCCTTGCCGAGCGGTGCATCAGGCCGCTGGCGAACGAGAGGAAGAACTCGCTTTTCTTCGGAAGCGACAAGATGGCGCGTGTCAGTGCGGCCTACCACTCCGTCGTGTCCACCTGCAGGCTGCAGGGGTATTCGATATTGGAATACCTCAAGAAATTCTTTGCCGAGATAGTCGCAGGCAACCGTGACTACGGAAAACTTATGCCATCAACCATCGGCATAAGTGCTAACAAATTATAAATATAATCTGAATTTTAATCTTATTTTGGACATACCGCCTGAAAAGCAGGGGGTACGTCAGAATTGGACGCTTACGAACGTATTACATCTAAAAGACTAAACAATGGTCATTCTTAAACAACTGCCTTTAATAGATACACTTGATTCCATGCAGGAAATAGCGGCATTGGACACTTTGGCCAATCTGAAGAAGCACTTGGCTGTGCTCCATAGCCGTGTTCCATCCAGCTATCGCAAGGCAAATTATGTTATGGCCATCCATGCCATGTTTCTCACTTACCCCATGAAGCTGGTCAATGCGTTGCCTGGAATAGAACAGGAAGCTATTGCCAAGCTGATGTGCATGAAAGCCAATGAATATCTCACTTGGCCTCTGAAGTAATACGAAGAACAGGTGATGCTGACCCTCCGCTTGGTCACCTCTTACGATGACGGCAAACAATGGCGGCTCCATATGCACAACTGCATCCGACAAGTATTAATACGAGCCTAAACGCCGAGTTAAGAATTTGTTTCGCAGGATGTAATGCAGGTAAGCAGTTAGGGATGGTAGCCACTTATCACAGTGTAATAAGTTGGAGAGCGTCAAAATTGTACGCTTACACAGAGACAATAATAGAGATGCGAAGCCTACTAGGCCTGATGAAATCCGAAAACGCCCCAAGGTACGGAAGCCTGATGGAGAAGGCGGTCTGTTACCTCGACCATTTCTGGAACCGGGTTTTCCTTTATAAGAAGGACGGGAATTACACGATAGACAACAGCCTAGCGGAACGGTGCATCCGCCCGCTGGCGAACGGCAGGAAGAACTCGCTTTTCTTCGGAAGCCACAAGATGGCGCATGTCAGCGCGGCCTACCACTCCCTCGTGTCCACCTGCAAGCTGCAGGGGTATTCAATTCTGGAATACCTCAAGAAATTCTTTGCCGAGATAGTCGCAGGAAACCGTGACTATGGAAAACTTATGCCATCAACCATCGGCATAAGTGCTAACAAGTTATAAATATAATCTGAATTTTAATTCTATTTTAGACATACCGCCTGAAAAACAGGGGGTACGTCAGAATTGGACGCTTACATTTTGAAGAATATGTTAGAAAAATTTCTCCTCATCGCAGTCCTTCTGCTCTATGTGAAATGGATTTTCATAATCTGTCTTTATCCATTGGAAATGGGATGGGGATATTATAATAATCACAGGACAAAATTCGGAAAAATCTTGGGTGCCCCCACTTTTATAATTGAACGAATTTTAAGATTCGGGGGGGGGTAGATTTTTAATATTTAACATCTCAACAATACCATCAAATCATCTACGACGATTGCTCTATAAAGGATTGGGGGTGCATATCGCACCTAAAGTGGTATTTCATTTTCGTACAGAAATAAGGGCACCTTGGCATTTACATATAGGAAAAGGGTCAATAATTGGCGACAATGCCATTTTGGATGCACGACAAGGACTTATATTAGGTAAGAATGTCAACCTGTCAAGTAATGTGTCCATTTACACACTGCAACATGATCATCGAGACCCTTATTTCCGCTGTCCGGAACCACAAAAACGGAAGATGTCGGTTGAAATAGACGACAGGGTTTGGCTCGGTTCAAATGTGATTGTTTTACCTGGTGTACATATTGGTGAGGGTGCTGTCTGTTGCGCAGGATGCGTAGTTACAAAAGACGTAGAACCTTATTCTGTCGTGGCTGGTATTCCAGCCAAAAAAGTTGGCGAAAGGCCAAAAGATTTGAGGTATGAGTTCAAGGGGAAAAGTTGCAGGCTTTATTGAGTAATATATTTGTAAATCCTAATTGCATAAGTTAACATTATACCGACTGGAATTTTTTATATGAAAATAGTAATTGTAAACGCAGCCATTCAAAATGGCAACAGAGGATGTGTGGCACTGTCTATTTCAGCCGTGTCCATACTTGGCGAGATTTTGAATGGAAAAAATATTCCTCATACTTTTTATTTGCCACAAAGCGGATATGCGCAGAAAGGTACGCATGTAATAAAGGTGGATGACGAAGTAATTAAGTTTGTTTCTTTACCTGATATTACTCCTCTTGATTTTAAGCACAAACTAAAGAAGTTGCTCAAAAAAGATTATGCCCAAACCGAGGATGTATATAAAAATGCAGACTTCATTTTTGACATCGGACAGGGTGACAGTTTTGCCGACATATACGGTAAAGGGCGTTTCGACTGGATATTCAGTCAATACCGCCTTGGAATGAAATACCACAAGCCTTATTGCATCCTTCCACAAACGATAGGACCGTTTAAAGACCCAAAGATAAGGGAACAGGCAAAGAGGGGTATTGAGTATGCCTCTTGCGTGATGGTCAGAGACAAACAAAGCTACGATTATGTCAAAGAGTTGCTACCCAAAAAAGAAGTGACTGAAATAATTGACGTTGCATTCTTCATGCCTTTCAAGCGTAAGACGTTCGACAAAAGCCGTGTCCATGTGGGCTTGAACATTTCCGCCTTGTTGTGGCACGGAGGATATACTCGCAACAATCAATTCGGGCTGAAAACGGATTACCAGTCATTAGTACGCGATATAATAAAATATTTCTTGGCACAAGACGGTGTTACGCTTCATCTTATACCTCATGTGGTAGGTGCCGACCGTGGCGTGGAAAATGATTATGCCGTATCTTTTGACTTGTGTGAAGAGTTCAACAACACCAATTTAGTGCTATCTCCTCTGTTCTTAGACCCAATTTCCGCAAAAAACTATATCGCCGGAATGGATTTCTTCATGGGGGCACGTATGCATTCCACTATCGCCGCTTTTTCTTCCGGAGTTTCTGTCGTGCCGATGGCGTATAGCCGGAAATTCAACGGCCTGTTTTCGGATACCCTCCAATACCCGTATGTCGCAGACATGAAGGCACAAGGCAATTCCGACATAATGGCTGTTGTGAAAGACAGCTTTGAAAAGCGTGAGAATTTAAAAAAACAGATTGCAGAGAGAATGGCAACAACAGTTAGGGAACGCAAGATGATTTTCGAGAAAAAATTAAGCGAATTCTTAGGCTTGAAATAAGATTCATGAAAAGAACGATACCAAATATTGTAAAGAATGGTCTGTGCTTAGGATGTGGGCTTTGTGAAGCTATTCATAAGCCGGAATGTATGATGCAGATAAACAGTCGCGGCTTTTATATACCTACATTCAAGTCTAACGCTGTGTATGCACATGACCGTATCATAACAAAAATATGCCCTGGGGGTAACATTATAAATGATACGTCTAAGAACCACACCTCTATTTGGGGAAATGTGGAGATGGTGTCCAACGCGTGGGCGGCTGATGCAAACATACGTCAGAAGTCTTCATCGGGAGGAGTAACGTCGGCATTGGCAATCTATCTATTGGAGTCCAAACAAGTAGACGCCGTTCTGCATGTGGGTGTGGAAGAAGACGACTATTTGCACAACAGGTTGTTTGTCAGCAAGACAAGGGATGAAGTGCTAAGGAACAACTCTTCACGTTACGCGCCAGCAGCAGTGTTTAACCATATCAAAGAAATCCTTGATGAAGACAGAAATCAGACATACGTCTTTATCGGCAAACCGTGTGACATTGCAGGAATGCAAAATTTCATACGGGAATTTCCCGAATATGAAAATAGAGTCAAGTATTTCCTGGCAATCTTTTGTGCAGGTATGCCAAGTTATAATGCTACTCAGCGTGCCCTTGCCTCTTTTAATAAAAAAGATGAACAGCCTGTTTCGTTGCGTTACCGCGGCGATGGTTGGCCAGGATATTTTACCGCTACATACGCTGACGGTACACAATGTCGGATGACCTACAACGACAGTTGGGGGAAGATTTTGGGGCGTGATTTAGGTTTTAGGTGCAAGATATGTCCCGATGGCATTGGGCTGTTGGCCGACATATCATCTGGAGACTCATGGAACACAAAGGATGGTTATCCTGATTTCACCGAGGCAAAAGGCAAAAATTTCTGTTTCATACGCACGAAGAAAGGAAAAGAACTGTTCGAGGATGCAGTAAAAACAGGGTATATCGTGGCAGAAGAGCTTGATGCAAGCAAGGTAAAAGACATGCAACGCTATCAATACGGAAGACGTCACATCGTGGGCTACCGTGTGGCAGCAGTACAACTGTTAACAGGCGGCATCCTTCATTTTAAAGGGCTTGGTTATTACAAGACAGCGTTGCATTACAATTTTATTAAAGGCGTAAAAGACGCTGTCGGAACAGCTAAACGGCTATTAAAGGCAAGAAAAGATGGGCAGTAGTGGAAAGATAGTCAGCGGTGTCGTATGGAGTACTATTGTAAACGTGGTGAATGCTGTTTATGGCTTCATTGCCGTACCCATATTAATTAACCATTTCGGAAAAGCTGAATACGGCCTGATTGGACTTGCCATGTCGGTCAACGTCTATATGAGCTTGATGGACATGGGGTTCAACTCCACCAATGTTAGGTTTTTCTCGGCATGGCTTGCGCAAAAGAATTATGGCCGGTTATTGAAAGGATTCCAGACAAGCCTTTCCTTTTATGGAGTTGTGGGCTTGGTTAATGCGATAGTCTTGTTGGTGGTGGCAGCATTTTCGGGACATATCTTTAATGTTACTGCAAGCCAAGACATAATATTAAAACACCTTTTCTATATACTTGCGGTGTCGGCTTTATGCCAATGGTTTTCTTCTTGTTTCGACCAGTTGATAAAGGCTACGGAAAATGTCGCATGGATACAAAAGAGGACTTTGGTAACAAAAATACTTATGATAGCTGTTTTGGCGGCGACTGTTTTGTTCGACTTGTCAATAGAGCTGTATTACATCTTAACATGCCTTGCCGCCTTGGCTATTGTGCCAATGTCAATTGGAAAGATAAAAAAAGAAACGCCTTTCATAAATTTCTTGCCAAAATGGGACAGGGCTTCGTTCAAGGAGATGTTGCCATACTGTATGAACATTTTTTCGTTCAGCCTATTCCAGTTCTCATTTTACAACTTACGCCCGGTGTTCCTTGGAATGCAAGGCACGATAGAGTCTGTTACCGATTACCGCATACTTAACGGGATTATAAGCATAGTAACAATGTTGGGCGGTGCGTTCACAGGAATCTTGTTGCCATCAACATCAAAAGCAGTGGCCAACCACAACGAAGCTGCATATTATCGAATGGCATACGATGGAACAAAATATGTTTCAATCCTAATCTGCTTTTGCTGCTTTGGAATGATGTCTGTAGGTTCAGAAGTTCTGACTTTGTATGTAGGAAAGTCGTATCTTTACCTGATTCCGTGGTTCAACCTATGGCTGCTGTGTACGCTCGGCACCCATAATCAGGCAATAAGTAGCCTTATTTTAGCCGGTTCCGACATCAGGGCGTTAAGTTACAGTTCCGCCTTTGCTTCCATTGTAGGTCTTGTCATGTCATGGTGTCTGATACCACGTTACCAAATAGGCGGCGTGTGCATCGCCTTTGCGGTATATTCAGTGATACAGTTGCTCTTCTTCTACTGCTACTATTGGCCAAAGAAGATGAAGATAAACTCTGCCAAGGTGTTCAACAAGTGTTTCTTTCCGAGTGTCTTGTCAGGTGTAACATCACTGTTGGTTGTACAGTATGTTCTGAAATGGATAGTTTGGTTTGATAGCACATTCGTCAATTTCCTGTGTGAGGGTTTCTCATTTGCCTTTTTATACGTGGCATTTACTTATATATTCATAATGAATAAGGAAGATAAAGACTTCTTCTTTAAGATAATGAAAAGAAATGCATGATTATAATGTAACTAGTTAAGGCAATAGGAAATTACAATTTATAATTAGCAAATAATCTTATGGCTTATCTGTTATTTGCCTTATTGGCAACTATCTGTATATCAATGTTTTTTGTTAAGCGGGAAATAAAATTCATGCTCCTGCTTGTCAATTACATTTGTTTTACGGCCGTCACATTACCAGGAGTTCCATTTGGTAATAGTAACTTCATTGTTCCTATATGTTTCTTTATTTCAGAAATACGAAATCTGTCAGCCGTATACCGGTCTCTATCGCCAAGAATAAAGAAAATGATATTTTTAATGATATTTGCTTCAATAATATGCTTGGTACATAGTCCTCACTATAATGATTCGCTATTTAATACGACGAGACTTTTCATTGCTGAATTAGTATCAAAATATTTTGTGATTGCATACGCATTTTTCTGCATAAAAGACAACAAAGATATCTATAAATCTGTCAATTTCGTTTTTAAATCATTGATTGTCTTAACGTTTTTCGCCCTATTGAATTTCATCACCAAGCAAGCTCTTTTTGCAAATAGTTTGGGATTTGATACGGTTGGTGGAGACAGACTTAGAGTACAGGCTATGTTTGCCAACGCGTTTTGTTATGGTTACATTTGTATTGTAATATTGTTTTTCACAATATTTGCCTACAATAAGAATATGCTGACAAAAAGGAAATACATAATTTCTTTATTATGCTGCATTTTTGGAATGGTGACTTGTGGCAGTAGGACTGTTCTAATAACAGGTTTTGTAAGTTTTATATTATATCTAATATTCACCCAGAAGTTAAATAAAAAAATTTATTCGATTCTGATAATAGCTTTATTGCTTACCGTTAGTTATAGCTTCATTCCGAGTGTACAAGAAAAGATAGACCAAACTTTGTCGGTTTTTACAGATAAGACAGGCAGTCAAGTCGGCGGAAGCAATCTTGAAATGAGGCAAACGCAATACCTGACAACATTATTTTACATAAAGGACGATCCTATTTTTGGAAATGGCAAAGACTTTTTTTTCATAGACCTTGGATGGAGTGACGTGGTTGAAAATGGCATTACTGACAGAACAGATTTAGCAGGCCTAGAGGGCGTGATAATGTCTCTATTGTTAGAACGCGGATTTGCAGGTGTTTTATTTTATCTTACATTTTATATCATGCTTTTCAGTGCTTTCCTAAAATATAGGAAGTATGACAAACAAACCTGTTTTATTGGAATATCTTTATTAGTTGCTTATATGTTGTTTGCCAATTCTAATGGCGAGTTGCTAAGTGTTGGACCAACTCTTCTGGTATGTGGGGCATTACTACATATTTTGGAAACAGAGAAAAGAACATTTCTACAGTCGGTAAAACGCATATAGTATCAATTAATGTAAATTTACAATATGTCCGATTTAGCTATAATCATACCCGCCTATAAAGATACTTTTTTAGACGAGGCCATTCAATCTATCGTATCCCAAACTTGCAAAGAGTTTACATTGTACATCGGTGATGATTGTAGTCCGCACAAGCTTTGGGATATAGTAAGTCCATATAAAGACAAGATTGACCTTGTTTATCACCGTTTTGAGACCAATTGTGGAGGGAAAGACCTTGTCGCACAATGGGAACGCTGCATAGCCTTAAGCAAAGGAGAGAAGTGGATATGGTTGTTTTCTGACGATGACGTTATGGAGCCAAACTGCGTTGAGAGCTTTTATGAGACAATAAGGAAAACAGAATATGACGTTTATCATTTCAATGTAAAGGTAATTGATGGAAAATCAAATCTAAAAAGTGTTCCTGCAACGTATCCGAAAGTCATCAGCTCATACAAATTCTACAAAGAAAAAATGCGTGGAAAGATAATGAGCCTTGTCGTTGAAAACATTTTTTCAAGGGATGTATACATGCGTACAGGAGGCTTCCAAAACTTTGATTTGGCATGGGGTAGCGACACTGCGACATGGGTAAAGTTTGCATTTGACAAAGGGCTGTACACAATACCGGAAGCCCATGTGCTATGGCGTTCGAGCGACCAAAACATATCGCCTGACAATTCCGGCATCATTGTTAAAAGAAAAGTAAATGCATTACTTGAATATTTTAACTGGTCACACAGATTTTTCAAGTCTAAAGGCATAAACTGCTCACTGTTCAACCTTTATGCTTTTACCTCTCGACTGAGATACTTCAAACAATTCATGCCAAGCAAGAACATTGATGGGATTATCAATAAATTTCTGCAAAACTACCACTCTCCATGGTTGCATACACTTATAAAACAGATTGCTAAGTTATGATTAGATATGACAGCAGCCACGACAAGCATGACTGTTGCGGCTGCAGGGCGTGCGAACAGGCGTGCCCCAAACAGGCCATTGTGATGGAAACCGACAGCGAAGGCTTCCTTTATCCAAGGATAGACGCTGGCAAATGTGTCAATTGCGGGCTGTGTAACAGAGTATGTCCGATAGAGACGGGCAGCGGTTCAACGGCACACCCCTTGGGAGTATTTGCCGCACAATGCCATGACGACAACATATTGAGGAACAGCTCTTCTGGCGGAATGTTCAGCCTTATAGCTGCGTATGTGCTCGAAAAAGGCGGAACCGTGTATGGCGCTGCCTTTGACGGCGAGATGTATTTGCGGCACGTAAGGATTACCGACAAGGAAATGCTCTGCAATTTGCGCGGCAGCAAGTATGTCCAATCTGACATTGGAAACACGTACACACAGGCAAGGGAAGACCTGAAAAACGGATTGCCGGTATATTTCACAGGTACGCCGTGCCAGATACAAGGATTGAAACTTTTCCTGAGAAAAGACTACGACAAACTCCTCACAACCGACCTTGTCTGCCACGGCACACCCTCATACAAGATTTTTGCCAACACTATTCACAATATTGAAAAGAAAAGGCAAGGAAAAATATTCAGATACCTTTTCCGTGACAAAAAGGTGGGCGGATGGAGTTGCTCTTCTTCTTCTGCTTTCAGGCGTTTTAAGGACAATAAGGAGGTTTTCCTGCCCCGCAGCAATGACATGTCGGCATATTACAACGCCTTCATCAGTGGCTGCATGATGAGATATGCATGCTACTGTTGTCCGTTTGCCAATGTACACAGGCCTGGCGACATTACATTGGCCGACTGCTGGGGAGTGGAGAAAATAGTGCCTGACTTTCCCAACATGAAGAAAGGTGTCAGCACCGTGCTTGTGAATAACAGCAAAGGCATGGACGTATGGAACGCCGTAAGCGCAAAGACCGTAAACCGGCAAATAGCGGAGGCCGACGCCGTGGCGAACAATGCCAACCTGCATCATGCGTCGCCACTGCCAGAGGGGCGCTCTACGTGTTACGGCCTCGCCTTCAATGATTATGGCAAGTTCCTTGACAAATACCGCCCATCGGCAAAGGAGAACATCAAGTTTTATTTGAAATACCACATCAAGCGTTTGCCCGTGGTGGGCAGTGCCTTAAAACGAGTTAAAGACATGCTGAAATGAAAAAAGCAGAGATAATAACCATATTCGACAACACCAACTTCGGCACATACCTTCAGGCGCTGGCATTGGCGCTGGTGATAAAGAAAAGCGGCTTTGAAGTAGAGATTATGGATTACATCCGCCCGGGACAATCAGAAAAAGCAAGGAAACGATTTGCCAACAATTTCATTAAAAAGGTGTATTATACGTTTTGGGAAATTCCACGTTGGAAGAAATTCCGTCAAGATTGCCACGCCTTTGTTAATCGTTTTGTTCTATTGAGCAAGAAACAATATACTTCATACAAAGAGCTGAAAGACAATCCGCCACTTGCCGACATTTATGTTACTGGCAGCGACCAAGTATGGAACAGCATTTACAATAATGGAATCGACAAGAACTTTTACCTTGACTTTGCGCCGCCGGGCAGCAAGCGCGTGGCTTACGCCGCAAGCATAGGCATGCCTGAAATACCTGAAGGCGAAGTGGAAGAGACAAAAAGGCTACTGCACAAATATAGCGCGATAACCGTCCGTGAGGCGGACGCAAGCCGCATCCTCGCCGACTTGGGGTTCAATGACGTGCCGGTTGTTTTAGACCCGACACTATTGCTTGACAAGCCGGCATGGACAGACATAGCCAAACAGTTCAGCTCCATAAAGACAGAACCTTACATCCTTGTTTATAGCGTTGAAGAAAAAGCCCAGAACGAACTGATAGGCCGCTATGCGGGCATGATGTCGCGCAAGCATGGGTGGAAAATCTACGAGATAAGCTACAACAGCTATCACCGCAGGCTGAAGTTCGCCGACAGGCATTTCCTTCAGGTTACACCCGAGAAATTTCTGCAACTGATGTTGAATGCTGAGTTTGTCATTGTCAGCTCGTTCCATGGTACGGCCTTCTCTATCAACTTCAACAAGCAGTTCCTTACCGTCACCCCTAATCGTTTTAATTCTCGGGTTGACAACATCCTGACCTTATGTAATCTTAAAGACAGGCTTGTCACTTCTCCATCTTTTGACATATCGGCTCTACAACCGATTGATTATAACGAGGTGAACAAGATAATTGATGTGGAAAGGAACAAGTCAATAAGTTTGCTGAATAATATGTTGGCGTAAGGACATCAAAATCAATATTTCATAACGATTATAAAACAAAAAATGATATAAGTTATCTTCTAATGATAGAAAGGGAAAATATGTGTAGTGGTATAAAAGAATATCGTTTGGGCGATGCCCCCATAACGGTTATGTCGTATGATTTAAATACTGCAAGCGACCCAAATATAAATTCAATGTTTAAAGATTGGTTAATTGGACATGGATGGTACAATGATATACATGGAATGACAGTAAAAAGATTTAATATCTCAGATACTTATGAAACAAGAGAGATGCCAGCAACAACCTTGTGGAAAGAGGGCATTATTCATGTTGAGGCTGTTAAAGAATTTGCGTGTTGTGCTGAGGTATATTGGGATAATAACGTAGAAAACAGTTTAATAGCTTATGGCAAAGTAATAGCGTTCTGCGGAAATACATATGCAGCATTGTCTCTGAAATAATAAAAGTGTAATCGACTAGTATTGACGTCAATTGGACAATGAAAAGAATAGCATGGATTACGGGTTCAAACTTCTTTAATGTCGATGAACCTTTAATGAGGGATTTAAGCAGATGCTTTGACATTACTTGGATTGTTTTCATGAGTAATAGAGAGAAAGAAAAAGATTTACTAACTAAAATGTTTTATGCCGTTGGTGTAAAAGGCGAAATTATAGAATATGACAGATTACGCTCTTTCAAGACTTTATTTGCTTATATAAAAACAATAAACCGTTTGAAAAAAACATTGCCCGATTTGTATTATATTGATTATTTGGGTATGCCGTATTTTTTCCCAGTTATTCGGTTGTTGGGTATCAAGCGAGAGAAATTGGTTTACGCCTGTCACGATTTTATTGACCATGTAAATATAAAGCGAAGAAAATTGATTACATACTATAAAAAGTTCATATTTAATACTGTCGGTACGGTTAAGCTTTTCTCAAAAACGCAATATGGCTTATTCAGGGAAAAATATACTAATGTCAAATCTTTTTTTTCTCCCCTATGCTTGCAATATTATGGCAAGCCGACCAAAACGAAAATTGATGACAAAAAAGTACACTTTCTTTTCTTTGGCTCTATACGAGAAAATAAAGGTTTGGATATATTAATCCTTGCTGCGAATAAGTTAGTAGAAAAGTATTCAAATCAATTTGTCATATTAATTTGCGGAAGCTGTAAAAATTGGTCTGAATATGGTAAGCTCATAAAGAATGATGAATGTTTTAATCTTGTCATTCGCCGGATTGATAATGGTGAAATTCCGAATCTGTTTACAACATCTGATTATTTAGTTTTACCATATAGGGACGTGACACAGTCAGGACCCTTGTCTATTGCATACAGTTACAATATTCCGGTGATAGCTTCTGATCATGACGGTTTCAAGGAATTTATTAAAGACGGTGTTACTGGATTATTATTTAAGGATGGCAATGTAGATGACTTGGTACATGTAATGGAAGATGCGATTTTAAAGCGGTTTAATTACAATAAAATGAGAGAATTGCTAAAATCTTATACGGACAAATATCTTACAAACGACAAGATAATCGAACAATACAAAGATATGTTTATAAAATTATTGGAATATAGAAATATAAATGAATAATATAAATAAAACTGTTAGAAACAATCTTTGTACTGGTTGTGGCATTTGTGAAGATGTGTGCCCAACGCATTCCATACGGATTGTGTGCAGAAACGGTGAGAACAGCCCCGTATTAGAGGAAAAGACCTGTTTGGGCTACAAATGTGGCAGATGCCTGAAAGTTTGTCCGGGCATTGGCTGCAATCTGACAGAAATGGCGAACAAGTTTTTCTCGAATGAAGACTCTAAGACTGACAAGTACATTGGACTTTTCCAAAATCTTCACACAGGTTACTGCTTGGACAATGAAATCCGCTGGCATTCAGCATCAGGCGGCATAGTGAGCCAGTTCTTGATTTATCTGCTTGACAAAAAAATTATTGATGGCGCGGTGGTTACCGGTTTTTCCGAGAGCAACCATATAACGCCAGTATCATATATCGCCAAGACAAAAGAAGAAGTATTAAAGGCTAGAAGTTCAAAATATTGCCCGGTGGCCTTAAACAAGGTAGGCAATGAAATCAAAAATTCTGAAGGGAAATATGTCATTGTCGGGCTGCCCTGCCATATTCAAGGGTTCAGGAAAAGGGCAGCAATAGACCGTAAGTTCAGTGAGCATATCGTGGGATATTTCTCAATCTATTGTTCTTCTAACAGGACATTTTATGCCCGCGACTTTCTGCTGAAAAGATATGGTGTTGATAAAAAGAAAATTGGATATTTCGCATTCCGTGACAATGGCTGCTTGGGCAGTCTTGTGGTGGATGCGATTGGCAATGGGGCAGAATTCCCTTCATTCGCTACGGATAAGTGTAGTGAATGTAGAGAATCTAAATCCTTGATTTCAATTCCCTTCATTCACTACTACGGTGCGCTTAGGAGTTTCTTCAAGCCCCGAAGATGCCTTACCTGCATTGACCATTACGGTGAGCTGGCTGATGTCTGCTTTGGTGACATCCACATTAAGCCATACTCTGATGATAAGGTCGGTATAAGTTCTTGGATTGTAAGAAATCCGTATTTTGAAGATTTGTTCAAACAAGCTGAAGTGGATGGGTACATAAAAATGGCAGATGGCGATGCCAAAACGCTGAACGAGTCGCAAAAGGAGATGCTTTATCCCAAACAGCGGCGCGCTCATGCAATAATGAACATGGATAGATTGATAGGCAAAAAAACTGCCGTATATGACAAGCCGTTGGAACGCCCTCATTTGAATGATTATGTTTCAGAATTAATTTGCCATTGTCAACGGTTCGTAGGACACCATAAATTCCTTTGGCCCATTATTGATTTCTTTTACAGTCTAAGCATGAATAAAAATAGTAAATAAAATGATAGGAGTTTGCATAAAGTATTTTCACGAGAATTACGGAGGAATGCTTCAAGCATACGCAACCGTAACGATATTGGAAAAAAGAGGATTGGATTACGAGTTGATACGCTATGAAAAAAAATATTCCTTATTAGGCAAGTTAAAACAACTACCAAGACTATTTAACGGAATACTTTTGATAGATAAGAAAGAAGCCTTTTTGAAGAAACTCGGGAAACGTAAACATCCGGATTTTCGAGCCAATGATTTAATAAGGATGCAAGCTTTTGACAAGTTCAGAAAAGACAAATTTACAAAGTTATCCCCCATTCTTGTAGGATACGACAATCTCTGCAAAGGCGCAAACAGGTATTCTGCCGTGGTAACAGGTAGCGACCAATTGTGGTCACCTGCTGGCTTACCAACCAATTTTTATAATTTAATGTTCGTACCTGACCATATTCGCAAGATTTCAATTGCTTCATCGTTTGGTGTAAAAACTATACCTTGGTATCAAGTATCACGTACACGGGAATATCTCAACCGCATTGAATTTATCAGCATGAGGGAAAATCGTGGTAGTGAAATTGTTAAAGAACTGACGGGTAGGAACGTTCCTACAATATTAGATCCTGTGTTTATCTTTAATGAAAGTGAATGGTTGGAATTAATCCCCATGAATACTGAATATGAAGAACCATATATTTTTGCTTATTTTCTTGGCGCAAATCACACCCATCGTGAGGCTGTAAAGTCGGTTGCGAAACAATTAGGATGCAAGATTGTAACGTTGCGGCATCTTGACCAATACGTTGAAAACGATGAACGTTTTGGAGACTTTGCCCCGTATGATGTAGACCCGGCACGGTTTCTGAATCTGTTAAGGGGTGCAAAATATGTTTGTACGGATTCTTTTCATGGTTCAGTATTTTCCATTATTCACCATAAGCCCTTTGTTACCTTTAACAGGTATGACGAAAATAGTAAACACTCGAAAAATTCACGTATAGACACCTTGTGTTCCAATCTCGGTTTAGAAAATAGAAGATTTGCGTCTTTGGATAAATTGTTTTTACAGTTAACTTCGGAGATTAATTATCAGTGTGTGGATGAAAAGCTCTCTATTTTGAGAGCCAAGACCAACTCTTACCTCGACAAAGCCTTTGCGAGTTTGTAAATATTTTGATTTATGCGCATCTTACTTTCTAATAAATTCTATTACCGCCGGGGCGGTGACTGTATCTATATGCTCAACCTTGAACAGCTGCTGAAGGCGCATGGGCATGAGGTGGCGGTGTTCGCTATGGACTATCCAGACAACGAGGAAACTCCGTGGAAGAAATATTTTCCTTCGAACATGAGCAAGCTGATGGCTTTCACAAGGCCTTTCGGGTCGCACGAGGTGAAAAACAAGTTCGGCAAGCTGCTTGATGACTTCCGTCCTGATTTAGTGCATCTTAACAACATCCATACGCAGCTGTCACCCGTCATTGCAGAATTGGCGCATAGGCGTGGCATAAGGACGGTGTGGACGCTGCATGACTACAAGCTGCTTTGTCCACGTTACGACTGTCTGCGTAATGGCAAGGAAATTTGTGAACTGTGTTTCAATGGCGACAAGTCGCAGTGCAAGACTTACCGCTGTATGAAAGGTTCAAGACTTGCATCCGAAATCGGTTATCGTGAAGCAATGACGTGGAACAGGAAGCGGCTTGAGGAATGCACCGACTTGTTTGTCTGCCCGAGCCGTTTCATGGCCGAAAAGATGGCCCAGGGAGGTTTCAGGAAAGACAAGTTGAAAGTGTTGTGCAACTTCATCGACATTGAAAAATGCCGTAAGGACAATTACGCGAAGAACGACTATTACTGTTACGTCGGCCGTCTTAGCCATGAGAAAGGCGTCGGCACACTTGTTGAGGCCGCTGCACGGTTGCCGTATAAACTTAAGATTATCGGCGGAGGACCATTGCTGGAGCAATTAAAAATTAAAAATGAAGAATTAAAGGGCAATGTAGAGTTTCTTGGTTTCCGCCAATGGTCTGACATAAAGGACATTGTAGGGAAAGCCAGGTTTACCGTGATACCATCAGAGTGGTACGAGAACAACCCGTTGTCGGCTATTGAGGCCGAGTGCTTAGGCACACCTGTGCTTGGCGCCCGTATTGGCGGCATACCAGAACTCATAAACGAGGGCATGAACGGAATGACGTTCGAGAGCGAAAACATTTCAGACCTCGCTGAGAAAATCAAGACGATGTACAACGCTGATTTTGACTATAAGTCCATTGCCGATACGTCGATGAAACGGTACAACGCTGAAAACTATTATGGCGAAATAATGAGGTGTTACCTTGACCGTTAAAGGGCACTTTGCAAAATGCCGCATATTGCCATTCAAAATGGCACGTTTCGCCTTGCGATATGCGGCAAATCGGAAAGCAGGGATTTTCCTTTCCATAGACGATGTGCCCACATACGTATTGCCAAAGCGCATAAACATTTTATTCTCAACGATTTAAATATTAAAGAAACAAGATAAAATGGCTAACACAAACATTCCGCGTCCAACCGACGCAAGTATCATCCTGACGTATCGCTGCCCGATGCGCTGCCAAATGTGCAACATCTGGAAGAACCCGACAAACAGGCAGGAGGAGATAAAGGCGGAAGACCTCAAGACGCTGCCGCAACTGAAGTTCATCAACCTTACTGGCGGAGAGCCTTTCATCCGCGAAGACCTGGCCGAGATAGTTGAGGAGTGCTACAAGCATACCCCACGAATAGTAATCTCCACCTCGGGCTGGTTTGAGGACCGTGTCGTGGCCCTTGCAAAGAAGTTCCCAAACATAGGCATCCGCATTTCCATAGAAGGGCTTAGCCAGAAGAACGACGAGTTGCGAGGCCATGCAGGCGGCTTTGACAAGGGTCTGCGAACGCTGCTCACCCTGAAGCACATGGGCCTGAAGGACATCGGCTTCGGTTGCACAGTGTCAAACCACAACTCTAAGGACATGCTTTCGCTCTACCAACTGTCACTTTCGCTCGGCATGGAGTTCGCCACGGCGGCGTTCCACAACTCGTACTACTTCCACAAGAGCGACAACGTAATCACAAACAAGGACGAGGTGACGGGCAACTTCAGGCAACTGATAGAGTGGCAGCTGAAGGAGAAGCACCCGAAGAGTTGGTTCCGAGCATGGTTCAACATGGGGCTCATCAACTATATCGAGGGCGGGCGCCGTATGCTGCCTTGCGAGGCTGGCATGGTTAACTTCTTCATAGACCCTTGGGGCGAGGTGATGCCCTGCAACGGACTGGAGGAAAGGTACTGGAAAGAGAGCATGGGCAACATCCACGACAAGCCTTTCATGGAAATCTGGGAGAGCGAGCAGGCGCAGAAGGTAAGGCAGATGGTTCGTAAGTGTCCGAAGAATTGCTGGATGGTGGGCACGGCAAGCCCTGTGATGCACAAGTACATCAAGTATCCTGCCACGTGGGCATTGAAGAACAAATTGCGCTCGATGCAAGGCAAGCCGGCTTGCATAGACCCGAAGTGGTGCGACGTAGGCCAGGATCCGTGCCAGGGAGACATGAGGGAGAAGTTCTGATTCCATTGGTTTATGATCAAGCAAGGGACAGGCGATCGATGAGATTCGCCTGTTCCGACCGCGCATATATTTTATACAATCAAACCCCAAAATGTGTAACAAAACATTAATTACCCCCCCCGAAAGCAAAAATAAAGTTAACAGAGAGCGGTATGGCTCGCTCGACGGGCTCCGTGCTTATGCTGCGCTTGGCATAATACTGATGCACGTGCTGGCAAACATAAACGTCAAGCCATCCGAGAATTACCTCACTGAAAGCATAATACCATTCTTTACCGATTTTACGCTGCTGTTTATGGTTGTCAGTGGCTTTTCACTTTGCTGCGGTTACTACACACGGATAAAGGAAGGAACGATTACGCCAAACGCATTCTATAGGAAACGCTACCTGCGCATATTGCCGTTCTTCGCCTTGCTATGTCTTATAGACCTGGCGTTTGAGCCCAACATTGGTTCGCTTTATGAGGTGTTCGCCAACATGACGCTGTGTTTCGGGCTATTGCCGCCCGATGCAGAAATCCACGTTATAGGCGTAGGCTGGTTTTTAGGTGTAGTGTTCCTATTCTACATGCTGTTCCCGTTTTACGTTTTCATGCTCGACAACAGGCGGCGCGCGTGGATTTCATTTGCCATCGCGCTGGTGTTCGTCCTTGTGTCATTCGTGCATTTCGGCGCACCTGGACGGCGTTGCATGGTGTTCTGCGCTCCGCTGTTCATTGCCGGAGGTCTTGCCTACCTTTACAGTCACGGCCTCGCGGACTTCGGCAGGCGGCACGCATGGCTGTCGGCAATTGGTGTGGCCGTTGTTTCAATAGGTTTCTTTGTTGCAAGGGAATACGTGCATGACGCTTTCGTAAATTACCTGCTTGAGCTTGCGCTTTTCTTCGCATGGCTAGCCTATGCGGTCGGCTCCAAAGACAAGGTACTGAACAACTGCGTAGCGAAGTACCTAAGCGGCATAAGTATGGAGATATACCTTTCTCACATGCTTGTCTACCGCGCCGTGGAGAAGTTGCATATAGAGAGCCGCATCACGCAGCACGACCTGCTTTATATCGTCACTTCACTGCTCACGATAGCCGGTGTTATTTGCTTCGCCCACGTGGTGAAATACAAAGTGTTGCAGCCTGTGGTGAAAAGGCTTGAAAGATAGTCACCTTATCCTCTTGCCCGTGACAAACAACCATAAGGCAGAGAGCAACGAAAGGACGACAGCGCCTGCATATTGCAACGACTCTTTTATCGATCTTGGCTTGACTTGCATCGGAAAGTCTTTTGGGTTTGCCAGATTTAAATCTGTGTTTGTTAAGATGACAACCGCTAATGTCTTTCTGTTGGCAAAGTTACGAAAAAAACAATTCATATAGAGCCAAAATCACGGATTTGTACTCTCCATACAGAGCATTTTTCCCATATTTGAACCAAAGTAAACTATAGTCGAATAAAACAAGAACCTTACAATCCGAGAAATATGAAGATAGTAGTTACAGGCACGCGTGGCATCCCTAACATCATGGGTGGCGTTGAAACCCATTGCGAGGAACTGTTCCCGAGGATAGCCGAACGGGGCTTTGACATTACCGTGATACGCAGGACGAATTATGTCAAGGACGACCAGAAGAAATGGAAAGGCGTAAAGTTGGTTAATATTGACAGCCCGAAAAAGAAATCATTTGAGGCCATCATCCATACTTTCAGGGCTATCAACGAGGCAAAAAGGCTAAAGGCGGACATCCTGCACATCCACGCCATAGGCCCCGCATTGCTCGTTCCATACGCCAAGATGTTAGGCATGAATGTTGTTTTCACCCATCACGGCCCAGACTACGACCGTGACAAATGGGGATTTGCAGCAAAGACGATGCTGAAACTGGGCGAGCGGATGGGCTGTATGTTTGCCGACGAGGTGATAGTAATTTCCGACGTGATACGCAACCTGATAAAGCGGAAATACAACCGCACAAGTCACGTCCACCTGATTTACAACGGCGTATCGCAACCCGAAATATGCGACTATCCCGAATACTTCAACGAGCTTGACATAGAGAAAGGCAAGTACATCCTTGGCATGTGCCGCTTCGTGCCTGAAAAGAATTTGCACCACCTCATTTCCGCTTACGCTCAAGTTAAGAATGAAGAATTAAAGGTGCAGAAAGATAGCGGAATAAAGTTGGTTTTGGCTGGCGATACAGACTTTGAGGATGATTATTCACGTGGTTTAAAGGAGATGGCGAGGAAGAACGGCATTATCCTCACCGGATTCATCAAGGGCAGGAAACTGCATTCGTTGTTAACGAACTGCCGGGCATACTGCCTGCCGTCAAGTCACGAAGGACTACCTATCGCCTTGCTTGAAGCTATGAGTTACGGTGTAAAAGTTGTTGTGAGCGACATACCGGCCAACAAGGAAGTTAGTCTACCTGAAAGTGATTATTTTCCCGTCGGTAATGTAGATGCTTTGGCGGAAAAGCTGAAAGATATCATCGAGCAACCGCTGCAGCACATTGATTACGACATGACGAAATACAACTGGGAGAAAATCGCCGGCCAAGTGGCTGACATGTACCTCAGATTATCTAAAAAATAGAACCAACATAAATCCTGAATTATGAAAGGAATTGTATTGGCAGGTGGCAGTGGTACGCGGTTGTACCCTATCACCAAGGGAATCAGCAAGCAGCTTATCCCGATTTTTGACAAGCCGATGATTTATTATCCTATTTCCGTATTGATGCTGGCAGGTATCAGGGAAATACTGATTATCTCGACACCTTATGACCTGCCGGGGTTCAAGCGACTATTAGGCAACGGCAGCAATTTCGGGGTGAGGTTCGAGTATGCGGAGCAGCCGTCGCCTGACGGACTGGCGCAGGCGTTCATCATCGGGGAGAAGTTCATCGGGGATGATTGTGCTTGTCTTGTGCTTGGAGATAATATATTCTATGGCGCAGGGCTGAACGATTTGTTGGAACAGGCGGTCGTTGATGCTGAGCAGAACAGCAAGGCAACGGTGTTTGGTTACAGGGTGAGCGACCCCGAGCGTTACGGTGTGGCTGAGTTCGACAAGGACGGGAATTGCCTGAGCATCGAAGAAAAGCCTGAACATCCGAAGAGCAACTATGCCGTTGTAGGATTGTATTTCTATCCTAACAAGGTCGTAAGTATTGCAAAGAGCATCAAACCGTCGGCACGCGGTGAGCTGGAAATCACCACGGTAAACCAAGAGTTCCTGAAAGATAAGGAATTGAAGGTGCAGACGATGGCTCGTGGCTTCGCATGGCTTGACACGGGTACTCATGATTCTCTGTCGGAGGCAAGTACCTTTATTGAGGTATTGGAAAAGCGGCAAGGCTTGAAGGTTGCCTGTCTTGAGGGAATAGCTTACCGAAAGGGATGGATAACGGCTGACAAACTAAAGGAAGTGGCGCAGCCGATGTTGAAGAACGACTACGGGAAGTACCTCATGTCGATTCTTGGCGAAAGAGAGGACGATATAACGAAAAACTTGGAGTATTGAGAATTTAAGAGTTAAGAATTAAGAAAGATGGCATTGTAGCTCAAACAAGTTATTTTGCTATTCCCCTTAAACTATAAAACGATGGAAGTAATAAAGACAGGGATAGAGGGCGTGGTAATCATAGAGCCGCGCATTTTCAAGGACGCACGGGGATATTTCTTCGAGAGCTTCTCGCAGAGGGAGTTTGAGGAGAAAGTCGGACACGTAACTTTCGTCCAGGACAACGAGAGCATGTCTTCGTATGGTGTAATGAGGGGGCTGCATTTCCAGCGTCCGCCATACACACAGGCAAAGCTTGTTAGGTGTATAAGGGGAAAAGTGCTCGACGTTGCGGTTGACATAAGGAAGGGCTCGCCTACATACGGAAGTCACGTGGCAGTAGAGCTGACCGAAGACAATCACAGGCAGTTCTTTATACCCAAAGGCTTTGCCCACGGTTTTGCCGTGTTGAGCGAGACGGCGGTGTTCCAGTACAAGTGCGACGAGTTCTACCATCCCGAGGCGGACGGTGGAATAAGCATACTTGACGACAGCTTAGGAATTAATTGGCGCATATCTACCGAACATGCAATACTAAGTGAGAAGGACACGAAGCATCCGCTGTTTAAAGACTTTGACAGTCCTTTCAGCCCCTTCTGACCTTCCAGGTAGGGATGGAAAGCCATTTACAGCATTCTTTACACTGTGAAGGAAACGGTTTAAAAACTAAATATTACAAATAACTTTTAATACGGCTCTCTTCAAGGCCTCCATACATAGGAGGTCTGGAGGGACATCTAACAACATGAACATACTTGTAACCGGCGCAAACGGCCAGCTCGGCAACGAAATGCGCATCATAAGCAAAGACACGAACGACAATTATACCTTTACGGATGTAGTAGAGGTTGAGGGCGTTGAAACAACAATCCTTGATATAACCGACGGTGAAGCCATAAAAAAAATAGTTAAGGAAAATGGCATACAGTGCATAGTAAATTGTGCCGCATACACAAATGTCGATAAGGCAGAGGCCGACGAGGCGCTTTGCAGGAAGCTCAATGCCGATGCACCGAAGCTATTGGCAAAGGCGATGAAGGAAGTGAACGGGCTTCTCGTGCAGATTTCGACAGACTATGTTTTCGGCGGCGACCCTTACAATACGCCTTGCAGTGAAGACCAAAAAGGAACACCTACTGGAGTCTACGGCAAGACAAAGCTCGAGGGAGAGAATAACATAGAGGCAGTCGGGGCTGATTACGTCATAATAAGGACGGCATGGTTATATTCAGAATTCGGCAAGAACTTCGTAAAGACAATGCTCAACCTTACGGCGACAAAGCCGAAACTCACCGTTGTCTTCGACCAGGCTGGGACACCAACATACGCATACGACCTTGCAGTGGCAATAAAGGCCGTGCTTGCAGACTATGAAAAGGAAAGCCCGAAAGACGAATATTCAAAACGTGGAATATATCATTTCAGTAACGAGGGAGTCTGCTCATGGTATGACTTCACGAAGAGAATCGCCGAGCTTGCGGGAAACACAGCTTGCGACATCGAGCCTTGCCACAGCGATGAGTTCCCCAGCCCGGTAAAACGTCCGGCGTATTCGGTTCTCGACAAGACGAAAATCAAGGAAACATTTGGCATCAATATTCCCTATTGGACGGACTCATTAAGAAAATGCATGAATAACATTGGCGTACTAAAGGCATAGACCTTCACGCCAACGTTAACACACTGAAAACCAAAATGATACGACACACATTCCAAAAGGCACAAAATTATGTTGCCAAATGGCACATATCATGGTACAAAACGGCCCAAATTGAAATGTAAAACGCATCGTTTCATAAAACAATACTTCAATAATGAACTAACTACAAAATAATCATGGAATTCAAGAAGACTATCATCATAACTGGCGGAGCCGGGTTCATAGGCTCACATGTGGTGCGCCTGTTCGTCAACAAATACA
>ERZ838516.282-NODE-282-length-83100-cov-7.350870_pt1 | contig 83100 bp, 71 predicted proteins | sample MGYA00519910_ERZ838516 | MGnify/ENA primary metagenome ERZ838516 (study PRJEB31850, sample SAMEA3708837) | human gut metagenome | biome: human gut; feature: human-associated habitat; material: faeces | place: China | collected 2014 ... | reverse complement strand
CTTTTGGACGGGCGACGCCCGTTTTCTTTCTCGGGAAAGAAAATGGGGGTCGCATTCGTGCAGCGCCTTTGGCGCTGCGTTCCCTCCGCGCCTGCGCGGAGTAAAAAGGGAGCCGGGAACCGGCTCCCTTTTTGTTTAGCAGAGTTTCGCGCCAGCAGGAATTTTATCATCCACCATAATAAGGTTGAGGACCTCCTCACCCTTCTCGGTGTGGACAGCAGAGAGCAGCATGCCGCAGCTCTCAAGTCCCATCATCTTGCGCGGGGGCAGGTTGACGATGGCGACGAGCGTCTTGCCGACGAGCTCTTCGGGCTTGTACCACTTGTGGATGCCGGAGAGGATCTGGCGGTCGGTGCCGGTGCCGTCGTCGAGCGTGAAGCGCAGGAGCTTGTCGCTCTTCTTCACGGCCTCGCACGCCTTGACCTTGACGGCGCGGAAGTCGGACTTGCAGAACGTGTCGAAGTCGACCTTTTCTTCGACCATCGGCTCGAACTCCATCGCGGGGAGGGCAGCCTTCTTCTGCGCCTCCTGAATGGCCTCAAGCTCTTCGAGCGCCTTCTGCGCGTCCACGCGCGGGAAGATGGCCTCGCCCTTGTGGACGGTGACGGTGGCGCTCAGGCTGCCCCACTTCGCGGCGCTGTCCCAATCGCGGCAGCACTCGCACGCGCCGATCTGCGCGAAGATCTTCTCGCAGGAATCGGGGATGAACGGGGTGAGCAGCACCGTGCAGATGCGGATGCTCTCGAGCAGGTTGTACATGACGGAAGCGAGGCGGGGCTTGTTGGCCTCGTCCTTGGCGAGCGCCCAGGGTGCGGTCTCGTCGATATACTTGTTGGCGCGCTGGATGCACTTGAAGATGAGCTCAAGCGCGTTCTGGAACTGGAACTTCTCCATCTCGGCTTCGTACTTGCCGCGCAGCGCGGAGAGCTGAGCGATGAGCTCGTCGTCGAGCGCATCGGTCTGACGGCTTTCCGGCAGCGTGCCGCCGAAATATTTTTCGACCATGGCCGTCGTGCGGGAGACGAGGTTGCCGAGGTCGTTGGCGAGGTCGACGTTGATGGTGTTGATGAGCAGTTCATTCGAGAAGTTGCCATCCGAGCCGAACGGGAACGTGCGCAGCAGGAAGAAGCGCAGCGCGTCCACGCCGAAGCGCTCGGCGAGCACATACGGGTCAACGACGTTGCCCTTGGACTTACTCATCTTGCCGCCGTCCATCACGAGCCAGCCGTGGCCGTAGACGTGCTTGGGAAGCGGCATGCCCATGCTCATGAGCATCGCGGGCCAGATAATGGAGTGGAAGCGGACGATCTCCTTGCCGACGAAGTGAACATCGGCGGGCCAGAACTTGTCGTAATCGTCGTACTTCTCGTTCATAAAGCCAAGCGCCGTGCAGTAGTTGAAGAGCGCGTCGACCCAGACGTAAACGACGTGACCCGGGTCAAAGTCCACGGGGATGCCCCAGGTGAAGCTCGTGCGGGAGACGCAGAGGTCTTCAAGGCCCGGCTTGATGAAGTTGTTGACCATCTCGTTGACGCGAGAGGCGGGCTGGAGAAAGTCGGTGTCCTCAAGCAGGTGCTGCACGCGGTCGGCGTACTTGGAAAGCTTGAAGAAGTAGGCCTCTTCCTCGGCGTCCTCGACCTCGCGGCCGCAGTCGGGGCACTTGCCGTCAACGAGCTGGCTCTCCGTCCAGAAGCTCTCGCAGGGCTTGCAGTACTTGCCCTTGTAGGTGCCCTTGTAGATGTCGCCATTGTCGTGCATCTTCTTGAAGATCTTCTGGATGGCCTCGACATGGTAGTCATCCGTTGTGCGGATGAAGCGGTCGTTCGAAATATTCATGAGCTTCCACAGATCGAGGATGCCCTTTTCGCCGCAGACGATGTTATCGACGAACTGCTGCGGGGTCACGCCCGCGGCCTTGGCCTTATCTTCGATCTTCTGGCCGTGCTCGTCGGTGCCGGTCAGGAACATGACGTCATAGCCCGTCAGGCGCTTGTAGCGCGCCATCGCGTCGGTCGCCACGGTGCAGTAGGTGTGGCCGATGTGGAGCTTGTCGGAGGGGTAGTAGATGGGGGTCGTGATATAGAATTTCTTCTTGTCCATTGGTGTTTTCCTCTTTTCTGCCCGCGCCGAATGAAAGCGGGGCGTAATTATTTACAGTCTACCACCGAAAGGGCGGTATTTGCAAGGTTTTACAGAATTTTTCCCCAAAAGAAGAAAGCGCGGCGCCATAAGCACCGCACTTTTTCGATTTGAAAGAGTAGGATCGCCGCATTTGCCGCCCCCAGGCGGCAAACAGGCATAACGCATCGCAGATTTTCGCGTCCGCAGACGCGAAATAAATTTCAATCGGAATTTGTCGCGACATGTGCGTGACAAATTACTCTTTGCGCGGAGCGCGTGTCGCAGCCGCCCTGCGGGCGGCAAGGCACGAAGCGCAGCGAAACTCCCTCAAAAAAGCGGCTTTGCCGCTTTTTTGAAGTTATAGCGAGTCGTCTTCGTCGATCCACTTTTGCACCGGAACGATATCAAACTCCTCCTCCGTCCGGCGGATCACCACCTCGTCGATGCCGGCGTTGATGATCATGCGGCGGCACATGGGACAGCTCGTCGCGTCGTGCAGCAGCTCGCCGCTGCGCGCGTCGCGGCCGACTAAATAGATCGTCGCGCCGACCATGTCGCGCCGCTGGGCGGAGATGATGGCGTTCGCCTCGGCGTGGACGCTGCGGCAGAGCTCGTAGCGCTCGCCGCGCGGGACCTTGAGCTGCTCGCGCGTGCAGTAGCCGAGGTCGACGCAGTTCTTGCGTCCGCGCGGCGCGCCGTTGTAGCCCGTGGAGATGATCTCATCGTTCTTGACGATGATCGCGCCGTAGACGCGGCGCAGGCACGTCGCGCGCTCAAGCACCGTCTGCGCGATGTCTAAGTAGTAATTCCGCTTGCTGACACGCTCCATATCGAGTCCTCCTTGTATTGATGAGAAAGAATATTACAATTTGCTATCAGAATTCGTGCTCACAGTACGGGCAGCGGCCATAGTCAAAGTCGAGCACCGCCCCGCAGACGGGACACTTTTTGCGCGGCAGACCGCCCGGCGCGTCGGGCGGGAGATAGCCGGAGCCGGTCTTTGCCTCGTCCGCCGTACCTGCGAATTTGTCGCTGCCGGGCTGGAAAAATTCGAGCTTCCCGCACTTGGGACAGACGTAAATTTTGATCTCCATCGCGCCCGCGAAGAGATTCGGCAGGTCGCCGAGCACCCAGCCGGTCTGGCCGAGCTGGAATTTTTCACGCCTGATAAATTGCATCCCTGCGCCGCAGCGCAGGCAGTTGAGCGAATTCGCCATCCTATACCCCCTGTAGGTCGAAAACGGGCGTGTATTCCTCTTTGGCGCTCGAGAGCTCCTGACAAAAGCCGTCGGTCAGGCCGCAGTCGCGCATGTATTGCACCGCCGTGCGGTACTCGCGCTCATTTAAGCGCCGCGCGAGCGCGCCGGTCGAACCGGGCTGCGGCGTATACTGGCTCATGAGCGAAAAGAGCACCGTCTTTGGCGGAAAATGCGTCGAGACATAGTCGATGACACGCTTGGTGTTCTCCATCTGCCCCGGCAGGACGAGGTGGCGCAAAATGACGCCGGAGCGCATCAGGCCGTCGTCCCCGATCTGATACGCCCCGACCTGACGCACCATCTCGTCGATGGCCGCGGCGGCAGCTTCAAAGTAGTCCGGCGCGGCGGAAAGCTCGCGCGCGGGGCGTTCCATGGCGTATTTTAGGTCGGGCAGGTAAATTTGCACCTTACCCTCAAGCGTTCTGAGCGTTTCCACGCGCTCGTAGCCGCCGCTGTTCCACACAACGGGGACGGGAAGCGGCTGACGCAGCGCTTCGAGCACCCAGGGGGTGAAGTGCGTGGGCGTGACAAGATCGATGCAGTGCGCGCCCTGCGAAACGAGGCCTTCCATGATCTCGCGCAGATGTGCCGGCGTAATGACCTTGCCAAAATTCTCGTGGCTGATGCGCCCGTTCTGGCAGAACACGCAGCCTAAGTTGCAGCCCGAAAAGAAGATGCAGCCCGCGCCGTTTTTACCGCTGAGCACGGGCTCTTCCCAGAGGTGCAGCATGGCGCGCGCGACGACTAAGCCCGCGGGCATGCGGCAGACGCCGCCCGCTTTCTCCGCCGTGCGCTCCGCATTGCAGCGACGGGGACAGATCTCGCAGCGCATCAGTCGCCCGTGCCCTGACCGTTGAAGTCGGGGCCGAGGTCGCCGAGCATCCAGTGCTTGCGGCACAGGCCGATGTACTGGTCGTTCGCGCCGATGACGACCTGCGCACCCTGCTTGACGACATGGCCCTGCGCGTCAAAGCGCGCGTTGAACGCGGCCTTTTTGCCGCACCAGCAGATGGTTTTGACCTCTTCTAACTTGTCGGCCATGACAAGCAGCTCGTAGCTGCCGGGGAAAAGGTCGCCCTTGAAGTCGGCGCGCAGCCCGTAGCAGAGGACGGGGATGCCGCAGTCGTCGACGAGATGGACGAGGTATAAGACCTCCTCCTTTGTCAAAAACTGCGCCTCGTCGACGATGATGCAGGCGTTTTTCTTGAGCTCCTCCTCGTCCATCTGCCGCATCTCGTGGAAGTAGACGCAGGGATATTCGAGGCCGATGCGCGAGTGCACCATGTGGTCGCCGTCGCGCGTGTCGAGCTGGGGCTTGCAGAGGAGCGTCTTCTGCCCGCGCTCTTCGTAGTTGAAGCGCGCCATCAGCGCGTTGGCCGTCTTGCTCGAGCCCATCGCGCCGTATTTGAAGTAAAGCTGTGCCATGGTCGTTGTTCTCCCTCTCTTATTGCAGCCGCGCGCGAACGAGCGCGGCAAATTTCTTGAATGCGGTGGGGATGGCGGCGGCGTCGAACGCCGCGGCGTCCGCCCAGAATAGATCGTCGTTTTCGCCCGTCACGTCGGCGAAGTAGCCCTTCATATCCCACTCGATGTGGGTGAAGATGTGCTTGGCACTGCCCGCGGGTTCGACAGTTTGCGCCGAAAGCCCCATCTGCGCAAGCACAAGCGAAACGCCCGCCTCGTCAAGATTTCCCAAAACGCTCGGGAATTCCCAGAGCAAGGCGAGAAGTCCCGTGTCCGCGCGCTTTCGCAGCGCGGCCTTGCCGTTTTGAAAGAGCAGCAGCACGGTGCGCTCTTCGATCTTGCGCGCCTTTTTCTTCGCGCGCACGGGTAAAATTTCCGTGAGACCGTTTTTATACGCCTCGCACGTCATTCGCGCGGGGCAGATCTCGCACTTCGGCGCGCCGTTCGGCAGGCATACCGTCGCGCCGAGGTCCATCATCGCCTGATTGTACGCGCCGGGGCGGGCTAAGTCGATGGCGTCGTTGAGATGCGCGGTGAATTGCTTTCGTACCCTCGCGTCCATGATGTCGTCGGCGCAGCCGCTGACGCGCGCGGCGACGCGCAGCAGATTCCCATCCACCGCGGCGACCGGCTCACCGAAGTTGATCGAGGCGATGGCGGCGGCGGTGTAGTCGCCGATGCCGGGGAGCGTTTTGAGACTTGCACAAGTGCGCGGCAACTCGCCGCCAAAGTCCGAGACGATGACCTTCGCCGCCTTTTGCAGATTCCGCGCCCGCGAGTAGTAGCCGAGCCCCTCCCAGAGCTTCAAGAGCCGTTCCTCCGGCACGGTGGCTAACGCCGCGGCGTCGGGCAGCTCTGCCATGAAGCGCTCAAAGTACGGGATGACCGCGCTCACGCGCGTCTGCTGGAGCATGATCTCCGAGACCCACGTGCGGTACGGCGTGACGACGCTGCGCCATGGCAGCGTGCGGCCGTTTAAGTCATACCACGTGAGCAGCGGCGCGGTCAGGGCATTTAAGTTTTCCCAATGTTCTGTCATCATATCATTTGTTGAAGCGCGCGGCGAAGCCGCAGCGGCGGCAGAGCTCTTCGGCGGGCTTCCGCCGGGAGAAACCCTCGCGCAGAGTGCACGCGCGCGGGGAGGTCAGAATTTCGGTAAGCGGCTGGATGAAGAGGTTCCCCAGCGCCACATCGCCCTCATGATCGAGGCAGCAGGGCACGACCGTGCCGTCGACAAGCACGCCGAGCTGGTCGCGCAGACCGTAGCAGAACTGCGCGCCGGATTCGCCGGCGCTCAGATCAGGCCAGTCGAATTTGCCCGCGCGCTCCAAATACAGGTGGTCGCGCAGAAGAAAGCTGCCGTTTCGCATCTCGGGCCAGTTATCGCCTGTGCGGGAGCGCAGAAAGTCGAGAATTTCGCCGTTGCGCGTGTCCGCGCCGCCGTCGTTCCAGAGGCGCAGCGCGACGATGACGCCTTTTTTCGCGGCCTTTTCAGCAAAGTTCCAGACCTGTGTCAGGTAAGAAAGCTCCTGCTCGTCCGCGCCGTCGTTGCCCTCAAAACTGTGGAGCGAGACGCTGATCTTGTGCAGGCTCTCGGCGGCAAGCAGCTCGTCGGAACGCTTTTGGAGCAGCGTGCCGTTCGTCGTGATGCAGATCTTCATGTCCCGCGCTTTGGCGAGGGCGAAGAGCGTCGTAAGCTCAGGGTGCAGCAGCGGCTCGCCCATCACATGCAGGTAGACGTACTGCACATACCCCTCGAGCCGCGAGAGGACGAGGCCGAATTCCTGTGCGCTCATCGTGCGCGGCTCGCGCTTCGTCTTGGGGCAGAAGGAGCAGGCGAGGTTGCAGCGGTTTGTGATCTCGACATAGGCTTTTTTCAGCATCGCGCGGCTCCTTTCGTGAGGTCGGGGGATAGATTTAAATATTTTACCATATCCGCGCGATTTTGCAAAGCCTTTTCCCTTGCGCCGCGCCGCGGCGTCTGCTATGATACTACAAGCAAACTTCCATCCTCCGCAGCGAAAGGAGAAACCGCATGACCGTCACGTTTATCGCCCACAGCGCGTATCTTGTCGAGTGGGACAAGTTCTACACGCTCTTTGACTACACCTACGAGCCCGACTACACGGGCGCGCTGCCGGAATTAAACCCCGAAAAGCCCTTGCTCGTCTTTGCGAGCCACAGCCATGAGGACCACTTCGACGCCAAGGTGTTCACACTTTTGGAAAAGTACCCCGACGCGCGCTTTTTCGTCTCGCGCGATACGCGCCTCACCGAGCGCAAGCGGCAATGGCTGAACATCTCCGACGAGGCCTTTGCCCGCACGACCGTCCTGCGGCCCGACAGCATCCTGCTCACCGACGTCGCGGGCGAGGATTTGAGCATCCGCGCCATCAAGTCGACGGACATCGGCAATGCCTATCTTCTGCGCGCTGAGGGGAAGATGGTCTACCACGGGGGCGACCTCAACTGGTGGAACTGGGAGAGCGAGGGCAAGGCTTACTGCAACAACATGACCGTCCACTACCATGCGGCCATTGAAAAGCTCGCCTCCGCCGTGCGCAACGAGGCGACGGACAACAACATCGCGCCCGAGATCACGGCGGCGATGGCGCCGCTTGACCCGCGCCTTGGTGAAGGCAGCGAGGGCCTCGGCATCGAGTATCTGCTGAAGAATGTGACGGTGCAGCACATCTTCCCGATGCACATGTGGAAAAAGTATGAGGTCATCGACCGCTACATCGCCGCGCACCCGGACGAAAAGGGCATCATCGCGCGCATCACGCGCGACGGTCAGCAATTCGAGATTTGAAAATAAAAAGGAAAGCGCCTTCCGCATCGCGGAAGGCGCTTTCCCGTTCGAAGGGGATTTGTGGAGAAAAAACACTGACGTATTTTTTACTGGCTCACTGCCGTGAGAGGCATTTTGAGGATCTGACCGACGAAAATGACCGAGGGGGACTTGACGGTGTCCTTATTCAGGTCATAGATCTCAGTCCAGCGGCTGCCATTGCCGAGCTGCTTGCTGGCGATCTTCCACAGGCTGTCGCCGGAGACGACGGTGTAGGTATCGCTGCTCGCGGGCTGGGAGGGCTTCTCAGGCTGCGTGGGCTGGGTGGGCTCGGCGGAGGTGCCGTTGCTCACGAGCGTGGTGCGCGGGTCATTGCCGGTGTAGCGGTACATGGGGAAGTTCTTGCTGTCCTTATCGTAGTCGATCTGCTTGTACTGATAGAGCGTGCCGTCGTAGCCGTTGGAGTCGGTGACGTCGGGCTCGCAAAGCATGGCGATGACGTTGCTGGCGACCTGATCCATCGGGAAGACATAAGCGCCGCTGGCGAAGGTCACGTCGGCGGTGTCGCGCAGGCCGGCCTCAATGCCCTTGGCCTTGCCGTTCACCATGTAGTCGCCGACATAGTAGTACTGCTGGAGGCTTGCGGTGGTACCGGCGTTGAGCTTGTAGTACTCAGCGCCCTGATTGTCCATGATGTAGAGGATCTTCTCAATGTTGGCAGTGTCCGCGGGAATGACATAGGCGGTCGGGCGGACGCGGCTGCGGGTCAGAGTGTCGTTCAGGGAAAGGGGAGACGCCTTGCTGACCTTCTCACTACCGTCGGCGACGCTGTACTGCACGGTCGCGGCGGTGTAGTCGGTCAGAGTCTTGCCGGACTTGGTCTGATAGAGGGCGAGAACGTCGCTTTCCTCATAGGTCTTGCCCTTGGCGACAACATCGGCACGGGCGGCGGCGACCGCCTTCATGATCTCGTCGGCGTGCTCGGCGGCATAGGTGATGTAAGAGGTGGCGGCAACTTCCTGAGAGAAGACGCGGCGCTCAAAGGTCTGGCGGCCGGCGCCGATGCCGCGCGTCTCAATGAGGAAGGAAACCGCATTGAACAGGCCGAAGTAGGCGCGGCCGATGGGGTTATTGACGGTGGTGCCGTAGTGATTGACGCGCAGGCCGGCGTTCGTAGCGTCGGAGAAGGCGCGCTTGGCCATGTCGAGACCGATCTTCGTCACGGCGGGGTTGTTGTTCAGGCTGGTGGCGGGGGTGGTCTCAAGATCGTCCGCATTCTCCATGTATTCACCGGCGCTCGTCCAGTCGTCGTTGTAAGCGCCGTAGAAGGTGAACTCATGCGTGTCGAGGACAACCTCGCTCATGAACAGGCGGTAGGCGGTGTGCAGCTGGGCAAGCTCGGCTGCCTTGAGGGACATATGGTCGCGGTTCATATCAAAGCCGTCGTAGGTGGCGCGGCTGAAGAGATAGGAGCCGTCGGGATTGATGCGGGGGACGATGACAATGTTGATCTTGTCGAGCAGGGCCTTGTAAGTGGGATCGTTGACAAAGTTGTCGATCATCACGAGCGCGCCTTCACCGGCGGCAGGCTCATTGGGGTGGATCTGCGCCTGATACCAGACGTTCAGCTTGCCGTTGCCCTTGACGATCTTGGCGGCCTCGGCGAGCGTGGCGTTCGCGGGGATCTCGGAGGTGGTGAAGAGCGCCAGGGGGAGGTCATACTTGTAGTTCGGGGTCGTACCGGCAGAGTAGAGATGCATGGTGCCGGAAGCGGCGTCCATCTTCTTGAGGAAGGCCATCAGCTCTTCCTGAGAGGTGAACTCGTTGGCGGCGTGCTTGCCGTCGAAGGCGGGGGTGGTGTAGTTCTGCGGCTCGAGGGCGAAGTGCTTGTTGATCTCCTCAGGCCAGAAGATAAGCATACTGTCGCGGAGGTCTACCTTATAGGAGGCGGGGGCCTTCTCCGGCTTGATGGTCGGCTCGAAGCCGTTGCCGCCGAGCTTGCCGCCGATGACGGAAAGCTTCTTCACGCCGGCGGTGAGGTCGGCCTCGGTCACGTTGAAGAGCTGGAGAATGTTGTAGTAGCCGGTGCCGTGCACATGGTAGGCATAGGTGCCGGGAGCGGTGACGACGTAGCTGCCGTCAGCCTGCGGGGTGATCGCTTCGAGCTGGGAGAAGATCTCTTCTTCCTTGGCATAGCTGTCTGCGGGGTAGCCCTTGTAGACTTCGAGACTGACGACCTTGGAGGAGTCGTAGTTGGCGGAATAGTCAAATTCCAGTTTCACGCTTTTCTCTGCTGCGAGCGTGCTGGTCATCAGCATCGTGACGACCATCGCGAGAGTCAGCAGACAGCTCAGGGATCGCTGCATCATTTTTCTCATAGCTTCTTTCTCCTTCTTAAAAACTGTCGGCATCGGAACATCATGCACAAACGGAAGAAAATTTACCCGTTGATTCCTGTTGACAATACCGATTTGGATAAGTAAACTGTAACTATTAAAGTCGCCTTTAAGTCAATAGGTTTTCGCGCGGTCATCTTAACAGTTTTTTAAGGAGATTTTCGTATGCCTTATACAATCGGAGAAGTGGCACGCATGATGAATATTGCCCCATCGACCCTGCGCTACTATGAAAAGGAGGGGCTGCTGTCTCTCGGTGTGCGCGCCAGCAATGGGCAGCGAACGTACACAGACGACGATATTGCAACGCTTTCAATCATCGAGTACCTGAAATTCTGCGGTCTTCCGCTCAAGGAGATCCGCTCGTTCCTGCCGCTCATCCGGCCCGGCGGAGAGACACTCAGCGCCCGCCGCGACATCCTTGCCAAAGAGCGCGACAACGTCCGCGCGCAGATCACGGCGCTGCAAACGAAGCTCGAACGTCTGGAATTCAGCTGCTGGTTCTACGAGACCGCGCAGCAGTACGGTTCGGTTCTGCCGCTGTATGAATTTTCAGAGGAGCACTTTCCTCCGGAACATCGCAACGCCCTGCGGGAGAGCTTTCACCTGCCATTGACGCACGTGCGCACAAAGCTCGAATGGTGATAAAAAAGGGAGCCCTGAGACATACCGTCTCAGGGCTCCCTATATGTCGATCCTTATTTCTTTTTGTCCGCTGTGCCCCACGGGTGGCACTGGTAGGACTGCTCCTCGCTCATGCCGAAGTAGCGCAGGTCCGTGCGCCCGTACTGGTCGCCCCAGGTGACGTCGATGTGGTACTGCGTGCCGTCCAGCGTCGCGAGCGTCCAGATGTGGCTGTCGTTAAAAAGCGAGGTGCACTCGATGCCCTCGAGCTTCAAGAGCAGATTGTAAGCGCCCGTGTAGCCGTCGCACACGGCAAGGCCGCTGACAAGCGCGCCGTAGGCAAGATGGCTCGCGGAATCGTCTGCGGCGGCGTTATCGTAGCGGCAGTGGTCGCACAGCCATTGAAAATACGTGCGCGCGATCTCATACTGGCTCATGTCGTAGCTCAGCGTGCCGCTCTCCCAAAGGGAGTCGTGGACCTTGATCGCGGCGGCGAGCGCCTTGGCGCGGTACGATTCGAGCGTTTTGTCCGTACAGGCGGTGGACGAAAACGTGAGTACGACCTTGCCCGTCGAATACGAGCGGCAGGAGACGGCGTTGTACATCTGCTCGCAGTATGTTTTGACGCAGGAGGTGAACGCCTGCGTCAGCGCGCTGGCGGTGGCGGTGGTGAGGGCCTTGGAGTAGTTCAGCGTGATCGTGTGCTCGCCGCGCGCGAGCATATTGCGAACCAAACCGTCGATGACGGCGGTGTCCTTGGCAGACGTCGGGAGCGACGTGCTTGCCGGCGCTTTGACAAGGCTCGCGAGCGTCGCGTTTTTCACGGAGTGATACGGCGCGACCGTCCACGTGAGCGTCAGGCGCGTTTCGGGTTTGACAACGCGCGTCAGAAGCGCCGCGATCTCCGCGCGGCTGACGCTGCGGTCGGGATAAAAGCTGCCCTTTGCGTCCATGCCGGAGAGCAGCCCGCGGCGGTACATCAGCAGAATTTCGCTGCGGTAGGGCGTTTTGTCCGTCACGTCGGCGATGTACTCGCGGCTCGCGTAGGCCGAGGTGACGAGCGAGGCGTTGGGCTCGGTGTACCATTCCTCCGGCACGGCGAAGGCGAAAATGCCCGCCATCTGCGCGCGCGACGCGGGCAGGAGGTAGAAGCCCTCAAAGCTGTTGTCGAGCAAATTCTGGCTCTTCAAATACGAGACATACGGCGCATACCACGCCTCGTTTTCCTTCGCGGCGGGGATGACCGCGTCGCTGCCGGTCGTGTAGATGGCGCGCAGCCGCGCGGCGATGGTCAAAAGCTCGGCGATCGTCACGTTGCCGCTTGGCGCAAAGGAACTCTCGCCGCGGCCGTTGAGTACGCCGTATTCATAGGCCGAGACGACCGGGGGGGCGAACCAGTCGCCGTCTTTCACGTCGGCAAACTGGCCCTCGTAGACGCGAAGAAGCACGAACGGGGTGCTGTCGTCTGTCGTCGTTTCCTCCTGTGCGGGAGCGGCAGTGACCTGCGCGGGCTCCTCGCTGTAAGCAAAGGCGCTGATGCTCAGCGCAAGCGCGAGCGCCGCGACAAGCAGCGCAAAGCGGAACTTCATGGCGTTTGCTCTCTCTTTCTCACATTCTCAAAATTTCACGGGGATCACGGGACTAAAATGTTCTGTTCGTCTGCGGTGATGTCGGCGACATAGGGGTTGAGCATCGAATTCGTCATCTCGAGCACCTGCTCGGGGTAGAGCGTGTAGAAGGACTTGCCATTGTACCAGCCCGCGCCGTCGCCGGGGAGCGTGGCAAAGCTGATGGCGTCCGTCCCGCCCATGGAGAGCGCCTGGTTGGCAAGCCACACGAGGTTGCCGAGCGTCAGATCGGTCTTGACATATTTTAAGAACGTTTCCGCCATCGCGGGGACGTTTTCGAGCTTCATCAGCTTCTGCGCCACGGTCTTCAAAAACGCCTGCTGCGTGCCGATGCGGCCGATATCCTGCCGCCCGCCGTAGCCGGGGTTATCCTTGTCGGAGTTGTGGCGGAAGCGCACGACCTCCATAGACTGCTGACCGCTGAGATGCTGCAATCCCTTTTTGAAGTGAATGTGCAGATCCTGATAGGGGTCGTCGTAGTCCATGTCCTCGGGCACGTCGAAGTCGACGCCGCCGATCTGGTCGATGAGCGCGATGAACCCCTTCAGGTCGACGGAGACGTAGAAGTCCACGGGAACGCCGAGCATATCTTCAATGTTGCTGCGCAGCTTTTCCGTGCCGCCGTTGTTGTAAGAAGAATTGAGCTTATGGCCGTTGCTCATCAGCGTGTCGCGCGGCAGACTGACGACGTCGATCTTCTTGTTCTCCGCGTCAAAGCGCACGAGCATGTTCGTGTCGCTGCCGCCGGCGTCGTTGTCCACACCGTAGGCGAGGATCGTATAGCAGTATTTTTTGCGCTCTTTGCCGTTAGAAATGGTTTGAATGGCGTCGCTGTCCTCCGCCGTGCCGTCCTGCTGCGTCTGCTGGTCCTCGTTGTCCGTGACGGGCTCAGGCGCGCGCACGACGTACTTGACCGTCGCCACGACGGCCACGGTCAGGAAAAGAAGCGACAGAAGCGTGACGACGACGCGCTCGCCGCGGCTGCCGGACTTTTTCTTTTTCTGCTTTTTGGTATTTTTGCTGCGGCGCGGCACGTCGTCAAAGTCGGGCTCGTAATAGTCCTGTTTTCTCATCTTGTTGCTCCGTTCTTTTTTCTTTTGGTTGACAATAATGCATTCTACCCTGCGCGGCGGAATTGTGCAAGAGAAATTTTGCCGCGCGGAGGGCGCACTCTTATGTTAGACGCAAAAAGTCGAAAAAAGTTTCAAAATCCCTTGTATTTTTTTCGCGTGGCCATGCCGCCGCGGATGTGACGCTGGGCCTTGTTGACCTCCAGCACCTCCTTGACCTGCAAGTATAGGCTGCGGTTGAACTGCGGCAGGCGGTCCTGTAAGTCCTTGTGCACGGTGGACTTGCTCACGCCGAACTTTTTTGCCGCGGCGCGCACGGTGGCGCGGTTTTCAATGATGTAGGCGGCCAGCGCGCAGGCGCGCTCTTCCATGTTACCCTTCATGCAGCACACTCCTGACTCATGTTGCTCCATCTATATGCGTGCAGAGAGGGAATATGCGCATCGGGAATGAATACGCGGCAAAAACGTTGTGCAAAGCGGTTCAGGCATGTTATAATTTCTCTGTCTGCACCGAAGACGGCACAAACGAAACGACAGGGAGGTCCTGCATGGAAAATAAACTCATCCGCAGCAAATACTTTTTATACCTGACCGAATTTTTTGCCGGTATGTCCGTCATGGCGGTCGAGCTCGGTGCGAGCAGGCTCATGGCCCCGTACTTCAGCTCGTCGCAGATCGTGTGGACCGTTATCATCGGCGTCATTATGATCGCGATGGCCATCGGCAACGTCTGGGGCGGCAAGCTCGCCGACAGGAGCGCGACGCCCGATAAGCTCTACCGCCGCCTCATCATCGCGGCCATCTGGATCGCGCTCATCCCGTTTGTGGGACGGTACCTGATCGCGGGCATCTCGCTGCTGCTGGCGCTTTTTGTGACGAAAAACTTCCTCGTCTGGGCGGCGCTAGCGGCGTGCCTTGTGATCTTCGCGTTCCCGTGCGTGCTGCTCGGCACCGTCACGCCGTCGCTCACGCGCTTCACGGTCGACAATCTCGACGACACAGGCAAGACCGTGGGCAGGCTCAACGCGCTCAACACCATCGGCAGCATCATCGGAACCTTCGTGCCGACGTTTGTGACGATCCCCGCCGTCGGCACGGCGGCAACGTTTTTGATCTTCTCCGGTGTGCTCGCGGCCATCGGCATCGCGTACTTCGTGTTCGAGAAGAAAAAGAGCGTGCCGGGGATCGTCTCCGTCCTTTTGATCGCTGGACTGTGCTTTGCCCTGCCGTCCTACAGCTTCGCCTTCTGGCAGAGCGACATCACGCTTGAGGACGAGTCCATCTACAACTATTTGCAGGTGCAGGACGACGCGAAGCGCACGACGCTCTCGACGAACGTGCTCTTCGGTGTGCAGAGCGTGCAGGTCAAGGGCGACGCGCTGACGGGCATGTACTATGACTACGCGCTCGCCGCGCCCTGCATGGCGGGCATGGACGGCACGGACAACGAAAACCGCAGCGTGATGATCCTCGGCATGGGCTCTGGCACGTACGCGAGCTACTGCACGCGCTATTTCCCCGGCGCGAGTGTGCAGGGCGCGGAGATCGACAAAAAAATTGCCGGCATCGCGACGGACTACTTCGGACTTCCGGGCAGCGTGACCGTCGCGGTCGAGGACGGGCGCGCGTACCTTGCCGCGTCGAAGGAGAAGTTTGACGTCATCATGGTGGACGCCTATCAGGATATCACCATCCCGTTCCAGCTCTCGAGCGTCGAGTTTTTCAATGAAGTGCGCTCTCATTTGAAGCCGAACGGCGTGATGGTCGTGAACCTCAACATGACGTCCGCGGAGGACGGCTCGATCAACGAATACCTCTGCGACACGATGGCGAGTGTCTTCCAGCACACCGTCACCGCGCCGGTGAGGGGCAACACGAATACCGAGGTCTTCTGCACGAACGCGGATGACTGGGAGGAAACGTTCCTGTGCAGCATCGCAAAGCTCAAGGACAGCGACTATGCCGATATGATGCGCACGGTCTACTCGAAGCTCACGCCCTATGAGGGCGGAAGCTGCATCCTGACGGACGACAAGGCCCCTGTCGAGGTGCTGGGCATGCGCGTGCTCGACGAGCTCATCGGCGATGAGCTCAACTACTACAAAGACGAACTGAGAACCGGCGGCCTGTCCGCACTGATCGGAAATTGAAAACAAAAAGAATCCCGCGCCCACGGCGCGGAATTCTTTTCAGGGTAGAGAGCCTCGCAGAGTTTTTACCCGCAAGGGGTACGCAGCATCCGTAAGGCAGCAAAGCTGCCAACGGCTGCCCAGGTGCCGCGCACGGCACGATTGGCGCGCCTGCAAGGGCGCGGGAATCGTAGTGCCGCAACGGTGTAAGGTCGAATTGTCCGCTTTTAGCGGACAACCGAGGCACAGAACGCAGCGAAACCTTCTCAAAAAAGTGGCTTTGCCACTTTTTTGATTACAAAATCAGCATCAGCACAGGAATCACGACGAAGCACGCGATCGTGGAGAGCGCCGCGCCCTGCGCGGCGAATTCCTCGTCCGCGCCGTATTCCGCGGCGGCGACGACCGTCTGCGTTACGACGGGCATGGCGGTCTCCACGAGCAGCACGTTGCGCGCAAGCCCCTCGACGCCGAGCAGCGCGCACAGCGCGAACGACGATGCCGGTACGAGCAGAAAGCGGAAGATCATCACGATGGCAAGGTCGCGGTCAAGGCGGAGATTTTTCAGCCCGATCTCGTAAATGATGTAGCCCGTGAGCAGCAGGGCGAGCGGCGTGACGAGGTTATTCATGTACTTGCAGTAGCTCATCACGAGCGGCGGGAGGGAAACGCCCGTAAGGACGAGCAGAAAGCTCAGAAGAACGCCGATGACGGCGGGCGTGGTCAGGAATTTTTTGAGCATCCGGCGGTCAAAGCCGCCGCCGTCGCCCGACCAGCGCACGAGCGAGAGTCCCACGAGCTGGACAAAGCTCGTGTTGACGAGATAGTAGAGCATGACATAGGGCGTGCAGACCTCGCCGAACAGTTCGGTACACATCGGAAGACCGATGAAGATGGCGTTCGACACCGAGCACATCATCATAAAAACGCCAAGCTTCCTGCGCGGCAGCTTTAGGAGTTTGCCTGCGAGCAGCGAGAGCAGGAACGCGCCGAGCGTGGAGAGAAAGGGCACGAGCAGAAAGCCCGGCGAGAGCGCGAGCAGCTCGCGTGTCAGATTCTTCGTCAGCCCGTAGACGCACATACAGGGGATGGCGACGGACATCGTGAACTTGCTGATAAAGCGCTTGGCCTGCGGGCCCATCCAGCCCCGCGCCGCGCAGAAATAGCCCGTCGCCGTCAGCAGCAGGATGATGGTGACGGAAGAGACCGCGTGCAGAAATCCTTCCATGGTGTGACCTCGGTGTTAAGAAATAGTTACACCAGTATAACACGCCTGCGGCAAAAGACAAGAGACGAAAAAGACGGTTGCAATGCCGGTTCGGATACGCTATGATGGGCGAAGATGAGCGCGCAGTGCGCGCCCGGAGAAAAAGAGATCGAGAACTTTGAGAGGAGTTTTGTTTTTATGAAAGCAGCGCTGGTCATTATGGCGGCGGGCATGGGCTCGCGCTACGGCGGCAATAAGCAGGTGGACGGCATCGGTCCGAACGGTGAAATTTTGATGGAATACTCCATTTTCGACGCGCTGCGCGCAGGCTTTACGAAGGTGGTCTTCATCATCAAGCCCGACATGCGCGACTTGATGGAGAACATGGTCGGACATCACCTTGCCGCGCGCAAAACGGCGGACGGGGACAATGTCGAGGTCTGCTATGCGTATCAGGATTTTTCGAGCGTGCCCGATTTTTACACGGTGCCGTCTGATCGCGTCAAGCCGTTCGGCACGGTGCACGCGCTTTTATGCGCGCGCGAATTTGTGCACGAGCCGTTCGTCGTCATCAACGCCGACGACTATTACGGCGTGGACGCGTTCAAGACGATCTACGCCGAGCTCTCAAAGCTCGCCGAAAGCGGCGAGGGCACGATGGTCGGCTACGACCTCTGCAACACCGTGAGCGAGCACGGCACGGTCACGCGCGGCGTGTGCCACGTGAACGAACAGGGGATGCTCGACCGCGTGGTCGAAACGTTCCGCCTAAAGCCCTGCGGCGACGGCAAGATCCGCGACATTCAGGAAAACGGCGACGGCCCGGTCTACGCGCCCGAGACGCCGGTCTCGATGAACTTCTGGGGCTTTACGCCGTGGCTGTTTGAAAAGCTGGACGCGTATTTTAAGGATTTCCTCCGCGCGCTGCCGGACGGCGAGCTCAAAAAAGAGTGCCTGCTGCCGAGCCTGATCGGTGAGCTCATCGACCGCGGCGAGCTCAGTGTCTCCGTTCTGCGCTCGAGCGCGCGCTGGTTCGGCATGACGTATCACGAGGATAAGGAAATGGTGCAGCGCGAGCTTCAGAAATTACACGACGCGGGCGTGTACCCCAAAACGCTGCGCGCGTGAGCGAGACAAATCGAAAAAATCTGCCGCCTCCGGACATACTAAGTCCGGAGGTGATTTTTATGCCGCGAAAAGACCCCGGCATGCCGTATGACCTGGCACCGATGCTCAAGGCGCGCTTCGGCCAGCCGGACGACTGCGCCGATCTTGTCAACAAGTACGGCACCTATAACATCCAGCCGACGTCGGACACGGAAAATCTGTTCCCGCTCATCGCGCCGGGCCTTCCTGAGCAATGGAAGCGCATGGCGGTCGGCAAGAAGGACGTTGAAAACTTGCAATAAAGCAAACGGGAGGGAGACGCGTATCGCGCCTCCCTTTTTCTTCTCCAAAATCCCTGAAACGGCAAGGGGAAATGGGCTTTTTCCCAAAAAGCAAAAAAGATACATACAGGTTCGACAAAAAAGTGAATGACAAAATGGAGAAATTTATTACTGGTATACAAATTGAGAACGTTGCTGGCACTTGCTTTACTGCTGAATTCGTATAAAGTAAAGGCAAGAGCTGTCTGCCGGGGAAGCGGCTATGAGAGAGACCGCCTTCCGGCCCGACTTGCCAATATGAAGGAGGAGAGAGAATGGAAACCAAAAGTAACGCGAAACTGAAAGCTCTGTTCATCATCCCGTCGATCACTGGTATCATCCTGTTTATGATCCCGGTGAAGAATGCTGACGGCGACTGGACCGTTGTGGTCAAGATCCTGGCCGATATCATCTCGGGCTACATCGGCGGCTTCCTGCCGCTGCTGTGCGTGCTGATCCTCACCGTTTCCGCGGTGATGTCGGTCATCGCACTGGCAAAACCCAAATTCATTATGAATAGCGACATTATGAAAGAATGCTTCGCCTGCAAACCCATCTGGGTCGTGCTCCGCGTGCTCGCGGTCATCTTCGTGTGGCTCACCTATCTGGGTGTCGGCGAGGACGGCGTGGGTCTCATCGGTATGATCACCGGCGGCGGTCAGGGCGGATTTGTCCTCTATGACCTGCTCACCACGCTCGTCATCATCTTCGTCATCGCGGCCCTGCTGCTGCCGCTGCTGCTCGACTTCGGCCTGCTGGAGTTCGTCGGTGCGCTGCTCACCAAGGTCATGCGCCCCCTGTTCAAGGTCCCCGGCCGCGCGGCGGTCGACTGCATCACCTCCTGGATCGGCGACGGTACGCTGGGCGTTATGCTCACCTGCAACCAGTATGAGGGCGGCTACTACTCCGCCAAGGAAGCAAGCATCATCGCAACGCTGTTCTCCGCCGTTTCCATCACGTTCACCCTCGTCGTTCTCGAAACAGTCGGTATGCTCGACAAGTTCGGCATCTACTACCTGATCGTCTGCTTCGTCGGTATCGTCTGCGCGATCGTGTGCCCGTACCTCTACCCCCTGCGCAAAAAGCCCAACACGTACTTAGTGGAAGGCAAGGCTGCTCCCGACACTCTTCCTGAGGGCTACAAGAGCAACGTCGAGTACGGCATGGACCTCGCCATGAAGCGCGTTGCCGAGCACAAGGGCATCGGTGAATTCTTCAAGAGCGGCGCCAAGAACGCCTGCAGCATGTGGTTCGGCGTTCTGCCCTCCGTCATGGCCATTGGTACTGTCGCACTGATCCTTGCCAACTACACGCCGATCTTTGAATGGCTCGGCATCCCGTTCCGCCCCCTGCTCCAGCTTCTTCAGGTGCCCGAAGCGGACGCTGTTGCCTCCACGATGATCGTCGGCTTCACCGACATGCTCACCCCCGCCATCCTGATCGCGGAGTGCACCAGCGAGATGGCCAGATTCATCGTCGCGGTCGTCTCCGTCACGCAGGTGCTTTACCTCTCCGAGGTCGGCGGCCTGATCCTCGGCTCCAAACTTCCTCTCAACATCTGGGAGCTGTTCGTCATCTTCCTGGAGCGCACCATCATCAGCCTGCTGATCGTCTGCCCCATCGCGCATCTGCTGTTCTAAAAAGGAAAAGCTTCTTTTCCCTTACTCAGGTTGCTGACCTGAAAGAGTCGAGGCATCTCATCGGGATGCCTTGGCTCTTTTTTTGAATTTTATGTCATATGCACAAAAATGACTGTACAACGCACACGGTTATGTGGTAAAATGCGAACAGAGAGACCTCTGCGAGACCAACGCAAATTCCGACGGCTGCGGGTGAGAGCGCGGCCTGCCGGCGAGAGGGAGAAGAGAAGTACATGAAAGTCAGCATCGACAAGTTTTCGAAGGTGCCGGTCTATCTGCAGATCGCCGACCAGATCAAGTCGCAGATCATCAGCGGCGCGCTGCCCCGCGGGAGCGCGCTGCCGAGCGAGCGCGCGCTCGCGCAGATCTTGGATGTGCACCGCAACACCGTGGTCAAGGCCTACAGCGAGCTCAAGAGCGACGCGTGGATCGAGTCGCGCCAGGGCGTGGGCTACATCGTGGCCGCGGCAAACGACGAAAATGACGCGCAGGACGAAAGGGGCGGCGAGGGCGCGCAGCCCGGCCGCGTCAACTGGGTCAGCGAGGTGGCGGAAAAGTACCTCGACATGGAAAAGACATTTGACGACCTGTTCCAGCGCTTTACGGACGAGAGCCACTATTCCCTCGGCAGCGGCGTCGCCTCGCGCGAGGTGTACACGTCCGAGCGCGTTGCGGGCGATATCGCGGCGCTGCTCACGGGCAGCGGCCCGTGCCAGTATTTTTTCAGCCCCTATAAGGGCGATAAATTCCTGCGGCAGAAGCTCGTGGCCTTTCTCGGCACGAAGGGCGTGAAGGCGTCCTCGGGCGAAATTCAGATCCTCTCAGAGACGAATCAGGCGCTCGACTTTATCGTGACGCTGCTCGTCAAGCCCGGCGACAGCGTGGTGATGGAAGAGCCGGTGCACCCGGACATGTACCGCGTGATGGAGCTTGCGGGCGCGAAGATACTGACCGTTCCCGTCGACGGGAACGGCATGAACTGCGAGGTGCTCGAAAGCTTACTCACGCAGACGCGCCCGCGGCTCATCTTCGTCAATTCGAGCTACCACGACCCGACGGGAAACATTTTGTCGATCGAGCGGCGCAAGAAGATCGTTGCGCTCTCGAACCGCTACCGCGTGCCGATCGTGGAGGAGGACGCGGCGAGCGAACTCGTCTACGACGGCGATAAGCTCCCGCCGATCAAGGCCTTCGACATGACGGGAAATGTTATTTACATCTATTCGTTCTCGCTCACGTTCATCCCGGGGCTGAGCCTTGCCTTCGTCACGGGCAGCCGCGATCTGATCCGCGCACTGAGCTATCTCGTCTCCGTGCGGCTGATGGCCTCGGACTGGATGACGCAAAAGCTCCTCGGCATGTACCTTGACGACGGCATTTACTACACGTCGCTTTTAAAATTTCGCGACGTCTACCGCACGAATCGAGATTTGGTATGCCAAAAGCTCGACGAGCTTGCGCCGCTCGGCGTGAGTTATACAAAGCCGAGAGGCGGCGTATATGTCTGGTGCAGGCTGCCGGACGGGGTGGACAGCAAGCGCTTTATCAGGCGGGCCTACAACATGGGCGTCACGCTGATCCCCGGACACGTTTTTTACCCCTGCAAGAACGGCGGGCGCGACCATATCCGCATCAACTACTCCTACGAGCCGCGCGAGCGGCTGGAGCGCGGCATGGAGGTATTGCGCAAAGCGCTGGAAGAAGAGCTGGAGGAATGACTGGCACACGAAATGGCAAAAGCACTGATACATCACAAGCGCCTTTTGAAAGTGTATACTTTACTGCGTAATAACGGTAAAACGATCCGCGGACCGTCGGGGAGCTCCGGCGGCACGGACAGGGAAAACAGGTCGGGGTGTACGGGCGGTCGATGAGAGAGCCGCCGGCATCCCGGGAAAGGGAGCACGACTTATGTATTCAGGCATCCATAACTTTTCCGAGATCGGAAAGCTCAACAAGGTGCTGCTGCACCGCCCCGGCGAGGAGCTGGAATCGCTGACGCCCGCGACGCTCGAGCGCCTGCTGTTTGACGACATCCCGTACTTAAAGGTCGCCCAGGAGGAGCACGACCGCTTTGCCGAGGTCCTGCGCGAAAACGGCGTCGAGGTCATCTACTATGTCGACGAGGTCGCCAAGGCCATCGCCGACCCCGCGCGCCAGATCCAGCTCGTCAACGACTTTTTGAACATCAGTAAGATCCACGCCAAGGGCCTGCGCGCGAGCATGACGAGCCTGCTGCTCGACATGCCGCCCAAGCAGATGGTGACGAAGATGATCGCGGGCATCAAGCGCTGCGAGGTTGCCACCAAGCAGCCGACGTCGCTGATGGACTTAGTCGACGACGACTATCCGTTCGTCTCCGACCCGATGCCGAACCTGTACTTCACCCGCGACCCCGGCGCCTGCGTGGGCGAGGGCATCAACATCCACCGCATGCATACCCCTGCGCGCAAACGCGAGAGTCTGCTCTTAAAGTACATGTTCCTCTACAACCGCGACTTTGCCACGCAGGACAACAAGATGTGGTACGACCTGTCCGACAGCTATTCCATCGAGGGCGGCGACGTGCTCGTGCTGTCGAAGGACATCGTGGCCGTCGGCCTGTCCGAGCGCACGACGGTCTCCGGCGCGGAGACGTTTGCGCGCAATCTTCTGCAAAATTCCGACTTTAAGAAGGTGCTCGCCTTCGACATTCCCGAGACGCGCGCGTTCATGCACCTCGACACGGTTTTCACGATGGTCGACTACGACAAGTTCACCATCCATCCCGAGATCGAGGGCCCGCTGAGCGTTTATGAGATGACGCTCGACGAGCACGGCGAGCTCCGCTTCGGCGCGATCAAGGAAGAGCTCAAGGACATTCTGGCCCTCGAGCTCAAGCTGCCCGCGGTCGACCTGATCCGCTGCGGCGGCGGCGACCTGATGGCCGCGCAGCGCGAGCAGTGGAACGACGGCTCGAACACGCTGTGTATCGCGCCGGGCCGCGTCATCACCTATGAGCGCAACTATGTGACGAACGACTTGCTCGCAAAGCACGGCCTCGACGTGCTGACCGTGCCGTCTGCCGAGCTGTCGCGCGGCCGCGGCGGCCCGCGCTGCATGTCCTGCCCCGTCAACCGCGACGACCTGTAAAAAATTCCATCGCAGAACGAGAGAAGAGAGAAGAGCTCATCCGCGCCGGCAGCTGGCTGGGCGGAGGAAAATGGGAGAGAGCCATGAAGAGCAAGCGACAAGAGAAGATCCTGGAGCTGATCGAAAAGTACAATATCGAGACGCAGGAGGAGCTCATCGCGCGTCTCGCCGAGTGCGGCATCGAGAGCAAGCAGACGACCGTCTCGCGCGATATCAAGGAGCTGTACCTTTATAAGGAGCCGATCGGCGGCGGCCGCAGCCGCTACGCCGTGTCCGGCAAGGCCGGCCACATCGACAACACGAAGCGCCTGAAGCTCATTTTGAACGAGTGCAGCGTGGGCGTGGACTATGCGGGGATCGTTGTGCTGCTCAAGACGCTGCCGGGGCTCGCCGATGCGGCGGGCGCGGCCATCGACGCGATGAAGCTGCCCGATATGCTCGGCTGCATCTCCGGCAACGACGCCGTGGCGATCGTCGCCCGCGGCGAGCAGGAGGCCGAGCGCCTGTGCTATGATCTGCGCCAGTACTGCAAGTGAACGAGAGAGACGAGATTGAGAGAGGACAGGGGGCGGAGCGATCCGCCCCTCCTGTTCTGTCACAAAACCGATTAAACTGCAAGGTATTTCTGAAACGTGACAAAACTCAACAGGTATTAAAAGTTTTACTGCCGACAAAACTCGACGGGATTCCGTTTGAAGATTATTTTTTGAGTGTTATCATAAATTGATCAATCGAATGATCTGTGCGGCTCGCGAAAGTGGGGCAAAGCGTACAGACAAAGGCACAGCCGGTGAAAGCCGGAGCCGCAAAGACACGGGTCTGCCAATAAGTCTATCGGCGGCATTTATGCTGATAAATCCACTGTTACCGTTGCCGAGGGCGGCGCTGTGCAGGGGAATAAGGCGAGCATGGGCGGCGGCATTTATATGAATGCGTCCAGTGCTGCCGTTGCCAAGGGAAGTGCTCTGTACAACAATAAGGCAGCTTACGGCGGCGATGATCTCTTTGCTTTCGGCGATAGGAAACTGACCGGTGACGGCAAGGAGATCACCGGCTGGTACTATGATGGCTATAAGGAAAATGGTCGGACAACTCGTTGGTCGGAGGAGAAAGATGGCGCTGCTTACTATGATAAGTATGACGCTGAAACGGGTACTGCCAACTATGCGCTCAAGGCTGCGCACGGCCTGATGTGCACCGTCACCTACACTGACGGCGTGGAGAACGAAGAAATCTTTGCCGACAAGGTCTGCGTCGTCGAACAGGACAGCGCCACACCTGCTTTTGACGGCAACCCCACTCGCAGCGGTTACACGTTTATGGGCTGGTCTCCAGCGGTTACTGAAACCGTGACTGCTGACGTAACTTATACCGCGCAGTGGAAACGCATTTGCCGTCCCACTCCCTCCACGCCCACCGTTTAGATTCCTGATGACGATGCCCTCGGTCTGAACACGGACGACTGGTTCTATCTTGCGATGCAGGAGGCGACCAACAGCCATGGCTACGAGCGCAATGCCAAGTGGGCCGCTGCCGACGAGCAGTGGACGGCGCTGGAACAGTAAACAAAGCGGAAAAAAGAACGGGAGCACGAAGTGCTCCCGTTCTTTTATGCTTTTTTGAAAGCGGCCTGAACAGATCAGACGTTGCCGATCGTCGCGACCATGACGGCCTTGATGGTGTGCATGCGGTTCTCGGCCTCGTCGAAGACCTTGGAGTTCGGGGAGAGGAAGACCTCGTCCGTGACCTCGCGGATGTCGTAGCCGAGCTCCTTCTGGGAAGCGGCCATGGTGGTGTCGAAGTCGTGGAAGGAGGGCAGGCAGTGCAGGAAAATGCAGTCGGGATTCTCCGTGGCCTTCAGCACGTCGCCGGTGACCTTGTAGGGGGTGAGCAGCTTGACGCGCTCGGGGATCTTGTCCTCTTCGCCCATGGAGGCCCAGATGTCGGTGTAGAGGGCGTCCGCGCCCTTGATGAGTTCTCTGTCCTCACCGTACTCGACGACGGCGCCGGTCTCCTTGCCGACCTCGCGGCAGTACTCGACGATGTCAGCGGCGGGCGCGAGCTCCTTCGGACCCCAGCCGACATAGTGGATGCCGAGCTTGGCGCAGATGTACATCAGGCAGTAGGCGACATTGTTGCGCGTGTCGCCGCAGAAGACGAGCTTGCACTTGCTCAGAGGCTTTTTGGTGTTCTCCATCAGCGTGAGGATGTCGGCAAGCGCCTGTGTCGGGTGGTCGACGTCGGTCAGGCCGTTCCACACGGGCACGCCCGCGTTGGCGGCAAGCCCCTCGACGACCTTCTGGTCGTAGCCGCGGTACTCGATGCCGTCGTAGAAGCGGCCCAGGACCTTGGCGGTGTCGACCATCGTTTCCTTCTTGCCCATCTGGGAGGACTTGGAATCGAGGAAGGTGACGTTCGCGCCCTCGTCGTAAGCGGCGACTTCGAACGCGCAGCGGGTGCGGGTAGAGGTCTTTTCGAACAGCAGCACGATGTTCTTGCCGGCGAGCAGGTTGCCGCGGATGCCGGCGCGCTTTTTGGCCTTGAGGTCAGCGGCGAGATTGAGCATGTAGCGGATCTCGTCGGGGGTGAAGTCTTTCAGCGTCAGGAACGAACGGCCTTTCAGATTAACGGGCATTGGGATAGTCCTCCTTTTATCGTTTTACTCTCAAAATCTCTCAAAAGCATCTAAATAATGCTATCGTTATTATATTATTTTTGGTTAAAAAAGCAAGAGAGGCGCGATTTTGCGGCGCTCACTGGCACACGGAGAGAAATGCATACTGGCCTGCGATAAAACGCTGACAGGCGGCACAGTGGCCGTGCAAGACGGGCGCGCTGCGCCGTCAAAACGCCTCTGCCGCGCCCAACTGGACACGAAAATATTCTCTTTCTGGACCAGCGATTTTTATCGCGGGAAAGGCCTTGCCGCGCCTGCGTTTAACGGCAAGCGCGCCGCGGCAGATTTCTTACCGGATTCCCTTGTTTTCTGCCATTAAATATAGTATAATTGCAAAAAAGTATCCCCATGGGGCGATTTCGGGCGAATGTGCCGCGCCGTTTGGGTAAAACCGCAAAGGATAGAGGAGAAATTGCTATGAATATGATCCGCAGCGCAAAGAACCAGATCGCCGAGCTGACGGCGGCGGCTTATCGCGCGGCTGTGCAGGAGGGGTTGCTGCCCGAGGGCGTGCAGACCATCCCCGCCGTGGAGATCCCCAAGGATACCGCCAACGGCGACTATACGACGACGTTCTGCCTGGCCGCATCCAAGGCCATGCGCAAGAATCCCCGCGAGGTCGCGAAAATTCTGACCGAGCACATGGACCTGAGCGACACGTACTTTACGAGCGTCGAGATCGCGGGCCCCGGCTTTCTGAACTTCCGCCTCGGCGACAAGTGGTACGCCGACGTTCTGACCGCCGTTGAGGATGAGAAGGGCGACTACGGCCGCGACAACTGGCTGGGCGGCAAGAAGTACATGGTCGAGTTCGTCTCTGCGAACCCCACGGGCCCTATGCACATGGGCAACGCCCGCGGCGGCGTGCTGGGCGATACGCTCGCCGAGGTGCTCGACTGGTCGGGCGCGGACGTGTGGCGCGAGTTCTACGTCAACGACTTTGGCAACCAGATCGAAAAGTTCGCCAAGAGCATCGAAGCACGCTACATCCAGTTCATCAAGGGCGAGGATGCGATCGAGTTCCCCGAGGACGGCTACCACGGCGACGACATCCGCGAGCTCGCCAAGGCCTTCTACGATGTCCACGGCGACAGCTATCTGGAAAAGTCCGTCGAGGAGCGCCACGCCGACATGGCGCGCTTCGGTCTGGACCGCAATATCCCGAAGATGAAGAGCGACCTCGAGCGCTACGGCATCAAGTTCGACGAATGGTTCTTCGAGTCCTCGCTGCACAACAGCGGCTATGTCAAAGACACCGTCGAGGAGCTTCATAAGCTCGGCTGGACGTATGAAAAGGAAGGCGCGCTCTGGCTCAAGACCGCCGACATCATGCGCGAGCAGTACCGCAAGCAGGGCAAGAAGGACGAGGACATCGACAAGCTCGACTTAAAGGACGACGTTCTGCGCCGCGCTAACGGCTTCTACACCTACTTTGCCGGCGACATTGCCTATCACCGCAACAAGTTCGCCGTGCGTCACTTCGACAAGGTCATTAACATCTGGGGCGCTGACCACCACGGTCACGTGGCCCGCATGAAGGGCGCGATGGACGCGCTGGGCCTCGACGGCACCAACCGTCTCGACATCGTGCTGATGCAGCTCGTTAAGCTTGTGCGCGACGGCGAGGTCGTGCGTATGTCCAAGCGCACGGGTAAGACCATCTCGCTCTCCGACCTGCTCGATGAAATTCCTGTCGACGCCTGCCGCTACTTCTTCAACGCCAAGCCCGACACGCAGATGGAATTCGACCTCGGCCTCGCCGTGCGCGAGGACAGCGAGAACCCCATCTACTACATCCAGTACGCGCACGCGCGAATTTGCAGCCTGCTCAAAGCGCTGGAGGAAGAGGGCCACAGCGTCAAGCCCGGCGCGGTCGACCTGTCCATCCTTTCGAGCGATGCTGAGCACGCGCTCATCAAGGAACTCTCCTCCTTTGCCGAGGAAATTCGCATGGCAGCGCGCGACTACGACCCGAGCTACATCAACCGCTACCTCATGCGTCTTGCCGCGGCGTTCCACAAGTTCTACAACGCCTGCCGCATCAAGGGCGAGGACGAGGCCGTCATCGACGCGCGCCTCAAGCTCGCGAGCGCGACCCGTCAGGTGCTTGCCAACGGTCTCAAGGTCATCGGCTGCTCCGCACCGGAGAAGATGTAAAACAGTATACCGACAACAAAAAGGCGTCCGGCCACTGGCCGGACGCCTTTTTTAAAAGCCTCGCAGAGTTTTTACACGCAAGGAGTATGCGGCATCCGTAGAGCAGCAAAGCTGCTAACGGCTGCCCAAGTGCTCGTAGGAACAAGAAAAATTTTAATCGTTTTTGCGGCGACAGAAGGTGAATTGCCGTGAAGCGGCAAGAGATGCCGCCCTGGGGCGTGTGCGTCGAAAAAACACTTCTCGCGTAGCGTGTGTCACAGCCGCCCGAAAGGCGGCAAGGCACAAAGCGAAGTGCAGCTTTCTCAAAAAAGTGGCTCAGCCGCTTTTTTGAAGTATTACAGGACCTTTGCGAGGAACGATTGCAGTCTTTCGCTCTGCGGGTAGTCGAAGAGATCGGCGGGGGAGCCCTCTTCGATGATCGCGCCCTCGGACATGAAGACGACGCGGTCGGCGACCTCGCGGGCGAAGCCCATCTCGTGCGTGACGACGACCATCGTCATGCCGTCCTTGGCAAGGTCGCGCATGAGGTCGAGCACCTCGCCGACCATCTCGGGGTCGAGCGCGGAGGTCGGCTCGTCGAAGAGCATGACCTCGGGCGCCATGGCGAGCGCGCGCACGATGGCGATACGCTGCTTCTGGCCGCCGGAGAGCATCGCGGGATACTCATTCGCCTTGTCGGCAAGGCCGATGCGCTCAAGCAGCGCCATGGCCTGCGCGTCGGCCTCCGCCTGAGATTTGAGGCCCAGCTTGACGGGTGCGAGGGTGATGTTCTTCTTGACCGTCATATGCGGGAAGAGGTTGAAGTGCTGGAACACCATGCCCATCTCGCGGCGGTGGAGGTCCAAGTTGACCTTCTTGCCGTTGAGGGCGACGTCCTTGAAGTAAATGGTGCCGGAGGTCGGCTGCTCCAGGAGGTTCAGGCAGCGCAGCAGCGTCGATTTGCCGCTGCCGGAGGGGCCGATGATGGCCACGACCTCGCCCTTTTTCACGCTTAAATTGCAATGGGAGAGCGCGTGGACGCTGCCGCCGTTGTACTCCTTGCAGACGTCCGTCACGCGGATGAGAGAATTAGTGCTTGTCGCCACGACGCATCCTCCTTTCGAGCGCTTCGATCGCCTTGCCGGCGGGGTAGGTGATGCAGAAATACATCAGCGCCGCCAGCACGTAAGGCGCGAGGGAAATGTAGGTAGAGGTCGCCACGGTCTTCGCGGCGAACATCAGCTCGACCATGCCGAGCGTGGAGCAGATGGACGATTCCTTGACCATGGTGACGACCTCGTTGCCGAGCGCGGGCAGGATATTCTTGATGGCCTGCGGCAGCACGACGAGCTTCATCGCCTGCGTGGCGGAAAGACCCAGCGAGCGCGCAGCCTCAGTCTGGCCCGCGTCGACGGCAAGGATGCCCGCACGGAAGATCTCGGCAACGTAGGCCGAGCTGTTGAGCGCGAGGGCCACAACGCCGGGGATGAAGCGGGAAATGTCGATAAAGCCGAAGATGTACAGGCGCGGGATGGAGATCGCGCCAAAAAAGCCGAAGTAAATGATCGAGAGCTGCACAAGCAGCGGCGTAGAGCGGAAGATCGCGATGTACGCGCCGGAAATGCCGCGCACAAACTTATTCTTGCTCAGGCGCATGAACGCGAGCAGCAGCGCCGGAATGACCGCCAGCAGGACCGAGATGACGGCCAGCAGCAGCGTGTAGCCGAGCGCCTGCAAAAAGTAGACGCCGTATTTCGGCAAAAAGGAAAAGTTAAAGAACGACGCCGGCGACATGCCGACAAAGAGGTTGCTCCACCGCGTGGCAAGATCCATGGGAGAGATCTCCTTTCAGATGTGTGATTTAGTTGGGATAAGCCTCGCAGAGTTTCGCGCTGCCAGCGCGAAAAAATCTTGCTCGTTTTTTGCCACGACATGCGCGTGGCAAAAAACACTTTGCGCGGAGCGAGTGTCGAAGCACCCGCCTGCGGGGGCGAGGCACAGAGTGGAGTGAGGATTTAATGAAAAGAGGCTCGCCTCTTTTCATTAAGAGACGCCAATGAGCAAAGCCATTTGGGGCTTTGCTCATTGGCTATGAGAGATAATGAGAAGAGAGCGTAGTTAAAGGGGAGAACTTAGGCCGCAGGAGCGTCCGCGGTGACCTCGACGGCCTTGCCGCTCAGCTCATCGGCAGCGGCGATGAACGCTTCCATCTTGTTCTCGGAAGTCATCTTGGCGATGGCCTCGTTGATGCCGGGCAGCAGGCCCTTGGGGTCGCCCTTGGCAACAGCGATGCAGTAGGGCTGCGCTTCACCGAGCTCGGAGGAGGCGGGAGCGATGGCCAGATCGGGGTTGGCCTCGGCGTACTGCTCGGCGACAGCGCCGTCGACGACGATCGCATCGACCTTGCCGTAGACAAGCTCGTTGACGAGGTCAGTCACGAGGGAGAGGGAGACGAGGTTCGCGCCTTCCATCTGATCGGTGACGACAGCTTCCTTGGTGGTGGCGGTCTGCGCGCCGACGCTCTTGCCGGCGAAGTCGGCGAGGGTGTTGTACTGATCGGCGGCGTCAGCCTTGACAAGGATCATGGCCGGCAGGTCGGTGTAGTAGGGATCGGAGAAGTCAGCGGACTGGAGACGCTTGGGCGTGACCTCGATGGCTGCCATGACGATATCAAAATCGCCCTTGGCAAGGGAGGTGAGCAGGTAGTCGAAGCTCATGTTCTCGACCTGAAGCTCCTTGCCCAGCTCATCGGCGATGTACTGGCCGGCGGAAATGTCGATACCGGCGTACTGCATCGTGCCGCTGTCATCGGCATACATGAATTCGTACGGGGCGTAGTCAGCGGAGGTGCCGAGCACCAGCGTGCCGCCGGTCTGCTCGGTGTTGTTGTCGGTGTTGGCATCATCGGCGTTGTTGCTGTCGTCGGGCTTATTGCCGCAGGCGACCAGCGAAAGGCTCATCATCAGAGCCAGCATCAGTGCAGTAAACTTTTTCATGGTTGATAGCTCCTTTTTCAATTTCTTTCCATCTTGTATAATGTTTGATCGTTGAACGAATTTTCATACGCTTCAGAAACGATAGCGTTAGTATAAATGTTTACTTATTCATTGTCAACGACTAAAAACTCAAAAAATGCCAGAACTTTCGACGCCTTTCTATGCAAAGTGCACAAATATGCATTCGAAAAGCCGAAAATTCACAAAAGTATGCAATTATGCGCGAATATATGCAAAAGAGAAGGGAAAAAGAGCCGTATAAAAGAAGCATCCGCAGAAGCGATCGGAGCTTCTGCGGATGAAGTTTCTTATCGGGTGACATCCGGCACGGCGCTGCGGGATTTTTTCGGCGTTCTGACGTAGGCAAAATAATAGCCGATCGCGCACAGCGGGATGGCTGCGGCGACATCCAGAATGGAGTGCTGCTTCATAAAGACGGTGGAAATGCTGATAAAAAATGCTGCAACGGTCGATGCAATGCGCCAGCCGCGCTTGGAGAAGATGGGCGCATACCAGAAAGCGAAAAATGCCGCCATCGAGCCGATGACATGCAGCGACGGGCAGACGTTCGTGTTCGTGTCGAACACGTAGAACCCCGCGATGAAGCGCGTGAGGGCATTGTCGCGTGGGAAGACCTCAGGCCGGAGCATCTGACAGGTGGGAAAGAGGAAATAGATAATGAGCGTCACCGAGTAGGTGATCATCACGAAGCGCATCATGCGGCGAAAGCCCGGCACGTCGAAAAAGAACGTGTAGGCCACCGCGCCGATGAGGTAGACGAACCAGAACAGGTAGGGGATCAGAAACCATTCATTAAAAGGAATCAGATCGTCGAGCGCGCAGTGCATGTTGATGTAGTGCGCCACGGGGTAGAAGCGCTCGACATACGAAAAGCCGAGGCCGAAAAGCGGCCAGTAGAGCAGCAGCCACACGTGGGAGAACTCCGGCGTGTTCAGTCTGCTGAAGCGGAACTGGCGGTAGTCAACGCTGGGTTTGATCATGCGAGGTCTTCCTCCTTCTCCTCCTCGGCTTCGCTCATCTCGGAGAGGATGTTGGCCGCGGCGTTGTGCGGCACGGCGGCGTCGAGTGCGTCGCCCATCTTTTCAAGCGCGTCCTTGTCGCTGAGCAGGCGCAGGCTCGTGCGCGCGATCTCCTTGGGCGTCTGCCCTGTGACCGCGCCGCCCGTGCGCAGGAAGAAATCCTTGTTGTACTCCTCGCAGCCCGCGACCGCGTCAATAAAGACCATCGGCAGGCGCATCGAGGCCGCCTCGGTCACGCTGATGCCGCCGGGCTTTGTGAGGTAGAGGTCAGCGGAGTCCATCAAAAGCGCCATGTCCTTCACATACGAACGGACGTGGACGTTTTTCGCATCATAGAAGCGGCGCTGAAGCCGGCGGTAGAGCTGCTTGTTTGTGCCGCAGACGATGGTCAGGTCCTGATCGTCCGGCAGGTCGCGCCCGATGCGGCGCGCGATGCTCATGATGGGGCCGCAGCCCATGCTGCCGCACATCATCACAAGATGTTTGTGGTCAGCGGGGATGCCGAACGCGCGCTTGGCGTCCTCCTTGCGCACGCTGGAGCGGAACATCTGGCGCACGGGGATGCCGCAGGCACGCAGGCGCTCGCTCGTCACGCCGCCGCCGAGAAAATCGCCCGAGAGCGATGAGGCAGGGATAAAGTAGCGGTCGAGCGAGCTGTCCTTCACGCTGGGCGAACAGGTGTAGTCCGTGGCGATGAAGCAGGTCTTGAGATTCGGCAGGTGCGTCTTCACGACCTCGCTGACCATCAGCGCCGCGAACGTGTGGGTGCAGATGACCGTGTCGTACCCGCCGCCGGCGATGAAGCCGCAGAGCTTTTCCGCACCCTGCGTCAGATAGCGGTAGAGCGCGGAACCCTCGTGGAACTGGGCGGGATGATCCTCTGCCGCGCGGTAGCCCACGCGGAAAAGACCCGGCGCGTGGCGGTAGATGCGCACGTGCCAGTTGGAGATAAAGCGCGAGACCTCGGGCGAGATGAAGCGCAGCGCGTCCTCGGTGTCGCAGGGAATGTTTTGGCTGCGGCACTCCTCCTCGAGCGCCGCGGCGCAGGAGTTGTGCCCCTCGCCGGTGTTGCAGCTTAAAATCAAAACTTTCATGAAAAGATCCGATCCTTTACTGTTGTACTTCTTGGTTGCGTCTGCTCCGGCGCTGCTGCGCGGCGAGAAGCTTTTGCAGCCGCGGCCGGTTGTAGCGCTGAATGATGAGAAACGGCAGGTTGCCGAATAGAATATAGATGGCGGTGACGACCGCGCCGCCCGTCCCGGGCCAGAGGCGCAGCGCGTAAAAGCCGAGCAGAATGAGCACAAAGTGCGTGAACTCGGCGACGCAGGTCTCTTCGATCATGCGCGGAAGCTGCGCGCGAAAGTCCGTGCCCAGCTTTTTGGCGGGGATGAGCTTGGGGACGATCTTGCTCATGTCGGGCACCTTGTCCTGCCACTCGTGCACGCGCAGAAAGCGGAAGAGCTTTGCTTCCCAGCTCGCGCAGCGGTAGGGGAATTTGTCGCCGTGGAACCAGGATTTTGGCAGCAGCCGCCCGATGAAAAACGACACGACGGCTAAAATTCCGTAATAAATGCAGCAGCGCAGAAAGCCCATCGTCACCTCTCCTTATCCCGTGATAAAAGCCCGACGCAGGGGTACTGCGCCGGGGAAAAGCCGCCTCTGCGGCTGTTAAGATTTAATATAGCATAGAGTTTCGAACAAATGATGAAGAGAATCTCAATTTTTGTTGAAAAATGGCGGTCATTTTTCCGCCGGAAGGCGCACGGCGAAGCGGCAGCCGCCGTTCACCGGGTCTTCGACCCAGACCTCGCCGCCGTGGATGGCGACGATCTTGCGCACAAGCGCAAGGCCGAGGCCGTTGCCCTCGGATTCGTGCGAGCTGTCCCCCTGATAGAATTTGTTAAAAATGCGGGACTTATCCTCGTCGGAGATGCTTTTGCCCTCGTTGTCGATGGTGAAGAGCACACTGCCGTCTTCCTCGATGAGTCGCATGCGGATCAGGCCGCCGCGCGGGCCGAACTTGACGGCGTTGTCGATGAGATTCGTCCACACGTGCTGGAGTAGTCCTTCGTAGCCTGTGAAATCGACGGAGTCGAGGTCGACGTCGAAGTCGACGTCCTTTTCCGTCCACTTGCGCTCAAGGGCCAGAATGCACTGCCTTACCTGCTCGTCCAGGCGGAAGCGCGAGCGCTGGGGGTGGATGGACTGGCTGTCGAGCTTAGAAAGCAGCAGAATGTTGCCCGCGAGGGCGGAAAGCCTGCGCGTGTTGAAGAGGATCTTGTCGATGTACTCCGCCTGCTCCTCGGGGGATTGCTGGTGCTCCTGCAAAAGCGAGGCGTAGCCCTCGATCGCGCTGATGGGCGTTTTGAACTCGTGCGAGACGTTCGAGATGAAGTCGGTCTGCAAGGTCTCGGTCGCGTTCAGCTCGCTGACCATGAGGTTGAAGCTGTCAAAGCTGTCGCGGATATCGCGAAAGACGCTCTTCGTCTCCACATGCACGCGGAAGTTGCCGCCCGCGACCTCCTTCATCGCGCGCGACAGGCGCGAGATGGGCGCGAAGAACGCGATGGAAAAGCCCGCCGCCGTCGCGCTGCCGAGCAGCAGTGTGAAGATGAGCAGCCACACGAACATCGGCACGTTGACGCCGAGATGCTCAAGCCCCCAGGCCGCGAGCGCGGCAAGCAGCGCCACGCCGATAAAGCCCGCCATGCAGATGAAGAAAAACTGCACGCGGATATCGAAGAATTTGTTGCGCCGCTTTTTCATGTGCGCACCACCTTATATCCCACGCCGCGCATCGTGACGATCTTGAAGTCGGGATTGTCGCGGAAGCGCTCGCGCAGGCGCGCGATGTGGACATCGACGGTGTGGGTGTCGGTGCTGGAATCATAGCCCCAGATGTCGTCCATGAGCTGCTGGCGCGTGAAGATGCGGCCGGGGAACGACGCCATCTTGTAGAGCAGCATGAATTCCTTCTGCGGCAGCACCATGCTCTCGCCGTCGACGGTGACGCTGAGCGAGTCGCACTCCATCACCGTGCCGCCGATGACCTGACGGCGCTCGCTCGCCATCTGGGCGCGGCGCAGCAGCGCGCTCACGCGCAGTACCATTTCCCCGATGTTGATGGGCTTGACCATATAGTCGTCGCTGCCGGAGAGGAAGCCGAGGCGCATGTCGTCAAAGGCGTCCTTGGCGGTGATCATCATAATGGGGATGGACGAACCGCTCTCGCGGATCGAGCGCACAAGCTCGTAGCCGTCCATCTTCGGCATCATGATGTCGGAGATGATGAGATCGTAATAGCTCTGCTCGAGCGCGGCAAGCGCCTCCTCGCCGTTGGAGACGCCGAGGACAGTGTAACCGTTTTTGGTGAGCACATGGGCGAAGAGCTGGCGCAGCTCGCGGTCATCCTCCGCAATGAGAATTTTGAACAATCCGATCCCTCCGATCCTGTGTCGGCGCGCCGCGGTTTCGCGGCGCTTGTCCCGTCAGTATACCATATCTTTTGCAAATGTGCAGCAGGTTGGGCGGAAATTTTGCACGGCGGCAAAACTGCACAAAAAAAGAGCCATCCTTTCGGATGACTCTTTGCATTTGAGGGAGATTTAACCGCCGAGGTAGGCCTTGCGGACGGCGTCGCTCGCCATAAGCTCCTTACCGGTGCCGGAGAGCGTGATGCGGCCCGTTTCAAGCACGTACGCGCGGTCGGCGACGGAGAGCGCGGCCTGCGCGTTCTGCTCGACGAGCAGGATCGTCGTGCCCGCAGCGTGCAGCTCGCGGATGATGCCAAAGATCTGCTCAACGAGGATCGGAGCGAGGCCCATAGACGGCTCGTCGAGCATCAGAAGCTTCGGCTTCGACATGAGCGCTCTGCCCATGGCGAGCATCTGCTGCTCACCGCCGGAGAGCGTACCGGCGATCTGCTTGCGGCGCTCTTTGAGGCGCGGGAAGCGCTCGTAGACGTCCGCAATGCCCGCTTCAATGGTGGAGTTCGGCTGGGTGTAAGCGCCCATTTCGAGGTTATCCTCGACCGTCATCTGCAAAAAGACGTGGCGGCCTTCCGGAACCTGCGCAAGACCGTGCTCGACGATCTTGTGCGCGGGGACGCCCTTTAAGTCCTTGCCTTCAAAAACAACGCTGCCGTGCTTGGGATGCAGAAGGCCGGAGACCGTGTTCAGAACGGTCGACTTACCCGCGCCGTTCGCACCGATCAGCGTGACGACCTCACCCTCGTTGACCTCGAAGGAAACGCCCTTGACGGCGTGGATGCTGCCGTAGTAAACGTGAAGATCGTTCACCTGTAAGATCTGTCCCATCGTTAGGCCTCCTTCTGCTTGCCGAGGTAGGCTTCAATGACCTCGGGATTGTTCTGAATGTCTTCGGGTGTGCCCTTGGCGATGACATGGCCGAAGTTCAAAACGGCAATGCCCTCGCAGATGTTCATGACGAGGTTCATGTCGTGCTCGATGAGCAGCACCGCGATCTTGAACGTATCGCGGATGGAGCGGATGTTTTCCATCAGCTCAGCCGTCTCGCTCGGGTTCATGCCGGCGGCGGGCTCGTCAAGAAGCAGCAGACTCGGGTTCGTCGCCAGCGCGCGGAGAATTTCCAGGCGGCGCTGCGCGCCGTAAGGCAGGGAGTTCGCCTTGGCGTTTGCAAGGTCTTCCATGTGGAAGATGGACAGAAGCTCCATCGCGCGCTCATGCATGACGCGCTCTTCCTTCCAGAAGCGGGGCAGACGGAAAATGCCCTCGGGCATCGTGTAGTGCATCTGCGTGTCCATCGCGACGGTGATGTTCTGCTCGACGGTCATATCGCCAAACAGGCGGATATTCTGGAACGTACGTGCGATGCCCGCGCGGTTGACCTGCGCGGTATTGAGGTCATGGATGTCTTTGCCGTTTAAGAGGATCGTGCCGTGGGTGGGCTGATAGACCTTGGTGAGCAGGTTGAAGACCGTCGTCTTACCGGCACCGTTCGGGCCGATGAGGCCGGTGATCTCGGTGCGGCCGATGGTCACATTGAAGTTGTCGACCGCTTTCAGACCGCCGAACGTGATGCCGAGGTCGATGCACTCGAGCACCGGGGATTTGCCCGCGTCGCGCTCGGTCAGCAGCGCCGGTTCACGCAAAACGGGGACGAGCTTGGTTTTCTGCTTTTGCGGCATATTCTGAGTCATGGTCAGTCCTCCTTTTCAGCGGCGGCGCGGCGGTGGGGCAAGAGCCTGCCGAAGAACGCCTTGGCCTGCGGATTGTTGGTCGCGAGCATGACGAAGATCAGCACGATCGCGTAGATGAGCATACGGAAGTCGGCAAACTGACGCAGCGCCTCGGGCAGGATCGTCAGCGCCGCAGCGGCGACGAGCGAGCCCCAGATGTTGCCAAGGCCGCCGAGCACCACGAACACCAGCACGAGGATCGAGAGGTTGAAGTTGAACTTCGTCGCCTGAAGGGAAGAGTAGTTCAGGCCGTAGAGCGCGCCTGCCGCGCCCGCGAGGGCAGCGGAGGTGACGAACGCCATGAGCTTGTACTTCGTCAGGTTCAGGCCGATGGCCTGCGCGGCGATGCGGTTATCACGGATGGCCATGATCGCGCGGCCCGCACGCGAACGGGTCAGGTTCAGCACGACGATGAGCGTGATCATCACGAGGATGAAGCCCGCGGTGAACGTTGCGATCGTGGCGGTGCCGGTCGCACCCTGCGCGCCCTTGATGATAGCGGTGCCCGAGGCACTCAGGCCGAGGTCGTCGACCGTCTTGTTGCCGGCGGGGTTGAAGATGAAGTGCAGGCCGTTTTCATCGTAGCCGATGATGAGGCAGTTGATGAGCTCTTTGATGATCTCGCCGAAGGCCAGCGTGACGATGGCGAGGTAGTCGCCCTGTAAGCGGAGCACCGGCGTGCCGATGAGAAGGCCGACGATGGCGGCGAAGATCGCGCCGATGACCATCGAGATGGCGAGACGCACGGGAGCGTTCGGGATCGCGCCCATCAGGCTCTGCGAGACGACGATGCCGGAAAATGCGCCGACACTCATAAAGCCCGCGTGGCCGAGGCTCAGCTCACCGAGGATACCGACCGTCAGGTTCAGCGACACGGCCATGGACATGTAGCAGCAGATGGGGACGAGCAGACCGATGGCGGAGCGCTTGAGCGAACCGTTGTTCTGCAGGATCGTCGTGATGATAAAGACGACGATTACGCCGAGATAGGTCGCAAAGTCGACCTTTGTGGTCTTCTTGAGCGAGTTGAATTTGTTCATTTTCTGTGTCATTCCGGCCACCTCACACTTTCTCCGTCGCGGACTTGCCGAGAAGTCCGGCAGGCTTGACGAGCAGCACGACGATCAGCACGGCGAACACGATGGAGTTGGCAAGGTTCGTCGAGATGTACGCCTTGGCCATGGCCTCGATGATGCCGAGGAGCAGGCCGCCGAGGAACGCGCCGGGGATGGAGCCGATGCCGCCGAACACCGCCGCGGTGAAGGCCTTGATGCCGGGCATGGAGCCGGTCGTCGGCATGAGCGACGTATTGAACGAGCAGAGCAGCACGCCGGCGATGGCGGCGAGCGCCGAGCCGATGGCGAACGTTGCGGAAATGGTGGCGTTGACGTTGATGCCCATGAGCTGGGCCGCCGCCTTATCCTCCGAGCAGGCACGCATGGCCTTGCCCATCTTGCTCTTGTTGACGAACGTGGTGAGGCCGATCATGATGACGACGCAGGCCGCAATCGTGAGAAGCGACACATAGGAGACGGTCAGCTTGCCGCCGAAGATCTTCACAGCGCCCGTGACCACGGGGGGATAGGAGCGCGCGGCGGCCTTCCAGATGAGCAGCGCGGAGTTCTGGAGGAAATAGCTCACGCCGATGGCGGTGATCAGGACCGCGAGGCTCGGCGCGGAGCGCAGGGGCTTATAGGCAAGCCGCTCAATGACGACGCCAAGCACCGTGCAGACGATGACGGCCAGCAGCACCGCCACGATGTTGGGCAGTCCCAGATAGAACATCGCGCAGAAGGAAACGTAGCCGCCGATCATGATGACGTCGCCGTGGGCAAAGTTCAGCATCTTGGCAATGCCGTAAACCATCGTATAGCCGAGGGCGATGATGGCGTACACACTGCCGAGGCTGATGCCGCTGATGAGATAGGATAAAAATTCCATTAGGATGGCACCTCTCTTTTCTCTTTCGGAATTATGGTTCGTCTGTGGCAGAAACAAGGGCAGAGGCGGGAAAACACCTGCCTTCGTTTCCGCCATAGAAACAGGGCATAGGCCGCCGGAAGCTTTTGCTTCCGGCGACCCGCCGCTGAGAAAGGCGAATGTCGGTCTTTCCTGTGCTGGGATTTAGCCCTCGACGTACTGGCCGTCCTTGACGACGTAGGCGGTCGGGGCCTTGGAGACCTGACCCTCGGCGTTCCAGGACATGTCGGTACCGGTGAGGCCGGTGAACTTGAGGGAGGTGATGGCGGAAACGAGCGCGTCGCAGATCTCTTCATTGCTCATATCGGCGGTGCAGCCGGCCTGTTCGAGCGCGGCCTTGACGATGTACACACCGTCATAGGCGTCGGCGGCGAACTGGTTGGGCGTGGTGCCGTAAGCGGCAACGTAAGCGTCGACGAAGCTCTTGCTGGATTCAACGGTGGCGCAGAACGGGGTCATCAGCACGAGGCCCTCGGCGAGAGTGGTGTCAAAGCCGGGCATATCGAGGATGCCGTCCATGCCGTCCACACCGAAGAAGGTGGGGGCATAGCCCATGGCCTTGGCCTGCGCGAAGATCACGGAAGCGGGCTGATAGTAGATGGGGAGGAAGACGAGGTCGGCGCCGGCAGTCTGCGCGGCGGCGAGCTGGACGGAGAAGTCAGAGGAGGTATCGAGTGTAAAGGTGCCCTGATAGACGATAGAGAGGCCCTTGTCGCCCGCTTCCTTCACGAAAGCATCGCGGATGCCCTGAGAGTAGGCGTCGTCGTTACGGTAGATGATGGCGACTTTGGCACCAGCGAAGTTTTCAGCCATGTAGTCGGCAGCGCCAACGCCCTGGTTGGGGTCGGTGAAGCAGACCTGGAAGACATTGTCCTTGCCCGCGGTCACGTCAGTGGAGGAGGCGGAGGGAGTCAGCATAAAGGTGCGGTCGGTGTAGCAGACATCGGCAACCGCGATGGAAGCGCCGGTGGTCGTGGGGCCGACGAGGACCTGCATGCCGTTGTCCATCATGGTGTTGTAGGCGTTGACGGCCTTTTCACCGTCGCCCTCATCGTCCTGAGAGAGGAACTCAAACTTGATCTTGCTGTCGCTCGCGTTGATCTCGTTGACGGCGAGCTCCACGCCTTGCTTGACGGCCATACCGTAGATCGCGTTGTCGCCGGTCAGCGGGCCGGAGGTGCCGACCGTAAAGGTCTGGACACCGTCGGATGCGCCGCCAGCATTGTCGTCGTTGTTCGCATCGTCGCCCTTGGAGCCGCAGGCGGCCATCGAGAGCGTCATGGCCGCAGCCATGAGCATGCACATAAACTTCTTTTTCATCGTTTCAAATCTCCTTTGATTAAATAATGAACAGATTTATCATACAAAAAAGCGGTTCCGCCATTCCCGGCGGAACCGCTTTGCTGTATCGCGTTTTTTACTCGCTCAGCAATCGCGTTTCATCCCGGGAACGCCCATCAGGACGACCAGAAGTACCAGTACCAGCAGGGAAATGCCGATCATGCTAATCAGGCGGGAAATAATAATGGACGCCATAATAATGGCGCCCAGAGCGATGCAGTTGAAGCGGGAGGACTGAGAGGTGCAGGAGGAAGCGGCCTCTGCGCACATGGCAGAAGCGGCGGCGTTATTCTGATTTGCATAAGCAAAACGGAACATAGTATTAAATCCTTTCATGTATCTCTCATGTTTGATGGGCTTATTTTAGCCTCTAAAACGCCAGAAGTCAATACCGCATATTATCCAAAGAAAAAAGAGGGGAAATGGGGATAAGTATCCCATATTGACAATTTGGACAACTTTCGCGCCTCGGGCGCGGGAGGAAAGCAGCCCGCGAGGGATGTTTCTTTTTGCGCCCGTAGGGCGCAGGGGGGGTGCAGCGCGGCAGCGCTGCTTCTGGCCCCACAGCGTGTGGGGACGCGGCAAAGGGCAAAGGGGGATATTCTCTTTCTCAGAAAGAGAATATCCCCCTTACACCCCCAAGAGAAAGGACGAGGGGCCTTCCCCCTCGACCCCGCACATTGGCAGTCTCGATCTTGAAGAGCTGCACGCGCTGCGCAATGTAAGTGCGGTGTACATGGCTTCGCCATGAATCCCTACGTTTCGTAACAACTCTCAACCGCGCCTTACTATCGTGAGGCGCGAGTGACGTTTGCTCGGCGGCAGACTGCTTGCCGAATGCGGCATTGCTGGCGCTCGCCGCATTGATGAGTGCTCCGGTAGACGGAAATTAGGCTGTACTTCTACAAGATGGGCAGAGCAACAGCGGATAATAGAAGCAGAGGCAAATCGTCTTGCAGTTCTAACGCGGCAACGCCGCGCGCAGGCATTCCCATTCCGGAGGCATAAGAGTCGTTCAAGCCCGAAACTGCCAATCTAAGCCTTTCTCTTGGGGTTCCAAAGGGGATATTCTCTTTTGCGAAAGAGAATATCCCCTTTGCCCCTGCCGCCCGCAGGCGGCATATCCTTCGCACCGGTGCGAAACCGATAGTACCTTTTATATATAAAAGGTAACCATCACGTTTTAGCACTTGCTATCGACGAGTGCTAAAAATTAAGAGTTTAGTAACAAATATCAGGAATTTCCTGCTATACTTAGGTTCAAATACAATTCAGAGAGGGATGCTTTTATGGCGAAAAAACAGTTTAAAGCAGAATCGAAGCGTTTGCTCGATCTGATGATCAACTCGATTTACACGCACAAGGAGATCTTCCTGCGCGAGATCATTTCCAACGCCAGCGACGCCATCGACAAGCTCTGCTACGTTGCGCTGACGGACGACAAGGTCGGCATGAACCGCAGCGATTTTGCCATCACGGTGTCGGTCGACAAGGAGAACCGCACATTGACGGTCTCGGATAACGGCATCGGCATGAGCCGCGAAGAGCTTGAAAACAACCTCGGTGTCATCGCGTCGTCGGGTTCCTACAAGTTCCGCCAGGAGACCGAGGAAAAGGACAAGAAGGACGCCGATATCGACATCATCGGCCAGTTCGGCGTGGGGTTCTACTCCGCGTTCATGGTCGCGGACAGCATCACCGTCCGCACGAAGAAATACGGTTCGGAGCAGGCCTATGAGTGGCAGTCCTCCGGCGCGGACGGCTACACGATCACCGAATGCGACAAGGAGGCCGTCGGCACCGACGTCATCATGCACATCAAGCCCGACACGGACGAGGAGAAGTACAGCGAGTACTTGGAATCCTACCGCCTGCACGCGCTCGTGAAGAAGTACTCCGACTACATCCGCTACCCCATCCGCATGCTGCTGCCCGAGCAGAAGGTCAAAGAGGGCAGCGACCCGGAGAAGCCCGAGTACGAGACCGTCGAGGAGATGAAGACCGTCAACTCCATGGTGCCGCTCTGGCAGCGCAAGAAGAGCGACGTCACGGACGAAGAGTACAACAAGTTCTATTCCGAGCTGACGCATGAATTCGACAAGCCCCAGCGCACGATCACCGTCTCGGCCGAGGGCAGCGTGACCTATAAGGCACTGCTGTTCGTGCCGTCTTCGCGCCCGTTCAACTTCTACACGGAAGGCTATGAAAAGGGATTGCAGCTCTACTCTGCGGGCGTTCTCATCATGGACAAGTGCGACTCGCTGCTGCCTGACTATCTGCGCTTTGTGCGCGGCGTGGTCGATTCGCCGGATCTGAGCCTGAACATCTCCCGCGAGCTTTTACAGCACGACCGCCAGCTCAAGGTCATCGGCCAGAACCTCGAAAAGAAGGTCCGCGCCGACCTTGAAAAATTCCTCAAGGATGACCGCGAGGGCTATGAGAAATTCTACGAAAACTTCGGCCGCCAGATCGGCTACGGCATCGTGAGCGACGGCGGCGAGAGCCGCAAGGACTCGCTCAAGGACCTGATGATGTTCTACTCCTCCACGCAGAAGAAGCTCACGACGCTCAAGGAGTACGTCGAGCGCATGAAGGAAGGCCAGAAGTGCATCTACTACGCCGCGGGCGAGAGCATCGCCGCCGTGGACAAGCTGCCGCAGACCGAGCTTTTGAAGGACAAGGACTACGAGGTCCTGTACCTGACCGGCGAGACGGACGAGTTCGTTTTGCAGGCGCTGATGAACTACGACGAAAAGCCGTTCCGCTCCATCGTGGACGGCGACCTCGAGCTCGGTGACGAGGAAGAGCACAAGGACGACAGCGAGAGCGCCGAGCTCATGCAGTTCGTCAAGGAGACGCTCGGCGACAAGATCAAGGAGGCCAAGGTCTCGCACCGCTTGAAGACCCATCCCGTCTGCCTGACGGCGGGCGAGGGCTTCAGCTTCGAGATGGAGAAGTACTTCAAGAACTTCCAGATGCCCGAGCCCATCAAGGCCGAGCGCATCCTCGAGCTGAACGTCGATCATCCGGCGGTCAAGGCGATGGCCGCCGCGCTGGCAACGGACCGCGACAAGGCGGCGCTGTATGCCAGGATCCTCTACGATCAGGCAAACCTCATCGCGGGGCTGCCGCTCGAAGATCCCAGCGCGTACACCGACATGGTCGCGCAGCTGATGCAGTAAGTCAATATTGCTCCAAAAGGGCGCGGAGAATTCTCCGCGCCCTTTTTCACGTTTTTCATTCCTGCCGCCTATACTGGCATACAGGCGCTTTTCCGCCTGACAAACCGTAAAGGCGATGAACGGATATGCTTCGACCACTGATGCTGGCTCTGCTCGGCACGTCTTTCACGTTTCTGATGACGGCGCTGGGCACCGCGACGGTGTTCTTTTTTGCCCGCAAGGTGTGCGAGCGCGCGCAGGGCGCGCTGCTGGGCTTTGCCGCGGGCGTGATGATGGCGGCGAGCGTGTGGAGCCTCATCCTGCCTGCCATCGAACAGACGGAGGCAGAGGGCCGCCTGCCGACGTTTCTGCCCGCCGCGGCGGGCATTGTGCTCGGCGCGCTGACGCTCTTCCTGCTCGACGAGCTCGTGCGGCGGCGCGGCGGGGGAGAGGTGCACAGCGATTTTTTGCTCCTCTCGGCCATCACGCTGCACAACATCCCCGAGGGCATGGCCGTCGGCCTCGCGTTTGCGCTCGCGGCGGACGGGGAGAGCCTTGCCGGCGCGTTCGCGCTGGCGCTTGGCATCGGCGTGCAGAACTTTCCCGAGGGCGCGGCGGTGGCGCTGCCGGTGTACCAATCGGGCAAGTCGAAACGGCGCGCTTTCTGGACCGGCGTGCTCTCCGGCGCGGTGGAGCCGCTGTTCGGCGCGCTCGTCGTGCTCGCGGCGGCGGGAATCCACGCGCTGATGCCGTGGCTTCTGAGCTTTGCAGCGGGGGCGATGCTCTACGTCGTGGCGGAGGAGCTGCTGCCGCGCGCGGGCGGACGGCGGGGGACGTGCGGCTTCCTCGTGGGCTTCCTTCTGATGATGATACTGGACGTCGCGCTGGGGTAAGCGCGAAAAATCCGGCATAGAATGGCGCGAGATGATCGACCATGCACATTCATGTTGTAAAGCGCGGCGACACGCTTTCTTCCATCGCCGCGATGCACGACGCCCTGCCCGCGTTCGTCGCGGCGGACAACGGCCTTACGCTGAGTACGCCGCTTGTGATCGGCCAGGCGCTCGTCGTGCGGACGCCGAAGACACTGCACACCGTGCGCGCGGGGGAGACGCTTTCGTCCATCGCGCGGGACTATGATTTGAGCGTCAGGACGCTCCTGCGGCGGAACTTTTTCCTCCACGGACACGAGCTTCTGCGCGAGGGCGACGTGCTTGCCATCGACTACGCAGACGAAGCGCCGCTCGGTACGCTCGGCGTGAACGCCTACGCCTACCCCTACATCGGCGGCGAGCTGCTCGACTCGGTCCTGCCGTACCTGACGTATCTGACGCCGTTCACCTACGGCATCACGCCCGCGGGAGTCCTTGTGCCGCTCGACGACGCGCGCCTGCTCGAACGTGCGGCGCACTATGGCGCAAAATCGCTCATGCACCTCTCGACGCTGACGCCGGAGGGGAATTTTTCGAGCGAAAACGCCGCGGCGCTCCTGCAAAACGACCGCGCGCAGAGCGCGCTCCTTGCCGAGATTTTGCAGACGATGGCGAAAAAGGGATACTACGGCCTCGACGTCGACTTCGAGTACGTCCCGCCGGAGCTGCGCGAGGACTACGCCGCGTTCGTCTGCCGTCTGCGCGAGGCGCTGAACGCCGAGGGAAAGCCCGTTGTCGCCGCACTCGCGCCGAAGACGAGCGCGCAGCAGCGCGGACTGCTCTACGAGGCGCACGACTACGCGCTGCTATCAAAAGCCGCGAACGCCGTGTTCCTGATGACCTACGAATGGGGCTATGCCTACAGCGAGCCGCAGGCCATCGCGCCGCTGCCGCAGGTGCGCGCGGTGCTCGATTACGCGCTCTCGGTCACGGCGGGGGAGAACATCTTCCTCGGCGCGCCGCTGTACGCTTACGACTGGCCGCTGCCCTACGAAAAAGGCCGGACGCGGGCCGAGACGTTCTCGTCGCAAGCGGCCGTCGCGCGGGCGCGGCTGGTGGGGGCGGAAATTGAGTTTGACGAAACCGCGCGCTCGCCCTGCTACCACTACTTCGACAAAATGCGGCGCGAACACGTCGTCTGGTTCGAGGACGCGCGCTCGCTGCGCGCGAAGATCGCCCTTGCGGCGGAAAAGGGCTTGCAGGGCATCGGCTTCTGGCAGGCGGGGCGGGAGCTCGCGCAGGCGTGGCCGCTGCTCGACGCGCTGGTCACGCTCGAAACCCTCTAAAAAATGCAAAGAACCGCCAAACGGGCGGCAAAGATTGACAAAGCGTGTAAAATTTTGTAAAATTACATCAGGCGCTGCACAACGGCAGGCGGTTAGTCACGTACCCCGAAAGGGGGTGACGAAATGCGAATTACGTTTCATATCAAGCAGTTTACTGTGACGATTATCGTAAAAAGCAGAAACCGCCACTCCGGCAAGTGACGGTTTCTATGATTGAAACTACTTACGAACTGGACTAACCGCTTGTCGCAGCGCCCTTTTCTACCTCCATTATACCCCGCTTCCCCGCGTTGTCAAGGCGAAAAATTTTTCCTCCGCTGCACCGGTTCGTCCCCAAAAACCGCTTTACAGCTTTATAGCTGTAAACGGTCCGCGCAAATGCGCGGGCTGCACAAAATGAGGAGGAAAAACATGTACAACAACACCTATGAACGACCCAGAACCCAGATCGAAAAATGCGAGCACTTAGCGCGGATGAAACTCGAAAACCCGATCGAAAGGGCGCAGCGCGAGCGCGACGAGCGCGTCTACCGCTTTTCGAGCATCGACGAGGCCATCGGCGTGCTGAGCGTCGTGCGCCGCGCGTGGTGAAAGGGGAGGACGCGATGGGAAAAACAGCCAATTACGGCCTGCCCAAGTGGGAAAAGTCGGACTTTATCAAGATGGATGACGTCAATGCGGCGTTTGGCAAGATCGACGAAACGCTCAAGGCCAACGCCGACGCGGTGGCGGCCAAGGCGGAGGCGGAGGCCGTGACCGCGATCGCGCAGACGATTGCCAGCAGCAAGATTCGCCGCGCGAAGTTCGGCACATACACCGGCACCGGTCTATCGGGCCAAAATCACCCGAACAGCGTCGAATGCGGCTTTTGCCCCGCGGTGCTGGTGCTGTTCCGCGCGGACGGCGGACAGAAAACGACGGTCATACGCGGCGTGACCGCCTGCTCGTCCGGCATCATCGTCAATACCCTGTGTTGTTGCGCCTTTGTTTGCATAAAGTTTCTGGTAGGCGGCGTAATAAATATCTTCACGAAGCAGGTATCTGTAAAGCCTTGTGAATATGCCGCCTTTGTGTTCGCTGGAACACCTTTCAATACGCTCTGAAATTTCAGATGTTGGTTTCATTGAGGTTTCTCCTCCCTTTCATTCTTACATTTTAGATGTTACTAACTGACTCCATTTGCCATGTAAGGGTTATTATCCCTCTCGGACTACTATGGAGCCTCCGTTGCCATATCCGGCGAATGAGCCGGACTTAGGCAATCCCCAGTTTAGCGTTGTGCTTAGGTGAATGAAGATTGTCGGATATGCTTTCGGTTCGTTATGACGTGTTCTCACGCCTGTTTCATAACGTGTTGGCAGTTGCCCCGTCGTCAAAGATAACGTGACAGCGTTATGACATGGGTTTCAAGACTTTTCCCACACCTGCAAAAAACAGGAACTGGAACCTCACATTCGATAAACCCAATCTTATCCTCGTACCTTCTTAATATCAGGAAACAGTCGCACCTAAGTCTTTCGGTGACTATTCCTTTCTCTGCTATGCGATGTTCCCGTAAAGGATTTCTCCTTAGTCGGTAAGGCAGAATATTTCGCGCACTGCCGTGTGCGGCAGTACCTTAGACTTCTTTGCACAGCGCCCTATCTGGGCGCACCTTGACGTTCTGCGTGTACACGCGATACACGATCGCGGACACCTCAGCGCGGGTGATGTTGTTCGCGGGCTTGAACTCGCCGTCCTCATAGCCCTTGAACACACCCATGCCATTCAGAACGGCAACGGCCTCAGCGTAATCATCGCTGATGCTCTTGTCATCCTTGAAGGCGTTGGCGCTGACGGCCAGAGACAGAGTCATGACCAGAGCCAGCACCATTGCGAGTAACTTTTTCATAGATGCTACTCTCCTTTCATAAATTTCCATCCCCTTGCGGCCGAACACCCGCCGTCTCTCCCGCTTCCCCGTGGTTGCCGCCAAAATTCGTAAATTCTCAAATTGTTGCAGAAATAATAGAAAATAATCAAAATGCAGCAGAATCAACACAAAATCGTTCAATTTAGTTGCTATCGCATCCCCTTAGCGCCGCGGAAAAAGCCCGATGCGCAAGGGCTTGCGGACGCGGCTGGTAGCGGTTTGGTAGCGATTTGCCGGAAACGGGGGTTTGGCAGGGCGAAAAAAGCCTGATTTTTCAAGGGTTTGGGGGCGCGAAAGGTCGGGTAGCGGTTTGGTAGCGGTCCGCAGCTAGCACGATTTTTAGCACTCTCGATGCGAGAGTGCTAAAATTAAAAGTTTGTTCATCAAAAGATGTATTTTTGTTCACAGGGCGAGCCTATACTCATAAATGTTCCGAGGGGAACGAAAGAAACGTAAACCACGCGGGCTGCAAAAGCGGCTCGCCAGAATAGATTTGGAGGCTTTGATTATGTTTGAACTGAGACCTTTTGAACGCAGAAACAACCACGTTGCGGCTTATGATCCCTGGGATCAGATGGAGCGCGCATTCTTCGGTGACGGCTCGTGGGGCCGCGGGCTGAGCGAGTTTAAGACCGATATTCAGGACAAGGGCGACAGTTACCTGCTGGAAGCTGATCTGCCGGGCTTCAAGAAAGAGGACATCCACGTCGATGTGGACGGCGACACGATGACCATTCGCGCCGAGCGCCACAGCGAGCACGAGGATCAGGACAAGAAGGGCAATTACGTCCGCTGCGAGCGCAGCTACGGCAGCTACCAGCGCGCGTTCGACATCAGCGGCGTCGAGGTCGCGAATATCTCCGCGCAGTACAATGACGGCGTGCTCAAGCTGAACATGCCGAAGAAGAGCGCCGTGGTGAACGCGAAGCAGATCGAGATTCAGTAAAGCACTTCAAAAAAGGCGGCGAAAGCCGCCTTTTTTGTTTCTAAGGGGACTGCGGTTGTACGGGGTTGTACAAAAAATATTGGCGAAAGTCCGCTCAGGTGAGCGGGCTTTCCTTTTTTTCGGCGGGCCGCGGCTGGAAAAGGGAAATTTCGCTCCCCGCGCGGCGGCGCGGACTACAGTTACTTGCCGCCTGACCGCTGCGCGGGTCATCAGAACACAAAAAGCGGCTTAGGCCGCTTTTTTCATATTTGTGCTTATATATTATTTGTGCTTATATATTATATGTATGTGGTGGCGGATAATGGCGAAAGCGGGGGTTTTATGTCAAGCTGTAACAGAAGCGGCGGTTTGTTACAAGTGTGTTACAGATGGGGTGAAAGCGTTGACTTGAAATTTTGCTTGTGGTAAGGTGACAGTGCAGAAAGGGTAGGGAACGGTGCGTTCCCGACTTAGTTACGGGATCGGCATGCCACGGTAAGTAAGCCGAGAAACGCCGAAACTTGCTCCTTTCTGACAAACGAACCATCTTTAAGGGGATGCGATAGCAACTAAAATCGCGCGTTTTCCTGCAAAACGGTCAAAAATGCAAGAAAATCGAAATGTTTTGCAACTTTTTCGGTCAACCTTCATTTTCGCCCGCGAACAGCAAAATGCCCGCTTTTCGCTGCCGGAGCGCTCCAAGGGGATGGAAATTTATGAAAGGAGAGTAACATCTATGAAAAAGTTACTCGCAATGGTGCTGGCTCTGGTCATGACTCTGTCTCTGGCCGTCAGCGCCAACGCCTTCAAGGATGACAAGAGCATCAGCGATGATTACGCTGAGGCTGTTGCCATCCTGAACGGCATGGGTGTGTTCAAGGGTTATGAGGATGGTTCCTTCAAGCCCGAGGGCAACATCACCCGCGCTGAGGTAGCTACGATCGTCTATCGTATCTACACTGCCGACGTCGCCAAGAACGATAAGTCCGGCCTCTATGCCACTTATAACAAGTTCAGCGACATGGCTGGTGCCGGTTGGGCTCAGGGCTACATCGGCTACTGCGCCAACGCCTCCCTCGTCAAGGGCTATCCCGATGGCACCTTCAAGCCGTCCGGCAAGGTCACCGGCTATGAAGTCCTCGCCATGATCCTCCGCGCTGTCGGTTACGACAAGAACAACGAGTTCTCCGGCGCTGACTGGGCGCTCCATGTTGCGCAGACCGCGCAGCAGCTCGGCGTTCTGGACAGAGTGGCGAAGACCACCGACCTGAACGCTCCCGCTTCCCGTGAGCTGGTCGCTGAGCTCCTGTTCCAGGGCATCCAGAAGGCTCAGGTCACCTACACCCCGGCCTTCGGCTATGTGACCGATAAGGTCATCGGTGCCAAGAACAACAGCCTCGGTGAGAAGAACTTCAAGCTCGACTCTGCTAAGTCCTCCGACAAGTGGGGCCGTCCCGCCACCAAGTGGACCTACAACACCGGCGACAAGGCCACTACCTTCGTTGAGAAGCCCAACCTGACCTACACCAAGGCTGTTACTGAGTGCGACGTCGCTCACGACGCCGGCCTGAAGGTCGACACCGCTTACACCCTGTATGTCAACGGCCAGAAGCAGCCCACGACCTACACGGTCAACCTGACCGACACCGTCACCAAGATGGGTGCTCAGGGCCGTCTGGTTGAGGTCTATGACGATACCATCGTCATGATCGACACCTTCCTCGCCAAGGTCACCTATGTTGCTCCTGCCGCTTATGACGCTCAGGGCCACCTGCGCACCGAGGCTACCATCAAGCTCGATGTCTATGCCACCAAGGGCTCCACTGCTGCTACCACGCTCACCCTCACCAACGGCGAGGATGCGTATCCGTATGCTGTCGGCGATTACGTTCTCCTGAACGCCTACACCAACGCTTTTAACAGCGCTACCGAGAGCGGCCTCATCAAGACCGGCGCTGACAAGTACGGCGAGATCGTTTCCAAGGCCACTTCTGTTGACGGCGCTCAGAGCGTGATCTACTGGAACGCTCAGCAGCACAACGTCGAGGGCACTGTCTATGACGATGCTGCCAAGTTCTACTTCGACAACGCGGGGAAGAGCACTAACAAGTTCACCTGGTTCTTCGATCAGTACAACAACCTCATCGGTAACGTTGAGATCGCTGCCGCTACCAGCTACGGCGTCATCAACTCCATCTGGTGGGCTGGCAACGCTGCGGACGGTTCCGGCGTTGCTAAGGCGAACGTCACCTACATGGACGGCACCACCGCTGTGGTCGACCTGAGCAAGATGACCTACTTCGACGAGACTGATTCCGGCGTTGTGGCCCCCAAGATTGCGACCGGCAAGGTCACCCACAGCACCGGCATCCAGAACAAGGTCATGAAGGTTGATGGTGACTACTTCTACGTTGACTCCTACATCAACACCAACGCTGTCTGTGATGTCAACGGTATCCTGAACGGCCACCTCTTCCAGTTCACCACCCAGGCAAACGGCACTCTCGCCGCTGTCGAAGTCGCTACCACTGTTGACGCCAAGTTCCACAACGAGAACCTGTCCGTCAGCAAGAACACCCAGTACAACAGCAAGAACCTGATCGTTGACGATGCCACCGTCTTCCTGGTCCGCAACAACACTACCAATCCCTACACCTTCAAGTCCATCGTTGGTCTCGGCAACATCGACAACTATGCTCCGGCTGAGGTCGACTTCGTCGATCTGAACGGTGATAAGGTCGCCGATTACGTCTACGTCATCGCCGATCCCGTTGCCGCCAAGGTCACCAGCCTCTTCTACTATGCCAACGAGCAGATCTCCTATGACGCCAAGACCGGTGTCTACACCATCCCCGGCTACGTTGACGGCGTGAAGGGCAACATCTATGGTGACAAGGACACTGCTAATGCCATCGCCCTGCTCAACGCCCTCGAAACCCAGGCTACCAATAAGGTCGCCGGCGGTCTCTTCAAGGTCGCTCTGAGCAACAACTACGTCAAGGAGTATGCCGCCATCGCTGCGATCGGCACTGCGACCACCAGCTCCGTTGACATCACCGCCTTCACCGACTATCCCATGGCTGCTGCCTACGCCGGCTACACCGTTAAGGTCGACTCCATCGTGGGCGCTGAGAAGGATACCTACAAGAACTCTGTCTACACCGACTATGTCGATGGCACCATCTCTGGCGACAAGTTCTACACGGTTTCCGGCAACGGCGTTGACGGCCTGACCAAGATGCCTCTGGCTCTCGGCGACGTCACCACGCAGAACGTCATCGTTGTTTACAACGCTGAGACCTCTGCCACCTCCGCCATCCTCAACCGTCTGGCGCTCCAGGTTTACGCTGTGAACAAGGTCGACACCTCCACCGACCCCGATCCTCTCGCTACCTCTTACACCTACACCCTGAACATCGTGAATAAGGACACCGGTGCTGTTCTCCAGTCCTACGCCAAGACTGTTAAGAATCCCGTTGATGGCACCTACACCATCACCCTTAATGGTGCTGCTGCTGAGTTCGGCGTCTCTACCGCCAAGCTCACCGCTTTCGGTCCCGACTCCATCACCCTCACCATCGACAGAACTGTTGGCAAGCTCACTGATTCTGGTGTTCTCAACGCTTACTACGCCAACTAATCATTGACGTAAGCGCAAAAAATCTCTGAATAGAGTTTCAGCCCCCGGCTCTTTTGAGCCGGGGGCTGTTTTTTGTTTTTCTGCGTCTCAGTCCGCGTCACAGCCGAGCACCACATAATAATATGTTTTGCCCGCCTCATTGAACTGAATGGCGGGCGGGGCGAAATACTGATCCTCTTCCTGCTGGCAGAACCAGCTTACGCTGCTGTTGTCCCATATCGCCGCGTTGCCCCGGTTATTCGAGTTGTAAAACCCGCTGACACCGCGCAGCGCCCAGTGCTGCGTGTCGCTCTGCTCGCTCACCATCACAAGCAGCGGGTAAAAGCCGCAGTCGATCTTGTTGGGATTTTCCGCGCCGCTCAGACCATTGCCGGCGTAGCTGCCGTATTTGATGCGGCAGATTTTACCGTTTGCGATCGTCTGCGCCAATGCCGTGATGCGCTCCGCCGCCGTGCCGTCGGCCTCGCTGCGCGCGTCGGTCTCCGCCTTGAGCGCCGCGTCGATGCTCGCAAACGCGGCATTGAAGTCCTGCATTTTGATCGGGTCCTCCTTGACCCATTGCGGAAGTTTGTAATTTGTTGTCGTCTCCATGCTCTTTCCCCCAAATTTTGATAATGTTAGAAAAGGCAGCCCACACCCCCCTGCAAACGCGGGAACACTGATGCATGATTTGCCTTTTCATGATACGCCGTATCATGAAGCAGCGTTGCACACAACGCGGCAAAAAGCTGTACCGCCTCCGGTATTAGAATTCACGATACCACAAATTGCCGCGTTTTGTGCAACGATCCCCGTTGTGCATGGGAACTTTTTCGGCTATCATACGTCTATAGAAGTATCCGAAAGAAACGAGGAACGAACGATGAAGAAGCTCCTTTCCCTTCTGCTCCCGCTCGCGCTGGCCCTTTCCCTCGCCGCCTGCGGCGAAAAAAGCACAGACGAGGCCGCGCGCCAAACCCCGCCAACACTGACCGTGACAAGTGCAAACGCTTGCAGCGTCACCCTCAAAAGCAGCAGCTACGACTGGACCTACCCCCAGGGCCTACAGAGCATGACCGTCATTGCCTGCGGCGCGCACCCGCTGGACGAAACCTCCCGCGACATCACGCCTGTACTGGAAATGCCCTTTGCAGTGTCGGCCGCCTATTTCTACACCGTAACGCTCGATTTCAGCGATAATTCGCCCGATTCCGTCAGTCTCCGCTGCTGGCCGTCCGACGCCTGGGGCAGCACCGGCCTGCCGTCCGAGACCGTGACCGCCCAGCGGCAGGATAACGGCACATTCCGCGCAGAACTGCCGCAAAGCGACGGCATTTTCGCCGTCGACGCGCTCTGGGACGGCAGCAGCGCGACCTACACCTTCTGCACGCAGGCGGAGGGGAGCGAAGAGCTCCACCCGGGCGCGGTGCTCAGCATCGGCGAGAGCGAGGACATCCGCAAGATCGACATCTCGTGGCGCAGCGGCGGCGTGAACATCTATGCCGCCGAGCAGAGCGCGCAGATCAGCGTGAAGGAGGAATCCGCCGCGCCGCTCGCCGAGAGCGAGAAGATGGTCTGCACGATCGACGGCGACACGCTGCGCATCCGCTTCCTCGGCGACGCTTACCGCGGCAGCTACGATGGGGAAAAGTATCTCGACGTGGGACTTCCGGCGGAGCTGGTCAACGCCGGTCACTTTGAGAAGATCGAGGTCGAAACGACGGACGCCTACGCCTATGTGAGCGCCGATGCGCAGAAGATCGACCTTTCGACACTCAGCGGCGATGCGCGCGTGATGTGCGCAAGCTGCCCCGCGGTCGAGATCGAGACGGTGAGCGGCAGCGTGGGCGTGGTGGACGGCACGTGGGGAAGGGTCGATATTTCGACACTCTCCGGCGCGATCGAGCTTGCAGGCGAAGCGGAAAATGCCGAGATCGAAACCGCGAGCGGCAAGGTGGATATCGCCGGCGCGCTCGGCGCGCTGGACTTCGAAAGCGTCAGCGGCAACCTGATTTTGGCTACCGAGCGTGCGCTGCGCCTTGATGCCGAAACGGAGAGCGGCAGCATCTATCTGACCCTTCCCGCGCAGGACGGCTTTACTCTCGACTATGAAACGAAAAGCGGCGCGTTCCGCTCCGCGCTCACCGAGCGCGAGGGCACGCTCATCGCCTGCGGCGATCACGAAACACACTACACCGTGCCCGCGCTCGAGGGCGGTGAGATGAGCGAGCTGGAAATTTCGACGGTCAGCGGCACGCTGACGATCGAAGCCTCCCCCGGCGGCAACTGAAACGAGCAAAAAAAGAGAGCGGCGCCGCCGCTCTCTCTTTTTTCGTTATTTCTCGTCGATCGCAAGCCACGTCTGGTCGAAGCCGTAGGGGAGCAGCTCCTTGATGTGCAGGTGCTTTTCCTCGTTGTCCTTGTTCAGGCACACGACCTCCATGCCGGGCCCGAACTCGTAGAGCACCTGACGGCACGCACCGCAGGGGTAGCAGTAGTCGTCGCTGCGCCCAGCGATGACGATGCGCTTGAAGCGCCGATGCCCCTCGCTCACCGCCTTAAACGCCGCGGTGCGCTCGGCGCAGTTCGTCAGGCCGTAGCTCGAATTTTCGATGTTGCAGCCGGTGAAGACCGCGCCGTCCTCACATTCGAGCGCCGCGCCCACGGGAAAGTGGGAATACGGCACATACGCCATGTCCAGCATGGCGACGGCCTTCGCCTTGAGTTCTCCTAACGTTGCCATAAAAACGCCTCCTCACCAGTCTACGCCGAGATCAGGACGGACTTGCGTATCCATGATGTCCTCGGCGTTATAGAATTGCAGATAGCGGCTGCGCGCGTGGCGCAGCGTGGTGCCGTCCGGATGCAGACGGTCGCAGATGACGGCGGAAATGTCGGGCTTCACATAGCTGAACGAACTCGTGCCGACGCTCGCGAAGATGCGGAAGCCCTGGCTTTGCAGGTACTTGAAGCGCTCACCGGTCTGGTGCCAGTCATCACCGTCGGGACGGCCGCCGTGCGGATAGAACAAAATCTGCGTGGGGCCGACGAGCGAGCCGACCTCGTCCGCCCAGCGCTCGGTGTCGTTGATGACGGTCTGGAGCGATTTGGTGTCGAGGCGGATGTGGCCCCAGGTGTGGCTGCCGAACGTCCAACCCGTTTCCTTGAGCCGCTCGATGACGGGCTTGACCGCCTCGATCTCGCTCGCGCGGTAGGCATCGAACGCGGGGCGGTCGGGCGAATCTGCCGCGATGTCGCGGTCATCCTGCGTGCGGTAGCCTAAAATACCCTGATAGCCCGTCAGCGAGAAGATGGCCTTCGCGCCGTTCAGCGAAAAGTCGGGGTGCTCGTAGACAAACTGGTCGAGAATGGGCGTTGCGTCGAGTTCCTTGGTCAAAAAGGTCTCATTTGTGTACGGATCGGTGCACTGCGCCCAGATCTCGCCGTCCTCGCCGACGACGAGCTTGCTCGTGAAGCCTTCGTCGAGCATGTAGGGGTAGTAGTTTACGTCGTCAAAGCTGATGATGAGCGGCTTTTTGCCCTCTGGCAGCATCAGGGTGTTTCGCACCATGTGCGTGCCGGACTCGTCCGTCACCTCGCTCCAGACATCCTCCATTGCGACTAAGATGTAGCCCTTGTCGTACACGGACTGCAAAATTTTGTTGTATTCGTCGACCGTCACCATCCAGTCGTCGAGGCCGTAGCGCTGGTCCTGACTGGCATTGCAGTCGTGGAAGGCCCACTGCGGGTAGGCGATGATCGGGTGGAAAAAGAGGTGCTCCACCACCTGATCCGGCCCCCAGGCCTGCGTGAGCTGGTCCTCGGACCAGTAGCTGCGCACGGCGTCGTAGGGGTCGGCCGTGTCGTCGGGGGTGTTGTTGTCGGTGTCGCTGCCATTCTCGTCCGTGACGGTCTGATCGTCGCCGTCGGACGGCGTCGTCTTATCGCCGCAGGCAGTCAGCAGCGACAGCACCATCAGCGCGCTGAGCAGCAGTGCAAAAAAGTGTTTCATGTCAAAATCTCCTCTCTCAAAACTGCGCGGTCATTATAGCAGACTTCACTTCTTTTGACTACACCTTTGGCGCTTTTGTTCCCATTTGTAACTATTTACCACAAATAATGAAAGCGTCACAGCTTTTCGCATTCGCAGACGCGAAATGATTTCGAATCGTTTTTTGGCGCGACATGCGCGTGCCAAAAACTCTTCTTGCTCCGCGCGTGTCGAAGCCGCCCTTTGGGCGGCAAGGCACGAAGCGGAGTGTAATTCTCAAAAAACAAGGGACACGGTTTCCGTGTCCCTTGTTTTTTGAAGAATTAAAAGTCTGCGTTGCCCACCGTTCTCGGATGCAGCTCCACGTCGCGGATGTTGCCGATGCCCGTTAAATACATCACCATGCGCTCGAAGCCGAGGCCGAAGCCCGCGTGACGGCAGGAACCGTAGCGGCGCAGGTCGCAGTACCACCAGTAGTCCTCGGGATTCATGCCGAGCTCGCGGATGCGCTTTTCGAGCAGCTCGATGCGCTCCTCGCGCTGGCTGCCGCCGATGATCTCGCCAATGCCCGGAACGAGGCAGTCCGCCGCGGCGACGGTCTTGCCGTCGTCGTTGAGGCGCATATAGAACGCCTTGATCTCCTGCGGATAGTCCGTGACGAACACGGGGCGCTTGAAGATCTGCTCGGTCAGGTAACGCTCGTGCTCGGTTTGAAGGTCGATGCCCCACTCGACGGGGTAGTCGAACTTCTGGCCGCTCTCCTTTAAGAGCTTGACGGCCTCGGTATACGTCACGCGGCCAAAGTCGGAACTCTCGACGTGCTGGAGACGCTCCAGCAGACCCTTGTCGACAAAGCTGTTGAAAAACGCGAGATCATCCGGGCAGCGCTCCATCACGCGGCGAATGATATGCTTGACCATCGCCTCCATGACCTCAAGGTCGCCGTCGAGGTCGCAGAACGCCATCTCCGGCTCGATCATCCAGAACTCGGCGGCGTGGCGCGCGGTGTTGGAATTCTCGGCGCGGAACGTGGGGCCGAAGGTGTAAACGTCGCCAAAGGCCATGGCGAAGTTCTCGGCGTTGAGCTGGCCGGAGACGGTCAGGCTCGTCTTCTTGCCGAAGAAATCCTTGCTGTAATCGACCTTGCCGTCGGGCGTTCTCGGCGGGTTCTCAAGGTCGAGCGTCGTCACCTGGAACATCTCGCCCGCGCCCTCGCAGTCAGAGCCGGTAATGATGGGGGTGTTGACGTAGACGAAGCCGCGGCTCTGGAAGAACTCGTGCACGGCGTAGGCCGCCGCGCTTCTCACACGGAAAGCCGCGGAGAAGAGGTTCGTGCGCGGGCGCAGATGCTGAATGGTGCGCAGATATTCGACGCTGTGGCGCTTTTTCTGCAGGGGATAGTCGGGGGAGGACACGCCCTCGACCTCGATCTCTGTTGCCTTGACTTCGAGCGGCTGCTTGGCCTCGGGCGTCAGCACGACGGTGCCGCGCACGATGAGCGCGGCGCCCACGTTCTGCGCGGCGATCTCCTTATAATTAGAAAGAGAATTCGCATCCATCACGACCTGCAAATTGCGGAAGCACGAGCCGTCGTTCAGCTCGATGAATCCGAAGGTCTTCATATCGCGGATGGTCTTCGCCCAGCCGCATACGGTGACGCTTGCGCCGCCGTACTGCTCTTTGTCGGCGAAGAGCGCGGCAATTCTCACTCGTTCCATAATAATTTTCCTTCCTTTTGTGGGTTTTCACGGGATAATAGAGGTATTATATGCCACTTCCCGTGCAAATTCAAGCCCCGCTTTGTATTGACTTTTGACAAGTTGTATGTTATCATACAACCTTACCTCAAAAGGTAAACGTGAAACTTTCACCTATTACTTTACAGGAGGATTTTTAACTATGAACAAGTATCTGGATATCGCCCCCGAGGTTGCCGAGGCCCTTGCCGCCGGTAAGCCCGTCGTGGCGCTCGAATCCACCATCATTTCCCACGGCATGCCCTACCCGCAGAACGTGGAGACCGCGCTCAAGGTCGAGCAGATCATTCGCGACGCGGGCGCCGTGCCCGCGACCATCGCCATCATCGGCGGACGCCTGAAGGCGGGCCTTTCCAAGGAAGAGATCGACTACCTCGGCCGCACCGGCGCGGGCATCCCGAAGGCTTCCCGCCGCGACCTGCCCGTGCTCGTCGCGCAGGGCAAGGACGGCGCGTGCACCGTCACCACCACGATGATGATCGCCGACATGGCGGGCATCCGCGTGTTCGCCACCGGCGGCATCGGCGGTGTGCACCGCGGCGCGCAGGAGACGTTCGACATCTCCGCTGACCTCGAAGAGCTGGCCAACACCTCCGTCATGGTCGTGTGCGCGGGCGCGAAGTCCATCCTCGACCTCGGTCTGACGCTCGAATATCTCGAGACCCACGGCGTGACCGTCATCGGCTACGGCACGAGCGAGCTGCCTGCGTTCTACACGCGCAAGTCCGGCTTTGGCGTCGACTACGAGCTCGACACGCCCGAGCAGCTGGCCAAGGCGTTCCACGTCAAGCGCGAGCTGGGTCTGCGCGGCGGCTTACTCGTCACGAACCCGATTCCCGAAGAGTACTCCATGGACAAGGAAGTCATCGACAAGGCCATTGCCGAGGCCGTGGAGGACGCGAAGAAGGACGGCATCCACGGCAAGGCCACGACGCCGTATCTGCTCGCCAAGATCAAGGACCTGACCGGCGGCGACAGCCTGGATTCCAACATCCAGCTCGTGTTCAACAACGCCCGCCTCGGCGCGGCGGCGGCCGTGGAGCTCAGCAAGCTCGAAAAGTGAGATACTTTGTCATCTATCTCGCCGCGATCAATCTAATTACTTTCTGCGTCTACGGCGCAGACAAGCGCCGCGCCAAAATTCAGGGCGCGCGGCGCGTCCCAGAAAAGACTCTATTTGCACTCGCGCTGCTGCTCGGCAGCGCGGGTGCTCTTTTCGCAATGAGGGTCTTTCACCACAAGACGCGGCACTGGTACTTCAAGTTCGGCATCCCCGCGATCTTACTTGCGCAGATCGCGGCGGGGGTGTTCGTGTATGTGCGTTTTTTCGCGGCGTAAAAAATTTTTGGGAAATTTTTGTTTTTTGTGAAACAAAACAGACGTTTCTTGCGTCTAATCAATGAAGCAAAGGGAAACCGGGCGAAGAGGGAAGATAAAGAATTTATGAATTTTCCATTTTCCTGTTCCCTTATTTCCCGCGGCATGGTAAAATACCATGTATGAGAAAGGCTCTGTGCGCGCGGAGCCGACAACAACAAACACGAAAGGATGAAGATCACATGAAAAAATTTCTCTCCTTGCTATTGGCTCTGACCATGGTCATGAGTCTGGTCATCGTACCCGCAAGGGCGGAAGGTGTCGAGGTTGGCGGCACATACGCCATCACCACGTCGGCGTCCTCCCTTGCAAGAGGCGACTCGACCACATTCACCGTTACCGCAACCGCCCCCACCGTCACGGATAATGGCGTAACTGCCACCGAAGTAAACGTGATCGGTTATAGTTGGAGCACTCCCGGTTTTTCCGGCGCTGCCGGCACGGGTGCCACGACAGGAACGCTGACCGCCTCCAACAAGGCGGAAAATGTAGAAGTCTCCTGCACCTTAACGATCGAGTACAAGGTGACGATCGAAGGGCAGGAAATCACCAGATCTACGACTAAGGTCGTTAAAAGCAATGTCTCTATCGCTGACAAGCTTCTCCCGGGCGACATCACCACCGTCACCTTCAACGGCAGAACCTATTCTGTGACGGACGGCGCGGTCAACATCTCCCTTCTTGATAAAGAAACCATCGCCTCCGCCGACAACAAGTGGTCTGCCGCCGCAACTGGCTATGTGATCGATAATACGACGAACAAGCCCACCTATTCCGATTCCACGCATAAACTGACGGTGAAGACGACGGCAACGACTCCGCTTTCAACCGAAATCACAGTTACGACTACGGCAGCCACCGTGACCGCAAAGGCAAGCCTTACCGAGGTCATCTCCGGCGGCAAGACCACGCTCACCGCCAGCTCCAACGGTCTCAGCAACGCCGCCACCTATGCGTGGTTCTACAAGATCGGTGACAGTAAAGAGTTTCCGATCGGCACGGGCAAGTCCCTCGACTGGACGGTCCCCGCAAACGTTACGACCGCGACCAATTACTCTGTTTACTGCAAGGCAAGCGAGGGCGATAAGCTCGCTAAGACGAGTGACCCCATCACGGTCAAGAGCCTTCCCGATACCTATACCTTCACTGTCGTCCCCGCAAGCGTTACGCTGACGCAGATCGGTCAGACCGCGACTTTGGCGGCGAGCTTTGTGGATACCTCATCTTCCGCTAGCCTGGTCGTCCCGACCTACTCCTTTGTTTCCGCCAACCTCAACATCGCAACTGTGACGAACCAGACGACCGCCGCGCCGACGGTAACGCTCAGAGCAAGCGGCTCTACCACCGTCACCGCAAAGGCGACCTATAAGGGCAAGGACTATGTGCAGAACATCCCCGTTACCGGCGCCCTGATCGAGGCGACCCTCAGTGCTGTTCAGAACGGCACTTCTGTGAACTACAGCTACAGTGATCTTGTCAACGCCGCGCAGGCCGCCATCAACAAGACCTACAGCACCGCCTACACCTACGAGACCGTCTATTCCCTCAGCGGCGTCACTCAGGTCGCCTCTACCGCTGCCTACGGTGTCGGCACGAGCAATGCTTCGTACAACTATCCCGCCGGCGGCTCCGGCTATCTTTACTTCAAGGCAAACCTCAGCGGCATCGGCACTGCAAAGTTCACCGCCACCGTGACCACCCGCGTTGCCAATTCTAACGTTCCCAAGACCTACAGCGTTACGTTTAACGTTCCCGTAACGCCCAGCTCGACCACCTATGCCGACCAGTATCCCGAGCCGGTCGCGGCTTACGGCAACACCTATCGCTATTACGTTCAGGTTCCCTCCGGCGCAAGGTATTACTATGTTGCCGGTGTGAACACCGAGCCTGTCGACTGGAACAATGGCAGCACCCAGAAATACTATCCCACCACTGCCACCGCCAATCTCTATTCCCTGACCGACACCAACTTCATCAATGGCAAGTGCACGCTGTATGTCGTGACACAGGGCACCGACAATAAGCTCTACTGCGGCACCATCAGCGTCTACCAGAAGAACTACAACATCAACTACAACGGCGTGGCCGGTGAGACCGTCCAGTTCGCGCAGAGCGACTTCAACGACTTCATGAACAAGGTCGCTGAGGCCCGCGGCGACGCCAGCAAGAGCAAGTCCTATCCCTATGTCACCTTCGATTATGTGTCCTTCTCCCTGCCCACCACCGCGCAGGGCACGCTGTACTATGGCGGCACCGCCATGTCCACCAGCAATTCCTCCGGCGCGTTCAACACCCGCACCAAGGTCACCAACCTCGATAGCGTGACGTTTGTCCCCAACGACAAGACCACCGCGAAGACCATCACGCTGAACTTCACCCTGTACGCGACCCGCTATTCCAGCTCCTCCACGAGCCGCGGCACGACCGTGAGCTACTCCGGCAGCGTCGTCGTCAACCTCGTGCGCGAGGACATCAAGTACACCGTCTCTCAGGGCGACAGCGTCCGCTTCGACGAGAGCGACTTCCTCAGCTACCTGAGCTCCACCAAGGGCTACAGCAGCAACTACACCATCGACTACGTGACCTTTGACCAGAGCGCCGTCTCCGCCGTCAACGAGGGCTCGCTCTACACCTACTACAGCGGCTACAACTACGGCGGCTCCGTCAAGACGACTGACAAGTTCTACTACAGCGCCACCGCCAGCCAGAATGCGCTCAGCGACGTCGCGTTCCTTGCCAGCCGCTACGCCAAGACCGGCGAGACCGTCTACATCCCGTTCACCATCTACGCCCGCTACGGCACGACCGGCACCGGCACCCGCCAGCTCACCGGCACCGTGGCCATCAAGATCGGCCAGACGATGAACTTCATCGATGTCAAGACCACCGACTACTTCTACAACTCCGTCAAGTGGGCCGTCGGCAAGAACATCACCAACGGCACGTCCAGCACCACCTTCTCCCCGTACAAGTCCTGCACCCGCGCCGAGATCGTGACGTTCCTGTGGCGCGCCGCCGGCAGCCCGGAGCCGACCACCACCCGCAACCCGTTCCGTGATGTCAACGCCGTTACGCACTCGAGCTACTACAAGGCCATCCTGTGGGCCAGCCAGAAGGGCATCACCTCCGGCACCAGCACCACGGCGTTCTCCCCCGATCAGGTCTGCACCCGTGCCCAGATCGTGACCTTCCTGTACCGCTACGCGGGCCAGCCCAGCGGCTACTACTCCAACCCGTTCAAGGATGTGGGCGCCACGAGCGAGGCGAGCTATTACAACGCCATCCGCTGGGCCGTCGGTAAGGGTATCACCTCCGGCACCAGCGCCACGACGTTCTCCCCGTATGCTTCCTGCAACCGCGCCGAGGCCGTGACGTTCCTGTATCGTTACACCAACGGACTTTAATGCTTAAAACGAAAGCCCCGCTCAGCGGGGCTTTCGTTTTAGCTTTTTGCGCTCCGCGGCAGCGCACGCGCCGTAGGCGCGCACGTTTGCGGAGCGAGAAGTGTAAATCCTGACGCACACGCCCCAGGGCGGCTTCTCTTGCCGCTTTGCGGCAATTCACCTTCTGTCGTCAGGATTTACGATTTCATTTTATTTCGCCGCTTGCGGCGAAACTCTGCGAGGCGTTGTTGGGGGCGCGGCCCCCTTTGCCCCCTGTAAGGCGACTGACGGGGGCGGGCGGCTTGCGTTTACTCTTTTCCATTCTGTAAACTTTTGTTCAAACGCCTTTACGGGGGTCGAAAAAGCGTGTAGAATGGCAGCATCAAGATTTTAGGAGTGTTTTTTGTGAACAAATTCCGCGATGCCCTTTACCGCTTTATGTATGGCCGCAACGGCGTAGATGCGCTGAACTGGGCGCTCGTGATCCTTGAGCTGGCCGTGAGCATTCTGAGCTCGATCATCCGCGTGCAGGGCGTTTCCCAAGCGCTGTACTTTGTGTCGATGGTGCTGATGTTCATTGTGCTCATCCGCATTTTTTCGCGCAATCTCGCGCGCCGTCAGGCCGAAAACGCGAAGTTTCTGACCTGGTGGACGCCGAAGGCGAACGCCATTCGCGGCGCGAAGGCACGCCGCGCCGACAAGGCGCACAAATACGTCCGCTGCTCCTGCGGCGCGTACTGCCGCGTGCCGAAAAACATCGGCAAGGTCGAGCTCACGTGCCCGAAGTGCGGCAAGAAAAGAGTCGTGAAAACGTGAAAGAAAAAATCCGTCCCGCGGGACGGATTTTTTTGTAAGAAAACCGGTTTTCCGCCGTCCTATAGACAGAAAGGGGGGTGAGGGCGCTGACGAATTTTGAAGGGGTGTACGCCGTGTACTTCGACGATGTGTATCGGTATCTGCTTTCGCTGTCCGGAAGCGAGAGCGTCGCCGAGGAGCTGACGAGCGAGACGTTTTTCCGTGCGATGGACGCCCTCGACCGCTTTCGGGGCGAGTGCAGCGTGCGCGTGTGGCTCTGCCAGATCGCGAAGAATCTCTATTATTCGCAGCTGCGGCGCGAGAAGCGGCTTGCCCCGCTCGAAGACTGCCGGATCGCCGAGGAGAGCCACGAGGAGGAGTTAGAAGATCACAGCGAGGCCGCGCGCATCCAGGAATTGCTGCACGCGCTCAGAGAGCCGTACAAGGAGGTCTTCATGTGGCGCGTGTACGGTGAGAAGAGCTTCCGCGACATCGGCGCACTCTTCGGCAAGACGGAAAACTGGGCATGCGTGACGTATCACCGCGCCAAGCGCATGATCCGCGAGGGATTGGAGGACGACTGAAATGGACAAAACTTGCAGCATCGTGCAGGACCTTCTGCCGCTCTATGAGGAAGACATGCTGCGCGAGGAGACGAAGGAATTTGTGGACGGGCATTTAGCGCAGTGCGCGGCCTGCCGCGCCGAGCTCGACGCGCTGAAGGCGGACGTGAAGCCCGCGCCCGTCAGCGCGCAGCCGCTGCGCGACTTGAAGCGGCAGCTTCGACGCAAGAAGCTGACCGCCGTACTGCTGGCCGTCACGCTCGCGCTGACGCTGGCGACGGCGGGGTTTGCGTACCTCACCGCGCCGCAGTATTTGCCGTACAGCGAGACAGAGTGGGCGATCTCACGCTCGCCCAGCGCGCTCGCGGACGACGGCTCGGCAGCGGATGGGCTTTCTGATCTCAGCGGCGCGGAGAGCATCTCCGTCAGCCTGCTCGTGCCGGTCTCCGGCGCAGAGGTCACGAACACGCAGGACCCCAACAGCGGCAAAACCATCTACTTCATCACCGCATGGCGCACGCCGCTCGACACATGGCGCGGCGCATTCGACAAAACCGGGGGCGCCCCGAACACACACAGCGCAAATGATCGCACACAGCGCGAGGCGGACGCACTGCAAGGCGTGCTCGCCAAGGCGGAGTCCGCGCGCACGCTCTTTACGCTCGACGCCGCGAACTGCGCGGCAGTCTGCTATTCTCAGAACAACGGGCAGGACGATGTGTTGCTCTGCGGCAGCATGAACGGCGGCATCGTTTCGCTGCCGAGGCTGGCGTTGGGTTATTACGTTTTGCTATCGTTAGCACTCCTTATTACGCTGGGTATTGCATTTTTCGTCTGCCGCAGGAAGAAAACGGGCAAAGCGCTCGGCTATCTCGCGCTGATTCCCGCGAGCTATCTTGCCGGTCATCTACTCGTCAAGGGTTTCACGACGACGAGCTACCAGATGCAGCGCGACTTCTCGCTCATTATCCTCGCCGCCGCGCTGATCTACGCCGCGGTCATGCTGGCGATCAACCTCTGGCGGCAGAAGCGGGAGAAGGTGTAAAAGAGGAAGAGACGCATTCGCGTCTCTTCCTCTTTTGCAATCAAATTCGAATGCTCAAGGCCCTTTGAGCAAAGCCGTGATAGTCCGCAAATGCGCTTTGCAGGCCGTCGATTCCCTGCGTTTCCCATCGGCCTGCCAGATACAGCATACCGCACATACAGGCAAACTTTTCATAGTACGATCCGCAGACCGCCTCTTCAAGAAACTGCTTTTGCCTGTCTGGATCCGTCTCCGTAAGCGCGAGGCGCAGTTTGGCACAGCTTGCTGCTGCGACCTCGGTAAGCTGCGGTGTATGCCAGTCCACACAGTCGATTTCTGTCGCCTGATAGGAGAGAAGATGGGCGAATCCCTCATGAAATGTGTAAGCATCCAATCTTGTCAAATAGTCTGTACTTTCCAATGCGGCATCTGCCGCCGGATAGCGGTGTCCAATCAAGAGATGCGTAATCTCATGCGTCAGCAGATTCCGAATGATGCTGTCGAGCTGGTCGAGCTCCGCATAATTGCACCAACGGATGAGGTCAAAGATGAGATGTGCCTGCCCGTCGGGCGAGTGTGCCGCAACGGCGTCGTAAGGCTCGGGATAACCGACGATCAAATCAAGTGTCGGCTGTACCGCCTCCCAATCGGGGAAAAGCGCGTCCCAAATCGGGCGGTTGACGGGGACAAAGTGCGCAGCCGCTTCACAGATACGGCGTTCGAGCTTGCGCACAGTCTCTCGGAGAGCAAGATCCTCAGGCGGCGGAGTAAATGCATTCCTGCCAAGATCTGACGAAACCGAGGTGTGTTCAAAGAGCCATGAAGCACGAAAAGCGTCGACGCAGCTGCTCTCGATATATGCCTGTGCGATCGAACTGTCAATCAGCATTTTCAGTCCCTCTCTTTACGAAAAACCTCTTTTGCCGTAACAGACAAAAGAGGTTGTTCCTTGGCGCAGCGGGAGGGATTCGAACCCTCGTGAGGTTTCCCTCAAACTGATTTCGAGTCAGCCCCGTTATGACCACTTCGATACCGCTGCATATTCAGTTCGCTGTTATCAGCCAAACTATTATGCCATAACTTTTTGCGTCTTGCAAGGTCTTTTTTCGCATTCGGGGCATATTCTGTGCGTATGAAGACTGTCTATTTATCGGTACGCCTGAAAAATTACGAAAATGCGCTCGCGCTGGTCGGTGCGCCGCTCGCCGAAACGCCGGAGAACGCGGACGTTTTGCTGCTGCCCGGCGGGGGCGACATGCACCCGCGCTTTTACGGTCAAGCACTGAACGGCTCGGAAGATCTCGACGAAGCACGTGACGCGCGTGAGCTCACGCTGATTGACAACTTCCTGTGCGCGGGAAAGCCTGTCATCGGCATCTGCCGCGGGCTGCAAGTCCTCAACGTCTATTTTGGCGGCACGCTGCGTCAGCACATCGAGGGCCACAGTCAAATTGACGGCGTTGACCGGCTGCATGCCATCAACACCGCGCCGTGCCTTCTGCGCGAGCTGTACGGCACGCGCTGCACGGTCAACAGTGCACACCATCAGGCCGTCTGGCGGCTGGGGACGGGGCTTCAGGTCTTCGCCTGCGCGGAGGACGGCACGGTCGAGGCCGTCGGCCACAGGACGCTCCCCGTCTTTGCCGTGCAGTGGCATCCTGAGCGGCTGTGCGGCGCGTTCGCGCGGCCGGAAAGTGCTGACGGTGCAAAGCTTTTGCACACTCTACTCAGATAACATAAAAAAGCGCAGAAAAATTCTGAAAAAACGTTGACAAAACGGGACACTGATGCTATTATAACAGAGCTGACGATTTTTGCGGAGGGCGCATGCAGGTGTAGCACAATGGCTAGGGCACCAGCCTTCCAAGCTGGGGATGCGGGTTCGATTCCCGTCACCTGCTCCATTCAATTCGCGCCAGTAGCTCAGTTGGATAGAGCAACTGCCTTCTAAGCAGTAGGCCGGGGGTTCGAATCCCTCCTGGCGTACCATTTACAAGGCGCCCCTCAGCAAAGCAGCAAATATCGCACGGATACAGAATATGTGGTGGGTGTAGCTCAGTTGGTTAGAGCACCGGATTGTGGTTCCGGGTGTCGAGGGTTCGAGTCCCTTTACCCACCCCACAAAAAGAGAGGGATGGGATTTGGCCCCAGCCCTCTCTTCCCAATAGGGGTGTAGCCAAGCGGTAAGGCAAGGGACTTTGACTCCCTCATTCGCTGGTTCGAGTCCAGCCATCCCTGCCAGATTTTTACCGCTTCGGTGGTTTGGAATAGAATATGCTTCGTTAGCTCAGTTGGCAGAGCACCTGCCTTTTAAGCAGGGTGTCCGGGGTTCGAATCCCCGACGAGGCACCAAAAAAGAGAGACAGCTTTTGAGCTGTCTCTTTTCATTTGCTCTTTCCCGGGGCCGTACGAATTGACGCGCTCTGAAAATCATGGTAAAATTCTCTTATCAATACTCAGGAGGAATGCCGTATGAAACGCTGCAAGTTTTTGACTCTTATGCTCGCCTTGCTTTTGCTGCTGCAGAGCTCCGCGCTGGCGGCGGACAAGGGCAAAACCGTCACTGTCACGCTCCCGACGTTTGCCGTTACGCTCAACGATACCAAGATCGACAGCGCGCACAGCGAATATCCGCTGATCGTTTACCGCGATATTACGTATTTCCCCATGACCTACCACGCCTCGCGCTTCCTGCACCTCAAGAGCAACTGGTATCAGACCGAGCCCAAGGGCACGCTGTTTGTCGGCTACAGCGACGCGAGCGAGGACACGTGGACCGACACGCCTGCGACCAGTAAAAATACCGTGACCGCCAAGGCGACCGTCGCTGACTATCAGATCGCCGTCAACACGGTGGACAAGGGCAAATGCCTCGACAATTCCGCCGAGCCGTACCCGCTGCTTAACTTCCGCGGCGTGACCTATTTCCCGCTCACGTGGCGCTTTGCCGTGGAGGAGTTTGGCTGGGAGTATCACTTTGACGCCAAAAGCGGCCTGAGCATCCGTTCGGCCGAGCAGTTCCGGCCCGAGCTCGAGGACGCGCTGCTTGCAAGCTCCGCGCCGTCTGCCGCGCTGGTGCAGAAGACGTATTTTTACGGCGCGGACAAGTCTGAGTACGCGGGCGTTCCCTATTCCAATCTGGCCGGTGCGACCTTCGTCTACCGCAGAAGCGGCGGGGCGGCGGTGACGATCAAGGCACAAGAGCTCTTTTCTGACGGCGAATACTACTTTGACTGTCAGGACAGCGAGAACGCGCCCATGCTCAGCGGCGGTGTGCTGACGCTCTCCGCCCGCCGGACGGACAGTGCCGGTCAGGCGACCGTCACGCTCAAGATCGACCTGCGCAGCGGAACGCTGCTGCCGTAATTTACCCCTAAGGAGACTCGCATTGAACATCACGACCATTTTATTCGACCTGGACGGAACGCTGCTGCCGATGGATCAGGAGGCGTTCACGACCGGATACTTCAAGCTCCTCGCCAAAAAGCTCGCGCCCTACGGCTACGAGCCCAAATCCCTCGTCGACGCCATTTGGGCGGGCACGGCGGCCATGGTCAAAAACGACGGCAGCTGCACGAACGAGCAGGCCTTCTGGAAGAAGTTCGCGGCGATCTACGGCGAGGAAAAGTGCCAAAGCGACCAGGGCCTTTTCGAGGATTTCTACGCCAATGAGTTCAACGCCGCGCGCGACATCTGCGGCTTTAATCCCGCGTCGGTGGAGACGGTCCATAAGCTCAAAGAGTGCGGCTACCGCGTTGCGCTGGCGACGAATCCGATCTTTCCCCACATGGCGACGGAGAACCGCATCCGCTGGGCGGGCCTTGTGCCGGAGGATTTTGAAATTTACACGACCTACGAGGCCTCGACCTTCTGCAAGCCGAATCCTGCTTACTACCTCGAGGTCGCGCGCACGCTCGGCGTCAAGCCGGAGGAGTGCCTGATGGTCGGCAACGACGCGACCGAGGACATGGCTGCACGCGAGGTCGGGATGGATGTCTTTCTTTTGACCGACTGTCTCATCAACGCGAAAAACCGCGACCTGAACGCCTATCCCCGCGGCGATTTTGCCGCGCTGAACGCTTACATTGACGCACTGCAATAAAAAACTGCCGCCCAAACGGGCGGCAGTTTTTACTTTTCGAACACTACTTTCTGCTTTTCCCGTTCTGCGCGGTGACGAGGCGGAAGATCGTGGACACCAGCAGGATCGCCACGGCGATGCTGCCCGCGACGCCCGCGGTCTCAAGTCCTTTGTGCACCGCGGCCTGCACATCGCCGCCCAGGCCGAGGCTCATCGTGTAGTAAATGCCCGCGCCCGGCACCAGCGGCAGGAGCGAGATGACGAGGTACGACGTGACGGGGCATTTGCGCGAGCGCGCCAAGATTTCAGAGTAAAGCGCCGAGACGACGGCGGCGAAGAAATTCATGCTGTAAATGCTCATGCCCAGATCACGGCAGAGCAGGTACGTCATCCATGTGAACACGCCGCCGAGCGCGCAGAGAATGCTGCCCCAGTCGTGCACATTGAAGAGGATGAAAAAGCCCGTACAGGCGACGAAGATCATCACGGCCTGTGCCCAGGCGGGATAGCTCGCTGAGCCGGACGCGACCGTCATCCCGTATACGCCAGACGTGACGCGCCATGCCGCCGCCGTGCCGAGCGCGATGGCGAACGCCGAGAGAAGCACCTGCACGATGCGGTTGATGCCGGAGTTCGTATCGCCGTAAATGATGTCGCGCATGGAGGTCGTGATGAGAAGGCCGGGGACCAAGATCATTAAGGTGCCGATGATGACAAAGTCGATATAGTCGACCAGATGGAAGCCCGCGGCGAGATACGCCGGCACCGCCATGGCGAACGCCTCGACGATGGTGCTGAAAAACGGGTTCGTCTCGCGCCTGTCCATCTGGCGCGAGACAAAGCCGATGATGAGGCCCAGAAGGCCCGCGAACAGGCTGTCGCGCAGCGTGCCGCCAAACACCGGGCAAAAGCCCGCCGCGGCGCAGAAATTGCCCAGGTAATAAACGGGCACCGAGTAGTGCCGCCGCCCCTTGAGCGTTTCGTCGAGCCACTGCGCGGCGACGCTCGGGTCAGGCGTTTCGGCGCAGATGCGGCGCGAGAGCGCGTTGAGCTTTTCCACCGACTCGAGGTCATTGCCGTGAAAGCCGACTCGCTTCATCACCATCAAAGGCTTGCCGTTGGCCGCCTCGAGGCTGACCATCACGCAGTTGGGGATGGAAAAGGTCTCGCATTCAATGCCGTAGGCGCCGATGATGCGGCGTATCGTCTCTTCGACGCGGAACGTCTCCGCCCCGCTGAGCGCCAGATGATAGCCGACGCGCGCGGCCAGATCGGTCAAAAGGTAATAATCCATAAAAAATCCTCATATTTTTGGGAAATTTGCCGTCAGCGGGCCTTATATTACAGCGAAACGACCGTCCTGTCAATGCTGACAGGACGGTCACGCAAAAAACATTTGCCATTTTGCCGCGGCGGCACTATACTGATGCTCGGTCAAGCGGAAAACAGAAAGAAATGAGAGAGATCATGGGAACTACAGTCAAAAAGCATGAGATCGACATGCTGCACGGCTCCATCTGGAATAAGCTGCCGCTCTTTGCCCTGCCGGTCGCGGCTACGGCGATCTTGGAGCAGCTCTTCCACGCCTCGGACGTTGCCATCGTCGGCAACTTCACGGGCGATACGCGCACAGTCGCCGTCGCGGCGGTGGGTGCAAACGGCCCGATCATCGGTCTCATCGTCAACCTTTTCATCGGCATCGCGCTCGGCGCGAACGTCGTCATCGCGAACGCCATCGGCTGCCGCGACGACAATGCCGTCAAGCGCGCGGTGCACACGGCCATTGTGTTCGCTGTATGCGGCGGCGCGGCGGTCGCGCTGCTTGGTCAGCTCATCGCCTCGCCGCTTTTGAGTATTCTCAATGTGCCGGAGGACGTGTTCCCGTATGCGCTTTTGTATCTGCGCATTTATCTTCTCGGCATGCCGGTGATATTGCTCTACAACTTTGAGGCCGCGATCTTCCGCAGCATCGGCGACACAAAGGTGCCGCTCGCGGCGCTCGCGATCTCCGGTGTGCTGAACGTGCTGCTGAACCTCTTTTTCGTCATTGTGCTGCATATGACGGTCAACGGCGTCGCCATCGCCACGGTGGCGGCCAACGCCGTGAGCGCGGCACTGCTCTACGTCCGCCTGACGCGCACGGATAAATGCGTGCGCGTGGAGCGGAAAGCGCTGCGCATCGACGGCGCGAGCTTGAAGCGCATTTTGAGCATCGGCCTTCCCGCGGGCGTGCAGAGCGCGGTGTTCTCGTTCGCCAACATCGTCATCCAGTCGGCCATCAACACCCTCGGCACGGTGGCGATCGCGGCGTCGAGCGCGGCGTTCAATGTGGAAATTCTCGCCTACGACGTGCTCAACTCGTTTTCGCAGGCCTGCACGACCTTTGTCGGCCAGAACTACGGCGCAGGGCAGATCAAGCGCTGCAAGAAGACGATGCAGCTCAGCTTTTTGGAGGGAGCCATCGCGACATTTGTCTCGGTCGTTGTCCTGCTGCTGAGCGCAAGGTCGCTGCTCGCCATTTTCAACAGCGATCCCGAGGTCATTGCCATCGGCTATATTCGCCTTGCGACGATCCTGCCGGCGTATGTTTTCTGCCTGATCTACGAAATACTCTCCGGGTATCTGCGCGGCTTCGGCATTTCGCTCGCGCCCGCACTTTTGACGATGCTCGGCGTGTGCGGTATCCGCATCGCGTGGGTCAAGTTCGTCTTCCCGACGAGCATGACGTTCCAGACCGTCATGTGGGTCTATCCCATCAGCCTTGGCGCGACGGCGATGCTGATCCTCTGCGCCGTGCTGATCTACCGCCCGTCCAGACGCTTTGCGGGCCTTGAAACGGAAGAAGAGGACAAGTGAGGGGGAACCCTCACTTGTCAAAATGCTCCCAGAAGGCGCGCACGGCGGCCTCGTACGCGCCGCGGCCCATATAGTAGCTCATCGCGTGGTCCGCGCCGGGCACGACGAGCAGCTTGCAGGGCGCGGCGCAGGCGTCGCGGTTTTCAAACGCCATTTTGAGCGGGACGAAGTGGTCGTCCTCGCCGTGGATCAGTAAAATCGGAACATCGGTATTTTTGAGCGCCTCGACGGTGGAGTAGCTGCCGGACGAGGCGTTCAGTCTCTTCTGGCACAGAAGATCGGCGATGACGGTTGCTGCGCGGACAGGAAGATGCAGGTTCTTCCCCATCACGTGCTGCCAGATCGCACGCGGCGAGGTGTAGGCCGAGTCGGCGATCACGCCGTGCACCGCGGCGGGGAGAATATCGCCTGCGGCCATGAGCACCGTCGCCCCGCCGAGCGACACGCCCATAAGGTAAACGGGCAGGCCGGGGAAGCGTTCGGCTGCCCAGTTTGCCCAGTCGACGCAGTCGTAGCGCTCGGTCAGGCCGAAGCCGATGTAGTTGCCCTCGCTCTCGTTCTGCGCGCGCTGCTCCACATAGAGCACGCTGCACTGCTCGCGGTTTAAAAAGTCCGCGAGCAGGCCGAAATCGCGGTACCACGCTGAGCGCCAGCCGTGAAACGCGATCACAAGGCGCTTGGCCTTTTCGCATTCACGAAGATGGCCCACGAGCGTCAAGCCCTCGCGGTTTTCGAGCAGCACTGTCTCCGTTTCCGAAGACGCAAGCTTTTTCGCGGCGGCGCGCTGCGCCTCACGGTAGGGTTCGTCGCGCTTTTCGCCCGTGAGCTGGGCGCTGCCCTTATTTTTGAGCGCCTTGGGCGCTTCGCGCTTCATCGCGACGTCCATCAGCGTTCTCGTCACGCCGTAGGCCGCCGCGCCGTAGAGTGCCGCCGCAGCCGTGACGAATATAGCCGCCTTTGCCGCTTTTTTCATAACTGTGACCTCCTTGTATCCAAACTGTAAACTCTTATCTTGGGTACTGGACAGGGATATTTTCCCGTGTTATACTCCAAACTAATCTAAGTTCCGGGCGGTTTCGACCGCCCGTCTCTTCTTTCAGCGTAGCAAAAACTCCGGCTTTTTGCTACGTTCAGTTTTTCCCGTTTGTATGCACTTCCTGCCGGAAATTTCAATGATCGGAGGAACGCATTTTCATGAACGAAGTCAAGTCCCCGAAAAAGCCGCTGCTGTACTACTACTTTGTGGCGATGCTGCTTGTGATGCTCTTCAACTTCATCGCCATGCCGTGGATCTCTGAGCACCAGATCAAGGACGTCGACTACAACACTTTCGTCACCATGACAGAGCAGGGCGAGGTCGGCCGGGTCGAGATCCAGGAGCAGTCCAACCGCATTCTCTTCACCAGCAGCGATGAAAAGACCGTCTACAAGACGGCGATGGTGCCTGACGACGGTTTGGTGCAGCGCCTGCTGGACGCGGGCGTCTCCACCACGGGTGAGGAGATCGAGCAGACGTCCACGCTCGTCAGCATTCTCGCCTGGGTGCTGCCCATCATCATCTTTGTCGCGCTGGGACAGTATATGTCGCGCAAGATGATGGAGAAGATGGGCGGCGGAGGCAACTCCATGATGTTCAACATGGGCAAGTCCAACGCCAAGGTGTACGTCAAGTCCGCCGAGGGCATCAAGTTTGACGATGTCGCGGGCGAGGACGAGGCCAAGGAGAACCTCACCGAGGTCGTCAACTACCTGCACGACCCCAGCAAGTATCAGGAGATCGGCGCGTCGATGCCCAAGGGCATTCTGCTCGTCGGCCCTCCGGGAACCGGTAAAACGATGCTTGCCAAGGCGGTCGCCGGCGAGGCGAATGTGCCGTTCTTCTCGATGTCGGGCTCTGAATTTGTCGAAATGTTCGTCGGCATGGGCGCGAGCAAGGTGCGCGACCTCTTCAAGCAGGCCAAGGAGAAGGCCCCCTGCATCGTCTTCATCGACGAGATCGACGCCATCGGCCAGAAGCGCAGCGGCGGCCAGTACGGCGGCAACGACGAGCGCGAGCAGACCTTGAACCAACTGCTCACCGAAATGGACGGCTTTGAGGGCAACAACGGCGTCATCATCCTCGCCGCCACGAACCGCCCCGAATCCCTCGACCCCGCGCTCACGCGCCCCGGCCGTTTCGACCGCCGCGTGCCGGTCGAGCTGCCCGACCTCAAGGGACGCGAGGCTATCTTACAGGTCCACGCCAAGAAGATCAAGGTCGCCGAGGACGTTGACTTCAACAAGATCGCGCGCATGGCCTCCGGCGCTTCCGGCGCGGAGCTTGCCAACATTGTGAACGAAGCGGCGCTGCGCGCCGTGCGCGACGGCCGCCGCTTTGCCACGCAGGCAGACCTTGAGGAAAGCATCGAGGTCGTCATCGCGGGCTACCAGAAGAAGAACGCCATCATGACCGACGAGGAGAAGAAGATCGTCTCCTACCACGAGATCGGCCACGCGCTCGTGGCGGCGATGCAGACGCACTCCGCCCCCGTGCAGAAGATCACCATTGTGCCGCGCACCTCGGGCGCGCTGGGCTACACGATGCAGATCGAAGAGGGCAACCATTATCTCATGAGCAAAACCGAGATGGAGAACAAGATCGCCACGCTGACCGGCGGCCGCGCCGCGGAGGAGGTCGTGTTCCACTCCGTCACGACCGGCGCGTCGAACGATATCGAGCAGGCGACGAAGCTCGCCCGCGCGATGATCACGCGCTACGGCATGAGCGACGATTTCGACATGGTCGCGCTTGAAACGGTCAACAATCAGTACCTCGGCGGCGACGCGTCGCTTGCGTGCTCTGCCGAGACGCAGACGAAGATCGACCAGCGCGTCGTGGAGCTGGTGAAAGCGCAGCACGAAAAGGCTGTGAACATCCTCACCGAGAACCGCGCGAAGCTCGATGAGCTGGCGCAGTACCTCTACGAGAAGGAGACCATCACGGGCGAAGAGTTCATGAACATCGTGAACGCGAAGTAAACTCCATAAATAGAAAGAAGGCACAGCCGAGCGGCTGTGCCTTCCTTTTTGCCTACAGGTTGCTTTCTTTTCGACCCGTGCGGCTGCGCAGGTAGTCGCCGAGGGTCGTGATGCAAAGGAGCGTCACGACCAGAAATGCGCCGGGGATGAGCAAGATCCACCACGCGTCGGTCATCAGCGCCTTTTCCGCGAGCGAGAGCATGCTGCCCCAGGTCACGACCTCGATGGGCAGGCCGAGGCCCATGAAGCTGAGCGTCGATTCGGCGATGATGGCGCTGCGCACATTCATCACCACCATGAAGAGGATGGACGAGAAGAAATTCGGCGCAAGGTGACACCGCAGAATGTGGAAAAAGCTGCCGCCCATGCACTTGGCCGCGATGACGTACTCGCTCGCGCGCAGCTGCCTGACCTCGGTACGCACGACCTTGGCGATACTCGTCCAGCTCGTGAGGCCGATGACGAGCGCGATGCTCCACGCGCTCGGCGTGCCGATGACTGCCTGCAGGAAGATGACAAGCAGCAGGTTCGGCACGCTGAGAAGAATTTCGGTCAGGCGCATCAGCAGCGCGTCGAGCCATTTGGGTGCAAGTCCGCTGACCGCGCCGAAGAGGATCGCGAGCAGCGTCGAAATGACGGTCGAGCCGACGCCGATGAACAGCGACAGCCGCCCGCCGTACCAGATCATCGAGAAGATGTCGCGCCCCATCGTGTCCGTGCCGAACAGGAACTCGCGGCACGGCGCAGTGGAGCGGTGAGCCAGGTCGAGATACGCCGGGTCCTTCGTCATGATAATACGCCAAAACTTTCGCAAACAGAAAAGGATGATATCACAATGAAAGAAAACCGTAAGCTTTTGAGAGAAGTCCTCAAGGACATCCGCCACGATATGACGGACGAGGAAGTGCTGAATCTGCTGGCAGACAGCAAAATTTCCGAAAATCCCGCGGGTGAGAAGGAAAAATACACCCTCGGCCAGCGGGCGGCGGACGCCATTGCCAAATTTGCGGGCAGCTGGGCGTTCATCTTTTCCTTCACCGGCGTGCTGATTTTGTGGATGCTTGTCAACACGCTGCTGGCGGCAAAGGCGTTCGACCCGTACCCCTTCATCCCGCTCAATCTGGTGCTCTCTTGCGTGGCGGCCATTCAGGCACCGCTCATCATGATGAGCCAGAACCGGCAGGAGGAAAAGGACCGCCGCCGTGCAGAGAACGATTATAAGGTCAACCTCAAGACAGAGATCATGATCGAGGATCTTTACGACAAGGTCAATGCCATCCTGGCCAGACAGACCGCACTGGAAAAACAGCTGACGGAGAAGGGCGAAAGCGCAGGGCAAAAATGAGGGAGGACAGAGCCGTCCTCCCTCATTTTTTGCTGTTTTTGCGCAACGCGGAATCATCCTCCGCAGACCTGGGAGCTTTTGTTGAGATGCCTCTCCGGCGCGTAAAGCCCTTATACGTGCAAGACTCTATGTTGCTTTACAGCCGGAAGTGCTTCTTAAGTTCTTGGTTTTTCCCCAGCACCAGCAGCGTCATATCAGCGTTCAGCACAGTTTCCGGGGAGATGTTCACATCGGTCTTGCCGTTCCGCTTCACGCCGAGGATGTTGACGCCGTATTTTCTGCGGATGTCCAGCTCGCCGATGCTGCGGCCCTGCCAATCCTCCGGCACGGCAACCTCGATAATGGCGTGCTGCTCGTCCAGCTCAATGTAGCTGAAAATATGGTTGGCGGTATAGCGGATGGCCGCCCACTTCGCCAGCTGCTTTTCCGGGTAGGCGACCGCGTCCGCGCCGTTGCGCAGCAGAAATTTCGCCTGCACATCCCGCTCAGCGCGGGATACCACATAGTTTGCTCCCAGCTCCTTGAGCAGCGACGTCGTCTCCAGTGAATTCTGGAAATCCCCGCTGATGGTGACATAGCAGACATCGTAATTGCTCACGCCCAGCGAGCGCAGAAAGTCCACGCGGGTGCTGTCACCGATCTGCGCGTTGGTGACAAAGGACATGCACTCGTTGACGCGCTCCTCGTCTTTGTCCACTGCCATCACCTGATGGCCCAGCTCGTTGAGCTGCATGGCAAGATGCCGCCCGAAGCGGCCCAGTCCGATCAATAATACCGTTTTCATCGTGTGCTCCTTTCAGCCTACGGTAATTTTCTCCTGCGGATAGCGGGCGTAAGTCAGATCATGCCCGGAGAATGCGGCGTAGATCAAGGTCAATCCGCCGACGCGCCCGAAATACATCAGCAGGATGAGAATGCTCTGCGACAGGACTCCCAGCTGCGGCGTCAGCCCCAGCGTCAGGCCCACCGTACCGGCGGCGGACGCTGTTTCATAGAGACAGGCACCGAGGGGAAGCTCCTCCGCTGTGCTGATGACCGCCGCCCCCGCAAAGGTCAGCCCCAGATACAGCAGCAGAATGGCGGCGGCGTTGCGGACAGTGGATGTCTCCAATCTGCGGTGGAAGAGCTGCAGATCCTCTCGCCTGCGGAAGGCGGCAATGGCGTTGGCAATGAGAACTGCCAGCGTCGTGACCTTCATGCCGCCCGCTGTGGAGCCGGGTGCTCCGCCGGTGAGCATCAGCAAAATGGTGACCGCCTGAGAGGCATCCGTCATCTCCGTCAGATCCACTGTGTTATAGCCGGCCGTCCGCGGCGCGACCGACTGAAAAAGGGAGGCCAATATCCGCTCTCCCACGGGGAGGTCCGCAAAGTCTGTCAGATAAAAGAGAAACGCCGGAATCGTGATCAAAAGCGCCGTCGCGCTCAGAATGACCTTGCTCTGCATCCGGTAACGCCGCAGGTGCAGACCGTGCGTACAGACATCGTCCCACGTTAGAAAGCCGATGCCGCCCACGATGATCAGCAGCATGATCACAATGTTGACCAGCGGGTCTGCGGCATAGGCCGTCAGCGAGGGGTAGAGGGAATCCGTCCGCCCCAGAATATCGAAGCCCGCATTGCAGAAGGCGGAAACGGAATGGAAAACGGACATCCATACGCCCCGCAGTCCATAGTCCCGGCAAAAGGCTGGCAGCAGCGCCAGCGCGCCCAGCAGCTCGACCAGAAAGGTCCCCTTGAGGATAAATCTCGTCAGGCGCACGATGCCGCCCACCGCAGGGGCGGAGATGGCATCCTGCATGGCGCTGCGCTCCTTGAGCGTGATGTTCCGCCCGGCGAGCATCAGGAAGGTCACCGCACCGGTGATCACCCCCAGCCCGCCGATCTGGATCAGCAACAATATGACCGTCTGACCGAAGGCGGACCAGTAGCTGCCGGTATCCTGCACCACCAGCCCCGTCACGCAGACAGCGGAGGTGGAGGTAAACAGTGCCTCATGAAACGGCGTCCAGACCCGCTGTACTGTGGCGATAGGCAGCATCAGCACCAGCGCCCCCAGCAGGATCACGCCCGCAAAGCCGAGGATCATAATTTGAAAAGAAGTCAAATGCCGCTTTAAGCGAAACAAAGTCTCCGTCACATCACACACCTCCTTGAAACAATGGTACTCTCAATTTGCCGTACAGTATAGCACGGCTTTTGCAATGTGTCTGTATGTATCTTGTACAATTTTCAGGTGCAGAGTCCTTATTTGCAGCCCGGAGGCGGTCTGCAAAGCTGCGGTTGACAGACTTTGGTGCATAGAATTCTCCGCGTGACCTGTAAATCTTTCCTGATTTTTTTACAGAAACCGTTGCCTTTTTTCAATATTTGTTCTAAGATAAGCTCTCTGTCTGTCATATTCAGCTGAAATTCTACAAAGCTTTTTAAAAAAGTCCCAACGGGAGAACTAATATGCTCAAAGAAAAAACATCCGATGTATCCATGACAAATACAAATCAAGGCTCTGGCACTGCTGCTGAAGCGGCAGTGCCCATGAGCCATGGCCTTTGGAATACGTGGCGCAAAAATCTCCTGCTGTTCTGCCTGACCGGCGTTTATGTGGAGCTGTGCCTGCATCTGTGCGTATTCGGCTCGATGGACCGGTACGCGGGATATCCTGTCCTGTTTGGCCTGCTGGGCGGCGCACTCTGTACGCTGGTAGTCTCAAGCCTGCCAAAGGTTCTGCGCCAGATCACAGGGGTTTTCCTGGTCGCGGCACAGGTGCTGCTGGCCGAGGTGCAGCTGGTCTATCACTGCATCTTCGGAGATTTCATGCCCGTCAGCCAGATCGGCATGGGCGGAAATGTGGTCGTCAATTTCAACTCGCAGCTTCTCTATGGGATCCGCCAAAATCTGCTGAAGATCCTGCTCCTCCTGCTGCCGCTGATTGCCGTGATCCTCTGCCTTGCCCTGCGAAGGGGGCAGGCTCTGAAGCTGCGGCTGCGCTGGAAACAGACGATGGCCTCCTTTGCCGTGCTCCTCGCACTGCTGCTGACGGTCACGGGACTCATGTATGTTGGACGGGACAACGCCTTTTCCGTCTATCGTACCTTCACCAATGTGAACACCTCCACCGACAGCAGTTATAAAAAAATCGGTATGCTGGCCACCACGGCGCAGGAGCTTCGATACATGCTCTTCAGCGGCAGCGGCAGCATTATGATCACGCCGTCGTCCTTGAATATAAGCGATGTTCCGCGGACATACAGCAGCAACTCCTATAACGTGATCGAAAGCATCGATTTTACGGCTCTTGCAGACAGTACCGACAGCGATATTCTCAAGGCCACAGACGAGTATCTGGCAAATGCAACACCTACTCGAAAGAACAATTATACGGGACTTCTCAAGGACTATAACCTCATTACCATCTGCGCCGAAAGCTTTTGCCCGTGGTTTATCAGCGAGGAGCTGACGCCGACGCTCTACAAGCTGAGCCATACGGGTATTCTCTTTGAAAATTACTACGGCACGTTCCAGTCCGTCACCACTAACGGCGAATACACCATGTGCATGGGGCTTTATCCGGATATGTCCCGCACGAAGACGGATTCCAGCTTCAATGTGGCGGGCACCAACTATCTGCCGTTCTGCCTGGGCAATGCGCTCAAGGGCATGGGCTATCAAGCCTGGGGCTATCACGACTACATCGGGGATTTCTACAACCGGAACATCACCCACGCCAACATGGGCTACACGTTCAAGGCGGCGGATTCCGGTCTGGCCATGAAGATCGACTGGCCCTCCTCCGATCTGGAGATGATGGAGGCCTCCATAGACGACTACATCAACAGCGGAGAACCCTTCCACGCCTATTACATGACCTTCAGCGGTCACTACCAGTACAACTGGGACAACGCCATGAGCGCCAAAAACCGCGACGCGGTGAAAGATCTGCCCTATTCTGAGCCGGTGAAGGCGTACATTGCCTGCAATCTGGAGCTGGAATACGCACTGGAGTACCTGATGCAGCGGCTGGAGGAAGCTGGCGTTGCCGACAAGACCTGCATCGTCCTGACCAACGACCACTACCCCTACGGCCTGACCGAAGACGAGTACAACGAGCTGGCAGGGCAGACGCTGGACACCACCTTTGAGAAGTACCGCAACAGCTTCATCTGCTATGTTCCCGGCCTTTCAGAGAACATCGTGGTGGATGAATACTGCTCCACGGCGGACATCTTGCCGACACTGCTGAATCTCTTCGGCGTGGACTACGATTCCCGCCTGCTGGCGGGCACCGATGTACTCTCCAGCGGCCTCCATGTAGCGGTGCTGTCGGATAAGTCCTTTCTGACGAAGACCTTCCGCTATGACGCCGGTACGGAAACCGTGATCCCCGCCGATGAAAGCATCACTGTCTCCGACGGGCTGGTGAAAACCTACCGGCTCTATGTGGACAGCAGGTTCCAGCTCTCCGGCAACATCCTCAACAGCGATTACTACGCCCACGTCTTTGCCAGGGAGTCCAGCGGCGGAAGCCTTGCGGACACGGTGGTATTCACGGACATCAAGAGCATTTTCAATCAGGCCAGCGTCCTCTATATGTACCGCAAGGGCTATGTGGAGCCGGAAGCGCCGGACACCTTCGGCGGCAAGGCCACGGCAAGGCTGGGCGAGTTCATCGATGTGCTCTACCGCATCGCGGGTCGTCCGGAAACGGACAACACCGCCCTTCCGGCTGACTGCGAGAACGAGGAATTCAACGCGGCCCATCCCTATTATCATGCCGTGTGCTGGGCCTATCAGACAAGGCTGCTCCGGCAAAATGATCCCAATACCGAATACGATGACAAGGTGGACTATCAGACGGCGTGCGTACTGATCCGCCGCTACGCGATCATGGCAGGTGTCGATACCGGCGTGAATCAGACGCAGCTCAGGCAGCTTCTTCGGGATGCCCCCGATCTTGGCAGAGAGGCAGCCAAAGCGATGCTCTGGTGCGATGAGAGGGACATCACCACCCGGGACAGCAACCTTGACGAGCTGCTGGTGTCCGCTGGCACCCGCATCAGCCGCTACCAGATGACGTCGTTCCTGTTCTACCTCTGCACCTACGAGCTGGATATTGGCAGCTGAGCATGCGGCGCAGATCCTGCCGGAGAAGTGTTCCGCGACCGATTCGCAAAAAGAGTCGCCTTTCTCGGCTGTGTACCGGAAGATACCCATTCGATGCCGCACTACGCTTAATGTTGGAATCAGTAAACATACTCACAAGCATTACACTCAGTGTAGACCTAATGTAGATTCAGACCATTCTGTGTTTACGAAAGTTTACATTGAGTGTAATTTTTTCTGCCTTGAATGGGTGGTCAAACAGGGCCGGTTTTCTACATTTATTACGAAGGAATGAGACATCCACCCCCCTATTCTCACACGAAAGAAGGAGCTTGATTTGAGCAAACGAAAACACGGACCTACGATTGTACCGGCCTTATCCGCCAAGGTGGATAACAAAGAAAAACGATTCATTCAGGTTGGAAACTCACTGCTCCTCTCCAAGCAGTTCCACGCACTCAGCACCGGCAGCCGGTTTCTCTATTTCTGCATGGCCATGGAGAGCGGCGGAAGGAAGAATTTCATTCTTCCACAAAAGGACGCAAAAATGGCTCACGGGGTAAACCCGCGCAGCCGTCTGATCCGTTTCAGCAAGAACAGCAGCTTTCATTATTTCACCGTCGATGAGATGGGCCTGCGGCTGATGAAGCTGGCGCTGGATGAAATGGCGCTGTATCGGTTTCAGCGGTACTTGCAGCAAAACGGCATTTGCAAAGCATCTATGCTTCCGCTGTATCTGTTCAGTCTGGAGCTGCTTTCGGAGGCGTATGCCTTGAAAAAGGGGAAGCAAATGCAGGCAGAGCTGGATAGAGGCGCATTGTTTTCGTGCCAGGCAGATGTTGTAAAATGGATCTGCAACACAGGACTCAATCTGATCACGATCCCAGACAAATGGCTGCTGGACTTGGATACGGAAAGAGATGATCGCTCAGACGAACTCTTACTTTCCCCAAATGCTACGTTTCTAAGTCAACAGTCCGGAATGTAATGCACAGGTGGTGATGGTATGGTCGAGGAATTGCAAGTGCCGATCCATCTCAAAATGACGCTGACGATTAAGGAAGCCGCAGCATACAGCAACATCGGCATTAACAAGATCGACAGTATGCTCCGCTCGCCCAACTGCCCCTTTGTCTTGTTCGTTGGGACGAAAAAGCTGGTCAAGCGCCGGGAGTTTGAACAGTACATCAGTGAAAAACTGGTGATATAAGTGGCTTCGGAAGATTTACAAATAAGTGGAGAGTTTTTTCACACGATGGCTTGAGAAGGAGAACGTTATATGCTATAATTTATATGTAGTAGTGCGTCCTTCAAGGCTGCGAAGATGAATGACCTGATTGCCAAGCACCCGATGGACGGCGTGCGGTTTACAAAGCCCGTTCGTGCAACAGACGATATTAAGTTCCTCACCCGAGACGAGCAGCGTTTGTTTCTTGAAACAGCGAAACGCTCCCGTAACTACAATCAATACGCGCTGATCCTTGAAACCGGTTTGCGTACCGGTGAGATGATCGGGTTGACGTGGGATGCGATTGACTTTGAAAAGCGCACGCTCACGGTCAACAAAACATTGGAGTTTCGACACGGTGAACAGTATTGGCGTGCAGGTCCTCCCAAAACGCAGCAGAGCTATCGCACCATCCCCCTGACAGATCGGGCCTATGAAATTCTGAAAGAAATCAAGGACAAGCGCCCTTGGC
>ERZ838516.269-NODE-269-length-84100-cov-5.077673_pt1 | contig 84100 bp, 60 predicted proteins | sample MGYA00519910_ERZ838516 | MGnify/ENA primary metagenome ERZ838516 (study PRJEB31850, sample SAMEA3708837) | human gut metagenome | biome: human gut; feature: human-associated habitat; material: faeces | place: China | collected 2014 ... | reverse complement strand
GCTGGCCTACGAGGGCGTGCTGCCCGCGCTCGAGCGGGCGGGGAAGAGCGCGTCCGCCGAACGGGCGCGCGCGGCCGCGGCCGACGCGGTGGAGGCGCTCGGGGCGTTTTTGGCCGACGCGTCCGCGGCGAGCGACGCGCGTGCGCTGGCAGCTGTGGTCGACGGCTGCGCCTACCTGCCGTGCACGTTCGGCGGCGCCGACGTGAAGGCCGAGGTCAAAGCGTATCAAGCTGTGCACGCGCGCGTGGCTCAGAACGTCGCGCTCGCGCTGGCGCACCCGCTGGCCTCCGAGCTCATGGCGCTCGCGCGCGAGGTGACCGCGCGCTTCGAGGGTGCGAAGCGCGCCGCGTGCAAGCTGGATAACGACGACCTGCTCGTGCGCACGCTCGACGCGTTCGAACGCTGCCCGGACATCGCCGCGCGCTACGAACGCCGCTTCAAACTGGTGATGGTGGACGAGTTCCAGGACACCAGCCAGCTGCAGATCGACATGATCGCGCGCCTGGCCGGGCCGCGGTGCGCGCACCTGTGCACGGTAGGCGATGCGCAGCAGTCCATCTACCGCTTCCGCGGCGCCGACGTGAACGTGTACGAGGCTCATAAGAAGGCGATGCGCGCCGACGAAGTGGGCGCGCTCTACGTCGAGCTCACGAAGAACTTCCGCAGCCACGGCGACGTGCTGTCGTTCGTCGACCGCGTGTTCGAGCAGTCGACGGTGTTCGGCGAGGCGTTCATGTCGCTGGAGCCGAACGAGCAGCGCCCCTCCTGCTATCGGGGCAGCGCGCCGCGCATCGACCTCGTGCTGTCGGTGCAGCCCGCGGGGCGCGGCACCGGCGTGCGCACGGCCGATGCGAAGCGCGCCGGCGCCGAGGCCATCGCCCGCCGGTTCGCCGCGCTGCGCGAGGACGGCCACGCTCCCGGCGACATGGTGGTGCTGCTGGGCAAGATGAGCCGTGCGGGCATGTATGCCGAGGCGCTGCGCGCCGAGGGCTTCGAGTGCGTGGTGACGGGCGGGTCGCTGTTCGCGTCCGCGCCCGAAGTGCGCGTGGTCGCCCGCTTCGTGGAGGCGCTGGCGAACCCGGCGAACACGGCTGCGCTGTTCGAAGTGCTGACCAGCGACATGATGCGTCTGTCGGCAGACGACCTCCTCGTGCTGACCACCGAGGAGGATCCTGAGACGGGATGCGTGCGGCGGCGCGATCTCGACCGGGGCTTCGCGCGCCTCGCATCGCGCGCCGACGGACTGCCGCCGCGGCTGGCGCACGCCGTGCGCCTGTTCGAGCGGGCGCGTGACGAGTCGCGCACGCGCCCGGTGGCGACCGTGGTGCGCGATGCCGTGGTGCGTTCGGGGTGGATGGCACGGCTCGAGGAGGAAGGCGCGGCGGGCACGGCGCGAGCCGCGAACGTGCTGAAGGCCGTCCGGCTCGTCGATCGCCTCGAAACCGAGCGCCACCTGGGGCTGGCCTCCACGGCGCGCGCGCTGGCCGACGAGCTGGCCGTAGGATTGAAGGAGGCGCCCGGCGCGTTGTCGGGAGCCGGCGGCGACGTGGTGAAGATCATGACCATCCATGCTTCGAAGGGGCTGGAGTTCCCCGTCGTGGCGTTGGCCGACTTCGCCGACGCGCGCGCGGGAAGCGGCAAGCTTCTGGTGGAGACGTGCGGTGCCATCGCGCGCGCCTCGTTGGCGCCCGCAGCGTCGTTGGAGGCGTTTCCCCAGCTGGCGAAGCGCTCGGGCGCGGCTGCGGCCGGCGACGGCGAGGATGATGCCGATCTGCTGGCCGCTCGCCGTCTCGTAGAAGGGGAGGATGGGCCCGCGTGCGCTCTCGGCGCTTCGTCGTGCACGCAGGCGGCCTACCGCGCCCAGCTCGCGCGCCGTGCGGCCGACGAGGAGCTGGCCGAAGCGCGTCGCAAGCTCTACGTGGGCCTCACGCGTGCCAGCGAGGCGCTTGTGGTGGCGATGGACGCGAAAGCTCCCTCGGCGGGCAAGCCTCCGGCGTACGCCCCGCTCGTCGACGATATCCGCAGCGCGCTGTGCGGCGACGGCGATTTTCCCGAGGGCGTTGCCGAGCTTCCCTACGGCGGCACCGCGCCGGCCCGCTTCGAGCGCATCCTCGTGCAGCCGCCGGAGCCGCGCGCCGAGGAGGGTGTCGAGCCTGCGCCCGAACCGCGGCTGTTCTTCGTGCCCGTCGTGGACGACGCTTCGCGGTCGACGCTCTTCGCGGGAGGCTTGGCGCGCGACGGCGATTTTCCCGAGGGCGTTGCCGAGCTTCCCTACGGCGGCACCGCGCCGGCCCGCTTCGAGCGCATCCTCGTGCAGCCGCCGGAGCCGCGCGCCGAGGAGGGTGTCGAGCCTGCGCCCGAACCGCGGCTGTTCTTCGTGCCCGTCGTGGACGACGCTTCGCGGTCGACGCTCTTCGCGGGAGGTTCGGCGCGCGACGATGCGTTCTCGTACTCGTCGATCGCCCCGAACCCGGTTCCGGCTCCGGCGGGCGAGGGCGCGCCTTTCGCCGCGGACGCGGACAAGGCGACGGATCTGGGCAGCGCCTTCCATCGGGCGGCGCAGCTGGCCGTCGAGACGGGAAGGGTTCCCGGCGCTGCGCGCCTCGGCGTGCTCTCCGAGGCGTACGCTCTATCGACGGGACAGCGCGCGCGGCTGGCCGATGCCTGCGAGCGCTGGTTCTCCAGCGCGACGTACGCCGAAACGCTGCAGTGGGGGCTGCGGCGCGCCGAGGTGCCGTTCTTCGTGCCGATATCCGATGCGTTCGTGGAAGGGGAGATCGATCTTCTCTGCACCGACGACGCGCAGCTTGCGGGCGCTCGTGCGCTCGTGGTGGACTATAAGACCGGCGGTTCGGACGGCGAGGCGCCGGAAGCGCTGTGCTCCAAGCACCTCCTGCAGGCGCAATGCTACGCCTATGCACTGCTGCGGCAGGGCTGCGTCGAGGTGGAGCTGCGCTTCGCGCGCGTCGAGCGCGAGGATTCGGCGGGGGACATGCAAACCGTGACCTACCGCTTCACTGCCGAAGATCTCGACGGGCTGGCCGTCCGCATCCTAAGCGCCCGAAGGGCGTAGCGTTTTTCGCTGCGGGCCACCCGCTTCCGATGCGCCTTGACAGCATGAGTCCATCGCGTAGAATGTAATCGTCCGATTACATTCTACGCGAAATAAAACACCCCCCCCATCAGGTATAATAAGGAAAGTTCGGCCAGAATTATTATTCTCTCAGCAAAAAGGTCATAAATCACGACTGAACATTGTTCAAGGCATTTGCTAGGATGATTGACGGGCAGGGGCGCGGTGTGATGGAGTGCGTAGCGAGTATTGTCAACACCCGCGCCCCTCGAGGCGTTTCCGGGGCTTACGCCCTGCGCCTGCCGTAGCGCTCGTAGGCCTGCGTCACCTGCAGCTCGTACTCCTTGCGAGTGCCCTTGACCACCGTGTCCAGGATGAGGCCGCTGGCGAATGCGAGGATGCCGACGAACACGAGGGCCACGGCCAGCAATGCGGAGGGCAGGCGCGGTACGAGGCCCGTCGCGGCGAACTCCCAGATGACGGGGATGCCGGCGATGAGGCCCAACAAGCAGAACAGAAGCGCGAGCCAGCTGAACAGCGCGAGCGGGCGATAGTCCTTGAACAGCGACATGATCATGGCCAGCACCTTCATGCCGTCCGAGAACGTGTTGAGCTTGCTCTCCGATCCTTCGGGGCGGTCGCGGTAGTCGATCGGCACCTCGGCGATGCGCCAGCGCTTGTCGACGGCATGGATGGAAAGCTCCGTCTCGATCTCGAACCCGGGCGAGAGCACCGGCATGGTCTTGGCGAACACGGCGTTGAAGGCTCGATAGCCGGTCATGACGTCGGAGAACTCGAAGCCGTAGATCCATTTGATGAGCGTGCGCACGAGGTCGTTGCCGAAGCCGTGGAACGCGCGGTCGTTCTCCTCGCCGTAGGTGCCGTTGGACAGGCGGTCGCCCACGCTCATGTCGGCCTCGTCGGCCATGAGCGGCGCCAGGAGCTCCGGCGCGGCCTCGGCGGGGTACGTGTCGTCGCCGTCCACCATGACGTAGTAGTCGGCGTCGATGTCGCGCAGCATCTGGCGCACCACGTTGCCCTTGCCCTGGCGGCGTTCGGCCCGCACCACGGCGCCGTGCTCGGCCGCGATGGAAGCGGTGCCGTCGGAGGAGTTGTTGTCGTAGACGTACACGGTCGCTTCGGGCAGCACGCGCCTGAAGTCGTCGACCACCTTGCCGATGGTTACGGCCTCGTTGTAGCAGGGGATGAGCACGGCGACGGTGCCGCTCTGGGCGCGCGGCGTATCGATCTTCTGATCCACGAATCACTCCTCGGTTCTGTATAGGTGAGGTTCATCCTACTCGAAACGTCGGGCTTGCGCCAGACGGCTCCGTTGTTTTCCAGATGAAACCCGGTAAGGAAGCCGTTTTCGACCGGTAATATTGTGCCCGGCGCCTCCTGCTACAATGAAGAACGCCCGCTACGACTGGAAGAGGGGCGTCCTCCCTATGGAACTGATTACCCGCTCGCGCGAGCGGCGGCGCATCGCCATCATCGTGGTCGCGCTCGTCCTTGCGCTTCTGATCGCGCTCGCGTACACGATCGTCTCGTCGCGTCAGGCGACGGCGGCCGCGGTGGAAACCATGAGCGAAGTGTACTTGCAAGAGCTCAGCAACCAGGTCATCTCCCATTTCAACACCGGCATCGACGGCAAGTTCTGCCAGCTGGAAACCGTGGGCAGCTCGCTTGAGCTGTACGACCCGGAGAATCTCGACGAGGTGAGGGATTTCCTCGCCTGCATGGAGGCGGACGATGACGAGTACGCCTACCTTGCGCTGCGTGGCAGCGACGGGCTCTACTACACGTCGTGGGGCTCGGACGCCGCCTCGGATGAGGAGCTTGCCGCCCGCAGCGAGCTGGGGCTGTCGTATCGGGACGCGCACGGCCACGACGTGATGCTATACAACGGAACCATCGCGCTCGTGGATTCCTTCGAGCCCGTTACCTGCGGAGGCGTCACGTTCACCGCCGTCGTCGCCGGGTTCGGCGTCGACACCGTTTCCGGGAAGCTCAACCTCGATCTGGTCAATGGCAGCGCGCGGTCGAGCGTCATCGGCTTCGACGGCACTTGCATCGCAGGATGCGATGCCGAGGGGCTGTGCAACGGCGAGAACCTGTTCGACGCGTTGGAATCGAGCGCTCGCCTCGACAAGGGGTACAGCATGGACCAGGTGCGAGAAGCCGTGGAGAACGGGGAGACGTTCCTGCTTCCCTTCTGGTGCGGGGGCCATCACGAGTACCTGTACTTTCGGCCGATGAGCAATCAAGACTGGTATCTGTGTACCGCCATGCCCTACGGCGTGGTGGACGAGGACGTGGCGGGACTCAGCTGGGTGCTCATGCAGAACGCCGTTCTCATGGCGACCATGATCATCGCGGTCATAGCCATCTTCTTCTCGATCTACTATCAGCTGGTCAAGCGCAACACGCGTCTGCTGTCGGACGAGAAGAACCGCGCCGAGCGCGCTTCCGAGGAAGCGCGGCGCGCCAGTTTGGCGAAAAGCGAGTTCCTCTCGCGCATGTCGCACGAGATTCGTACGCCGATGAACGGCATCATGGGCATGACCGCCATCGCGCTCGAGAATGCGCACGACGAGGAGAAGGCGCGAGCCTGCCTCGAGAAGATCGACGTGACGTCCGAGCATCTCATGGCGCTCATCAACGACATCCTCGACATGAGCAAGATCGAAAGCGGCAAGATCGACATCAAGCGCGAGACGTTCGATTTCGGGACGTTCGTAGGGTCGCTCGACGACGTGTTCGGAACGCAGGCTCTCGAACAGGGGATTCGCTACAAGACGGAAGAAGTGGGCGCGCTGCCCTCGCTGCTCGTCGGCGACGGGCTTCGGCTGAACCAGATCGTTTACAATCTCGTTGGCAACGCTTTCAAGTTCACTCCTCGCGACGGCAGCGTCACGCTGCGCATAGAGGAGCTTCCCGCGCCGCCGGAAGAGGATGCTGCGCACGACGACGCGATCTGGCTGCGCTTCTCGGTGACCGATACGGGTTGCGGCATCAAGCCGGAGAACCGCGAGCGGATATTCTCGTCTTTCGAGCAGGGCGACGAGTCTTCATGCAGACGCGGAGGCACGGGTCTGGGCCTTGCCATCACGAAGCGGTTCACGGAGATGATGGGCGGTCGTATATCGTTGTCGAGCGAGGTGGGGAAGGGGTCGACCTTCACGGTGGACGTGCCGTTCGGACGAGCCTCGGGCGAAGGGGCCGCCACGTGCGACGATGCGTTCGCCGCGCGGTCCCGAACGCACGGCGACGGAGTTTCGTACGATTTCTCCGGCAGGCGCGTCATCGTCGCCGAAGACAACGAGCTCAACCGCGAGATAGCCACCGAGGTGCTGGCCATGGCGGGTGCCGAGGTCCTGGCGGCGTCCACGGGCGCCGAGGCCGTGCGCGCGTTCGAGCGCTCGCACCCGGGCTCCGTCGACCTGATCTTCATGGACATCCAGATGCCCGAGATGGACGGCTACGAGGCGACCCGCGTCATTCGCTCGCTCGACCGCGACGACGCGCGTTCGGTGCCCATCGTCGCGATGACGGCCAACGCGTTCGTCGAGGACGAGGAGCGCAGCCGCATGAGCGGAATGGATGGCCATCTGAGCAAACCCCTTGATATCCATCTCGTATATGCCACAATGGACAGGTTTTTGAGAGGGCGCTCGCGGGGAGGGGGCGCGTAGAGCGAAAGGACGCGCGCGGTGAAGAAGCTCGTTGCTCAGATCATGAAGTTCGGCGTGGTGGGCGTCATCGCTTTCGTCATCGACTACGGCTTACTTGCTCTGCTCACCGAGGCGTTCGGCGTGAACTACCTCGTCAGCGCCACCATTTCGTTCACGGCCTCGGTCGTGTTCAACTACGCGGCGTCGATGCGCTACGTGTTCACCCATAAGGAGGGCATGAGCCGCCGCCGCGAGTTCGCCATCTTCGTCGTGCTGTCGGTTATCGGCCTGGGCCTCAACAACGGCTGCATGTGGGCGGGCGTGGAGTTTCTGGGCATCCACTACCTCATCGTGAAGATCGGCGCCACGTTCATCGTCATGGTGTGGAACTTCGTGACGCGCAAGATCTTCCTCGACGCCGGCGATGCGCCCGGCGAGATCCTCTCGGACATCGAGTAGCCGTCTCGGCCGAAGCTGCCCCGAACGAGCGAAGCCTCCACCTGTCATCCTGCTCGCAGCGCGCCAGCGCGGAGCCGAAGGAACCCGCGCGGCGTTAGCCGGGGTGCTCCCTGCTGGTGTTAGCGCGGGATGACGGCGAAAAGGGCGTGACCGGGTAAAAACGAGGCGGTTTGGTAATCGGTTGCAACTCGCGACGGGATGCCGAAAAAATCGACCTGGGCTGATGTCGGGCTTCCGCTTCGGCGCGCCGGCGAATTGGGAAGCGGAAAGGTTTTGGGGTTACCAAACCGCCCCGTTTTCGCCATGGCGCGGCGATCTCGGCGTCATCGCCGTCTCAGCGTCGAATCAGACGATGCGCCGACAATAAAAAACGAGGCCGGGAACGGATTCCGGCCTCGTATCGTTTACCTGGTGCCCTTGACAGGATTCGAACCTGCGGCTTTCTGCTCCGGAGGCAGACGCTCTATCCCCTGAGCTACAAGGGCACGGTGGAGGAGATTATACGCTATCATGGACGAAACGGAAAAACAAAAACGAGATTTGGGCGTATTCATGGAAGAAACCATAACGATTGAGCGCATGGGCTACGGCAGCGAGGCGGTCGGCCGCCTGGAGAGCGGCAAGGCCGTGTTCGTGGAGGGCGGCGCGCCCGGCGACGTGGCCGCGCTGGAGATCGTCGAGGACAAGCCGACGTTCGCCCGCGCGCGCATCGCGCGGCTCGTCAAGCCCTCCGAGCTGCGCGTCCGCCCGCGCTGCGAGGCGGGCGCGGCCTGCGGAGGATGCCCCTGGCAGCACCTGTCCTATGACGCGCAGCTGGAGGCCAAGCGCGCCAACGTGGCGGCGGCGCTCGAGCGCACGGCGAAGTTCGGCCGCGAGCGCGCCGAGGAGCTGGTGCGCCCCTGTCTGCCGAGCAAGCGCCAGTGGGGCTACCGCAACAAGCTGGAGCTGGGCGCGGCCATGGACGAGCGCGGCACGTTCCAACTGGGGTTCCACCGCGAGGGCGCGCACGACATCGCCTCGCCGGGCGCCTGCCCCCTCGCTCACGACGCCATCGCCAAGGCGCCCAAGGCGCTGCGCGGCGCGCTGCGCTTCGCGCAAGGGTCGGCCGACCTCGGCATCTTCCGCGTGGGCGTGCGCCACAGCCTGCACACGGGCGATCTGGAAGTAGCCCTGTGGACGAGTCCCGGCTCCTTCCCGCGCGGACACATCGCCAAAACCGTCAAGAGCGCCGTCAAGGCCACCAGCATCGTGCGCGTCATGGCCGACCCCGGCAAGGCCCGCAAGATCAAGGGCGTCGAGACGCTCGACGGCAAGGGATGCTGGGAGGAACAGCTGGGCGACGCCCGCTACCTGGCCAGCGCGCCGTCGTTCTTCCAGGTGAACACCGCGCAGGCCGAGAAGCTGATCGCCTGCGTGATCGAGGGCTTGGGCGGACGCATGGGCGAGGACGGGCCCGAAGGGCTCGACGACCTGCTGATCGCCGACCTGTACGCTGGCGGCGGCACGTTCTCGGTGCCGCTCGCGCAGGCGGGCGCCGAGGTGTTGGCCGTGGAGGCCGCGGGCTCGTCGGTGCGCGACTTGCGCCGCAACGCCGACATGAACCGCGTGGATCTCGAGGTGATCGGCGGCGACGCGGCGCGCGAGCTTCCGGAGCTGGGCGGCCTCGACGCGCTGGTGGTGGATCCGCCTCGCGCGGGCCTGGCCGACGGCGTGGTGGAGAGCATCGCCGCCGCCGCGCCGGAACGCGTGGCCTACGTCAGCTGCAACCCCGCCACCTGGGCGCGCGATGTCGCGCGCTTCGAGAGCCAAGGGTATCGCCTGACTAGCGTCCAGCCCGTCGACATGTTCCCGCAAACCTACCATGTCGAGGTGGTCAGCGTCTTCGAACGCCTCTAGCCCCGCTGTCGCCCCCGACTCGTCCCTGAACGCACGAACCGCTCGCGAAAGGAAAGCCCATGATCCTGTCTGACAAGACCATAGAGAAGCTCCTCGCCGAAGGAAGCCTTGCCATCGAGCCCCTCGAGCCGGAGCAGATCCAGCCCGCCAGCGTGGACATCCGCCTGGGCGACACGTTCGGCATCGTCGAGGACACGCCGAGCGGCATCGTGGGGCTGGAGGACGAGATCGCCTACAAGACGATCCGCACCGACCGCTACATCCTGCTGCCGGGCCAGTTCGTGCTGGCAACCACCATGGAGTACGTGCGCCTGGGCGCCGACCTCACCGCCTTCGTGGAAGGGCGCAGCTCGCTGGGGCGCATGGGGCTGTTCGTGCAGAACGCCGGTTGGGTGGATCCGGGCTTCGAAGGCGAGATCACGCTGGAGCTGTTCAACGCGAACCGCTGCGCGCTGGAGCTGCGCTCGGGCAGGCGCGTGGGGCAGCTGGTGTTCGCCCAGCTGGACGAGGCGGCGAAGAACCCCTACGCCGGCAAGTACCAGGGCCAGCGCGGCGCTACGGGCTCGCGCGTGTACCTCGATCCGGAGGCAGCGCGCTAGCGCAGGCGCGCCCTGTCGATCTCCGCGCGCATCGGCGGTTGCCGTGCCGATCCGCCCCCGTTTCCGCAGCGCTTCTGCTCGCCGTGGATGTTCTACGATTTTTCCGGTCTGGCGGACTTGACCTGCTAAACTTCAACCTTGTATGCGATACTTTCGCCCCGTTTCGCGTGGGCGCATGATAGCAAGCAAACGAAAAGGAGCCGACCCATGGCGCAGTACACTCCGGAATACCAGCCGACCGGCGACGAGGTCGCCGTCATCACCACGTCGAAGGGCACCGTCCGCGTGCAGCTGGCGGGCAAGGACGCCCCCATCCACGTGGGCAACTTCGTCGAGCTGGCGCGCAAGGGCTTCTACGACGGCCTGAAGTTCCACCGCCACGTTCCCGGCTTCGTGATCCAAGGCGGCTGCCCGAACACGCGCGACCTCACGCCCGAAGAGGTCGTCAAGAAGGCCGGCAACCCGTTCGCGGGCCTCGGCACGGGCGGCCCGGGCTATTCCATCAAGGAGGAGTTCTCCACGAACCCCAACAACAAGCACCTCGACGGCTCGCTGGCCATGGCGCGCTCCCAGGATCCCAACTCCGCCGGCTCGCAGTTCTACCTGTGCCTGGGCGCCCAGCCCATGCTGGACTCGGGCTACACGGTGTTCGGCCAGACGATCGACGGCATGGACGTCATCGGCCAGCTGCGCGTAGGCGACGTGATCGAGAGCGTCGAGATCGAGAACGCCGCCGAATAGCGATCCGAGACGCCGAGGCGATTCCGCGAAGATACGAAGGAAGCAGATGAACAACGACTTATTCCAGCAAGCCCGGGCGGCGTACGCGCGCAAGGACTTCCAAGGCGCCCTGGCTGCCTACACGCAGTGCTTGCAGGATGCGGGCAGCTCGCTTGCACCCGGCGAGGTGGGGCTGCTGTACCACCAGATCGGCAACTGCCTGGTCAAGCTCAAGAACCCGAACGAGGCCATCCACGCCTACACGCAGGCGACCGCCGATGCGGCCTACGACGCGTGCGGCGCGGTGAACTACAACCTCGGCATGGCCTACGCCTCGCTGCATGATTACGAGGACGCCGTCAAGCACTTCGAGATCGCCGTGTCCGACGCCAAGTACGATGCGTCCTACAAGGCCTACTCGGGCATGGGCAACGCGCTGTTGAAGCTGGGCAAGTCGGCCGAGGCCGGCGTGGCGTTTCGCGAGGCCGCGCTCGACGAGGCCAACCCCGATCCCACGAAGGCGCTGCTCAACCTCGGCGTGTGCTTCATGGCGCTCGACCGTCCGGCCGACGCCGTGGCCTCCTATGAAAGCGCGCTGCAGTTCGACATGCAGCCCGACACGCGCAACAAGCTGTACGCGAACCTCGGCCAGGCCTACGTGGCCAGCGGCCAGATGCAGAAGGCCGTGAACGCCTTCGACGAGTCCATCGCCGACAAGACGTACTTCCTCAGCGACTCGGCCAGCGTCGACTACCAGCGCGCAATCGCCGCGGTCGCCCAGGGCACGTCCGAGATCACTCAGGTGATGGCTCCGGTGGCGCCCGTTGCCGACATGTCGGGGCTCGACGTGGCCGCCGACGGCACGGCCGTGTACGTGGATCAGGATCCGTACGCGGCGGGCGGCCAGGAACCGTACTACTACGCCGATCCGTACGCCCAGGCCGAGACGAACCCCTACGGCGCCCCGGGCGCGGAGGATCATTTCTTCAACGCCAGCGACGAAGAGCTGGAGCAGTGGTCGAAGGGTCTCGCCAAGCAGGATCGCAAGCGCCGCAACGTGGGTCTCAAGATCCTCGTCACCATCATCCTGATCGTGCTGGTCGCTTTCGGCGCCGCCGTGTTCCTGTACACGCAGGGCTGGGGCTATCCGTCGCAGGACCAGGTGGTCGAGCAGCTGTTCTCGGATCCGAAAGCGGCCTTCGCCAGCGAGGTGACCGAGGAGAACGCCGCGTCCATGACCGAGCTCCTCTCGACGGTGGGCAGCCCTGCGATCGACGGCATGGACAAGTCCATGAGCGATTCCACCGTGTACGTGACGGCTAAGACGCCCGAAGGCGGCGACGTGCAGTACAAGGTATCCCTCGTGCGCAACATGATCGGGTGGAAGGTGTCGAACGTGGAGCTGTACTTCCCGAGCCAGAACTGACAAAAGCGGCATACGCCGTTTTTGTCATCCTGAGCGGAGCGACCGAAGGAAGCGAAGTCGAAGGATCCCGTGCGGCGCAAGCCGGAAGCCGTCGGTCGGCGCCATAGGGGATCCTTCGACTGCGGCGGCTTCGCCGCCTCCGCTCAGGATGACACCCTCGTATAAAGAGAGAGAAAGGGCACTACAACATGGCACAGCAGAAGACCTACACGATGATCAAGCCCGACGGCGTGCGCAACGGCCACATCGGCGAGATCGTCAACCGCTTCGAGCGCGCGGGCCTCAAGATCGAGCGCATGGAGCTGGGCATGGTGACCGACGAGCAGGCGAAGGCCAACTACGCCGAGCATGAGGGCAAGCCGTTCTACGACGGCCTCATTTCCTACATCACCAGCGGCCCGGTCGTGAAGATGGTCGTGTCCGGCGACGGCGCGGTGGCCAAGTGCCGCTCCCTTATGGGCGCCACTAATCCGGCAGAAGCTGCCCCCGGCACGATTCGCGGCGATTTCGGCCTCATCATGGACGAGAATGTCATCCATGGCTCCGATTCCCCGGAATCCGCCGAGCGCGAGATCGGCATCTTCTTCGCGTAAAGCACGTTCCGAGCGCGCCGCCGCGTACGAGCCTTTCGCTCGAGCGACGGCGCGCTTTTTGTTTTTCGGAGCTTCGCGCACCGAAGGTTGCGCGGGATACCAGACGAGAAAAGGACGTGAGCATGCTCTATCGAGTCATCGACGCTGCTGAACTTCCCTCGCTCGTGTCGGCGTTCATGGAAACCTACGAAGTGGTGGCTCCGGTCAAGCGCGACCAGGGCTACGCCTTCGAGACCATCGAATCGCCCGACGACATCGAGCTTGCCTATCCTACCACCATGGCTTCGCCGAAGAAGTACTTCCTGCCGCCCGAGGAGACGCTCATGTCCTTCGACGCGCGCACGAACAGCGTGACCGACTTCGCCGCCGAGATCACGCCGCGCGTCATCTTCGGCGCGCATGCCTGCGACATCAACGCGGTGAACCGGCTCGACCTCGTGTTCAAGGACGGCCGCTATCCCGACCCCTACTACGTCGCCCGGCGCAACGCCACGCTCATCGTGGGGATCAGCTGCATGCCCTCCGAGACGTGCTTCTGCCATTTGTGGGGCTCCGACGAGGCGCGTTTCGGCTACGACCTGTTTTTGCAGGATATCGGCGGAAAGTACCTGGTCAGCATATCCAGCGTCGAGGCGGCGAACATCCTCGAGGCGGCGTGCAACCCGCGCGTGGCCACCGACGAGGACCGTATCGAGTTCCGCCACGCCACGCGTCGGCGCCAGGAGGCGTTCAACGACGCTATTCCCGACATCCAGGACGTGGCCATGCTCATGGACGCGTTCCATAAGGACCCGTTCTGGGAGGAGCTGGGCGGACGCTGCCTGTCGTGCACGGCGTGCTCGGCGGTGTGCCCCACGTGCTTCTGCTTCGACATCCAGGACACGTTCGATCCCTCCGGCGAGGCGGGTCGGCGCGAGCGCGTGTGGGACGCGTGCACTGCGCCGCAGTTCGCGCAGGTGGCCGGCGGCCACAACTTCCGCGGCGACGGGCGCAACCGCGTGCGGCATCGCATGTACCACAAGCTCAACGGGTTCCTCGCGAACCATGACCGCATGCTGTGCGTGGGGTGCGGTCGCTGCGTGAAGGCGTGCAAGGCGAACATCAACCCCATCGAGGTGCTCGAGTTCTTCGAGAGGAAGGGGATGCAAGATGCCCAGTAGCTGCGCGGTGTCCACCGTCCAGGTCAAACCGTTCTTCGACGAGGCGGCTCCCCTGTCGGGCGAGCAGATGATGGCGGCGAACCCGTATCGGCCTTGGCCGGCGCGGATCACGTCCATCATCGACCTCACCGAGACGGAGAAGCTGTTCGAGTTCCGCCTTATCGACGAGCGCATCCGCGATGCGTTCTCGCACGAGCCGGGCCAGTTCGTCGAGGTGTCCATCTTCGGGGTGGGCGAGGCGCCTATCTCCATATCCAGCTCGCCGTCCAAGCGCGGCTTCATCGAGCTGTGCGTGCGTCGCACCGGCCACTTCACCGAGGTGCTGCACAAGATGCAGTGCGGCGACATCGTGGGCCTGCGCGGCCCGTTCGGCCGAGGCTTCCCGTTCGAGGACATGAAGGGGCACGACATCCTGCTGGTGGCGGGCGGCCTCGGCATCGCTCCTCTGCGCTCGCTCATCAACAACATCCACGACGAGCGTTCCGAGTTCGGCAAGGTCACCATCATCTACGGTTCGAAGAACCCCTCCGAGGTGATGTTCCGCCAGCAGTTCGAGATGTGGCGCCATCGCAAGGACTTCGACCTGTACCTGACGGTGGATCATCCCGACGACACGTGGGACGGCGAGGTCGGCCTGGTCACAAAGCCTTTCGAGCATTTGGAGATCGATGCCGCCAACACGTTCGGCGCCCTGTGCGGGCCGCCGGTGATGTATAGGTTCGCCATCGACGAGATGCGGAAGAAGGGCATCAGCTACGACCATATCTACGTGAGCTTCGAGCGCCATATGAAGTGCGGCATGGGCAAGTGCGGCCACTGCCAGATCGGGCATCAGTACGTGTGCATCGACGGGCCCGTGTTCAACTATTGGGAAGCCAAGAACATCCAGGGGTCGATGTAGGATGGAGAAGCGCGACATGAACGGAAACTGCATAGCCTGCCAGGAGAAGCCGTCCGCGCCGCGCGTGGTGGTCGTGGGCCTGGCCAGCTGCTTCGGCTGCCAACTGCAGATCACGAACGCCGAGGCGCACCTGCTGGACGTGCTCGGTCAGATCGATCTGCGCTATTGGCAGCTGGCCTCGAGCGATCCCATGCCCGAGGACTTCGACGTGGCCATCATCGAGGGCGCCGTCACCACCGAGGAATCCGAAGCGACGGTGCGCAGCCTGCGCGAGAAGGCGGGCGCGATCATCGCCGTGGGCGCGTGCGCCACGACGGCCGGCATTCCCGGCATGGCCGCAGAGGGGTTCCTCGAGCGTCCTGGGCAGGTGTACGATCGGGTGCCGTCGGCCTGCGGCGACATGGTGGCGCCGCGCGCGGTGGGCGCCGTCATCGACGTGGACTTCGAGGTGCGTGCGTGCCCCATCGACAGCTACGACTTCATCGACGTGCTGCAGCGCGCGCTGTACGGCTCGAACAAGACGTATCCCTCGCGCACGATGTGCGGCGACTGCAAGCGCAACGAGACGAGCTGCTTCTTCGGAAAGGGGCAGCTGTGCCTGGGGCTCGTGACCACGGCCGGGTGCGGCGCGAAGTGCGTTAACCTGGGCCGTCCGTGCAACGGGTGCAGGGGGCTGTCGCCCGACGCGAACCTGGCGTCGGCGCGCGAGGCGGTGGCGCGCTACGGCGTGTCGGTCGCCGACTTCGACCAGGCGCTCGAGATGTTCAACCAGACGAACCCCGCCCTTGCGGGCAGCGAGTGAGGACGCATTCTATGACGAAAACAGCGATTCACGTCGATCATATCGCCCGCGTCGAGGGCCACGGCAACGTGCACGTGGTCATCGAGGACGGGGAAGTGAAAACCGTCGAGATGAACGTCGTCGAGCCGGCCCGCCTGTTCGAGAGCATGGTGCGCGGCCGCCGCTTCGAGGAGATCCCCTACATCTCTTCGCGCATCTGCGGCATCTGCTCGTCGAGCCACGTGGTGACCGACCTCAAGGCCATCGAGCGCGTGTTCGGCGTGGAGGTGACCGACCGCACGCGCGCCCTGCGCGAGCTTCTGGTGTACGGCTCCTATTTACAGAACCATGCGTCGCATCTGTTCGTGTTCGCCGCACCCGACTTCCTCGGCATGCCCAGCGTGTTCCCGCTGGCTCAGACCGATCCCGAGCTGTTCGAGCAGGCGCTGGGCCTCAAAGCGCTGGGCAACGAGCTGTGCACGAAGGTGGGAGGTCGCAGCATCCATCCTATCACCGCCGTGGTGGGGGGCTTCACGCACGAGATAGAGCCGGCCGAGTATCTGGAGCTGGCAGACAAGATGGATGCGGCGATGGACTTCGCCCTTGAGGCGGTGGATCTGTTCCGCGGCTTCGAGGTGCCCGACATCGCTACGGCCGGCGACATGCTGGCCATGGTGGAGGACGACTATTACCCGGTGGAATGCTCCGACCAAGCGTTTTTCCTGAACGCGGGCATCGTCTTCGATGCGAACGAGGTGCAGGAGCATATCGAGGAGCATGCGGTGCCGCATTCGGCGGCTCTGTTGGCGCGCGTGCGCGAGACGCAGAGCCCGTACTTCACCGGCGCGCTGGCCCGCGTCAACGCATCGTGGCAGAACCTGGGGCAGAACGCGAAGGTGGCCGCCGCGAAGGCGGGCTTGCGCCCGCCTGAGGCGAACCCGTTCATGAACAACGTGGCCCAGGCCGTGGAGATCATGGATGCGCTCGACCGCTGCGCCGACCTGTGCCGCAAGCTTGCCGAGCCGGGCGCCATCGCCAGCTCCAGCCTGCCCGTGCCCTTCGAGGTGAAGGCGGGGCGCGCCGTGGGCTTCACCGAGGCTCCGCGCGGCGCGCTGTTCCACGACCTCACGCTGGATGCCGAGGGACGCGTGACGCATGCGTCCATTCTCACGCCTACGGCGCAGAACGTGGCGAACCTGGAAGCCGACATGCGCCTTTTGGCCGAGAAGCTGGTGGCCGACGGGGCTGCGGAAGACGTCGTGCGCCTCGAGATCGAGAAGCTCGTGCGAGCCTACGATCCCTGCCTCAGCTGCAGCGTGCACTAAACTGAGACAAAGGGACGTGTTGACGTCTCGTTCCCTTATGATGGAAAGGCTGGGATCCGTTACGGGTTCCAGCCTTTTTTTGGTCTGAGACGAGGGCGAGACAGAGGGGCGGAGAGGCGGAGGCGCGGGTGTGCCCCTCGTGGATTTTCATCATCGCGTCAACGCCTGTGCTAGAATTCGGTTTCACCTGGAATCGAGATTCAAGGGGTTTCCTGTATGTCCTTTTTAGACATGTTCTCGGGTCTGACTGGCCAGATGTCCACGGATATGGCCATCGACCTCGGAACTGCAAATACACTGGTCGCCATCCCGGGCGAGGGCATCGTTGTCAACGAGCCCTCAGTTGTCGCCATCGAGAAGGCGACCCATCGCGTGCTCGCAGTGGGCCACGAAGCCAAGAACATGATCAACCATACGCCCGAGGCGTTCTCGGCCGAGCATCCCCTGCACGACGGCGTAGTGGCCGACTACGACGTGACCGAGGCCATGATCTCGGCGTTCATCAGCAAAGCGGCGCCGCGCAAGTATCCCTGGCAGGCCAAGCCTCGCATCGTCATCTGCATCCCGTGCGGCGCAACCTCGGTGGAGAAGCGCGCGGTGTTCGAGGCTGCCGTTCAGGCCGGCGCTCGTCAGGCGTACCTCATCGAGGAGCCCATGGCTGCGGCCATGGGCGCCGACCTGCCCGTCACCGAGCCGACGGGCTCGATGGTCGTGGATATCGGCGGCGGCACCACGGAAGTGGCCGTCATCTCGCTCGGCGGCATCGTCACCTCCTCGTCGCTGCGCCTGGCCGGCAACCGCATGGACGAGGCCATCGCCATGCACCTGCGCGACCTGCTGGGCATCAAGATCGGCGAGCGAACAGCCGAGATCATCAAGATCAAGATCGGCTCCATCCTGCCGTTCGAGGACGGTCGCGAGCGCGACATGATTATCTCGGGCCAGGATGTGATCACCGAGCAGCCGAAGGAGGTCACCATCCAATCCGAGGACGTGCGCTCCGCGCTCGTGCAGCCTTGTGAGGAGATGGTCGTGCATATCAAGGAGACGTTCAAGAAAACGAACCCCGATCTCGCCTCCGACATCATTCAGAACGGCATCCTGCTGACGGGCGGCGGCGGCCTCTTGTCCGGTCTCGACCGCTATCTCACCGACAAGCTGGAGATTCCCGTGTGGACGAGCGAGACGGCGCTCACGAACGTGGTTATGGGCTGCCTCAAGGTGCTCGAGACGCCTACGGCGCTCAAGCAGACGCTCATGCGCTCGAAATAGGGTTGAGCCGGCTTATCGATGACGCTTAATTTCCAACAGAGAAGCTCGGTGTTTCTGCGCCGAGTTCTGCTCGTCGCATTTCTCGTAGCCTCGCTTGCGCTGGTCACGTTGTACTCGCGCGAAGGCCAGGACGGCCCGCTGCACGCGGTCCAGAGCGGCGTGTCCGGCGCAGTTGCGCCTTTGAAGTTCGTCGGCGCGGCTGCAAGCGCGGGCGTGAACGATGCCGCCGAGGGTTTCGGCAACCTCACGGCCGACGAGAGCACGCTCTCGGGTCTGCGCGAGAGCAACGCCGAGCTGCGCGAGCTGCTGAGCCAGGCCGATGAGTACAAGCAGGAGGCTCAACGTCTCCAGAAACTGCTCGAGCTCAAGGACCTCTACGAGATCGACGGTGTGGGAGCGCGCGTCATCGGCAATCCCGACCAGGCGTGGAGCCAGGCGGTCACCATCGATAAGGGCACGGCCGACGGGGTGGAGACCGGCCTTACGGTCATGGGCACTTCCGGCGTTGTCGGCCAGGTGTACAGCGCGGGCGAGCATACCGCCGAGGTGCGCCTGCTCACCGACCCCGATTCCGGCGCCGCGGCGCGCGTGGAGTCGAGCCGTGCGGAGGGCGTCGTGCGCGGGTCTCTCGAAGGCCTGCTGTATTTGGAAAACCTCGATGCCGACGCGGTGGTCAATCCTGGCGACGTGGTGGTCACGTCGGGTCTGGGCGGCAGCTACGCGCCCGGCCTCATCATCGGCACCGTCGTGAAGGTGGATACCCGCCAGGGCGAGTCCACGAGGCGCGTGATCGTATCGCCGAACGACACGACGGGCGCCCTCGAAGAAGTGCTTGTGGTGTTCGGCGTGGGCGCCGTAGGCGAGGCCGACGGTAACGAAGGAGGCGATGCATCGTGAACCTGGGACGCGAAGGCGTCGTCATCGCCGTAGGCGCGGTCGTCGCCTTGCTGCTGCAAATCGTCGTAGCCCCCAACATCGCGCTGTTCTCGGCGCAGCCGAACTTCCTTCTGGCCTACGTGCTGGTAGTCGCTATCGCGCGCCCGCTCGACGCCGGCCCCGTGCTGCCGTTTGCGCTGGGGCTCGTCTGCGACCTTTTGGGCTCGGGCCCCGTCGGCGGCTACGCGTTCTTGTTCGTCATCGTGTCGTTCATCGCATCGCGCGCGTTCTCGGTGCTCGACAACGACACGCTGTTCATGCCGGTGACCATTTTCGTCGTCGCGACGTTCGCCGCCGAGATGCTGTACGGCGCGCTGCTCATCGGGCTGGGCCTGTCGGCAAGCCCCGTTGACGCGTTCCTGTACCGTGCGCTGCCGTGCACGCTGTACGACTGCGTCGTGGGTCTCGTGCTGTATCCGATCATCGCGCGTCTGCTTGCCAGCGGCGCTCAGGACCGCGGACCGCGCACGCCCCGGCTGCGATAGGGGGCGTTTGCCGTGATCGCCGCCATCATCGCCGCCGTCGCCACGCTGGTCGTGGCCGTCATCGTGGTATCCGTCGTGTTCGTCGTGCGCAACAACGCGAAGTCGTCGAACGTGAGCGTGAAGAAGGACGTTCGCTCAATCAGCTCGGTGGGCGTGAAATCGAGCCTCGGAAACGCGGGCGGTCGCGTCAACGGATCCATGCAGGCGCACCCGGGCTCGGCGCAGCGTCCGGCGTCCAACCCGGCCGACAACCTCAAGTCGCGGTTCGTCGCCATGGGCGTGCTGGCGGCGGGCATCTTCGGCACGCTGACGGCGAAGCTGTGGACCATGCAGGTGCTGTCGTCCGAGGCGTATCGCAGCAAAGCGGACGACAACCAGTACGCCACCGTCTCCACGCCCGCGCCGCGCGGCTACATCTGCGACGTCAACGGCGTTCCGCTCGTGAAGAACCGCGTGTCGCTGACCGTGGTGGCCGATGCGGAGGTGGCCAACGACCGCGACGTGGTGCAGCGCCTGTCCGCGGTGCTCGGAGTGCCGTACAACGTGGTGCGCCAGCGCATCCAGGATGCGACGGCCGGCGCGCAGAGCCAGCGCGTCGTGGCGAGCGACGTGCGGCTTCGCGACGTCGCCTTCATCACCGAGCACTCCGACGCGTTCCCTAAGGTCAAGATCGAGGAGCGCTACGTGCGCGACTACCCCTACGGCGCGCTCGCCGCGCACGTGGTGGGGTACACGGGCCCCGTCACCGAAGAGGGTCTGAAAACCGTCGGCGAAGGCCGCGAGGTGGAGCTGGGCGACGACATGGGCGCGTCGGGCATCGAGCTGCAGTACGATCATCTGCTGGCGGGCGAACACGGCAAGCGCAAGGTGGTCGCCAACGCCGACGGCAACGTTGTGCGCGTGGTGAGCGAGACGCAGCCAACCAAGGGCTCGGACGTGCACCTCGCCATCAAGGGGCCGGTTCAGTACGTGGCCGACCGCGAGCTGGCCGCGCTCATCGCCCCTGAGAACGGGACTATCGGCACGGGCAGCGGCGTGGCGGGCTCGGTGGTGGTCATGGACCTTCGCGACGGAGGCATCGTGGCCATGGCGAACTACCCTCTGTTCGACCCGGTCGAATTCATCGGCGCCGTGTCGAGCGACGTGTACGACGTGTACAATTCCAACGAAGCTCAGAAGCCCCTGCTCAATCGTGCGATCTCGGGCACGTATCCCGCCGCCTCGACGTACAAGACGTTCACGGGCCTCGCGGCGCTGGCCAACGGCTTCGCCGACATGAAGCGCACGTGGACGTGCAACGGCTCGTGGGACGGCTGGGGCACGGGTCAGGAGCAGATGTGCTGGAAGCACTCGGGCCACGGCACGCTCGACCTCCGCGGCGGCATCGTGCAGTCGTGCGACGTCGTGTTCTACCAGATCGCCCATGACTTCTTCGAGGCGGCTCGGGACGGTCAGGTCAGCCAGACCGCCCTTCAGGACTACCTCGCGAAGTTCCACTTCGACCGCTACACCGGCATCGATCTCGGTGGCGAATCGGTGGGCGTCATTCCCACGCCGGAATGGAAACTGGAGCATTTCCGCAACACGCCCGAAGAGGCGGTGTGGAAGGGCGGCGACATGACGAACATGATCATCGGCCAGGGTTACGTTCTCGTCACGCCCTTGCAGGTGGCCGTCGCCTACGGCGCCGTCGCCACCGGCAAGCTGCTGAAGCCCCACTTGCTCAAGGAGGTTCGCAACGCCAGCGGCGACGTGGCCGCCTCGGTCAAGGTGGAGACCGCGGGGGAGCTGGACGTTCCCGAAGCCGACCTCGCGTTCATGCGCGACGCCCTCAACGGCGTGGCGACCGACAACGCCGACGTGTCGAAGCTGCTCAACGAGCAGGGCATCGATCCCGCTACGGTGGCGTGCAAGACGGGTACCGCCGAGTACACCAACATGGCCGACACCGCGTGGTTCGCCTGCTACGCGCCGGTGGACGATCCGCAGTACGTGGTGGCCTGCGTGGTCGAGCACGGCGGCGGCGGTTCGGCCGTGGCGGCCCCGCTGGGCGCGAAGGTTCTGGCGGCTGCGCTTGCCAGCGAGTCCGCGGAGGATCCGGGCGCCGGCATGGGCGTGATCGCCGGAGCCACCGGCAAGGTCCTCGAAGGCGCGGGCGCCGCGACGTCCGGCGGCCGTACCGACTAGACGAGGCGAGGAAAGGAGGCGTTATGCCGCAGCTACCGCAGATCGATTCAGTGAAAGCGCCCGACAAGATCGTGGCGCAGGCCACGCGCGCGCGACGCTTCCCGTGGCTCAACATCCCGTTCATCCTCGTGGTGGCGCTGCTGGTGTCGTACGGGCTCGTCGTCGTGATGTCGGCCGTGGCCAACGACCGCGACTACTCGTTCACGAACCAGCTGGCGGGCGTCGCGTTGGGAATCGTGTTCATGGTGCTGGTCTGGAGGTTCGACTACCGCCGCCTGTCGGACTTCACCATGCTGTTCCTCATCGTCAACGTGGCGCTCATCCTCTCGCCCCACATACCGGGGCTGGGAACCGACGCGGGCATGGGCGCGCAGTCGTGGCTCAAGCTGGGCATACAGGTCCAGCCGGGCGAGTTCGCCAAGATCACGGTCATCCTGTTGGACGCCAGCATCATGGCGCGCTACGGCGGCAGGCTGGACGACCCGCGCGAGTACGTCAAGGCCCTCGGCCTCATGCTGGTGCCGTTCGCCTGCATCATGACGCAGCCCGACCTGGGCACGGGCCTGGTGTACCTATGCATCGGCGCGGTCGCCCTCGTGGTAGGAGGTGCGCGTCCGAAGTACCTGCTGATCACCCTCGCGGCCTTCGTTGCGGCCGTCATCGCCGTGTTCGTCGTGGACCAGATCATCTACAACTCCACCGGCGAGTACAAGCTGCTCAAGCAATATCAGCGCAACCGCCTGCTCGTGTTCCTCGATCCCGACATCGACCCCACGGGCGAGAGCTACAACCTCAAGCAGGCTCAGATCGCCATCGGGTCGGGCGGCCTGTTCGGCAAGGGCCTGTTCCAGGGAACGCAGCATACGCTGGGCATCCTGCCCGAGGCTCCCACCGACTTCATCTTCTGCGTGCTGGCCGAGGAACTGGGGTTTTTAGGTGTAATGGCGCTGCTGGCCTTGTATGCCGGCCTGGTTTTGATAAGCTTTCGCATTGCCGGCGCTTCGAGCGATCTGTTCGGCATGACCATCGTCATGTGCGTCGTCGGCATGTGGTTGTTCCAGATTCTTGAAAACATCGGCATGGATTGCGGGCTCATGCCCATCACGGGCATCCCCCTGCCGTTCGTGAGCTACGGAGCGACGGGCATGGTGATGAACTTCATCATGCTCGGCATGATCGGCTCGGTATGGACTCACAACATCCAGAAGCAACGCTAGGAAAAGGGGCGGTTATGCAGCTACCCGTTGACATCAAAGCGGTTATCGACGAAGCCACCAATATCGACGAGGCGCGTCGCACGACGCTGTCGGTGAGCGTCTACCTCGACGACAGCGCGCCGGGCGACGTGCAGGCGCACGTGCGCCAAGCGTTCGCCAGCGCGTCGCCGCACGCCCGCGTGTCGCTCATGTACCTCGACGGCCGCCCGTTCACGCCGTTCTCGGGCGACGACATGGCCGTCATCGTGGCGGGTTTGAACGAGCAGGTGGGGGAGTACGCGGCGCAGGTTCGCGCGGCGGGCGTCCCCGTGATGGTGGTCACCACGCTGCCCGCTCTCGTGGCCGACATCGCGAAGGCGCAGGGCGCGCCCATCCCGCAGGGCGACCTCGTCTTCCCCAAGCCCCCCAAGGCCGAGCCGGCTGTGCTGCCGGTGCCCGATGCCGCTGCGGGCGGCGCCGAGGCCGTGCAGGCTCTGGGCGCCGGTTCGCCGAACGAGCCGTACGCTCTCGACGGCGCCGCCGTCGGCTCGCTCAGCGAGCGCATGGGCGGCTGGGTGATCGCCGCGTGCAACGACAAGCGCCTCGCGTTCGCGCTGGCGTTCCCGTTCGTGCGCAAGCCCCTGTCGCTGGAAGCCGTGAACTCCACGGCGCTGCAGAACGCGGGCGTGGGCCTGCTGGTCATCATTCCGGGCGCCGACATGCCGGTCATGACGCTCAACCAAGCGAAGATGCTGCTCATGATTGCCGCCGCGTACGGAGAAGAGCTCAACATGGAGCGCGTGAAGGAGCTTGCGGCCCTCGTGGGCGGCGCGTTCGCCTGCCGCGCGGTGGCGCGCCAGCTGGTGGCGTTCGTACCCGCGCTCGGCTGGGCCGTGAAAGCCGCCATCGGCTACACGGGCACCGTCGCCATGGGGCGCGCGGCCATCGAGTACTACGAGGACGGAGCCACGCTGGGCAAGCTCACCGACGCCGTGGCCGCGGCGCGCGACAAGGTGGTGCAGGCCGCCGCGAAGCGCGCTGCGCAGAAGGCGCAGGCGACCGAGGCGAAGGCCATGGACGCCGTGCGCGACCGCGCCGGGCGCGCGGCACAGGCGGCCGGCGGGGTGCGCGATGCCGCCCTCACGCGCTTCGCTTCCGGCAAAGTCCGCTGATTCTCCCGCTAAAGCAAACCGAAGAAGGGAAACGAGTTTGATGACGGATCTCTGGCCGCGTCTGGAGCCGCTGCTCGCCGCTGCGGAGCGCCCCGCGCGCTACCTCAACCACGAGTTCGGCTGCGTGTACAAGCCCGAAGCGGACTTCCGCTTCTGCATGGTGTATCCCGATACCTACGAGCTGGGGCAGGCGAACCAGGCGCTGCGCATCCTCGTGAACGTGGTGAACGCCGTCGACGGGATGGCCGCCGAGCGCGCGTTTCTTCCTGCGCCCGCCATGTGCGACACGCTGCGCGCCGAGGGCATCCCGCTGTTCAGCATAGAGAGCTGCGCGCCGCTCGCCGAGTTCGACGCCGTGGGCATCACATTGCCGCACGAGCTGGCGGCTACGAACGTGCTTGAGACGCTCGATTTGGCAGGCATCCCGCTGCATGCAGACGAGCGCGCCGAAAGCGACCCGCTCGTGGTGGGGGGCGGCCCCTGCGCCTACAACCCCGAGCCCTACGCGCCGTTCTTCGACGCGTTCAGCATCGGCGAAGGGGAGGAGGCCTTGCCGCGCGGCCTGGCCGTCGTCCGCCGCCTGCGCGCCGAGGGCGCTGCGCGCGCCGACATCCTGCGCGCGCTGGCCGACGAGCCGGGCTGGTACGTGCCGTCGCTGTACCGCTGGCGTGCCGAGGACGAGGCGCAGGAAGCGGGCTCGTGGATCGAGCCTTTGGAAGAGGGCCTGCCTCTGCGCATCGAGAAGAGCCTGTTCGAGGGCTTCGCGGAAAGCCCTGGCTGGGAGCCGTGCATCGTGCCGTTCACCGAGGTGGTGCACGATCGGCTGAACGTCGAGATCCTGCGCGGGTGCGCCCGCGGCTGCCGCTTCTGCCAGGCGGGCATGATGTACCGCCCCGTGCGCGAGCGCTCGGCCGACAACGTGGTGGAATCGGTGGTGCAAGGCCTGGCCGAGACGGGCTACGACGAGGTCAGCCTCACGTCGCTGTCGTCCACCGACCACTCGCAGATCGCCTCTATCCTCACGCGCATCAACCGCGCCTGCGACGGGAAGGGCGTGCGCATCTCGGTGCCTTCGCAGCGCCTCGACTCGTTCGGCGTGGACATGGCCGAGCTGGTGGCCGGCCAGAAGAAGGGCGGCCTCACGTTCGCGCCCGAGGCGGGCACGCAGCGCCTGCGCGACGTCATCAACAAGAACGTCACCGAAGACGACCTGTTCGGCGCGTTGGACGCCGCGTTCAAGGCGGGGTGGCGCCGCTGCAAGCTGTACTTCATGATAGGCCTTCCCACCGAGACCGACGACGACATCAAGGGCATCGCGAGCCTCGCGCAGCGAGCCTACGACCGCATGAAGGCCGCCACGCCTCCCGAGCAGCGCGGATCCTTGCGCATGAGCGTGTCGTGCGCGCTGTTCGTGCCGAAGGCGCAGACGCCGTTCCAGTGGGACGGGCAGATCCCGCCCGAGGAGGCGCTGCGGCGCGTGCAGCTGCTGCGCAACTCGGTGAAGTACCGCGCCGTGGACGTGCACTGGCATGATCCGGCCACCAGCTTCGTGGAGGCCGTGATGAGCCGCGCGGGGCGCGAAGCCGCCGCGTGGGTGGAGACCGCCTGGCGCCGAGGCGCGCGCTTCGACGCGTGGACCGAGTGCTTCGCAGAGGCCGCTTGGCGCGAGGCGGCGGACGAGGTGGGCATCGACCCGGCCGCCATCGCGCAGACGGCGTATCCCACGACCCGCGTCATGCCGTGGGAGCATATTTCCACCGGCGTGTCGACGCGGTGGCTGGCGCGCGAGCGCCGCTTGGCCGACGAGGGCCGCACGACGCCCGACTGCACGTTCGAGAACTGCTCGGCCTGCGGCGCGTGCCCGACGCTCGGGGTGGACAACGAGCTGGCCCAGCCCCGCGTGGCGTCCGGCTCGAACGCGGTCGAGCCCTCGTGCCGTCATGGACGAAGCGGCGAAGCCGAGCTCCTTCGCCATCCCGGGCAAAGCGGCGAAGCCGACGCCTCCTCCGTCATCCTGGGAGAGCGAAGCGAGACGAAGGATCCCGCGCGGCGCGAAGGCGCCGGAAAGGAGGCGACCCATGCCTGATCCGAACCTGTTCCGTCTGCGCATGACGTTCTGCAAGCAGGGACGCCTGGCGATGCTGTCTCATCTCGAAGTGGCGCGCGCTCTCGAGCGCGCGGTGCGCCGCGCAGGCCTGCCGTTCGCAGTGAGCCAGGGCTTCTCGCCCCATATGAAGATCGCGTTCGGCGCGGCGTTGCCCGTGGGTGTGGGCGGCACGCACGAGCTGGCAGACCTGCAGATGACGCGCTACGTGCCTGTCGACGAGGCGCTTGAGGCTCTGCAGCGCGCAAGCGTGCCCGACCTGATGGTGAAGGCGTGCGACTACATCGAGCCGCACGCGCCGGCCGCATCGGCGGCGTACCCTATCGCCGTCTACCGCGCGCTGCTGTCGCACCCTCCCGCAACCTTTCCGGTGCCAGACGAAGTTACGGTGGTGCGCAAGAAGAAGGAGAAGGTGCTGTGCACGGCCGATTTCCTCGTGGGGGAGCTGGAGCTGTCCGGCGCCGTGGCCACGTTCTCGCTGGAATCGAAGCCGACGGGCTCGCTACGTCCCGACGTGCTGCTGCGCGCGTGCTGCGAAGCAGCCGATGCCGTAGCCCCCGAAGCCTCCGCGCCGTTGCGCGTGCTGTCGGTCATGCGCACCGAACAGCGCGCCGCTCGCTGACGGGGAGGGGTCGCATCTTCCGCGCCCGCTTCGAGCAAGAAAAAAAAAGCCCGCCGATCGGCGGGCTTTCTGTATTCAGATGGCGGGATGTACGAGACTCGAACTCGCGACCTCCGACGTGACAGGCCGGCGCTCTAACCAACTGAGCTAACACCCCGTGCTTTGCAGCGAAAGCTATTCTACCGGAAGAACCTTCGCTGCGCAATCATTATTATGACGAATTTCCCCGATACGAAAAGAACCCGCCGAAGCGGGTTCTTAGCATTCAGATGGCGGGATGTACGAGACTCGAACTCGCGACCTCCGACGTGACAGGCCGGCGCTCTAACCAACTGAGCTAACACCCCGTGCTTTGCAGCGCGGAATATATTACCGGGTGTCGCCGATTCGCGCAATACCCCAATTTGAAAAAGTTTGGGAAAGCGTGCGCCGGGTTCGCATGCAGGTTCTGTGATGAGGGAAACATTTTGGTGTGAAATTTCACAGTAGTGATAAAGTTTAGCGACTAAATTGTATACGACAGGAATCGAAGGCAAGGAAGATGAGATGACGGATTCGTTCAATGAGACGAAACGCGAGCTGTACGAGCTTATGCAGCGCTCACGGCGCGAGCGGTTCACGCCGCCAACGCCCGAAGGCGTGACGCCGTCCGAGGCGCGCACGATGATGACGGTCAGCGCTCTTCAGCATACGTGCGAGGACGTCAGGCCGGGTCGCGTCGCGGAGCTGACGCACACGACGCCGAGCGCGTTGTCCCAGACGTTCAAGACCCTCGAGGAGAAGGGCCTCATCGAGCGGCACCGCGCAAGCGGCGATTACCGCGCCGTGTCGGTAAGCCTCACCGAAGAGGGCGAGCGCTTCGCTGCCGAGGGCAGACGTTTGCGCGACGAGCACATGGACGCGGTCATGGAGCACGTGGGTATCGAGGACATGCGGCATCTCGTTCGCATCCTGCGCAAAGTGGTCGAGTTCCACGAGCTGGATCCTGAGGCGACGTGCAAGAGCCGCGCGGAAGGAGATGAGGCGCCGTGCGCATAATTCGCTATCTGAAGAACTGCAAGGTGGCCGTGCTGCTCATCGTGTGCCTGCTCGTCGTGCAGGCGTTCACCGACCTGGCGCTGCCGCACTACACGTCCGATATCGTCGATGTGGGCATCCAGCAGTCCGGCGTGGAGCATGCGGCCACCGACGAGATGACGGCCAAGACCCATGACGAGATCGCTATGATGCTTCCGGTCGACGACGAGCAGACGTTCCGCGACGCTTACACCGAGACGGACGACGGCACGTACAAGCTCAACGACCAGGGCAAGAAGGAGCAGGAGGAGCTCGACCGCATGGTGGCCCTGCCGCTGGTTGCCATCCATTATTCCAGCCAGATCCCCGACCTCGACCTCGACCAGGTGATGCAGGCCTACGAGGCCGGCGCTATCGACAAGCAGAAGATCCTCGATATGCTGGACGAGGCCAAGCAGCATATGGGGGACATGGGCGACTCCATCGTCGACCAGCAGGCCATCGCCGCCGCCAAGGCTGAGTACGAGTCGCTCGGCTACAATCTGTCCGACATGCAGATGGGCTACCTCGTGCGCATCGGCCTTCTGATGTTGGGGCTTGCCGCCCTCGGCATGGTCGCCGCCGTGCTCGTGGGCTTCATCGCCTCGCGCACGGCCGCGAAGGTGGGCGCCACGCTGCGCTCGAAGCTGTTCCGCCGCGTGGTGTCGTTCTCGGACGCCGAGGTGCAAAGTTTCTCGGCCGCCTCGCTCATCACGCGCGGCACGAACGACATCCAGCTGGTGCAGATGGTCACCGTCATGCTGCTGCGCATGGTGCTGTACGCGCCCATCCTCGCCATCGGCGGCATCATCATGGTTTCGCGCACGAACCTCGCCATGAGCTGGATCATCATCTTGGCCGTGGCGGTCATCTTCGTGCTCATCATGGTGCTGATGCGCGTGGCGCTGCCCAAGTTCCAGATCATGCAGACCCTCATCGACCGCGTGAACCTCGTGTCGCGCGAGATCCTCACGGGCCTGCCCGTCATCCGCGCGTTCGACCGCCAGCCTTACGAGGAGAAGCGCTTCGACGAGGCTTCCACCAAGCTCATGAAGACGCAGCTGTTCACGAACCGCGTCATGACGTTCATGATGCCCCTGATGATGCTCATCATGAACGGCGTGTCGGTGCTCATCGTATGGGTGGGCGGCGGCTACATCGACAACGGCACCATCCAGACGGGCGACCTCATCGCGTTCATCACCTACGCGATGGTCATCATCATGAGCTTCCTCATGATCGGCATGATCTCCATCATGCTGCCGCGCGCCGACGTGGCGGCCCAGCGCGTGAACGAGGTGCTGGAAACAAAGCCCACCATCTGCGACCCGGCCGCCGACAAGGCCCGCGACGCCGAGCTGCGCCGCTCGGGCGAGGGCGCGACCATCGCCTTCAACGACGTCAGCTTCCGCTACGGCGATTCGAAGGAATGCGTGCTCGAGCACATCGACTTCACGGCCGAGCCCGGCAAGACCACGGCGCTCATCGGCTCCACCGGATCGGGCAAGTCGACGGTCATCAAGCTCATCGAGCGCTTCTACGACGTGACGGAGGGCTCGGTCACCATCGACGGCGTGGATGTGCGCGACGTCACGCAGCAGGCGCTGCGCGAGCAGCTGGGCTACGTGCCGCAGAAGGCGTTTCTGTTCTCAGGCACCATCGAGTCGAACGTGGCCTACGCGGACGAGGGGATGCCCGTCGACCGCATCAGGGAGGCCGTCGACATCGCCCAGGCGTCGGAATTCGTCGCCTCGAAGGAGGAAGGCCTGGGCACGCGCGTGTCGCAAGGCGGCTCGAACGTGTCGGGCGGCCAGCGCCAGCGCCTGGCCATCGCCCGTGCGCTGGCCACCGAGGCGCGCGCCTACCTGTTCGACGACAGCTTCTCGGCGCTCGACTACAAGACCGATGCCGCGCTGCGCCAGGAGCTGCACACGCGCCTGGGCGGCAAGACCGTGGTCATCGTGGCGCAGCGCATCTCGACGGTGCTGCATGCCGACCGCATCGTGGTGCTGGACGACGGCCGCATCGTGGGCCAGGGCACGCACGAGGAGCTGATGGAAACCTGCGAGGAGTATCGGGAGATCGCGATGTCCCAGCTGTCGGAAGCCGAGCTGAACGGAGGTGATGCGGCATGAGCGCGCAGGAGAACGCCCAGGCGCAGGAACCTCGCCGCGGACCCATGGGCCACGGTCCCGGCGGGCGCATGATGCCCGGCGAGAAGCCGAAGAACCTCAAGGGAACGCTTGCCAAGCTGATCGCCTTCATGGGTCGCTTCAAGGCGGCCATCGTGGTGGTGCTCGTATTCGCCGTGGGCTCCACCATCTTCAACATCGTGGGGCCGAAGGTGCTGTCCACGGCCACTACCGAGCTGTTCAACGGCATCGTGGCGAAGATCGACGGCTCGGGCGGCATCGACTTCGACGCGATCGCGCGGATCCTCGTGTTCACGCTGGGCCTGTACCTGCTGTCCGCGGCATGCTCGTTCGTGCAGGGCTGGATCATGAGCTCGGTTTCGCAGCGCACGTGCTACCAGCTGCGCGGCGCCATCGCCGACAAGATCGACCGCATGCCCATGGGCTACTTCGAGCGCACGAGCGTGGGCGACACCCTGTCGCGCATCACGAACGACGTGGACACGCTGGGCCAGAGCCTGAACCAGGGCGTCACCCAGCTCATCACGTCGGTGACCACCATCGTCGGCGTGCTCATCATGATGCTGTCCATCAACCCGCTCATGACGCTGATCACCGTGGTCATTCTTCCGGTTTCCATCGTGCTCATCATGGTGGTGGTGAAGCGCTCGCAGAAGTACTTCGTGGCGCAGCAGCGCACGCTCGGCAAGATCAACGGCATCGTGGAGGAGACGTTCTCGGGTCACGCCATCGTGAAGGCGTTCAACCGCGAGGACGGCACGGTCGACCGTTTCAACGAGACGAACGCGAAGCTGTACGGGTCGGCGTGGAAGTCGCAGTTCTTCAGCGGCCTCATGCAGCCTATCATGACGTTCGTCGGCAACCTGGGCTACGTGGCCGTCGCCATCGCCGGCAGCTTCCTGGCCGTGCAGGGCATCATCACGGTGGGCGACATCCAGGCGTTCATCCAGTACGTGAAGAACTTCACGCAGCCCATCACCCAGCTCACGCAGGTGTCCAACGTGCTGCAGCAGATGGCCGCGGCCGCCGAGCGCATCTTCGAGTTCCTCGACGCGCCCGAGGAGGAGCCCGACCATGCGACCGCCCGTACCGCCGACGTGGAGTGCAACGTGCAGTTCGACCACGTGCGCTTCGGCTACGATCCGGAGAAGCCGGTGATCAAGGACTTCTCGGCCCAGGTGTCGGAAGGCCAGACCGTCGCGCTGGTCGGTCCCACGGGCGCCGGCAAGACCACCATGGTCAAGCTGCTCATGCGCTTCTACGACGTGCAGTCGGGCTGCATCAAGATCGGCGGCACGGACATCCGCGATTTCGCGCGCGACGATCTGCGCAGCCTGTTCGGCATGGTGCTGCAGGACACGTGGCTGTTCCACGGCACCATCCGCGACAACATCCGCTACGGCAAGCTGGACGCCACCGACGAGGAGGTGGAGGCGGCGGCGAAGGCGGCCTACGTCAACCACTTCATCCAGACGCTGCCGCAGGGCTACGACACCGAGATCAACGAGGACGCCAGCAACATCAGCCAGGGCCAGCGCCAGCTGCTGACCATCGCGCGCGCCATCCTGGCCGACCGCCGCATGCTCATCCTCGACGAGGCCACCAGCTCGGTGGACACGCGCACCGAGGAGCGTATCCAGAAGGCTATGGACAACCTCATGGCCGGGCGCACCTCGTTCGTCATCGCGCATCGCCTGTCCACCATCAAGAGCGCGGATCTCATCCTCGTCATCCGCGACGGCGACATCGTGGAGCAGGGCACGCACGAGGAACTGCTGGCGCTTGGCGGTTTCTACGCGGAGTTGTATAATTCTCAGTTCACCGAGACGATTGACGAGGTGGAGGACTAGCGCATACGGGCGCGTCTTCGCCCCCTCGCTCAGGGAATGGGAACAGCGACGTATGCCCGCAACGGGAACTGAGAGCGCATCAGCGCAGATGCAAGGCGCGCCTGAAAGCAAGGCGCGCCTTGCCGTGTTCGACTTCGACGGCACCAGCATCGCGGGCAACTCGCCCGTGCTGCTGGTCAGCCACCTTCTGAGTCGCAAGATGCTGAAGAAGCGAGTCGTCTTCCGCATCCTTCTGTGGGCGGCCGCCTACAAGCTGCGCCTGCCGCAGAACGAGGCGGCTGTGCGCGGTCTCGTGTTCACGGCGTTCGAGGGCAAGCCCGCCGCCGAGGTGGACGCCTTCCTCGCCGAGTTCTACGACGAGCGCATCGCGCCGCTGTTCAGGCCCGAGGCGGATGCCGCCATGCGCGCCCACGCCGAGGCGGGGGACACCGTGGTGGTCATCTCGGCCACGTTCGAGCCTATCATCCTGCGCGCCATGGAGCACCATCCGTTCGACAACCAGATATCCACGCGCATGAGCGTGGCCACCGACGGCACCTACACCCGCGCGGTGGAGGGTCTGCCGGTGGAGGGGGAGGAGAAGCTGGCCGCCGTGCGCCGCTTCGGCGACAGCCGTTTCGGGCCGGGCAACTGGGAGCTCGCCTACGCGTACGGCGACCATCATTCCGACCGCGCCGTGCTGTCGGCCGCGGAGCATCCTCGCGCCGTGTCGCCCGATCGGCCGCTCGCCCGCACCGCGCGCGAAAAGGGCTGGGAGATCCTCGACTGGTAGAGCCTTGCGCTCATACCCTTCGGGTTGCTTACGTTTTGGGGTTTTTGCGGTTCGACCTATGCGGGGGCTTTCTTCTTGGGTAAAATGTGACCTGGACATAGTCATTTTCTCGCGACGTGCGATCACATCGAAAAGGAGGTTGGGTCCATGTTTGAGAACGATGCGAACAGCTCGCCCAGCCAGAACGACGAGCATAGCAATTCCTCGACCGAGTACCTGCGGCTCGCTTCCCAGGCGTGCGCTTCGGGCGACGCGGTCCTCGGCATGCATCTGTATCTGGCGGCGTTCGAGCGCGCGCAGCACGGCGAAGGCTCCGCCGTCGACGAAGCGGCGCTCGAGGGCCTGAAGCAGGCCTGGCAGCTGGCCTGCAAGCTCAAGGAGCGCTCCATCGCCGAATACGCGTTCGAGCGCCTCGAGCCCTACCTGTCCTCGGACGAGGCCGCGGCTTGCGCCGAGCAGCTGCAGAGCCTCGCGCTCGACAAGCTGGAGGAGTACGGCCTTTCGCGCGAGGACCTGGAGGACATGACCGACATGATCTCCCAGGACTTCCTGGGCTTCGATGCCGCGCGCCTCATGCGGGTGGAGCACGTCACCGAGCCGTCTTCGGCGTGCGTCGCCGAGGCTGCGCCGCAGGCCGCTCAGAGTGCTGCGGCGGACGAGGGCGGCGAGGAGGGCGAAAAGGCCCCGTCCGTCTCCGAGGTGCAGAAGTCGCTCGCCGAGGCCATCCAGGCTTGCGGCGACGACGCGGACGCTCATGCGGTGGTGTCGTCCCTCGAGAACATAACGTATCGCGAGCTCGTGGGCTACGACGAGACCGTGAAGCTCATGCGCGACTTCGGGGTGGGCATGCAGCACGACGAGCGCTTCCAAGAGCTGGTGGAGCTGCTGAACGCGCGCCACGGCCTGGACCGCATGCCGGCCTCCGACGCGCTGCTGTTCCGTTCTCCGGCGCGCGAGGACGCGAACCGATTCATGGCGGCCACGCTGGGCGAGCTGGGGCTGCCGGCCATCCGCATGCACATGGAGGAGAACCTTCAGGGGATGCCGGTGCTGTGCGTCATGGCGCAGGCCGACCGCCAGCCGAAGCTCAACGCGGCGCGCAACGCCTTCGAGGGCGCTGGCGTGCTCATGCTGGAGGACTTGGATCTGTGGATGTCGCCCATGGTGGAGTCGGCCGGCGACGATCTGGGCGGGTTCATCATGGCCAGCCTGTCGCGGGGCGCGCGCGAGGCCATCAGCCTCATCCGCTCGGCGGTGGAGAACCCCGACGTGTTCGTGCTGGCCTCCTCGTCCGAGGCGGGGGAGATCGACCCGTTCTTCTTCGACCTCCTGGAGCCGCTGTCGGTGATCGACATCGACTTTCCCACGGTGTCCGAGCGCGACGACATCTGGATGGAGATAGCCCGCGAGCATCCGTCCCTGCGCGGCATCGACCGTGCATCGCTTGTGCGCTATTCAGCGCAGATGCCGCGCTACGATATGTACATGGCCGCACGCGAGGCCATCGAGGAGGCTTACAAGGCCAGCCTCGTCGCGCGCCGCTACCTGCCGGTGACGGCGGACAACCTGTACGACAAGCTGGCGGCTTACCAGCCGCTCGATTCCGACGAGTACCGCGCGCTCGAAGAGGCGGTCGTGAACGACTTCAGGCGCGAGTTGGAGCATCTGGAAGACCTGCTCGACGGGGAAGAGGGAAACTAATGGACGTCACGCGCCGCTGCGACTACGCCTGCCGGATACTGAGGGCCGCCTACAAGAGCGGGGATTCCTACGTGTCGGTGTCCGACATCGCCGAGCAGGAGGACATTCCCTACGCCTTCGCGCGCAGCATCCAGCACGATCTGGTGAAGGGCGGGCTCATCAAGACGGTGCGCGGCGCCCGCGGCGGGCTCGCGCTCAACTGCGATCCGGCCGCCGTGACCCTGCTGGAAGTGCTCGAGGCGGTTCAGGGGCCGGTGAGCATCTCGCTGTGCGTGATGGATCCCGCTTACTGCGACAAACAGAAGGACTGCGCCTACAACAAGCTGTGGCAGGGAGCCGATCGGCTGCTGAACGCCTACTTCGGCGCTATCACGCTCAAGGACCTCATCGAGCAGGGGGCGTCGCATCCGGTGGTGGAAGCCGCTATGGCGAAGGCGAAGGACGCAGACGCGGTTCCGGCCGCCGTCCGCTGCGCTGCGCAATGCGCCGCGCCCACGCCGCGCATTGCCGCGGAGGCTCCCGACGCCGACGACGCGAGCGCGTGCGAATCGTGCGCATAGCGGGTTCCGGCTCGATTGCGTGGCCGTCCGAGGCGCTCGGGCGCGACGAGTTCGTGGAGCTTGTGCGCCGCGAGGGCGCTCGGCTGCATCGCGACCTGCCCTGGCGTTACATCGACGACCCGTACGCCGTGCTGGTGAGCGAGGTCATGCTGCAGCAGACTCAGGTGGCTCGCGTCGAGAAGCACTGGACGCGCTTCCTGTCGCTGTTTCCCACCATCGACTCCCTGGCGGCCGCAGGCACGGCCGACGTGCTGGCGCAGTGGCAGGGGCTGGGGTACAACCGCCGTGCGCTTGCGCTCAAGCGGGCGGCCGAGACGTGTTCGGCCGAGCGGGGAGGGCTGCTGCCCGACACGGCTGAGGAGCTGGAAACGCTTCCGGGCATCGGTCCGGCCACGGCGGCGGGCGTGATGGCGTTCGCCTACAACCGCCCCTCCGTGTACATCGAGACGAACGTGCGCACGGTGTTCCTGCACGAGCTGTTCCCCGACCGCGACAAGGTTTCCGACCGCGAGCTGGCGCCGCTCGTGGCGTCCACCTGCCCCGAGGACGACGCCCGGGCCTGGTACTACGCGCTGCTCGATTACGGCGCGCACCTCAAGACGCTCGTGGCGAACCCTTCGCGGCGCAGCGCCCACTACGCGCGCCAGTCGGCCTTCGAGGGCTCGCGGCGGCAGAAGCGCGCCGAGCTCGTGCGCGTCGTGCTGGCCGAGCCGGGCATCGGCGCCGACGAGCTGGCCGAGCGCCTGGACGCCTTCGAGCGCGCCGCCGGGCGCGACGGCGTGGATGCGGCCACGTTCGAGTCCATTGTGGCCGACCTCGTGTCCGAAGGCTTCTTCCGCCGAGAGGGCGGCGCGTTCTTCGCCTGACGGGGCCCGCTGCGGCGGGAGGTTGCATTCTTTGCCCTCCTCCGGTTCCGGTCCGCGCTTGGGATGGCATGCGGTCGAATCCTTTTCTTGCAGGGCGGCGTTTTCGAGCGCTTTGGACGCAAAACGGTACCCATGGCAATCCTGACGGCGGAATCAGGTTACGAGAGCTCGCTGAATAGTACCCACCTGGGGTTTTGCACGTGATCCTGATCGGACGGCATGCAAAACAGGTCTCGAGATTGTCATGGGGGCTGATTCGCGCCCAATCTCGCCGGGCTTCCCGCCGCGATCGGAGCGCATGGTCGAGCGAGCTGAATCTATGCAGCGCGCCGCGCGACCTACCGAGTGCCGCCGGGCGGACTCTCCCTATTCAATCGCGTACGCATTGCTCCTCGATAGTTTCTTGTGCGCGAAATAGCGTTTCTTGCATGATTCTTGCATACGATTCTTGACTTTCATGTGTTAGAATATGCCGCATCCCGTGGGGGAGTAGTCGGCCTTGAACGAGGTGGCTGCGTCAACATGCTGCTTCCGCTCGAAGCTGGCGCAACCTTAAACGACAAGACTCGCGGTGTGGCGCACGCGTCGCACCGCTCATCATGCAGCCGGCGCGCACGCCGGTATTTTTATGCCTAAACCGTGGAGTGCGGGGCGGCCAGGGGGGGCCGCAAGCGGACGAGAGGAAAACCCATGGGATTCGTGGAGCTGTTGTTGCTGGCGATCGGCCTGTCGATGGATGCGTTCGCCGTGTCGGTATGCAAAGGCCTGTGCATGAAGCGGCTCAACCTGCGCCAGGCGACGGTCGTCGCGCTGTTCTTCGGCGGCTTCCAGGCGCTCATGCCGCTTGTCGGATGGGCGCTGGGCACGCAGTTCGAGCAGTTCATCACGCCGGTGGATCATTGGATCGCCTTCGTGCTTTTGGCCCTCATCGGCGGGAAAATGCTGTGGGACGCCTTCCATGAGGACGACGAGGAGCTGTCCTGCCCGGCCGACGGTAAGCTCGACCTGCGCGAGCTCGTGATGCTCGCCGTCGCCACGAGCATCGACGCGTTGGCCGTGGGCATCACGTTCGCGTTCTTGCGCGTGGACATCCTCACGTCCGTGGGGCTGATCGGCGTGACGACGTTCGCCCTGTCCATCGTCGGCGTGGCCGTGGGCCACCGCTTCGGCGCCCGCTACGAGAAGCCCGCCACTGTCGTCGGCGGCATCGTCCTCATCCTCATCGGCCTCAAGATCCTGCTGGAGCATCTGGGGATCATAGCCTTCTAGAGAGCCGGACGAGACGGCGCTCCGGTCGGGATGGCAACCGGGCGCGCTCGCTCAAGACGACGGTCGGCCCCTACATAATAGGGTAGCTTCCCAGCACCTTGACCTCGCGCAGCTTGAGGCGCAGGCAGTTGAGCGCGGTCTGCACGGCAAGGTCGTTCACGTTCTCCTTGAACTCGATGAAGAACATGTAGTCGCCGAGCGCCTGCTTGGTAGGGCGCGACTGGATCATCGACAGGTTGATGCCCGCGTAGGCGAACTCCGACAGGATCATGTTCAGCGTGCCGGCGCGGTCCACCTGCAAGAACAGCGCGAGCGAGGTCTTGTAGCGATCGCCGGTGAACACGGGGGGATGCCCCTGGCGGCCGATGAGCGCGAACGACGTCTGATTCCCGAAATGATCCTCGATCTCGCGCTCCTCGACGCGCGCGCCGTACAGCTCGGCCGCGAACGCGTTGGCGATACCCGCGACGCGCGGGTTCTCCATGACCAGCCGCGCGCTCTCGGCGGTGGACGACGTGGTGATGGTGGACCTGCCCGGTAGGCGCTCGCTCAGGAAGCGGCGGCACTGCGCGAGCCCCTGGGCGTGCGAGGCCACCGTGGCAACGTCCTCGATCTTCGCGTCGGGGTGCATGACAAGGCAATGGTGGATGTCGATGACCTCTTCGCCGAGGATGGTGGCCGAGCTTTTGAAGGAGAAGTTGTCCAGCGTGGCCGTGACGGACCCTTCGAGCGAGTTCTCCTTCGCCACCACGCCGAACTCGCATTTGCCGCGATCGACGCAGTCGAACACTTCGTCGAACGAGGCGCACTCGAACAGGTTTGGCTCGTCGATGCCGAGGCGGGCTGCGAACGCGCGCGCGGCTTCGTCGGTGTAGGTTCCGGCAGGGCCGAGGTAGGCGAATACGGGTTCGGTTGAAGCCATGGGTCCAATCCTTCTATCGGGGTTCTCGGTTATTCGTGCTTGTGCTATCATACCCGTCTTCACGACAAGATGAACGGCGGTGAACGAGAAACCAACGGGAGTTCTCACCTGTTAGCGGTATGCATAGAGAGGGGCGAAAAAAGTATCCCCCTGCATGAAAATGCATAAAGTAGCTAATCAAGTGTATAACTCATGTTACGTGGATGTTGATGCGTAACATTTTTCAGCCACTTGCGGGTCAAACGTTGCGCTCGCGCCCTCGCTGTGCGTTTTAATTCTGGAGTCGTGGAAAATACTGAATCAGCAAGCATTGGAAGACGAGAGCACCTGAGGAGGTGTGCACATGGAAACAGAGGCCACAGTTTCAGAGTTTCAGAACATGCTTTCCGCGCGCGGCGTCAGCCGCCGCAGCTTCATGAAGCTCTGCGGCGCCGTTGCGGTCGCGGCCGGATTGTCCGAGCTCGCTGCGCCGCGCGTGGCGCAGGCCCTCGAGAAATCTGTGATCGGCGCAACGAAGGGCAAGCTGTATCCGGTTATCTGGATCGAGGGCGCGTCGTGCACGGGTTGTACCGAGTCGTTTGCGCAGGTCGAGACGCCGGATGCGGCTTCGATCGTGCTGGACATGATCTCGCTCAACTACTCCGAGACCCTGTCGGCGGCAGCCGGCTGGTCGATGGAGGAGGCCAAGGAGCAGACGATCGAGGCCGGCAATTACATCCTCGTGTACGAGGGAGCTGTGCTGGAAGGCTGGGGAGGCCAGGCTCTGCGCGTCGCCGACAAGCCCGGTACGGAGCATCTGATCGAGGCTGCCGAGAAAGCCAACGCCGTAGTCGCGCTGGGTTCCTGCGCGGTCAACGGCGGCTGGATGGGCGCTCATCCCAACCAGGCGGGTGCGCTCGGCGTGCAGGCGTTCCTGAAGAAGGCCGGCATCAACACGCCGGTTGTGAACGTTCCCGGTTGCCCGGCCAACCCCGAGTGGCTCGTGGCCGTGCTGGCGGACGTGATCTTCCTTGAGAAGCTTCCCGCGCTCAACAGCGAGGACAAGCCTGCCGGCATCTTCGACCAGACGATCCACGACAACTGCGAGCGCCGCGGCCACTTCGAGAACGGCGAGTTCGTGTACAAGTTCGGCTCCGAGGAAGAGGCCAAGGGATACTGCCTGTACCCGCTTGGCTGCCGCGGACCTCAGACGAAGGCGAACTGCGGCGTGACCATGTGGAACAACCGTCGCAGCTGGTGCGTGCAGTCCGGCGCTCCCTGCATCGGATGCTGCGAGGCCAACCCGAACGATCCCGGCCATAACTGGGTCGAGGTCAACACCCCGTTCTACAAGCGTCATCGCGACCTGCGCATCGGCGACTGGATGGTTCAGCCCGGCACTATCGCGCTCGGCATCACCGGCATTCTTGCCGCGGCCCTCGTGGTGCACGGTTTCGGCATGAAGATCACCGGCCGCATGGACGGCGGCGCCGACTTCGAGAAGGTGCGCGGCTGGGACGCGAAGCATCCCGACAAGTCCATCGGCAAGTACGACGAGGCCGACCTTAACAACGACGACAAAAAAGAAGGGAGGTAAGCCCTTATGACTCGTTCAGTCATCGACCCGATTACCCGTATCGAAGGCCATCTCCGCGTCGAGATGGAAGTGACCAACGGCAAGGTTTCCGATGCCTGGGTGTCCGGCGGCTGCTTCCGCGGCATGGAGATGGTCGTCGAGAACCGCACGCCCGAGGATGCTGCCCAGATCGTGCAGCGCATCTGCGGCGTGTGCCCGGTGTCCCACGCCCACTCGTCCGCTATCGCGGCCGAAAAAGCCTACGGCATCAAGATCTCGAACAACGCGCGCATCATCCGCAACCTGCTGGAAGGCGCGCAGTTCCTGCACAGCCATATCCTGTGGTTCTACAACCTGGCTGCCCTCGACTACGTGAACCCGCTGAACGCCCTCAAGGCCGATCCGGCGGACGCTTACGACCTTGCTCAGGCTGCAGGCACCTCCATGAACAGCGACTTCGTCGCGCTCAAGGAGCGTCTGGCGAATTTCGCCGACAACGGCCAGCTGTCCATCTTCTCCGGCAACTGGTTCGACGCGGAGGACGGCACGGCTTACCAGCTGCCGCCCGAGCTCGACCTCATCTGCACGGCTCACTACCTTGAGGCGCTGACGATGCAGGCCAAGGCTTCGCAGATCTCCGCTATCATCGGCGGAAAGATGCCGCACGTCATGACGCTGGTACCGGGCGGCACGGCCTTCGTGCCCACCGATCAGAAGCTTGACGAGTTGAAAGCCCTTGCCGATGAGATTTACGACTGGGTCGAGTCGACCATGATCCCCGACACCCTTGCTATCGCGCCGTACTACATCGATGCGTTGAACTGGGGAAAGGGCTGCGGCCGCTATGTGGCTTGGGGCGTGTTCGAGGGCCCGGGCGACTACGCCAGCTACACCGAGCAGATGGCGAACCGCTACCTGCCCATGGGCGTCATCGACGACAAGCTCAACCTCTCCGACGTGCAGGAGAATCTCATCACCGAGTACATGGGCCGCTCCTGGTACAAGGGCGATGCCACGTACACGTCGCCGTACTTCGTCACCGAGCCGGAGTACACCGAGTACAACGTCGAGGACCGCTACACGTGGGTCAAGTGCCCCGCCTACGACGGCAAGCCTTACGAGGCTGGCGGGCTTTCCCGCGTCTTGGCCGCGTACAAGCGCAACGTGCCGTTCGTGGTCGAGCAGGTTGACGGCCTTCTGGAAGCGCTCGGCGCTCCCGGGCAGATCGGGGTCGCGCAGTCGACGCTCGGCCGCACCGCCGTTCGCCAGATCGAGACGCTCTACATCGCCGGCCTCATGAAGGACTGGGTTGCCGAGCTCATCGAGGCGCTGAAGAGCGGCGACAGCGAGTACTTCCGCGAGCCGTCCACCATCACCGGCGCCGGCACGGGCTTCTGGGAGGCTCCGCGCGGCGCGCTCTACCACTCCGAGAGCATCAAGGACGGCAAGATCGAGGGTTATCAGATCATCATCCCGACGACGTGGAACCTCGCTCCCATCAACGAGAGCGGCGAGCACGGCCCGATGGAGCAGGCGCTTATCGGCAACCCGGTGGGCGACATCGAGAAGCCGATCAACGCGCTGCGCACGGTGCACAGCTTCGACCCCTGCACGGCCTGCGCGGTGCACATCACCGAGCCGGCGACGGGCAAGAGCTTCGAGACCGTCACGAGCCCTTGGGGGGTGAAGTAACATGGCGCACTTGGCACATTACCGCGAAGCGCATCCGATGCCCTTCGTCATCACGCACTGGATCAACCTTGTTGCGATGATCCTCCTGATCATCACGGGCTTCAGCATCCACTTCCCGTTCTGGGGCGGCTTCATGGGCATAGCCCGCGGAGTTCATGTGTTCCTGGGCTTCGTGCTGTTCATCAACTGCATCGTCCGCGTGATCATGGCTTTCTTCGTGAAGTCCGCGCCGGATGGCGGCACCCGCTACCAGGTCACGGACTACAAGACGTGGCTGCCGCAGGCTGACAACCGTCACCAGCTGGGCGCGTGGATTCGCTACTATCTGTTCTTCAAGAAGGATCACCCGCTGGGCGCCAAGCTCGGCGTGCCTCAGAAGATCAGCTACCTGGCCATCCCCATCCTCATCATCGTGATGTTCTACACGGGTCTCGCCCTGTGGGCTCCGACGATGAACTGGGCGTTCTTTGCGGCAGGCACTGATCTGGTGGGCGGCCTCATGTCGATGCGCATCATCCACTACTTCATGATGTACATCTTCATCTGCTTCATGCTCATCCATATCTACCTGGCGAACATCGAGGGCATCTCTCCGACGCTGCTCATGTTCTTCTGGAAAGAGCACGGCGGTCTGGTGTACGACCCCGAGAAGCACACCATCGTGGGCGAGGACGACCTCAAGCACGGCGAAAAGGCGTAAGCTTCCAGCTTCGGCACTGACGAAAGGACCCGGGAAACCGGGTCCTTTCACGTCCGGAGTGGGGCGGGGAATCGCGTGCCAGGGGTGTGTGGAGGGGACGGGGGATTTGACGCACCAGGGGACTTCGTGTGTCAAATCCCCCGTCCCCTCGACACGCGCTCAAGATGAGGGAGGTCCTCGCTAGCCCTGTTCGCGCTCGACGAACCTGACGAAGGCGTCGGCTTGGGCTTCGAGGTAGGGTGCCGAGGATTCCAGCTTGAGGCGCCCCTGCTCGTCGGCCTGCGTGGCGATATGGGGGATGCACAGGCGCGGCTTGTTCATCACGTGCGCGTCGAGGAAGCTCAGCATGCCCACGAGCTGATCTTGAGCATGCGAGGCGCCGCTCATGCCGATGCTCGCGCCGGCCAGCGCGACGGGCTTCTCCGCCAGCACCTGCGCTTCGGTGGCGCTTACGGGGCGCGACAGCCAGTCCAGGAGGTTCTTCAGCGGTCCGGGGATCGCGTGGTTGTACTCGGGGCTGAACAGCCACAAGCCGTCTGCTTCGCGAACGGCCTCGCGCACGCGCATCACCGCTTCGGGGGCGGGATGCTCGATATCCTGGTTCATGAACGGCACGTCTTCCCAGCGGAGAATGCCGTATCCGACCTCCGGGTGCTTCTCGCGCATCAGGGCTCCGGCCGCTTCGGCCAGTTGCCGGTTATAGCTGTTCTCGCGCAGGGATCCTGCGATTGCCAGCAGCTTCATGACGTCTCCTTCCGCTCGGCTAAAGCCCCCTCATGTGCGGGACTTCCTCGTCTATAATGGCAGACAATCGACGAAGGCACGAAAGGGATAACGAATTGTGACTGAATTGACCGACGAACAGATCGCTCGCGAAGAGAAGTTCCTCGAGGGTATTCCCCGGCTCAACATCGGCGCGCTGTTCCTGCCGCCTATCTGGGGCCCCGCGCACGGCATGTGGGCCGCTATCCTGTTCTATCCCATCTGGCTGTTCGCCGACAACACGTTCTATGCGGCATTCACCGAGCGCACGCCGCTGGCAATAGGCATCGCGTTGATCGTATTGCTCACGCTGACGGTGGGCACGGTGGTGTTCGCCATCCTGGGCCAGCCCTTCGCGGCGCATCGCGCGGCGAGCCTCGGTCAGGACAAGGAGACGTACCTCAAGCGCGAGCGCATCTGGACGATAGCGAGCGTGATCGCAGGCATCGCGATGATCGCGGCGGCGACGTACTACAACTTGGTCATCCGCCCGACGGTGGGGGCGTAAGGTGGGTGCTGCCCGGCGCATCGCGGTGTTCTGCGTTGGCAACAAGCTTATGCTCGACGACGGCGTAGGCCCTGCCGTGTACGAGGAGCTGCTGACGCGATACGATATTCCCGACAACGTGGAGCTGTTCGATTTGGGTTGCCTCTCGCTCAACATGATCGAGCGCGTGCGCGAGTACGACGTTATCATCACGGTGGATGCGGTTGACGGCACCGATGCCGATCCTGGCACGGTGTTTCGCTTCGAGCCCGATGCCATGGCGCGCCATTCGGGAGCAACAGCGTCGCTGCACGATCTCAAGCTGGTCGACCTGTTCGACGCCGCTGCGCTTTTAGGCTACGAAGCCGAGGGCCTGTGCCTGGGAATGCAGGTGGAGAACCCATCGCCTGCCGTGGTCACCGTGGGGCTGACTCCGAAAGTGGATGCGGCGCTGCCCCTGTTGGTCGAGACGGTGGCAGGGGAGCTTGCGCGCCTGGGCTCGCCTTTGCGAGCGCGGGCCTAGATCGATCTGATGCGCTGGAAGACGCGGGACTAAGAGGCCGTCTGCGGCGTGATGAACCGTTCCTCGAAGCTATGCGCCGGAATGGGGCACGAGACGAAGAAACCCTGGATGCTGTCGGCGCCGATGGCGCGCACGGCGTCGAGCTCGGTGGGTTCTTCCACCCCTTCGACCGTCACCTCGATGCCCACGCTATGGCACAGCTCGATGACCGCATCTATGAACGCGCGGTTGAACGCTTCCCGGTGGATGTCCTTGATGAACAGGCGGTCGATCTTCACGATGTCGGCGGGCGACTGGGCCAGTAGGCCAAGCGACGAGTAACCGGTGCCGAAATCGTCCATGGCGATGCGGATGCCGATGGAGCGCAGACGGTCGAACGTGGCGCGCAGCGCGTCCATGTCGGTGACGAAGTAGCTCTCGGTCATCTCCAGCACGATGGACGCCGGGTCGACCCCGGTGCGCTCGACGAGCTGCTCCACGAACGGCACGAAGTCGGCGTCGAGCAGCTGCAGGTAGGAGATGTTCACGTCCATGATGAAGCCGGGATGCGTTTCCGACCAGCGCTTGCACTGTGTGAACGACCGCTCCAGCACCCAGCGGCCCACCTGGCCGATGAGCCCGTACGACTCCAGCACGGGAATGAACTCCACCGGCGAGAGCTGGCCGTGCTCCTCGGAATTCCAACGTAAAAGCGCTTCCGCTCCGGCGATGTCCATGGTTTCCGCGCATACGAGCGGCTGGTAGTACAGCTCGAAGTTCTTCATATCGTCGAGGACGGAAGACTGCATGTAGTCGCTGATCTCCAGGCGGCGAAGTTTCGTCGCGATCGTCGCGGACGAGAAGAACGTGGAAGTGTTCTTGCCGCGCTGTTTGCTCTCTTCCAACGCGTTCTCCGCGTTGCGCAGCAGATCTTGGGCGCTCTGGGCGTCTTGGCCGATCATCGCGATGCCGGCCGACACCATGCAGAAGAAGCTCAAGTCGTCGATGGTGTGTTGGCGGTTCGCAACCACGTGGATGGCGTGGTAGAGCTCTTCCATGGCGGCGCAGCCGGCGCCGTCCATCACGATAGCGAACACGTCGCCATCGAGGCGGAACATGGACGCTCCTTCGGGGATGAGGCGTTGGGTGGACTGGGCGAACATTCTGAGCACGGTGTTTCCGAAAGCGTGGCCGTTCAGCAGGTTGATGCGAGAAAAGTCATCGAGCCCCAACAGCATGACGCCGCCCTGCGATTCGCAGGCGATGAGCCGATCGATGAGGTTCATGCATTCGTCGTGCGTGAACAGCCCGGTGACTGAGTCGATTTTACCCTTGCGCTCCAGACAGGTGACCACGCCGGCGAACATCGTCGGCTGGCCGTTCTCGTCGCGCTTCAGAAGTCCGCGGCACATCACCCAGATACTTTCTCCCAAGGCGTTCTTCACCTGGTATTCGAGATCGTGGCAGTCGGTTTCCCCTGAGAGCATGCTGTCGATCGAATCATCGAAGCGCTTCCGATCGCGTTCGACGATGAGTTCTCTCCAGAGAGGGATGAGGCCGGGAACGAGGCTGTCCGGCAGGTCGAAGTCGTCGCGCATGTTGTCGGAGACGAGCGCGATATCGCGTTGCATGTCGATGATGTACAGGTAGTCGTCCGTGCTGAACGCTATAGCGTCGTAGAACAGTCGCGCGTCGAGCTCGAACGACTTCAGCGCTTCTTTCGTGTCCAAGAAGTGCGCTCCGTTTCAATGATCCGTTGAGCATGCCTTCTGTATTGTAAACGCAATCGGTGCGTTTTCGAGCGTAAATGCTTATCGAAGAGGGGGAGATTTTCATCGATGGGAAAATGTGCCGGATGGCGGCGCAATGACGAAGGCTTCTCGTTTTGTCCACAGTGCGCCGTTGCGACCGCGCACCGGCATAACTTGGGGTAACGTACCGGAGGAAACGATTGACGCGAAGGAGCATCCGCTCATGCACATCCACACCATCAGCGCTTACGAGACTTCGGCAGAAGAGTTCTTCAAGCGCCTCGTCGACTGGAAGGTCGACCTCGTGGTGGACACGAGGCTGAAGAACACGAACCAGCTGGCCGGCTTCACGAAGCGCGACGACCTGGCCTATTTCGTCGAGGAGCTCGTCCATGCCCGTTATGTGCACGACAAGCTGTTCGCCCCGGCGCCCACCATGATGGAGCGCTATATCCACGGCAACATCGGGTGGGACGCCTACGCCGATGCCTACCGCGAGGATATGCGCGAGCGTGAGGCCGTGCCGCAGTTCTTCGACCGTTACGGGGACTGCGAGTCCGTGGCGCTGGTGGGAACCGCCACGCGCTCTCGCCGCTCCCATGTAGAAGTGCTTGCCGAGATGTTGGAGGAGTTCCAGAAGGAGTAGGGAGGCAACTCCCCTGTCGTCCTGATCGAGCGCAAGCATTCGACAGTCCGGTGTACTGTCGAACTCCCGAGCACGCGAAGCGAGCGCAGGGAGGCACCGCGAAGCGGGGACGCGAAGGATCCCGTGCGGCGTTAGCTGTTAGCGTTACGGCTGTCGCCACGCGGGATCCTTCGACTACGCGCCTGCGGCGCTCCGCTCAGGATGACAAAGGGAATGAGCGACATCCCTTGAAAAACTAGCGATCGTTAGTTAATATACTAGCAGTCGCTAGTTTTGTAGAGGAGAGACCATGCGGGGGAAGGACACGAAGGAACGCATCGTCGAGGAGGCGTTCGCGCTGTTCGCATCGCGCGGCTTCCATGCGGTGTCGGTGCGCGACATCGCGGCTGCCGTCGGCATCAAGGACGCGTCGCTGTACAATCATTTTTCCGGCAAGCAGGCCATATTCGACGCCATCGTGCGCGATGCGCTGGAGCGGACGCGTCGGTTCTTCGGCGAGCGCAACATCCTGTTCGACGTCTCCGACGACGCGACGCCGTACGAGGAGATGAACGCCGAGCGCATGCACGAGATGGTGCTGCCGTCGTTTCGCTACTTCTTCGAGGATCCGTACATGGTGCGCCTGCGCCATTTGCTGGTGATCAGCCAGTTCGAGAGCGAGGAGGCGGGGCGCGTCTACCGCCTCGTGTTCGTCGAGCAGCCCATGGCGCTGCAGCGCACCATCTTCGAGCACCTCATGGCCACGGGCGAGTTCGTCCGCGACGACGCCGCGCAGATGGCCGTCGAACTGCAGGGCGTCCCGTTCATGCTCATGCATGCGGGTCTGACATGGGAGGAAGCCGAACCGCGGCTCGCCGCCCACGTCGAGCGGTTCGCGCGGGCGCATACGGCGGCGGGGCGGGGCATTCGAGGAGGGGAGCGGGCATGAGCACGGTGGTTGTGTATTCGTCGCAGACGGGGTTCACGAAGCGCTACGCGGAGTGGCTTGCGGAGGAGCTGGGGTGCCAGGTGGTGTCGCTCGGCGACGAGCCGCGGTTCGACGCAAGCGGTTTCGACGTGGTGGTGCTGGGCGGATGGCTTCATGCGGGAGGGCTCGCGGGCAAGAAGTGGCTTGCGCGCGCCCGTGAGAAGCATCTGCAGACGCGGTTCGTCGTGTTCGCAGTGGGCGCGACGCCCGTGGAATGGACCGACATGGTGGAAGAGGCGCTTGCCAAGGAGCTGCCGTCGCCGGAGTTCGATGACGTGGAGCGCTTCTACCTGCGCGGCGGGTTCGCCTACGAGCGCCTGGGCTTGCCGGACAAGCTGGCCATGAAGCTGTTCTTCAAGATGCAGGAGAAGAACGCCGCCGCCGACCCGCGCGCCGCCGAGATGCTCGAGGGCATGCGCGGCGGCTTTGACGGCACCGACCGCGCCGCCATCGCGCCGGTCGCGGCGCGCGTCCGCGCGCTTGACGCCGCCGCGGTGTCGGCGGGAAGCGCGGAGCGCGCATGAACGCGGCGCGCCGCATCGTGCGTGTCATCTGCGTGTTCAACGGGGTGTGCGCGGTGGTGTGCGGCGGCTTCATGATGGCGGGCGCTGCGGGCATCCTGCCGCCCGCGTTCGGCGAGCTCTTCGGCTTCTTCGACCTCATGGTGCCCTTGATTCAGCGGATGCCGCTGCCTGCGTATATGACGGCCGATCTGTTCTGGCCGGGGCTTGCCCTTGCGCTCGTGAACGGGGTGGCAAACCTCGTGGCCGCTGTGCTGTTCGCGCGCAGCGATGGGCGCGCGCGTTCGTGGGCGCTGCTGGCCGGCGCGCTGCTCATCGTCTGGTGCGTGTTCGAGCTCGTGTACCTGCCGAATCCGGTCTCGGTGATCTACCTGGTGATCGGCCTCGTGCAGACGGCATGCGCGGTGGTGATGCGTCCCGCGCGCTAGCGGCGCGCGGGTTCGTGCCGCATGAGGCCGTGGGCCGTGCAGTACGTGTAGAGCTTCGCGCCGGCGAGGCGGGGCAGGCGCGCTTCGGCGCCCTGCTCGGGGTAGAGTTTTTCGACGGCCATGCGGTCGAAGCCCACGACGGCGACGAAGCCGAGGTGGTGCTGCTTGTTCATCTCGTGGTCGAAGGTGACGTACCAGTCGCCCTCGATCGGCTCGACGTGCACGGCGTGCGCCTCGTCGGCTGGCAAGGCGACGAGCGGGGGCAGCTTCCTGCCGCAGCAGGACACTTCGGCGTCGCCGGTGGTGACGATCACGTTGTCGCAGGCGGGGCAGACGCGGAATGCGGCGCGTTTCATGGTTCCTCCCGTTCGGACATCGACGGCCAGGCGGCCGTCGAGCAGCGTTTCCACGGGAGTTCCCAAGCGTTCGGACAGGCCGGGCAAAAGCTCGATGTCGGGGCAGCCGCCTCCGCGCTCCCATTTGGACACGGCCTTGTCGGTGACGCCGAGCGCGTCGGCGAGCTGGCGCTGGGTGAGCCCGCGCTCCTCGCGAAGCGCGCGGATGAGCGTGCCGGTGTTTCTGGCGTCCATGGCGATCCTCCCTGGTTTTTTCGGACGGCGTCTACGATACGCGCGCGCCGCGGCCGGCGCAATGAACGCTCCGTAGAGTCGCGTCTCCCGGCGTAGCGGAGGCGGCGGACAAGCCCGTCAGCGCCGGAGCGCCTCGGCTCGCTTCACGCGTTCGACGAGCACGTCTTTCACGTTCTCGCGCGGAACGGCCAGCGACACCGCAAGCTCGTCGCACAGCAGGCCTTCTGCCAGGTCGAAGTACTTCTTGTCCGTGGCGGTGATGCGGCGGCCCGAATCGACGCGCCGGACGGTGCGCTCGTGGACGGACTTCATGATGGGAACCAGATCCTCGGGCGCGAACGTTCTGAGGCGCTTGTCGTATTCTTCCTTCATGCGGCGCTCCAACAGGGTGGGCATGGGCGCGTCGGGCTTGAGGGCATTCTCGTCGATGGTGTCGGCATCCACGATGGAATCGATCAGGGCGAGTGCCGCGCGCTTCGACATGATGGGACGCAGGTTGTCGGGCGTGGCCTCGTCGACGGCAACGAACAGCTTGAGCGAGTTCTCGAACAGCGCGCGCAGCTCGAGGTAGTCCTTTCCTTCGAAGTAGTTCTCGCGCAGGGCGGCAACTTCGCAGACATGATGACGGTAGACGACCGTATCTCCGCATGCGTACATGGCAACCTCCGATGATGGGTGGGAACGGTAGGTGCGGTTCAGTCGCGTCGCGGTGACGTCGCAGAATCAGCACTTCGATTGTACCACTTCGCGGGAAGCGTGCGCGCATCCCGCTTCGGCGAGCGGCGGAGCCTGACTCCGTCCAGTTACGGGTAGCGGCTGACGCGCTGTCGCTTGGAACAGACGATTCTGCGGGAAAAGCGTCCGCTTCGGGCGACAGCGCGCTCCCGCGGGCCACGGCCTCTGCAGGAGCGCGGCAAAGCCTGCGCGCTACGCGAACAGCTCGGCCGCCTTCTCCATGCGCTCGGCTATCGGCACGCCGAAGGGGCAGCGCGGCTCGCAGGCGGCGCAGGCCGTGCAGTCGTCGGCGGCCGCGTCGAGCGCGCGGTAGTGCTCGCGGATCGAGGCGGGCACCTCGCTTTGCATGACAGCCAGGTCGTAGAACTTGTTGACGGCGGCGATATCGATGCCGGCCGTGCAGGGCGCGCAGTGGCCGCAGTAGGTGCACTGGCCGAAGTAGGCGTGTTTCGGCGCTCCCGCCAACACGCTCGCGTAGTCCTTCTGCGCTTCGGTCGCCGTTTCGTAGGCCACGGCGTCGTCGACGTGCGCCGGCTCGTCGAAGCCCGCCAGGATGCTAGCCGCGGCGGGGCGGGTGAGCGCGTAATGGATGCACTGCACGGGCGTCATCGCCGCGCCGAACGGAGACGCCTCGGCGCTGAACAGACGCCCGCCGGCATACCCCTTCATCACCGTAAGGCCCACGCCCTCGCGTTCGCACAGCGCGTACAGCTCGGCGCGGGTGGGATCCATGCCTTCGAGCGCGTCGTCGTAGGCGAAGGTGAATGCGTCGTCGAGGCTGGCCGTGGCCGGCAGGAGGTCGAAGGCGGGGTTCACGCTGAACATGACGGCTTCGATCTCGCCGGACAGCGCGGCTCGCTTCGCCACCTCGGGCGCGTGGGTGGACAGCCCGATGTGCCCGATGACGTCGGCGGCTTTGAGCGCGCGCACGTATTCGATGAACTCCCCGGCCATGATGCCCTCGTACTCGTTGATGTCGTCGACGTAGTGGATCATGCCCAGCTCCACGTGGTCGGTGCCGAGGCGCGCGAGCAGGTCCTCGAACGCGGGACGCACGAGATTCATGTCGCGCGTGCGCACGTACTGGCCGTCTTGCCAGGTGGAGCCGATGTGGCCCTGGATGATCCAGCGGTCGCGCGTGCCGGCCAACGCAGCTCCGAGGTTGCTGCGCACCTCGGGTCCCGCCATCCAGCAGTCGAGGATGTTGATGCCCGCTTCCTCGCAGCGCTCGACCACGGCGCGCACCTCGGCGGCCGATTTCTTCTCCATCCATTCAGCTCCGAAGCCGATCTCGCTGATTTCGAGCCCCGTCCTGCCCAGTTCGCGGTAGCGCATACAAACCCCTCTCGCGATAGTCCTTCGCGTTCGCATGCAGCACGCTTCCGTACTGCTTCTTGGAGCGAACTCTAATCCAAGTTTTTTCTTCTTACGCCTTCCCGCAGCTGGGGCAGAGGTCGCAGAGGAAACATGTCGCGCACTTCGGGTTGCGGGCGATGCACGTTTCGCGGCCGAACAGCACCCATTGGTGGTTGATGGGACCCCAGTATTCGCGCGGGTACAGCTTGAGCAGGGCGGCCTCGGTCTTCGCTGGCGTGTCGGCCGAGGGGCCGGCGAACTTCAACCGATGCGCGATGCGGAACACGTGCGTGTCCACCGCGATGCCTTCCACGATGCCGAACGCCTCGTTGAGCACGACGTTCGCCGTCTTGCGCCCCACGCCCGGCAGCTTCTGCAGCTCGTCTATGTCGCGCGGGATCTCGCCGCCGTAGTCGGCCACTACCATCTGAGCGCACTTGATGACGTTCGCCGCCTTCGTATGGAAGAAGCCGATGGTGCGGATGATGCCTTCAACGTCGCGGACGTCGGCCGCTGCGAGGTCCGCGGGCGTGGGGTAGCGCTCCCACAGCGCGGGCGTGACCTTGTTCACGCCTTTGTCGGTGGTTTGGGCGCTCAGCAGCACGGCGATGGTCAAGCGGAACGGGTCACCCCAGTAGTGCAGCGCGCACTCGGCGGCGGGGTAATGCTCGTTCATGCGCTCCGCCACCGCGAGGGCGCGCTGGCGTTTGGCGGTCATGGTCTCGCGTGGCATAGGATCTCCTCGGGATGCGGTTTTAGCGAAACTCCTCCCAGTATAATGAAGTTCTTCGTCCGTGTCCCGCTTTCGAGGACGGCGAACGGCGGATGCGCGCCGCGATTGCCGTTCGCCGTCCGATTGCTGGTACCGCTCTTGCCGTCGGCGTCGTGGGGCTAGCCCTCGTGCACGATGCGGCCGTCGGAGATCGTGTAGCGCACGGTGCTGTCGGAGATCTTCTTCGGGTCGCAGGTCAGGATGTTCTGGTCGAGCACCGCGAGGTCGGCCTTCTTCCCGACCTCGATGGTTCCCACGAGGTCCTCCATGAAGTTCTCGAACGCGACGTTCTTCGTGTAGGCTTCCAGGGCCTGGTACGGCGTGATGGCTTGCTCGGGCCAGCGATGCATATCGGTGTCCTCTTCGCCGGGATAGGGGCTGTTGCGCGTGACGGCGACCTCGATCTCCTCCAGGGGCGCGAACGGGGTGACCGGGCCGTCGCTGGCGCCGCTCACGATGCAGCCGGCTTCCAGCATGTTCTTGACCGGGTACATGGCCATCGCGCGCTCTTCTCCGATGTAGGCGATCTCGAGCTCGCACAGCGGGTCGCGGTACATCCACAGGAACTGCAGCGCGCTGATGACCCCGAGGTCGGCGATCCTCTTGATGTCCTCGTCGGCCACGGCGCACACATGGGTCATGGTGTAGCGGCGGTCGGCGCGCTCGCCGTTCTCCTTGATCGCGTTCTCGAAGGCGTTCAGCGTGTTGCGGACGGCGCCGTCGCCGATGGCGTGGACGTGCACCTGCACGCCCGCCTTGTCGAGGGCGGCCACCATGGCGTCGAACTCCTGCTGATCCCATTCGGATTCGCCGTACCAGTCCGATCCCTTGCCGGCGGCTTCGTTGTACGGTTCCAGCATGACGGCGCTGCCGCCTTCGGTGACGCCGTCAGAGAACATCTTCGCGGTGCCGGTGGATATCATCTCGCTGTCGTAGCGTGCAAGGCCCTTCACCGTTTTGACCGCTTCGCTCGGATCGGTGCCGGGGATGATGGTGGGCAGGATCCTCATGCGCAGGTTGAGTTCGCCGGCCTTTTCCAGCTCGGAGAAGAAGCGCGCGTCCACGGCGGAGAGGTTCGTGATGCCGGTCAGGCCGAAGCGCGACGCGTCCTCCTGGTACTTCGCGATGGCCTGCTCGTACTCTTCGTCGGTGTGCTCGGACACGACGAGGGCGGACACTTCGGTGGCGGCGCCGTCGATGAGGTATCCGGTGGGTTCTCCGTTCTCGTCTCTGGTGATGATGCCGCCGAGCGGGTCGGGCGTGTCGCGCGTGATGTTCGCCATCTCGAGCGCCTTGCTGTTGACCCAGGCGGAGTGGTGCGAGACGTCCAAAAGCAGGATGGGCTTGTCGGGGCAGATCTCGTCGAGCAGCTTCTTGTTCGGCCCGGGGTTGCTGCCGTCCTCCAGCTGGAACGCGTTCACCATGAACGGGTTGCCCGTGTACGCCTCGCGTTCGGGATGCGCCGCGACGAAGTCGGAGATGATCTTCACGTACTCGTCGACGGTGGTCGCGTCGCCGAGGTATATGTCGTAGAGCTTGGTGACCCAGTCTCCCGGGGCGTGGATGTGGCCGTCCATGAAGCCGGGCACCACCATGCCGCCTTCGAGGTCGATCACCTTCGTGCCGCTTCCCGCGAAGGCCTCGAGCCCCGCCTCGTCGCCGACGTAGACGATCTCGTTGCCGTCGACGGCCAAGGCTTCGGCGACGTCGTTCTCGGACGTCATGGTTTGGATCGTGCCGCCGCGAAACGCGAGGGTGGCCGTTTTCTGCTGGGCGCCGGCGCCTCCCTCCGCCTCGTCCGTTTGCGCTTCGCTGTTTTCGCTTCCGCAGCCCGAAAGCGCCGGCAAGATGAAGAGCGTGGCCGCTCCCGTCGCGCCGATTTTGACGAACTTCCTGCGGGACAACGTGTTCGATGGTTGGTTCGTGTCCATGGCGTGCTGCTCCCTTCCTCGTGCGGCGGGTCGTGTCGACCGCGTTCCAGCCGCTTCCTGACGCAGGTATACAGGCGGATTCGCCCTGTCCGGAAGTCCTATTTGCGTTTATACGAGGCGAACGGCTCCTATACCCGAAATAACCCCGGGTTGGTATTGCGCTTCGAGCGGCGGAGCCGTACCCTGGCGAGCTTAGGGGAGTCTTCGCCAGCGCGAATGACGGAGGGTGGTTCCGATGACGTATCCGGTATTCCTGTACAACATGCTCCTTGCGGCGACGTACGTTGTTCTTGCGGTCGTGTTCTTCTGGCTGCACCGTTCGCGGTCCAGCCGTCTGGCGTGGTGGCTCATGATCCTGTTCGCCTGCTCGTTCGTGGATAACGGAACTTATTTCATGAAAGAAGTGTTCACGGCGCTAGGCCATCCCGATCCTCTGTTCGCGACGTTCTACCAGGCTGCGGAAGCCCTGTTCATAGCCTGCTACCCCTTCATCATCCGCATGATCAGCGGTTGCTTTTACGATGATATGCCGTCGAAGCGATCGATGGTCGTGCTCGGCGCGGCTTGCGCCGTCGCGACGGCGCTCGGCGTCGCGCCCGTCGTGCCTTACTCGGTGTTCGGCACGGTGTACCCCCTTCTGTACGCGTGGGTGTTCCTGCGGCTGATTCCCAAGATGGACGGCGTTTGGCCGAAGGCGGTGGTCGTCTCGCTGGTGGTGCTGCACGTGGTCGACGCGGCATGTCGCGTGCTGGGGGTGGAGGCCGTCCTGTTCTGGGAGAACCGCGACCTTCTGGTGGAAACGTGCTGGGCGATCTACGTCGGATGCGCCGTCTATATCGCGTGGACGCTGCTGCACACGGTGGAACAGCCGTACCTGCCGAACGTCGACATGTCGTTCCGGCGTTTCCTCGACGCTTACGGTCTGAGCGGCCGCGAGGGCGAGATCGTGAAGCTGCTCATGGAGGGCGAGACGAACCAGGGCATCTGCAACAAGCTGTACATCGCGGCGGGCACGGTGAAGGCGCACAACCACAGCATTTACAAGAAGCTGGGGATAGAGAACCGCTCGCAGGTTTTGCTCAAGTACACCGATTATCTGGAGCGTAGCGCCCAGGAAGCGCGATTGTTCTGCTGAGCGCTGGCGGTTCCCCGTCCCCTTGTGGTTTCTCCTTCATGGTGCGCTGTCGGGCGTCGCGCGAGAGCTTATCGGATGGTAGAATCGGCAGCGCCGTCCGCGCGTGCGCGCAGACGGCGACCAGAAACCTTGCATAAAGCCGCCGATCGCGGCTTTTCGTGCTGTTCGCATACGGAAGAGGACGCGCCATGCTCATCGATTCATTGACGTTCACCCTGGAGAAATCGGGCTGCCTCGACGCGTTCTGGGGCAAGCTGGACGCGGGCGAGGACGGCACGCTGGGCGTGGCCTCGTCGGCGCGTCCGTTCCTCGTGGCGGCGCGGTTCGCGCACAAGCCGCAGCCGACGCTCGTCGTGGTGGCGGGCGAGGACGCGGCCGTGGCGTTCTCGCGCAGCCTGGCGGCCTACCTGGGCGACGAGCGCGTCATGCGCTTTCCCGAGCGCAGCGACTACCCCTTCGTGCCGAAGCCCAGCGACCCTGCGCAGGTTGCACGGCGCATGGAGGCCGTGCACGCGCTGGCCAGCGGCCGCGAGGTCGTGGTGGTGGCCAGCGCCCGCGCGCTCGTGCGCGCGCTGCCGCCGGCGGGCTCCGACGTGCACGTGCCGGTGGCGCTTTCGGTGGGCCGCGAGCTGGCGGCCATGCCCGGCGCCCAGGCGGCGAGCGTCACGGAGTTCGAGGACTTTGCCCATGCGCTGGAGGAGCGCGGCTACCGGAACACCGGCGAGCTGGACGGCCCGGGCACCTTCGCCGTGCGCGGCGGCACGATCGACGTGTTCCCCGGCAACCTCGTGTACCCGGTGCGGCTGGACTTCTTCGGCGACGAGCTGGAGGAGATCCGCCGCATCGTGCCCACCACCGGGCAGACCATCCAGGCGCTGCCGGATGTGAGCATCTACCCCGTGGTGGAGTTCTCGTGCTCCAAGCGGGGGCTCGCCCGCGCGCGCCAGAAGCTGGAGCGACCGGCCGCGACGAACCCCGTGCTGCGCGACGTGCTGGAGAAGCTGGACGGCGGCCTGCGCTTCGACGGTTCCGACATGCTGCTGCCGTACCTGTACGCGACCACGTCCACGTTGGGCGATTACGTGCGCCCCGGCGCGCTGAGCGTGCTTTTGGAGCCGCGCTCGCTGTTCGACGACATGAGCCACGCCTACGACGACGCGGCGGGACGCGCGAAGGGGTCGAGCATCCCCGTGGACGGGCTGTACGCCGAGCCCGGCTCCGTGAGCTTCGGCGAGGGGCAGCGCGCAACCTACGTGTCCATCATGCGCGTGGGCGGGCACGTGGACGACGAGCTGCCGGTGAAGCGCGTGGAGGTGGCGGGGCATCCCGACAAGCTGTTCGGTCGGCTGCGCAGCCTCGTGGACACCGACTACACGGTGGTGTTCAGCGCGTCGAACTTCCGTGCGCGCCAGGACATGAAGCTGGCTTTCGTCGACCACGGTCTGCCGATCCAAGAGACGCTGGACGCGGAAGAGGACGCCGACGAACTGGAAGGTATCGCCAAGCGCCGTCTGCGGCGGGGCGTGGTGAACGTGGTGGACGTGGACGTCCCCCTGGGCATGATCATCCCGAAGGCGAAGCTGGCCATCGTGAGCCTGGCGGACACGCAGGGGGCGTCCACGTCGCGGCCGTCGCGCCACGTGGACATCACCGAGATCACCTTCCCCTACCAGCCGGGCGACTACGTGGTGCACGCCGCGCACGGCGTGGCCTACTTCAAGGAGCTGGTCCGCCGCGACGTGGACGGCACCGCGCGCGACTACTTGCTGCTGGAGTACTCCGAGGGCGACAAGCTGTACGTGCCGGTGGAGCAGCTCGACCGCGTGACGCGCTACGTGGGGCCGGAGGGCGCGAGCCCGCGCCTCACGCGCCTGAACACGGCCGACTGGTCGCGAGCGCTGGCCAAGGCGCGCAAGGCCACGAAGAAGCTGGCGTTCGACCTGGTGGACGTGTACGCGCGCCGCGCGTCCGTGCAAGGCTATCGCTTCGGGCCCGACACCGCGGCCCAACGCGAGATGGAGGAGGCGTTCCCCTACCAGGAGACGCCCGACCAGCTGGCCGCCATCGCGGACGTGAAGGCCGACATGCAGTCGGCGAAGCCCATGGACCGCCTCGTCTGCGGCGACGTGGGCTTCGGCAAGACCGAGGTGGCCCTGCGCGCCGCGTTCAAGGCGACGCAGGACTCCAAGCAGGTGATGGTGCTGTGCCCCACCACCATCCTCGCGCAGCAGCACTACACCAACTTCAAGGAGCGCTGCGAGCCGTTCGGCGTGCGCGTGGAGGTGCTCTCGCGCTTCCGCACGCCCGCGCAGCAGGCCGCCGCCCTCAAGGGCTTCCAGGAAGGTGACGTGGACGTGCTGGTGGGCACGCACCGTTTGCTGTCGCGCGATGTGAACCCTCACGATCTGGGGCTGGTCATCATCGACGAGGAGCAGCGCTTCGGCGTGGGCCACAAGGAGCAGATGAAGAACCTGCGCGAGTCCATCGACGTGCTCACGCTGTCGGCCACGCCCATCCCTCGCACCATGCAGATGTCGCTGTCGGGCGTGCGCGACATGAGCCTCATCCTCACGCCGCCCGACGAGCGCCGTCCCGTGGAAGTGCACGTGGGCGAGTGGGATCCCGACGTGGTGAGCGGCGCTATCAGGCGCGAGCTGGCGCGCGGCGGCCAGGTGTACTACGTGTCGAACCGCGTGCGCTCCATGGAGGAGGCGGTGCGGCGCGTCACCGCGGCCGCGGGCGAGGCGCGCGTGGGCGTGGCGCACGGGCAGATGTCGAAGGAGCAGCTGGAGCGCGTGATGGAGGACTTCAGCGCCGGCGAGCTGGACGTGCTGGTGGCCACCACCATCATCGAGAGCGGCATCGACAACCCGCACACGAACACGCTCATCATCGAGGACTCGCAGCGCTACGGATTGGCGCAGATGTACCAGCTGAAGGGCCGCGTGGGCCGCTCGTGCACGCAGGCGTACGCCTACTTCATGTTCCCCGAGCACATGGAGCTCACCGAGGAGGCGGCCGCGCGCCTGACCGCGCTGAACGAGCACACCGACCTCGGCAGCGGCATGCGCATCGCCATGCGCGATTTGGAGATCCGCGGCGCGGGCAGCCTGCTGGGCGCCGAGCAGTCGGGCAACATGTCCGCAGTGGGCTTCGACCTGTTCGCGCAGATGCTGAACCAGGCCGTGAGCGCCACGCGCGAAGGCGACCTCAAGGCCATGGACGCGCTGCCGCCCGCGCTCAGCGATATCACGGTGAACGTGCCGGGGCACACCTACCTGCCCGAAGAGTACGTGCCGGACGCCGACGAACGCGTGCTGTGGTATCGCAGGATAGCCTCGGCCGCCACCGAGCAGGCCGTGGAGGACGTGCGTGCCGACTTGGCCGACAAGCGCCCCGACATGCCGCAGGCGGCGAAGAACCTGTTGGAGAAAGCGCGCATCAAGGCCTACGCCAACGAGCACCATATCAAGACCGTGTCGGTGACGGCGGGCAAGCTGGTGGTGGAGCCCGTCGACGTGCCCCGCGACAAGATGACGGGCCTGCGCCGCGCCGGCGGGCGCTACCTGGCCGACAAGCGCAAGCTGTCGCTGCCGCTGCGCTACTTCAAGCTGGACGAAGGCGACAACCTCCTGGCCCCCGTAGCCGAGTTCCTAGAAGAGCTGGCGAAATGAGGGAAGGGATCGCTGAGGGCGCGGCGGTGTTTCGGCGGCGGCATCTGAAGGGCGTCGTGTGCGCGCTCGTGGGCGCGGGGCTGTGGGGCTTCTCAGGCGCGTGCGCCCAGTTCCTGCTGGCGAACTACGACATAACGCCCTCGTTCATCACGGCCGTGCGCATGCTGGGTGCCGGGGCGGTGTTCCTCCTAGTGCTGCTCGTGCGCAACCGCGCGCAGCTTGCGGCTATGCTGGGCGACCGGCGCACGCTCGGTCAGCTGGCCGTGTTCGGCGGCGTGGGGCTGTTCCTGTGCCAGATCACGTACACCATCGTGATCGGCTACACGAACGCGGGCACCGCAACCGTGCTGCAAACCACCGGCATCGCCTTCGTCATGCTGTTCACCTGCGTGCTCACTCGACGGATGCCGCGGGGGCGCGAGGTGACTGGGCTTGCGGCCGCCGTCATCGCCACCTGGCTCATCGCCACGCAAGGTGACCCCAGCGCGCTGTACCTGCCGCCCATGGGCCTAGCGTGGGGTATCGCGAACGGGCTGTCGGTGGCGTTCTACATCATGTATCCGAAGAAGCTGTTCGCCCGTTGGGGAAGCTTCGCGGTCACGGGCATCGGCATGTTCATCGGCGGTATCGTGGCCGCAGCGGTGTACTTCGGCGGCGTGGCGCTTGGCGAGCCGCTCGCGCTGCCGGCGCTCGATGCTGCAGGCGCGGCCGTGTTCGCAGCGTTCGTGCTAGTGGGCACGTTCGCGGCGTTCGCGCTGTACCTACACGGCGTGTCGGTGGTGGGGTCGGTGCAGGGAAGCCTGCTGGGCGCTGTCGAGCCGGTCAGCGCCACGCTGTTCGCCACGCTGTGGCTAGGCACCGCGTTCACCGGCGCCGACCTGGCGGGGTGCGCGCTCATGATCGCGATGATTTTCCTGGTGACAGGGGAGAAGCCGAACGTCCGGCAAGACGGCGCGCAGGCGACCGAAGAGAGTCACTCAGCGAAGTCGTAGTGCTTTCGGTAGTACACGTACGAGGCGACGATGCTCGCGCCGGCTGCCGCCAAGAGGATGGCCACCATGGCGGGCATGACCAGGTTCATGGGCAGTGCGAGCCCGGCTACGACGGTCAGCACGCCCGAGGCGATCATCGCGTACCCGCCGAAACGCTGCGATTTGCGCCACACCTCGTCGTTGCTCAGGCTCCAGGGCGTGCGAAGGCCGAAGGCTTCGTTTCGATCGGATTTCGGCATGATGTTGCCGCAGATGACGAAGGCGATGCCCGCGACGAGGGCGGCGCCTCTTCCCACGTTGAGGTCGAGTGCTGCGAACGGCGAGCCGCTGCTGGAGAGCCCGTCCGCGAATACGAACAGCGAGAACACCGCCATCAGGGCCAAGAGCACGACATCGGCCTTCAAGAGCTTGTCGCCGTCGTGCGCGTCGCTTCGCTTCGCGATGAACGGAAGCCCCAGGCCGAACGCGAGCGCCAGCGCGGGAAACCATAGATGCTCGTACTTGCTTCCGATGCGGTCCGCCTCGCCGCTCGCGCCGAAATGCACGGCGACCTGGTCGGGCGCGAGCACGAGAAACGCCGCGTCCACGACGAGGTTGAGGACGATCAGAGCGTAGATAACCTTACGGATGTTCTTCATTCTGCCTGCTCCTTCAAATTCGCGATCCAAAGCAGCGTCTCTTCCAGCACGGTCGCCTTCAACTCGTAGAAGATGTACTTGCCCTCGCGGTAGTCGCGCACGAGGCCGGCGTTCTTGAGCACCGAAAGGTGCCGCGACACAGCGGGTGCGGAGATGTCGAACAAGTCGGCGATGTCGCCGGCCGGCATGCGTTCGTGCTTGAGGTGCTCGAGGATATCCCTCCTCACTGGGTCGGACAGCGCTTTCAACGTCTCCTGGATGCCCATCGTCCTTCTCCGCAACATTTAACAATATGGTTAAATATAGCGCTTTGCAGCTGGAAGGGCAAGCGGGGAGCGGGGCGTGTCGGTTGCTGGGCTCAAAACGGCGCCCATGACAGTTTCGAAGCGCATCTCCTTGGCGTTGCGTCATCTGGTATGAGCAAAGCCCCAGATGGCGAAAAACCAGCGTACCTCTTCTTCGGTCAAACCGGCCCTCGTAGTGTCATGGGAGTCGATTTGCGTCCAAACCTCGAGATGCTCTCGGTAGCCGACGCACGCTTTCCAATCGGATTTCACATCGGCACAATGGCTCGCGGCACGCCGGCGAAGGGCGCCACGCGTTTCGCGACCGTCTTCGTTTTGTGCGCGTTCGCCTGGACGACATTTTCTCGGACGCCGTCTTTGCTACGATGATCGGGATCGATCGGGCCGGATTCGATGCTGCGCGAACTTGCGCCGCTTTTGCTCTATCGGCCCGGGATATGACGAGGAAGGATGCGCGATGGGTTTGTTCATGACGCTTGAGGGGCTGACGGAGGAGGACGCCGTGCGGCTCGCGAGCGAAGAGGCCGTGCCGGCGGATCGCCTGCGGGTGTTCGACCTGCACTGCGACACGCTCGACCGGCTGGCGTTCCACGGCGACGCGTCGGTGCCGGGCGGCTTCGCCGCGCACGACGCGCGCATCCCCGCGCACCGCATGGCCACGCTCGCCGACAACGATGCCCATGTCTCGCTTGCGCGTACGGAAGGGTTCGCCTGGTGCCAGTGCTTCGCGGCGTTCATCCCCGACGAGGTGCGCGGCGACGAGGCCTGGGCTCTGTTCCGGCGCGTGCAGTCCGTGCTGGAGCGCGAGCTGGAACGCTGCGGCGATAAGCTGGCGCAAGCGCGCACGATGGCCGAAGTCGACGCCGCTCTCGCCGCGGGCAAGACCGCGGCCGTGCTCACCGTGGAAGGCGCGTCGTTCCTCGAAGACGACGGGCAGGCCGAAAGCCGCCTTGACGCGCTGGCCGACGCGGGCGTGCGCATGGTGACGCTCACCTGGAACGGACCGAACGCGCTGGGCAGCGGCAACGACACGAGCCACGGGCTGACCGGCTTCGGCCGCTCATGCGTGGGCGAGCTGGAGCGCCGCGGCATCGTCGTGGACGTGTCGCACCTCAACGACGCGGGGTTCAAGGATGTGTGCGCAACGGCGAGGCGCCCTTTCGCCGCCTCGCACTCGAACGCGCGCGCCGTGTGCGGGCATCCGCGCAACCTGGCCGACTGGCAGCTGCGCGAGCTGGCCGATTGCGGCGGCATCGCGGGGCTCAACTTCTGCACGCAGTTCCTGACCGATCGCCTGGCCGATCCGACGCGCGACGACGTGTTGCGTCACGTCGACCATGTGTTGGAGACGGCGGGCGAGGACGTGCTGGCGTTGGGCAGCGACTACGATGGCTGCGACGTGCCCAGCTGGCTGGAACCGTGCGACCGCATCGGCGCGCTGCACGAGCTGCTGGCTTGCGAGTTCGGCCGCGACATCGCCGACAAGGTGTTCTTCCGGAACGCGCGCGATTTCTTCGAGCGGGTCGAGTCCGTATAGCGGCCCCTGTCATCCTGAGCGTAGGCGCGCAGCGCCGAAGTCGAAGGATCCCGTGCGGCGATAGCTGGAAGTCTCACGGTTGGCGCCGCGCGCGATCCTTCGACTGCGCTTCCTGCGGTCGCTCCGCTCAGGATGACAGGCTGTTGCGCTCGCGCTCGCTCAGGATGACAAGCCGGCAGCGCGTGACGGGGAGCGGCATGATGGTTTCGTGAACCCTCTTTACGAGTCTGATTTCGTACTTATACTTTCTCGAGTACGAAATCAGACTCGTTAAGGAGCGAAGCGAGACATGGATACGCGCAACGACCGTGCGAATCGGAAATACAACAACCTGTTCAGGCTCGAGAACGAGCTGTACCACGACATAGCCGTGAAGATGGGACTGTCCGACAGCGCTTTCGGTATCCTGTACTGGCTCGACGATTTGGGCGACGGCTGTCTGCAGCGGGACGTGTGCGTGGCGTCGGGCCTGACTAAGCAGACGGTGAACTCGTCGGTGCATAAGCTCGAGCGCACGGGCTTCGTGGAGCTTCGGGTGGAGCAGGGGCGCGGCACGCACCTGCACCTTACCGAGGCTGGTCGCGCGTTGGTGGAGGAGCGCGTCCGGCCGGTGGCGGAAGCCGAGACGGCCGCGTTCGTTGCGATGGGCTCGCGGGACAGCGAAGAGCTGCTGCGGCTGACCCATCTGCATCTTGAGCTCCTGCGCGAGCAGGTGGAAGCTCTGCCGTACCCGGACGGACGGTGATCGTCGTGGCCATCAAGCTTTCCGACCATTTCACCTACGGGCGCCTCGTGCGCTTCGCACTGCCCTCCATCGCCATGATGATATTCACGTCCATCTACAGCGTGGTGGACGGCCTGTTCGTGTCGAATTTCGCCGGCAAGGAGGCGCTGGCGGCCGTGAACCTCGTGTTCCCGCTGGCCATGGCGCTGGGCTCCATCGGATTCATGCTGGGCACGGGCGGCGCCGCCCTGGTGGCGAAGACGATGGGCGAAGGCGATGCCGAGCGGGCGAACCGCCTGTTCTCGTTCATAACGATCGCGGCGGCGGTGGCGGGCGCCGTCTTGATCGCGGTAGGCGCCGCAGCGCTCGAACCGGTGCTGCTCCTTCTGGGCGCCCAAGGCGGCCTTTTGGAGCAGGGCCTTCTGTACGGGCGCATCCTGCTGGTGGCATTGCCCCTGTTCATCGTGCAGAACGTGTTTCTGAGCTTCTTCATCGCGGCGGAGAAGCCGCAGGTGGGCTTCGCGGTGACGGTCGCAGCGGGTGTGACGAACATCGTGCTGGACTATCTGTTCATCGCCGTTTTGGGCTGGGGGATAGCGGGCGCCGCAGTTGCGACCGCGGCGGGCCAGGCGCTTGCCGCCGCGGTATCGGTTGCGTTCTTCGCGCGCAGCAAGACGAGCCGCCTTCGCTTCATGCGCCCGGCGGTGGACTTCCGCGCGCTGGGGGCGGCCTGCGTCAACGGTTCGTCGGAGCTGATGACCGAGGTGGCCGCGTCGGTGGTGAGCATGCTGTACAACTACCAGCTCATGATGCTGGCCGGCGCCGACGGCGTGGCGGCGTACGGCGTGATCATGTACGTGAACTTCATCTTCACGGCGGTGTTCTTCGGCTTCTCCATGGGAACAGGGCCGGTGGTGAGCTATCACTACGGCGCGCAGAACCGGACCGAGCTCAAAGGGCTGTTCCGCAAGAGCTTCATACTGGTGGGAACCACAGGCGCTGTAATGTTCGCCGCCTCGCAGCTGCTGGCGGCGCCGCTGGTGAGCGTGTTCGTGGGCTACGATCCGGAGCTCGCCGCCATGACGCTGCACGGGTTCCGCATCTACGCGGTGGCGTTCCTCGTGTGCGGGTTCAACATATACGGCTCGGCGTTCTTCACGGCGCTCAACAACGGCAAGGTATCGGCGCTCATCAGCTTCATGCGCACGCTCGTGTTCGAAACGTCCACGGTCATGCTGCTGCCCATCGTGTGGGGCATCGACGGGGTGTGGAGCGCCATCATCGTGGCGGAGGCGTGCGCGCTCGTGCTGACGACGTTCTTCCTGGTGTACCTGCGCAAACCCTACGGCTACGCGTAGGGTTCGCCTGTCCGTCCCCCTATCTCGCGGAAGCGCGAGGAGCCGCGGTTAGCGATAGCAGGTGGCGGTCATCTTCGCGATCTGCTTGCCGAGGTCGTCCTCGACCGTGACGGTGTAGAATCCCAGATGGCGGCCCGGCTTGTCGCAGACGGCCGTGGCGGTGAGCGCCGCGCCCTGCGTGGAGCGGAAGAAGCTGATGGAAGAGTCCACCGACACGGTGGGCTCTTCGCCGATGTTGCAGCATATCGCCAGCGCGAAGTCGGCCAGCGTGAAGATGGCTCCGCCCATGACGTTGCCCATCGCGTTGCGGTGCACGTCGGCCAGTTCCATCGAGCACACGGCGCGCCCGTGCTCGCCCGACACGACGCGGCAGCCCGCCGCCTCGGTGGCGAAGCGGTCGTTCGCGAACACTGCCTCGATCTCCTCGAGCGTGGGATCGTCGGAAAGCATCGCGCGCCTCCTATTCCGCCGGCGTGGCGACGGCGGCGAACAGCTCCAGCCATTCGCCGTCCTTCACCGTGACCGTCTGGGTGCCGCCTTTCAGGACGTACTTCGTGTCGATGATGGTATCGCCGTCGAAGTCGAGGCTGTTCATGACGTAGGCCGCACTGTCCTGGTCGGCAACGGCCGCCGCCTCGTCCTGCACCGTGATGGCGTAGGTGCCCGCCGGAATGTCGGTGCCCACATGGTACAGCCCGCTCTTGTAAGGCGCTTCGGGTTTGAAATCGGCCTGGTCGGCCGGGTACATGCGGTCGTCGCCCGCGCCCATGAACACGACGAGGTCGCCTTCCTCGAGGTCGGCGAAATAGTTGCCGAAATACGTGAAAACCGATTTCACGTCGTAGCCGCCCGACGAACCGTTGCTCGCGAACACGGTGAAGTAGCCTTCCTCGTCCATGCTGCCCTCGAAGAAGTAGCGGCCCGCTTCGATGTCCTGGCCTGCGCCCACGCGGTACACGCCCGAGGAGCACTTACCGTCCGCGATTTCGCTCGGCAGGTCGCCGGCGGCTTCCTTGATGGCCTCGTAGGTGTGGTACTCCGAGCCGTTCGAGTTGCCGCCGGAGCTGCCGTCGAAACCGTCGAAGGGGAAGCTGTAGCCGTAATCATCGAAGGGGTAGGAACCTCCGTATTCGTACGGGCTGCCGTAGCGGTCGTCCAGCATGACGGCGCACGACACGCAGCCCACGCATCCGCCGATGCCCAGCAGGAAAACGAGCAGGCAGCCCGAGAGCACCCACGGCCACACCCTCTTCTTCGGCTGCGCGGGCGCGGCGGGGTAGGGCGGTTGCGCCGGGTAGCCGTACGGGGGCTGGGGCGCGGCGCCGTACGGCTGTTGGCCGTAAGGTTGCTGCGGGGCTTGGCCTCCGTACGGCGGCTGCGCGGGCTGGCCATACGGAGGATGGGGCATGCCGTAGGAGGGCTGTTGAGGTTGCGGCTGCTGAGGAGCGTACGCATTCCCCGGCAGCGGAGGGGGCACGGGAGCGCCGCCCGTCGGGGCAGCGGGCGGGTTCTGCCGGCCGTCGAGGCCGCCGGGCTCGTTCCGGTCGTCGCGTTCGTCGGCGGGTTGCTCGGGTGCGGTCATGCGATGCTCCTTGCCTCGAGGGCTAATCGATCGGGGGTTCCGGGTTCTCGTCTTCGTCGGGGAGGAATACGGCCGCGGTGGCTTCGACGAGCTCGATCGCCTGCTGCGGGCACGCGTCCACGCACAGGCCGCATCCGATGCAGTAGCGCGCGTCGAAGGACAGCTCGCCGTTCTCGGGGCTGGGGAAGCGCGCGCCCGTGGGGCACGCGGCGACGCAGTCCAGCGAGTTCGTGCAGCGGCTGCGATCCGTTTCGGACAGCACCACGGGCACGCGCGCCGCGATATCCGGGTTGCGGTCGATGGCCTCGAGCAGCAGCTGGCGCTTCGGCCACATGACGTGCTTCGTGCGGCCCTGCGGAACGAAGTCGTTGAATTGCACGCCGTCCACGAGGTTGAGGCGCGCTCGGGCTCGTGCGCGCTCCTTGCGCTCGTAGAACTGCTGCAGCACGTCGGAGTTGCGCAGGCGGCGCTTGCCCGACGCGATGTCTCCCACGTCGCTCACGAGGTTCGTGAACGCGCTGCGGCGGTCGACGCCCTCGGGGTTCGCCAGGTCGCGGACCAGGTTCTCCTTCTCGGGGATCTCGTCGAGGTAGCCTACCTTCGCCCCGCTCCACTCCTCGGCTGTCTCCACGGCGTGGGCGTACAGCATCTCGCCCATTTCGCCCGCCCGCTCGCAGTCGGCGCAGTAGGCGAGGTCGGCCGCGATGCGCACCGGGATGTTCTCCGTCAGCACGAGCGTCCAGAACTCGGGCGACAGGCATGCCAGGCACGGCAGCACCACCACGTTGGCGGCGGGCTCCAGACCGGGAAAGACGTTTTCCTTGCAGGTGAGCACCACGTCCTCGCCGCGCAGCGCGATGCGGCGGATGCGCGCGTGCACGTCGATCATCGTGACGCGCGAGGACGAGAACGCGTCGCAGATGCCTAAGCAGATACCGCAGCGCGTGCAGGCGTCCGTGTCGATGGTCGGGCGGCCGTCCTCAGCGAAGCCGATCGCGTCGTGCGGGCAGGCCAGCGCGCAGCGGCTGCAGTCGGCGCCGCGCACGCGGGTGCAGTAGTCGCGCAGCACGACGATCTGGTTGGGACGGCCCTCCGTATCGGCGGAGGAGCCGTCGGCCTGCTCGGGCATGTTGTCAGGGGCGTCAGCCACCGAACACCTCTTTCGTCACGTAGTCGATGCGAGCCAGCACGTCTTCGCGGGACAGCAGCTCGATGCTCTCGAACAAAGGCGGCGACACCATGTTGCCGCACACCGCCACGCGCAACGGCTGGAACAGCAGCTTCGGCTTGAGCTCCAAGCGCTCGCCCTCGGCACGGCACGCTTCCTGCAGCGCTTCGGCCTCCCAGGCCACGCCCTCGTCGGCCAGCACGCCGCGGCAGGCGCGCAAGGCCTCGTCGGCGCGCGCGCCCTCCTTCTTCAGCACCTTGTTGACGCTCTTCTCGTCGAGCTCGCGCACCTCGGGGCCCCAGAACATGAAGGCCAGCTTGCCGGCGGCATCGTCGAGGCGCGTAAGGCGCTCGGCCACGAGGGGGTAGAGCCCCAGGTAGAAGTCCGGGCGCGCTTCGACGTCCTCGGGCGTGGCGCCGATTTCCTGCAGCCACGGCAGCGATGCCTGCACCCAGGCGTTCGCTCCCATTTCCTTGATGTACTGGCCGTTCATCCAATCGAGCTTCGTCTCGTCGAACACGGCGTCCTTTTTCGTGACGCGGTCGAGGCTGAAGCGCTCGCATAGGGTTTTGCGGTCGATGAGCGTCGTTTCGCCGTCCAGCGACCAGCCCAGAAGCGCCAGGAAGTTCACCATGGCGTCGGGCAGGTAGCCGCGCTCGCAGAACTCCTCCACGCTGGCCGCGCCGTGGCGCTTCGACAGCTTCTTGCCGTCGGGGCCCAGGATCATGGACAGGTGGGCGAAGGTGGGCACGTCGAACCCGAGCGCTTCGTAGATGAGGATCTGGCGGGGGGTGTTGGACAGGTGGTCGTCGCCGCGGATGACGTGCGTGACGCCCATGTTCGCGTCGTCGCACACCACGGCGAAGTTGTAGGTGGGAGAGCCGTCGGTGCGCACGACGATCATGTCGTCCATCACCTCGGCCGGGAAGCTGACGTGGCCGTACACGGCATCGTCGAATTCGATGGCCCCGCGCTCGGCGGGCACGCGCAGGCGCCACACGTGCGGCTCGCCCGCCTCGATGCGCCTGGCCGCCTCGGCGGGATCGAGGTCGCGGCAGGTGCGGTCGTAGCCCGCGTAGCCGCCCTCGTTCGCTTCAGCTGCGGCGCGCTTGGCGTCAAGCTCGTCCTTCGTGCAGAAGCAGGGATACACGCTGCCGCGCTGCTTCATCTGCTCGAGCGCCGCGGCGTAGGTGTCCGTGCGTTGCGTTTGGAAGTAGGGTCCGGCGGCTCCCCCCACCTCGGGGCCTTCGTCCCAATCGAGCCCCAGCCACTTCATTGCGTTGAGGATGACCTGCACGTTCTCCTCGGTGGAACGCTCGGGGTCGGTGTCTTCGATGCGCAGGATGAAGTCGCCGCCCATGGCGCGCGCGAACGCCCAGTTGTAGATGGCCGTTCGTGCGCCGCCCACATGCAGGCGGCCGGTGGGGGAAGGTGCGAAGCGCACGCGGACTTTCTTGTTCTCGTCAGTCATGGTTGCGGTGATCCTCCAGATTGGATGATTTCTCGTTTCAAGCCCTCGAAACAGGGTTTCGGGGGTGAATGCCAGTATAGACAACCTGGCTCAAGCCGCAAACCGCGCGCGCCGCATCCTCATCAAAATGCTCGACCGGCGCGATCGCGGCGTATTGGCGCGCGCTTCAATGTGGGCGCGTCGGGCCTCGGTCGTGTCGGGCCGGAATCCCGCATTCCGGGTGGCGGAGGAGCTGCCCGATTGGCCCCTGCCGCGAAAAACCGCGTTTTCTCCCATGTGCCGGACTTATGTGCACCTCTGCTTTGGGAAAACGCCCCTTGTGGGAGGTGGTGCGATCTTACGCCAGAGAAAACCGCAGGTCAGAAATTAACCAAGTCATACTTTTTCCTTTTCGGCGCCCTGAGAGGTGCGCATAAGTCGGGCACATGGTGTTTTTCGGCCCTTTTCGATGACGCGAGCGCGCACAACTCAAGGACTTGTCCCCGTTTCGGTTTCCGTGCGCTGCGCAAGGGGTGCTGGGGAGAGGGGCGGAGGCGGTTGCCTTTCATAGCGCTCGCTTCGCCTATCGCTGCACCAGTAAGCGGTGGAGCTCGATGCGACGGTTTGCCCATGCGTCCCAGCCCGGTCCGAACTTCTTGCCCAGGGCGCTGGCCACCAGCAGCGCGACGCGTTCGAATTCGTAGTAGTTTCGAGCTTGTCCCCAAGTGAGGGTCACGACCCGCGTGCCCAGGTGCTCGATGCCGTTGCGCCGGATGGCGTCCTCGGAGGCCTTTCGGTCGCCTCGATGGTGCTTGTCGCTGTCGTATTCCACGGAGATGTTCGCGCGGGGCCAAAACAGATCGGGAAGGTACGCCGATTGCGGCAGCGCACGGCGGTTTTTCCTCGTCACTTCGAAACGCGGGTTCAGCTGCGGTTTCTCCAGGCCGAAGCCTCCCATGCGCGGATCGAATACCATGGTTTCCGCGATGTCGGTCTCCATCGGCGACAGCGAGTTGTCGCACGCGTAGCGCAAGGCCCGCTTCACGTCGGCGGCTCCGCGCACTCCTCGAGCCTTGTCGGCGAAGCGCTCGATGCCGGCGACGGTCGTTGCGGGTGGCAACTCGGTGGCGTCGCCTCCTCGGCCGTCGGGCAGGCGGTATCGTCCGCAGAGCTCGTACAGGAATTCGACGAGCAAGGGGAACGGCGTCGACGGCGCGATCGACAGGCAGGTGAGCTCGGGCGAGGCGACCATCACGTGGCGCGACAGCTTGACGAAGGATCGCTCCGGTAATCGATGCGAGCACACGTGGAGCTTCGTCCTCTTGCATCGACGGCGCGACGACGCATCGGGCACGAGGAGGTGGATTGGCTCGGAGAGCCATCCGACCCCCGCCTCCTCGAGGGCTGCGAGGTCCGAGGCGCTGAACGGAGGCGTCTCGCGATCCTGTCCGAACGGCGTGGCCGCCCTCGCACGGGTCTTCGCGCTCGGATCGGCTCTCCTCCAGTATTCGACGGCCGACGCATCGGCAAGGTACAAGGTCATGTCGCTCCTTCCCGGTGGGGCCTACTGGGAAACGAATGACATCTTACCAGTTCAAATACTAAAAATATACCGATTTTGGCGCTGGAAACGCGCTGGGTTTTGGCTAGATCCGCGTAGCATTTCCGCTAGATCCGCGTCGGTTCTGCGCGGTTTCGCAGGTGGGAGGGGCGCCCTACGCCCATTTGCGGCGCAGCAAGGCGCCGACGACGATGGATGCGATGGACAGCAAGCCCGTCGCAGCGAGCCACACCGCCCCCATCCCTATCCAGAACTCGGGCGGGTACATGGTGATGAGCAGCGAGTCGTAGGAGAACGTCCACGTGCCGTTCGCGAAGAACAGCGAGTGGAAGGCGGCGAAGAAGCCGTTGAAGTCCACGACCACCCATGCGGCCAGAAGCGCGAACACCGCGACGACCGCGATGCCCGCCGCCTGAGCCACGCCGCCGAGCGCACGGCGCCCCACGCGGACGGCCATGTGCGCGCAGGCGGCTACGGCCACGAGCGCGACGACGATGAGCCCGATGCGCGCGCCCGCCACGACGTGGTACACGTCGTCGAGGTGCGACAGGGCGTCGGCCGGCAGCGTGTACTCCTCGGGCGCGGCGGCCAGCTCGTCCGGGCTTGCTTCGGCGTAGGGGGTGCCCGCGCTCTCGTTGATGGCGTGCAGCATGGAGAACACGGCCTCGCGGTCGTTCGACCCTACGGTGTAGTCGCGCGTGGCGACGGCGGCCTGCACCAGCTCGTCGTGCGAGAACGGCGTGCCCGGGTTGCCGTTGCCGGAGAATGCCCCGGCCAGCATCTCGGTGGTCTGCGGGAACGCCGCGCATGCGGCGAACCCGGCCGCTACGAGCGTGATCGCCAGCGATGCGGCGGCCACCACGGCGGCGAGCTTGTTCATCAGATCGGTCATCTCTCGTCTCTCTCTTCTTGCGACGCTCCCGCGGCATGCTGCGCCGGCAGGGCGCCCCCGCCCCGCCGGCGCCGAAGTTCCTAGTCCACCCAGATCGTGGCGGCGGTCATGCCCTGCATGTCCTTCGAGATCGTGGGCAGCGGCCCCAGGCGGCTGAACACGCCCTGGAACACGCCGTCGTACAGGTACAGTCCGTTCAGGTTGTTGTACAGCTTCGGGGCGTCGGACACCTCGTCGTCGGCCAGCTGGTCGATGCCCGTGTCCGGCGGCAGCGTCTCGGTCTTGAAGGGGTGGATGTAGCGCTGCACGATGAACGGGAAGCCTGCGCGGCCGTTCGCGAACTTGTCGATGAGGCCCTCCCATTCCTCTTGCGACACGTAGCAGCCAGCGTACACGTCGTCGGCGCCGTAGTGGTCGGTGGGCTTGATGATCCACTCGTCCTTGTTCGCGCGGATCTGCGGCACGTTGATGTAGTCGTCGTCCAGAAACGCCGTCATCGGCACGGTCTCCTCGATGAGCGAGATCTCGTCGCCGTCCAGGAACTCCAGGGTTCGCTCGTCGAACAGCACCTTGAATATCTGCTTGTCGTGCACGATGTGCCCGGCGAAGCTGCCGATGAGCGCCACCTTCTCGGCGCGCACCGCGTTGAGAAGCTCCTGGGAGTCGTCCCAGTGGTCGATGACGTCGTTGGTGACGCAGCGCCGCCAGATGGCGTCGATGCGCTGGCCGTCCTTGTCGTGCAGCGCCTCGCCGTCGAAGGAAAGCTCGCGCACGTCGGCCACCACGCACTCGACGCCGCGCTGGCGGAACAGATCGGCGTAGATGTGGAACTCGTCCACCACGCCGTTCTCCAGGTAGTCGCAGATGGCGATGCGCGGGTTCTCCACGCGGCGGGCGTAGGTGGCGTAGATGTCCAAGAACGCCTGCACCCACGACTCGAACAGCTCGCAGCCCTCCACCCGGTGGCGGCTCGCGAACTCCTTGAACGTTTCTGACTGCGCCACCGACGTGGTGATCTCGCGGTTCTCGTTCATGCCCGACGAGCCGTCGGCGTTGAACTCGCAGAACTTCACCCGGTAGTCGTCCTCGTCCAGGAACGTGTCCACGCGGGCGAACGGCAGCACCGAGTCGTAGCCGCGCGGCAGCAGGATGAGCTCTTCCAGACGCGGGTCGAAGTCGAAGGCGCGCCGGTACTCGGGGTCGGCCAGGTAGCGCTCGATGACCTTGACGAGGATGCGGTGCGCGGTTTCCGCCGTCTCTTTCATCGTGTCGTAGGTTTTTCTATTGAACAGGCGGGGGATGAACGAGCACGCTACCACGCGGTGGTGCACGATGGCCGTGGAGCTCTGCATGTAGTCGTAGGCGGCGCGACGTCCGGCGACGTCGCCGCCGAGCGCGTCCATGATCTGGAAGTACTCGCGCGTGTAGTCGGCGTTGGTTGGCATGGCGATCCTTTCGGGACGCCGCTCCCGAAGCGGCGGGACGTGCTCGGGGCGGAGGCTGGATTTCAACCAAAAAGTCTACCACGAGCCGCGCGCCGCGATCGGGGAAGTTGCCGTATCGCCATATGAACGGCGAGGAGGCGGAATGTTGAGAAGGGCGGTGCTTTGGGGTGATCATGGGACTTGAAGAAACAGAATCGAAGTGTCTGGATGTTGATAAAATTGGCTTTGAAACTGCAAAAGCGTCCAATCGAAGGAAGGGGTAGCTTATGAGGGAGGATGAGCCCCGAGGCAGCGAAACCACACTTTCGTTATCTTTGTCCAAATCAATCAACGAAGAAGCGCTGTCTTCTTTATCGGGCATTGCCGAGGTCGGATTGGATTCGATCTTCGAAGAAGGGTTTCTGAAAGATATTCCCATTCTCGCAACGGTTGCTTCCGTCTACAGGATTGGAAAATCGGTTAGAGAGCGCCATCATCTTAAAAACTTTGCGATATTTCTTGACGAACTCAACACTGTTGATGATTCTCCCGAGTTCCAGGACAGATATAAACAATACTTTAGTTCAGGAGATCGAGACAAAGAGATCGAATACTTGATCATTATCCTCGATAGATTCGCTGAATCAGAGAAGGCGGTATTCTTGGCCAGGTTGTATGCTGGCTATATAAACCGTCATTTAGGATGGGACGATTTTAGAATGTACGCAAACATCATTGACCGCATCCTTCCCGGTGATTATGAAATGTTGAAATCGCAACGGTATTTTTCGCTTAATCGTTTTCTCCCGACGGACAAAAAGAATTGGGAGAGGTTGCCGAGGCTGGCTGGATTGGGATTGGTTGATAGAAGATCAACGCAGTTTGATGACAAGGGTAACGGGACTCTCGCTATTAGCAGTGGTGATGCTTACTTTGTTACCGACTTTGGTTCGCTGTTCGTTTCGATTATTGAAAAGCGGTTTTGATGCACACGATTGGGCTTTGAATTTCGGAATACGCGCCAATCAAGAAGCGGAGTTTGTTTCGTGGCATTCCGAATACTATTTGCATGCATCGGCAAAGGTGTTCTTCGACATGATGTGAAGCAAAGAAGTAGTCGAATGCGTTTATAGACCGAATGCCCGGATGCACTTTGTGTTTATTTTGGCGTCTGCGTTTTCACATTTTTCGGCTGCGTTGTGCTCGCTCGTGGGGGTTGCGCGCATGCGGGACTTTCGCTATTGCGCGCATCCTCCTTTCGGGGTACCATCGGCAAGGTTTCACGGGGATTCCGGCTTTTCGCGCGGTTCTCTGTTTTATCAAGAGTCGGGGGAGAGAGTTGGCTCTGTGATCCCGACACCAACCTGGCGGATACGCCAAGGTGGTCCGGCCTACAGCGATGAAGGAGGAACGTATGGCCGAAGAATGCTCTACCTATTTGTTCACGTCCGAGTCGGTCACCGAGGGTCATCCCGACAAGGTGTGCGACCAGATATCCGACGCGGTGCTCGACGCCATCCTGGCCAAGGAGATCGAGCTGGCGGCCGCCGGCTACGTGGCCCCCAGCGGGCAGCCCGCCGATCCCGCGCAGGTGCGCGTGGCCTGCGAGACCATGGCCACCACCGGCATGGTCATCGTCACCGGCGAGATCCGCACGCAGGCCTACGTCGACGTGCCCGCCATCGTGCGCGAGGTGCTGCGCGACATCGGCTACGACCGCGCGAAGTACGGCTTCGACTGCGACACCTGCGGCGTGCTGAACGCCATCCACGACCAGAGCCCCGACATCGCGCAGGGCGTCGACGAGAGCTGGGAGGCCCAGCACGGCCTGGACGAGGGCGACCCCTACGAGCGCGTCGGCGCGGGCGACCAGGGCATGATGTTCGGCTACGCCTGCGACGAGACGCCCACGCTCATGCCGATGCCGGTGTATCTGGCCCACCGCCTGGCCGAGCGCCTGACCGAGGTGCGCAAGAACGGCACCATGCCGCTTCTGCGCCCCGACGGCAAGACCCAGGTGTCCGTGCGCTACGAGGGCGGCCGCCCCGTGCATGTGGAGAAGGTGGTCGTGTCCACGCAGCATGCCGAGGAGATCGCCCACGACGAGCTGCGCGCCCAGATCGTCGAGAACGTGGTGAAGCCGGTGCTCGAGCGCGAGGGCGTGGCGCTGGCCGACGACGCCGAGATCCACGTGAACCCCACCGGCCGCTTCGTGGTGGGCGGCCCCATGGGCGACGCGGGCCTCACCGGCCGCAAGATCATCGTCGACACCTACGGCGGCATGGGCCGCCACGGCGGCGGCGCGTTCTCCGGCAAGGACTGCACGAAGGTGGACCGCTCGGCGGCCTACGCGGCGCGCTGGGTGGCGAAGAACGTGGTGGCCGCGGGCCTGGCCGCTCGCTGCGAGGTGCAGGTTGCCTACGCCATCGGCATGGCGAAGCCGGTCAGCGTGATGATCGACACGTTCGGCACGAACGCGGTTCCCGAGGCCGACATCATGGCCGCGGTGGACGCGACGTTCGATCTGCGTCCGGGCGCCATCATCGACGCGCTCGACCTGCGCCGCCCCATCTACCGCTTGACGGCCGCCTACGGCCACTTCGGCCGCGAGCTTCCCGAGTTCACGTGGGAGCGCACCGACAAGGCCGACGAGCTGCGTAAGGCCTGCGGCCTGGCGTAAGCGACAACCGTAGAAGCATGTGGCGAACCGCCCGGCGATCGCGCCGGGCGGTTTTGCTTTTGCGGCGCGCGGGACGGTGCCTCGGGGGGCGCTTCGCGTGAAGCGTGAGCGTTCGGCTATGCGCTTGGTAGGTCTGGAAGGGTTTCTGTCCCGCGTTCTCTCCCGCGCGCCGTTTCGTGCTGCCAGCCGGGCTCTTCGCTGTTGAACCGGGGTTAGCAGGGAAAGCGGGGATCGTGGGCGCGAATCGATGTCCGTGACAATTTCGGGGCTCGTTTCGAGCCGTTTCGGGCCGTTCGCGCCGGGCTTCCGGGAAGGCGCTCGACATATGCCCAGGTCGCTGAAACTCGGAACCGTCGCAATATGAGTTCGCCGAAGGCAACATTGTCATGGTGGTCGATTCGTGCCCACGGATCCCGTCGCCCGCCGCCCGGCCGGGAGCGGCGCCGCCCGGCCGGGCCCCCTCCGATCCCGGCTCGACGGCGAAAGGCCGATTCCAACCCTGGTTTAACAGCGGAGCGGGCTCGAAATGGCGAAAAGTCGCCGAATTCGGAAGACATCGTGCGTTTCGGTCGAGCTCGTTGCGCGATATCGAAAGTGATCTTTCCGGTGACCTGTCCTTATTCGACAGGAGCTTTCTCTGTGCGCTTGAGGTTCGCTTAAGAACTTCCGAATCCGATGGTTTTTCGTCAACGGTAGCGTGTTCCGCGGTTAAACCAAGATTGACATAGCCCAGGTCGGCTCGTCCCTCTCGCCGGCGGTTCGGAAGCCCTCTTCGGCCATCGACCAGGTGCTCGTCTCGCCTGATCGCCAGCCGCCCGATAGGGAAAGCGGCGTGCGGCGGTGCATGTCGATCCTGGTTTAACAACGGATAGCGTGTTCGGATGCGGGGGCGAGCGGAATGCCAAGGGATTTCCTGCGGTGGAGCGGTAGGGCTCCTGCGGCAGCTCGGGGTTGGGATATACTGGGGGCATGAAACTCGCATCCGTCATCTTGGACATACCCACGCAGGCGCTCGACGCGCCGTATACCTACGCCGTCCCTGAAGAAGCGGGCGACCAGCCGATCGAGGTCGGCTGCGCCGTGCTCGTGCCGTTCGGGCCGCGGCAGGCCGTCGGCTTCATCATCGGCATCGAGGAGCGCGCCGAAGGCGATTGGCCCGCAGGTCTCGACCCTGCCAAGCTCAAGGGCATCGTGCGCGCGGTGAGCCGCCCGTACTTCGACGAGGAGGGGGCTGCGTGCGCGCAGTGGCTCTCGGAACGCTACATCGCGCCGTTGTCGTCGTGCGTGCGCCTGTTCACGCCGCCCGGCGGCGTGCCGCGCATGGTGCGCGCGCAGGGAGGCTACTGGCGTCTTGAAGAGCCGACGGTGGGGGAGGTCGACGACCGCTGGGTGGTGCCGGGGCCTGCGCTCGCGGACTTCGAGCCGCGCAAGAACGCCGTGAAGCAGGCGTCCATCGCGGCCGCGCTCGAGCGCGGCGAGCTGCGCGTGGCCGAGTTGACGGCCGAGTTCGGCGCGGTGTCGTCGCCCCTCAAGGCACTGGAGAAGCAGGGCGTCGTGCGCATCGAGCACCGCCGCCGCATGCGGGGGATGGCGGAGGGCTCCGCAGGTTCGGCGCCGTCGGCCGACTCGGCCGCCGTGCCGTCGTTCACCCCCTCGCCCAAGCCGCCGCTGACGCGGGGGCAGGCTGATGCGCTCGCGGCCATCGACGCGGCGCGCTCGCGCGGCGAGGGCGAGGTGGTGCTCGTGGACGGCGTCACCGGCTCGGGCAAGACCGAGGTGTACCTGCAGGCCATCGAGGAGACGCTGGCCGCCGGGCGCACGGCGTGCGTGCTCGTGCCCGAGATATCGCTGACGCCGCAGACCGTGGCGCGCTTCCGCGGCCGCTTCGGCGACCTGGTGGCCGTCATGCACTCGCGCATGAGCCAGGGCGAGCGCTACGACCAGTGGGATTTCATCCGCTCGGGTGCGGCGCGCGTGGTCGTGGGCGCCCGCAGCGCGCTGTTCACGCCGCTTTCGAACCTCGGTCTCATCGTCATCGACGAGGAGCACGAAGGTTCCTACAAGCAGGACAGCGCGCCGCGCTACCATGCGCGCGACGTGGCTGTGTGGATGGCGCGGCGCGCCGGGGCCGCCGTGGTGCTGGGAAGCGCCACGCCCTCCATTGAGGCGCTGCACGCCTGCGCGAAAAACCCCTCATGGCATCAGGTGAGCCTGCCCGAGCGCGCGAACGGCAAACCGTTGCCCGAGGTGCAGGTGGTGGACATGGCGAAGGAGTTCAGCGGCGGGTCGCGTTCGATGTTCGCGCTGCCGCTGGCCCGCGCGCTCGAGGAGGAGCTGGCCGCCGGCCGCAAGGCGGTGCTGCTGCTCAACCAGCGCGGCTTCGCGAAATTCTTGCTGTGCCGGGAATGCGGTTTCGTGCCCGAGTGCCCCTCGTGCTCCACGTCGCTCACGTACCACGAACGCGGCAACTTCCTGATCTGCCATCACTGCGGCTATCGGATACCCACGCCGCCCGTGTGCCCGGAATGCGGCAGCCCCTACCTCAAGAAGTTCGGCGCGGGCACGCAGCGGGTCGAGGCCGAGCTGCGCGTGCTGCTCGACGAGATGCCCGGCGTGGACCCGGGGGTGCCCATCGTGCGCATGGACGCCGACACCACGAGCGGCAAGGGCGCGCACCAGCGTCTGCTCGAGGAGTTCGCCGCCGCCGACGCCGCCGTGCTGCTGGGCACGCAGATGATCGCGAAGGGCCTCGACTTCGAGGACGTCACGCTCGTGGGCGTCATCAACGCCGACACCATGCTGAAGCTGCCCGACTACCGCGCCTCCGAGCGCACGTTCGACCTTGTGGAGCAGGTGGCGGGCCGCGCGGGCCGCGCCGAGCTGCCGGGCCGCGTGCTGGTGCAGACCTACGAGGCCGACGCTCCCGCCATCCGCGCGGCCGCCGCCTACGACCGCGCCCTGTTCCTGCGCGACGAGCTGCCGAAGCGCCGCCTGCTGGGCTACCCGCCCTACGTGCGCATGGCGAACGTGCTGGTGTGGAGCAAGGACGAGCCGGCCGTGCGCCGCGTGGCGGCCGAGCTGCAGGCGGCGCTGGAGGAGGCGGTGCGCGACTTCGGCGGCGACGGTTGGAGCGTGCTGCCCGCCACGCCGTGCGTGCTGGCGAAGCTGCGCGGCACGTACCGCTGGCATATTGTGGTGAAGTGCCCGGCTGACGCCGACCTGTCCGATGCGCTGCTGCCCCTCTTCCGCCGTCGCAAGCCCGACAGGGATGCGAACGTGGCCGTGGACGTCGATCCCGACGATCTGCTGTAGCGCGCTCGCGCCGCGGCTTGCTGACGTTCGGCCTACCAGCCCTCCATGAACCAGGCGACCGTGAACGCCACGCGCTCGCCCCAGGCCAGACCCGCGATGTCCTCGTCCGCAATGGGCGCGCGCAGCGAGGATCGGTTCGCGTACGCCCAGTCGTACAGCGCTGCGGAATCGACGAATCGCTGCGGCTTCGAGGACGACCCCAGCACCACGGCGTAGTACTTGTGCCCGTCTCCGCGGTTCACGGCCGACGCCGCGCAGGGCCCGGCGGCCAACGTGTAGCCGGTCTTGGCCGCGCACGCGCCCGGGTAGCTGCCCAGCAGGGCGTCGGTGTTCTCCAGCGCCAGCGTCACGGGCGCCCCGTCGCGCTGGACCGTGATGTCTGCCTGCGAGAACCCGATGTTCGCTCGGACGAGGTCGATCTGCATGGCCGCGCGCAGCATCGTCGCCACGTCGGCCGCGCAGCTGTACTGCCCCTGGGCGAACGCGTCGAAGTCCAGGCCGTGCGGGTTCGCGAAGAACGAGTTCTCCAGCCCCAGCTCGGCCGCCTTCGCGTTCATGGCCTCGACGAACGCCGCCTCGCAGGCGTGCGCGTCGCCGCCCGACCCCTCCTGCGCCAGCATCCGCGCTCCGGCCGCTTGGGCGATGGCCGACGCCGCGTCGTTGCCCGAAGCCGTGAGCAGCGCCTTCAGCGCGTCGTCGAAGGTCATAGAGTCGCCTTGCGCGAGCCCGGCGCTCGATTCGCCGACGCTGGCGGCTTCGGGCGTGACCTCGATCATCGTCGATGCGTCCAGCCAGTCCGCCGCCACGATCGCGGTCATGATCTTCGTCAGCGAGGCGATCTGCGCGGCGTCATCGGCGTTGCGGCCGAACCACAGCGTGCCGTCCTCGTCCATGAGCGCGGCACAGGATGCGTCGAAGTCGGGAAGCCGGTCGGGCGGCAAGGCGCGCTCGGCGGCGCTGAGACGGAGCACCATGTCGTCCTCGTTCACGGAACCGAAGGCGGCCGCGAGCGGCAGGCACGCCAGGAGGCCGACCAGGGTCAGGCAGGCGGCTGCGCGGAGATGGCGGCGTCGGGCGTTCATCGGCTGCTCCTCGGGTGCGTGCGGAGGGTTCGTCTGCGTAACAGTATACGCGCTGGAGAGCGTCGCATGGGAAGCGGCTTAAAACGGTTTTATCGGTTCTTGCGGGCCTCCGTTCATGTCGGATCGTAGGTTTTCGGCAAGACCGTGGTATCCTAGCTGATCGTGAGACGTTCTCGCGGGTGTCGAAGGAGGGATGGGCTGTGGGAAAGAGAGCGGCGCGTTGCGTCTGCTCGGCGATGGCCGCATTGCTGATGGCAACAACCGTCTTCGTCGTTCCCGCGGCGGCCGATGTCGGCGGTTCGCGGGATGCATCCGAGGACGTTCGAGTGGTGCGCGTGGCGTTCCCCGAGGTCGAAGGCATCAGCGAGACCGATGCCGACGGCGTGCGCTCCGGCATCCTCTACGATTGGCTCGCGGAGGTTTCCAAGTACACCGGATGGACCTATGAGTTTGTGGACGGCGATGTCCAAAGTCTCATGAAACGGACGTCTGCGGGAGAGATCGACCTCATGGGCGGCATGTACTATCGGGAGCAGCTCGTCGATTCGTTCCAGTATTCGAACTTCGCCATCGGTGCGAACCACGCCCTGCTCATCAGCCTCGAAGAGAACGACGATGTCGTCGTCTTCGACTCTCGCACGCTCAACGGCAAGACCATCGGCGTGTTCGAGAACGCTACCGAGAAGATTCGCCGTCTCGAAAACTACCTCGATTTCAACGATATCCACTGCATCGTCCTGCCGCTCGACTACGATGCCTACTCGAAATGCCTGGACGACGGCACCGCCGACGTGGTGCTGGGCGGTGACGTGGACGTCACCGAAGGCCGCAGGGTCGCCGCCGAGTTCGACGGCGAACCGTACTACATAGCCATGCCGTTCGGAAGCGATCTGAAGGACGATCTGGATGCAGCGATGACGTCGATCTACACGGCGAATGCCGAGTTCGCGAACGAGCTCGATGCAAAGCACCTGCCGTCCCGCCGCCAATGCGCCATCAAGTTCTCCGAAGCCGACCGTGCGTTCATCGACAACGCAGGCGAGATCAGCGTGGCCGTCATGCAGGGCCGCTACCCGCTGTACTACGAGCGCGACGGACTGTACCAGGGCATCGAGAAGGATGTGCTCGACCTGGTCACCGAGCGCACGGGGCTCGCGTTTCGCCTCGTGCATGCCAGTACGTACCAAGATGCCGTCGACCTGGTTAAATCGGGGGAAGTGGACATGATGGGCGGCTTCTTGGACGACGGCTACGCGGCGGACGGCCAACAGCTCGCCATCACCGAGAGCTTCGCGTCGCTCAACGAGGTGGTGTTCCGCAACAAGCTGGCTTCCTCCGGGGAAACGGTCTTCGCCCAGATCGAAGGGCGTGATGGCACCGACGGCGTGGAGGCTTCCGAGGTCGTGCACTACCGTACCTACGAAGACTGCCTCGAAGCGGTGAACTCCGGACGCGCCGACGCCACCAGCATGCCCGTCGCGTTCGCGGAAGGCCTGTTCATCGACCACTCGTTCAGCAACATCACGCCGGCAACCTCCGAGCATCATGAGGCGGGCCTTTCGTTCGCCCTCGCCAAGCCCGTGGACACGGAGCTGTACTCGATCATGAGCAAGGCGGTGAACAGCTTCTCGCAGGACGAGCTGGACACCATCGCGTCGCACAATAGCATGCCCTCGTTCGGCAAGCAGCGCACCATTCAAGCGCTCGTCTCCGAGAACCCCTTGCTCGTCGTGGCGTTGAGCCTCGTGCTGTGCCTGTTCGTGGGCGCTATAGTCATCGTGGTGTCGGTGGCGAAGGTGCGCAACCGCATGATGGAGATGAAGCTGGAGAAGGTGGAGGAGATGGGCCGAGCGAAGACCGACTTCCTCTCGCGCATGTCCCATGAGATCCGAACGCCGATGAACGCCATCATCGGGCTTTCGAGCGTGGCGTCGCTGTCGGGGGAAGCCACGCCGTCCATTCGCTCGAGTCTCGAGAAGATCAACATGTCGGCCCAGTTCCTGCTGTCGCTCGTGAACGACATCCTCGATATGTCGAAGATCGAGAACGACAAGATGCGCATAGAGACGGCGCCGCTCCGCCTGCGCTCGTTGGCCGAGCGTCTGCAGAGCATGTTCTTTCTCCAGGCCGAGGACAAGGGAGTCCTGTTCGAGACCCGCTGCGATGCCGACGACGTCGTGGTGGGCGACGACGTGCGGCTGCAGCAGGTGCTGGCGAACCTCTTGTCCAACGCGCTCAAGTTCACCGATCCGGGGGACGCCATCCGGCTGAGCGTGGTCGTGCTCATGCGCGACGAGGGAAGCGCGCGCGTGCGCTTCAGCGTGGAAGATACCGGCGCGGGCATCCGCGAGGAGGATCTCGAGCGCATTTTCGTGTCGTTCGAGCAGGCGTCCGAGAATCGCCGCAACGCGCAGGGGACGGGTCTCGGCCTGGCTATCAGCAGCAACCTCGTACGACTCATGGGCGGAAGGCTGGACGTGCAGAGTCGCGTCGGCGAGGGTTCGGAGTTCTTCTTCGTGCTGGAGCTGCCGACGGCCGACGAGGAGGCTTTGGGGGACGAGGAGACCCCTGCGGAAACGGCCGACCGGTCGCTTGCGGGCTCGCGCGTGCTGCTTGCCGAAGACAACGATCTGAACGCCGAGATTGCCGTGGCGCTGCTCGACATGCAGGGCGTCGAGGCGCGGCGTGCGGCGAACGGGCGCGAAGCCGTGGACATGTTCGAAGCTTCGGAGCCGGGAGCGTTCGATTTCGTGTTGATGGACGTGAAGATGCCGTTGCTCGACGGCCTCGAGGCGGCGATCGAGATCCGCGCGCTCGATCGGGAAGACGCTCGCACGGTGCCCATCATCGCGCTCACGGCCAACACGTTCCAGGAGGACCGCGAGGACGCGGCCGCTGCCGGGATGGACGGCTTCATCCCCAAGCCCTTCGATGCCCAGCAGCTCTACGAGACGCTGCGCAGCTACCTGCCGCGCAAGGGGTAGGCTCACGGTTGCGGCGCAAGTGCGCGAGCCTCGCAAAACCTGCGCAAGCGTCATATTCGTCAGCAAGATGACGGAAAAGTGTGGTATATTATTTGGCTGTATCTTTGCGCCTGGTGCGTATGTATACTCATGCCCTGCGCGCAGTCCGGTCGGAAAGGAAGATCACGTGGCCCAAGCCTCAAGCAAGCAAGCCCAAGAGCGGAACAACGCGGCGGTTGCCTCGATCGAAGCCGAAGACATCCTGGAGGAAGACGCCCTCGACGACGAGCCTGATGTGGTCGACGCCGGCGACGGACTCGACGACGATAAGCTTGAAAGCCCCCTGTCCGATGACAGCGACGACGAAGACCTGCTCGAAGGCATTCCTGAAGAGGAGCTTAAGGCGACGGTCGAGGTTCAGCTGCCCAAGGTGGCGGGCAAGAGCAAGGTGCGCTCCGTGCGCAAGCGCAATGCCGACGCCAGCGTGACCATGCTCACGGGCGACCCCGTCCGCATGTACCTCAAGGAGATCGGCAAGGTCCCGCTGCTCACGGCCGCCGAAGAGATCGACCTCGCCATGAAGATCGAGGCCGGCGTGGCCGCCATGGAGGAGCTTGAGAAGGCCGAGGACGAGGGCATCGAGCTCGAGCGCCGCGAGAAGCGCCGCCTCGGCCGCATCGAGCAGGTGGGCATCGACGCGAAGCAGCAGCTTATCGAGGCGAACCTGCGTCTCGTCGTGTCCATCGCCAAGCGCTACGTAGGACGCGGCATGCTGTTCCTCGACCTTATCCAGGAGGGCAACCTCGGCCTCATCCGCGCCGTCGAGAAGTTTGACTACACGAAGGGCTTCAAGTTCTCGACGTACGCCACCTGGTGGATCCGCCAGGCCATCACGCGCGCCATCGCCGATCAAGCCCGCACCATCCGCATCCCCGTGCACATGGTGGAGACCATCAACAAGCTCGTGCGCATCCAGCGCCAGCTGTTGCAGGAGCTCGGCCGCGAGCCCAGCCCCGAGGAGATCGGCAAGGAGATGGGTCTGCCTGCCGAGCGCGTGCGCGAGATCCAGAAGATCTCGCAGGAGCCCGTGTCGCTGGAAACGCCTATCGGCGAGGAGGAGGATTCCCAGCTGGGCGACTTCATCGAGGACGATGCCGCCGTGGTGCCGCCCGACGCCGCCTCGTTCAGCATGCTGCAAGAGCAGCTGTCGAAGGTGCTCGACGGCCTGGCCGAACGCGAGCGCAAGGTGATCAGCCTGCGCTTCGGCCTGGAGGACGGCCATCCCCGCACGCTCGAGGAGGTCGGACGCGAGTTCGGCGTCACGCGCGAGCGCATCCGCCAGATCGAGAGCAAAACGCTGGCGAAGCTGCGCCACCCGTCCCGCTCGAGCAAGCTGAAAGACTACCTGGAAGATTAAGGTTCCGGCGGCCTGACGGCCGTCGGAACGGGCCGACGCTGCGAAGGACCCTGGCGCCCCGCTTTGGCGCGATGGCGAAGACTCGCGTACGCAACGTACGCTTCGCCTTCTCCATCCCGCCAATTCGGAACACCAGGGTCCTTCTCGCTGACTTACTACGCCAACCTGCGGCATGCGAAGATTGGATCTGCGCTGTATGGATAACGAAAACCTCGAACTGTTCGCTAGCTGCCTGTCCGGTTTGGAGGCGCCGCTCGCCGAAGAGCTGAAGCGTCTGGGCATCAAGCGCGTGCGCCCCCTCGGCGGGGGCGTCGCCTTTTTCTGCGACGTGCGCCATGCGTTGTCGGCGTGCCTGTGGTCGCGGCTGGCTTCGCGCATCCTCGTGGTGGTGGGGCGCGTGAACGCAGGCGATGCGAACCTGCTGTACGAGGGCGTGCGGCGCATCGCCTGGGAGGGCGTCATCGTTCCGGGCGCGAGCATGTCCGTGCAGGCGCACGGCATGAACGACGAGCTGCGCAACACCCGGTTCACGGCGCTCAAGGTGAAGGATGCCGTATGCGACCGTTTGCGTGAGATGCGCGGCGAACGTCCCGACGTCGACGCCGATCATGCCGACGTTTCGGTGGACGTGCGTGTGCGGGAGGGGCGCGCCACGATCTCGCTCGACCTGTCGGGCGAATCGTTGTACCACCGTTCCTACCTCACGCCCGACGACGGTCCCGACGCCCCGCTGTCGTGCGCGCTCGCGGCCGGCCTTCTGGCGCTGGCAGGTTGGCGCACCCGCGGAAGCCGCGGCGAGGCGCTGGTCGATCCGGCGTGCGGCGACGGCTTCCTGGTGGTGGAGGCGGCATCTGCCGCGTGCGACCTGGCTCCGGGCCTTACGCGCGAGCGCTGGGGTTTCTTCGGCTGGGTGCCTTCGGATCCTGACGTCTGGAACGAGCTCATCGACGAGGCGGACGAGCGGTTCGAACGCGGCCTCGCGTCGGCCACGGCGCCGGGCGCGCTCGACGGCCCCGCGTCGGCACCGCCCGATCCGGCGCATGTGCGCTTCGCGGGCGCGTCCACGTCGTCTCCGGCCATA
>ERZ838516.265-NODE-265-length-84812-cov-12.138254_pt1 | contig 84812 bp, 71 predicted proteins | sample MGYA00519910_ERZ838516 | MGnify/ENA primary metagenome ERZ838516 (study PRJEB31850, sample SAMEA3708837) | human gut metagenome | biome: human gut; feature: human-associated habitat; material: faeces | place: China | collected 2014 ... | reverse complement strand
CTATTTTCTGTATACGACCGTTTCCCCAATCTATCACCATTCGTCCCCCACTTGCCACAATGTCCAATTGCCGCCAATCTCCTACAACATTTACCATAAAGCGAATCGTGTTTTCATCTGTCAACGCTGGAAAATCAAAATCATCTCCAAACACTCTGTTGTCTGTATCTTTACAGGCAGCAAGAGTAATGAATAAGATAATCACACACATACTCCGAACGAATTATACTCTGTCTTTTCATGTTATATTTAAGTTAGCAACATACAAAAGTAAGAAAAGAAATAGATGCCATACTCAATAGAATGAAATTTATAAGTAACTTTGCACAAATTTGATTCGTAATTGTTATATTGGTATGTGGATACTCATTATAAGTCTGGTACTGCTGGGTGTTATCGCGCTGATAGCCGGAATCATCCGCAACAAAAGACTAGAAAAGAAAATAGAAAAAGGCGAACTGGATCGTATGCCGGAAGTGAAGGAAGTAGATGTGGAATGCTGCGGACAACATGAAGTATGCGAAAGGGATAGCTTGTTGGCCGCTGTCAGCAAAAAGATAGAATATTACGATGATGAAGAACTGGACCAGTTCATTGGCAGACCTGGAAATGCATATACGGAAGAAGAGACAGATATGTTCCGGGATGTATTGTACACAACATTGGATATAGAAGTGGCCGGATGGGTACGTAGTCTTCAACTCCGTGGCATCGAACTGCCGGATGATCTCAAAGACGAGGTCTTTCTGATTATCGGAGAAAGAAGAAACGGAAACAATTGAGAGTTGATAGATGAGAGACGATAGTTCGTTGCTGTGGTCTGATCACGGTCTTTAATTTTTAATTTTTAATTTACTTGGATTTACTACAATATACATTCTTTCAACACGCCCTGCTGGGTAGTCTGCTGGCAAGCATTGCCTGTGGGATTATCGGTACATACATCGTTACCCGCCGCCTGGTATTTATCAGTGGAGGAATCACTCATGCTTCTTTTGGCGGTATTGGGTTAGGATTGTTTGCCGGAATTTCCCCGATACTCTCGGCGGCTGTATTCTCGGTTTTATCAGCCTTCGGTGTGGAGTGGCTTAGCAGACGGAAAGATATGCGTGAGGACTCTGCCATTGCAGTGTTCTGGACGTTGGGAATGGCACTCGGAATCATGTTCAGCTTTTTGTCACCCGGATTTGCACCCGACTTATCAGCTTATCTTTTCGGGAATATCCTGACCATTAATCAAATTGACTTATGGATGCTCGGCATATTGGCACTCATACTGACCGGATTCTTTTATCTGTTTATCCGCCCTATCGTATATATTGCCTTTGACCGTGAGTTTGCACGTTCGCAGAAGATTCCGGTAGAGATATTCGAATACGTGTTAATGATGTTCATCGCATTGACTATTGTGGCCTGCCTGCGGATGGTAGGTATTGTGTTAGCCATATCTCTTCTCACCATTCCACAAATGACGGCTAACCTCTTCACTTATAGCTTCAAGAAAATCATCTGGTTGTCCATCGGTATCGGTTTCTTGGGATGCTTGGGCGGATTGTTTATTTCTTATCATTGGAAAGTCCCCTCGGGAGCTTCAATCATATTCTTCTCTATCCTGATTTATGCTGTCTGCAAAATCGGAAAGAGTTGTTGCAGGAAAAAGTCATCATAATAGATATAGTATATGGAAATCAAAATTCAATCACTGGAAAGTATCCATGAAGCAGCCCGGGAATTCATCGCTGCTATGGGCGACAACACTGTATTTGCTTTATACGGAAAGATGGGTGCCGGTAAAACCACATTTGTGAAAGCACTCTGCGAAGAATTGGGTGTAGCCGATGTTATCAGTTCTCCGACTTTTGCTATTGTCAACGAATACCGTTCGGACGAAACTGGGGAGTTAATCTATCACTTCGATTTTTACCGCATCAAGAAACTAAGTGAAGTGTACGACATGGGATACGAAGATTATTTCTACAGTGGCGCTCTCTGCTTTATCGAATGGCCGGAACTGGTGGAAGAATTACTGCCGGGTGACGCCGTAAAAGTAACGATTGAAGAATTGGAAGACGGAAGTAGAGTGATTAAACTATGACCGGGCAATATATCGTACAAGGAATCTTTGCGCTGGCAGGAACTGTCTCCCTGCTGGCGTCATTGCTTAACTGGGACTGGTTCTTTACAACACGTAATGCGCAAACCATTGTCAGAAATGTAGGACGCAACCGGGCACGACTCTTCTATGGGATATTAGGGATTATCATTATCAGCATGGCTATATTCTTTTTTGTAGAAACACGAAAAGCCATAGGATTATAAGCTTTATAAGAAATAAAGAAAAGTCAGACCATTATTGATATTCATATTACAATAGTTGCCGTGCTTTCATCTCCAAATATTTATTAATCACATCAATTGAAAGATTTTCCGGTGTGGTCAACAAAGAATAGATCCCGTGCTGCTTCAAAGTAGATACGATGAGCCGTTTCTCGTAAGCAAACTTCTCTGCAATCACATGGCGATAATAGCCTTCCGTATCTTTTGCCGGTTGTGCAATGTATTCCTTCAGATCGGCATCCTCGAAAAAGACCACGAGCAAACGGTGACGGTGATTCAGCTGTTTCAGATAAGCCAACTGGCGATTCATGCTGCCTATACTCGAAAAGTTGGTATAGAGCACTAACAAGCTTCGTTTACTGACGTGTTTGTTCAGATGCACACAAAGAGCCGAGAAATCCGTCTCCCCGAAAGTAGTCTGCTGGCTATACAGATTCTCCAACAACGTTTGCATATATCCCGGCTGCCTGGAAGCAGGGACAAAAGTATCGAAGTGTTCATCAAAGGTCACCAATCCGGCTTTGTCTTCTTTCCGCATGGCAACATACGAAAGCACCAGCGAAGCATTAATCGCATAATCCAACAAAGTCATCCCACGAAAAGCCTGCTGCATCACCCGCCCTTTATCTATCACATTGTAAATCTGCTGCGAACGTTCATCCTGATATACATTCACCATAAGTTCATGCCTGCGTGCACTCGCTTTCCAGTTAATCGTACGATAATCGTCTCCCTTTACATACTCTTTGATTTGTTCAAACTCCGTATGATGTCCCACCCTGCGAACACGCTTTATTCCCAACTCGGTCAGATTATCGCTCATCGCCAACAATTCATATTGATGAAGCATCAGATAAGACGGATACACCTTGATATCCAAAGGTTCCGCACAGGTATAACAACGGGAAACCAGCCCAATCCTTCCGGTCACAAAAACTCTGACATACCCGAACGAATAAACACCGCGACGGGTAGGACGCAAACGGTAAGTTATCGTCTTTCCTTCATTCGCCTGTAACTTCGTACGAAAGTCAACATCACGTTTCTGAAAAACGACAGGAATCTCATCAATAACCTCTAAAGAAACAGGATACGGATAGCTGCTTTCCACACGAATACTTACCTCATTCTCATCACCATTGGAGAAGCGGTCGGCACACTGGCGGAAAGCCTGTATTCCCCGAATACGATAAAGAGAATACACATCTGCCGATACCACCAGAAGCAAGACAAAAAGTGTCCACTGCCCGATGACAAAGAACGGAGCAAGAACGTATCCGCTACCCAGCAACAGGATAACTACGATCAGGGCAATATAGAAGCGGCGAGTTAAAAACATCTATTTAGGAACTTCCACTTTATCAATCAAACGTTGTGTCACTTTTACCGGCGAATATCCTTCCATTTCAGCTTCCGCAGTCAGGATCAGGCGATGCTGAAGTACATAGGGAGCTACAAATTTGATATCTTCCGGCGTCACAAAATCCCGTCCTTGCAAAAGAGCATAGGCCTTTGAAGATTGCAACATCGCTACGGAAGCACGCGGAGAAGCTCCCAGATACACTGCCTTGCTAGTACGAGTCTGCTGCACAATCAACGCAATATATTGAAGTAGCGTACGGTCTACAAACACCCGGCCCATCAAGGCACGAAGAGAAAGAAGTTCTTCTTTAGTAAGTACGGGGGGCACATCTTCCAGTTTTACCAATGCCGCATTCGTATGGTGGCGTTCCAGAATGTTCACTTCCTCTTCCAGCGAAGGATAATCCATCGTTATCTTCATCAGAAAACGGTCGAGCTGCGCTTCGGGAAGTTTGTATGTCCCCTCCTGCTCCACCGGGTTCTGAGTAGCCAGAATCGTATAAAGTTCTCCCATCCGGTGAGTGGTCCCGTCGATACTGACCTGGCGTTCTTCCATCACTTCAAACAAAGCAGCCTGTGTCTTCGCAGGAGCACGGTTGATTTCATCTACCAATACGATATCTGCAAAAATCGGTCCCTGATGAAAGTCAAAACCATTGGTTTTCATATTAAACACAGTTGTACCCAACACATCGCTCGGCATTAAATCCGGAGTAAACTGGATACGACTGAAGTCAGCATCAATCAGACGGGCAGTCAAACGAGCCAATAGTGTCTTTGCAACGCCCGGAACACCTTCTATCAATACGTGTCCATTCGCCAGAACAGCCGTCAACACCAAATCGACAGTCTGCTCCTGTCCCACAACGACGGACGCAATCCGCTCCTTCAACTCCTGTATCTTCTCGGAAAAAAGAGTTAAATCTAACCGTTGTTCTGTATTCTCTTCCATAAATTTCTTCTTTAGATATGATTGATTATTTCATTCATTTTATCAATAAACACTTTCATTTGCTCCGCATTAATCCTGCGTCCTCCGTAAATCACCGGCCGCACTTCACGAATAAACTTCGCAATCTCTTCAACCTCCATCCCCGTTTTCCGGGCAATCCGGTGAAAAGAGCGTTCATCATCCGCCACCTCTTCAATGTCTACCTGAATCTCCCTTCTCAACTCTTCGGCAAAATAAGTAAACTTCTTCCGCACCAAGTCGTCATGGTCCTTCTTTTGAAAATACAGTGTACCTATCAGTTCGGTAAATTCGAGAGATCTATTTGCCGGTTCACGTATGACGGGGATAATCCGCTGCCGCCTCTTTGCCGTAAATATCATAAAGAGAAGAATGGCAATCATAGTCAGATACAAAGCCCAGCGAAGCGGTGGCTGCGAAAGGAAATAGCGGAAAGGGGACTTCTGCACTTGTACCGTTTCTTTCATATATCCTTCCGTGCGAAGAACAGGAAGATCTCCCATGTGCGACAGCAAACGGAAGAGATAGGCTCCATTTCCTCCATCCAACATCCCATAGTTTGTAAAAAGCAAAGGAGTGGAAACTAAAATAATCTCTCCTTTACCATGCCGGTAGGACATCGCGACAGGTATACACGAAAGACTATCCGTCACCAAAGAATCCGCTTCGGTCTCATAGCGAAACTCGTTCGAGTCAATCACCCTTTGTGCCAGGACCTCACTCCGGAGCGAATCCATCCAAAAGTAGGAGGAACAGAACTGAGGATAAAAATAAAAAGTCCGGCGTGAATACACTGTAGAATCTCCCACCCAGCATATACTGTCTTTTGCCAACAGAGAAGCGGCATATTTCTTTAAAGCCATCGGACTGAAATAAGAATAGTAAGTTCTGAAATCCAACGTATCTTCCAAATTTGTGCCAAATAAGGTACTCACTAACATTATTTTATTTCCCCGATCAGCCATCCGCAGCAAAGCCTTCACGTCCACACTCGACAATATCAAGTCATCAGCTATAGCTAATATACCTTTACACTGTCCTACCGTATCCTCTTGTTCCAACTGATAGAAACTTTTCTTCGACAGCGCATATCCATGCGGCAAGGAGGACGACAACAGGCTATCGAACACTTCACAACCGAAAGGCTGTTTGTCGTAATGACCGAAAGTCGGTTTCCACACAAATTTCTTCGGCAAATGATATTCTACCGCAAACATGACCAACAAAAAGACTACAATAAAGATAATAAACCAACGGCTTCCTTTCACGAGACGCCTCCTTTCTCTATTTCTTCCTGTAAAGCCCGCATTGTACGGAAAAGTTCTTCCGTCGCTTCAAAATTTCCATAGCGCACCTGCAAAAAATGGTTTGTCAGTTGCCGGAAAGCAGGAAGTCGCACTTCATACAGATATTGCGTAGGAGTCTTATAAGGTTGCCATTCGATACGGGCCGCATCACTCAACTGCTTCAATGTCTGCAAATAAAGCAACCGCACAGCCTCCCGGTAGTTCCTTTGAGAAAGAGCCTCGTTAATCCCTTCCGGAAAGTCGACTCCGTAAATCGTATCTTCTTCCACCGTATAAGGCAATGTTCTCTTACCGGAGCGCATGAACAGTTCGGGACGTTTCTTATAGACAAACCAACTAACCAAAAGCAGGATAACGACAGCGATACAAACCAAAATAAGTTCCGAATACTCATCAGCAAAACGGCTGCCGAATATTTCACGCAGAAATTCCCCAAACTGTCTATTGATCCATTCGAAGAGATTAATCTCCGGAGCAATCAACTCACGGTTATAGTTATACGCCGGATCAGATTGCCATCGGGCAAGCTGCGCCGTATCACAGACCAACGTATCAGTCGGGGAAGTCAGATTCATTTCTCCTGCGTCCGGTGTTAGAGTTTATCAAAGTTATCTATGTCACTTTCCACCGTTATGCTGTCCACCACCTCAGATGCGTGACCGTACTGATAGACCAGACCGACAACCGTAAATATGGCTGACAAGTAAGAGCCATACAACATCAGGACAGAGAACAGATATTGTGCAAAGTTCAGTCCGACAGAAGACCCTGCTTCACCACCGTCACTCATGGTAAATACCATTTTCACGATATAGATTATATACCACGGTATGGAAACGATTCCCTGCAACACGCTGGCAATAAGTCCCATCACAATAAGAATCAGGAAAACCCCTCCCCAAGTGGCAAATCCCAACCGGAAGGTCTTCCTGAATGCCTCCATTAACGAAATATCCTCAAACAAATAAATCGGAGCCATCAAGGCAAGAGGTATGGCAAATGCAAACAATAACGGAAGAGTGAGCAGTAACGTAAATGGGGTCAACACTGCCAACAGCACTATAATGATAACAGCAAGCAGAAACAAAAAGCTACAGAACACCCCTATAATGAATAATCTTTTGATATTACGAAGTAATAACGGTTTTATATCGTTAAAGAGAATTCCATTCAGACGTTCTTCCCGTTCAATGTACAACCGGATCATGGCATAAATTAAGGAGGTCAACAACAAGGCTCCCAAAAATGAAAAAAAGACAAGTCCTGCATAATTGAATGCGAACGAAGGTCCGAAAACGGATAACGGATCATCTCCCATTCCACCTGCCGCCTGCATAGCGGTAAGATCCGTCATACCGCCCATCAACCCGCTAAAATTTGCCGCTTGAAGCAAACAGACCGGAAGTATCAGATACGTTGCATACTTCAGCAACTGCTTCCAATTTTCCTTTATAAAATCAAAAGAAGCATTCAGCTTCTCACCGAAAGGACGTTTCACATACATCGCAATCTTAGGTTTCTGTGATTCCATGTTTTTTCTTATTTGGTAAATAAATATAGTAGAAAATAATAAATGCCAGTGAAGTGAGAATTACACCAAGCCTCAACATATCCGGAAGTTCCGTATGACGGGTTATAAACCCTTCTATAAATCCTGCCATTATAAATACGGGGACAGTGCCTATAACTATTTTCAGCCCGCGCTTCGCTCCCCGACGGAAGGATTCAACCCTCGAATAAGTCCCGGGAAACAGCCATCCGTTACCTAAAGCCAGCCCGGCGGCACCTGCCACAATAATTGCCCAGATTTCGAGCGTACCATGCAGCCAGACGGCAAGGGTAGACTCCCAAAGCAAACCGTGCTGATAAAAGAAAGTCTGAAAGGCTCCTATCATAATCCCATTGGAGAGAAGCATATAGCCTGTACCGAAACTGGTCAGCAGTCCCATTGCAAAGCAGTTGAAAGATACCATAACGTTGTTGAGCGTAATCCCCAGAAACATCGGAACTTCATCCGAACCGTTATAAACCGCCATCGGCTCCCCATTGGCTATATTGTCCAATGTCATGTCCACATAGCCGTTTCCTAGAATCAAGCGGACGAAATCCGGATCGTTCGCAGCAGACAATACTCCAATCAGTGCGCTGGCAACGAAAATAATAAAAGAAACCAGTAACTCGCGACGTGCATCATACATCGTTTGCGGCACTTCCTGCGTCCAAAAAGTGATAATCCGTGTCCACTTCTCGCGTTTGTTCCGATAGATTTCGTTGTGCAACGCCGAAGCCAGATTATTCAGATAAATAGTGATGCGGGAAGTCGGGAAATGTGTCTGGGCGAATGCCAGGTCAGCAGTCAGGTCTGTATACGCATCCGCAAGTCGGTCGGGAGACAAGCCGACAGCCTGCTCCACAATCTTCTCTGTCTCTTTCCATTTTTCAATGTTCCGACGGATAAACGTAACCTCTTTCATGCTTTTCAGTAAATTCCGGATAAGTTTTGTCCGAAACCGGAAGCAAAAGTAAGAGAATTATAATATATTTGCAACGGAATCCTAAAAATGTTTAACCATAAATGGCAGAATCCACGATAATAACCGGACAATTTGTTCGTATCAGCCAAACACCCGCCAGTATCGGTGAACGTCTGATCGCTTTGATCATTGATTATTTTCTGATCGGGCTTTATCTCTATTCTACAATTGCCCTTATTGCAAAGTTACACTTGCCATCGGGATTCAACCTGTTCTTTTTTCTGTTTATCGTTTATCTGCCCATACTCGGCTACTCCTTTCTCTGCGAAATGTTCAATCACGGACAGAGTTTCGGAAAAAGATTGATGAATATCCGTGTGGTAAAGTTGGACGGTTCTACTCCCAGCATTGGTTCTTACCTGCTACGCTGGCTTCTTTTCATAGTTGACGGACCATTGACAAGCGGTTTAGGCATCTTTGTCATCCTGCTGACCAAGAATAGTCAGCGTCTAGGTGATCTCGCTGCCGGAACAATGGTGATTAAAGAAAAGAACTATCGCAAAATACACGTCAGTCTTGACGAATTTGACTATCTGATGAAGAATTACCGTCCGGTCTACCCTCAATCCGCCGACTTATCATTGGAACAGGTAAATGTGATTACCCGTACACTGGAGTCCGGAGAAAAAGACCGCATACGGCGCATCTCAGCGCTTGCCAAAAAGGTACAGTCACTTCTTTCCATCACTCCGCAGGATGGTAATCAGGAAAAATTTCTCCAGACGGTATTAAGAGATTATCAATATTATGCGTTAGAAGAAATATAGGATACTTCTTCCATCTTCATCAACTCCCATCCCCGAAATTGCATAACAATACAATGCAATTGTGTTCCCTGTGTCAGTTGGCGGACACGAGGAGCAATGGCATAACCTTTTATCTGTTCCACAGCTTCCGCCCACTGGGATTCCGCTTTCGAATCAAAATCTTTCACAGAAAGATATTTCAACTCCAATATATAGCTGTGAGCGACGTCATTATAACGCTGCAGGTCGGGCATAAGAAATAAATCGCAAAAACCATGATTTAATTCCAGCTCTGGAGCAAGCAAATAGTAAACGTTCAGACTCAAGTAAGCCGTAAAGAAACCTTGAATATTCCGTTCACCCTCAATACCACTGCGGACAGAAGAGTTTTCCACATAAGCATGTGCTATAAATACCAACGCTTCCCTCCAATGACCATCGTAGGCCATGTCGCCACATAAGTCGGTTAACTTATTCAGATCTATCGATTGATGGCTCTGATACTCCTCCAACAAATACTCATAATATTGTTTGCGTACATTATTATTAGGAATCCCCAAAACGAGCCTGGTACGATAAGTACCGACAATCGTCAGCATACCGTAATAGAACAGCAAACTGGGAAATATCTTTTCGTCAGTAAGCATCTTTGCCGGAAAAGTAGTAAACAAGTCCGTTACTATCTGTCCCTCTTCAGCTATCTTGAACAGGACACCTTTACGGTTCTCATCCAGCTTATCCAAACGGATAAGTTTCTGCATCTTACCGTAGTCAGTACGGGTATTAGGGTCAATCATCATTTCCGGTGAATGTCCATAAGTTATATAATTGCGCAGATAATACAGCACCATGTCACTATTGAACATCCGAGGGTCTTTATCAAGACACTGCTTAGCGAAGCAATAATTATCATACCAAGGTTTCATCTCCGCTATCATCTCCTCAATATCCCCGTTCAATTGCCCCGCTTCCTTATAATAACGAAACATCTCACGCACTTCCACTTCACTGAATCCCAACAGCATATTAAATTGAGGCTCTGTGGAAATATTCCATCCGATATTAAAACCGCTCGTCAAGTCGTCCAAAGTCACCGGGCTGACGCCAGTCATAAAAATACGGTCAAACATCCCTTTAAACTTCTTGAATACATCGCGATAGAAACCACTGGCATGCGTCAAGGCATGGTAAATTTCCTCCCCTTTTTCATTCAGCACCGTATTGGTGAAGTTATCATATTCGTCAATGATAAGATAAAGAAGTGCTCCCGTCTTTTTTGCCTGCAAGTCGAGGTAGTTGAGTTTATTCGCATAGCCTTCCAACTTCTTCACCTCCTCCGCAAATCCCGGATAATAATAAGATTCATAAGTAGATGCTACATCATTCAAAACAAGACAGCAATAATCGTTAAAATTCCGTTCCAACGCCTCTATGTTTCCGCCAATACGTGAAAAGTCTAAATATACCACTTGATATTTCCCTTGTAAAGGAGTAGGTTGACGTCCAATCCACAGACTACCGAAAAGATTTTGGAAACGTTCTTTCATGGCAATGTCATAATACGACCGCAACATGCCTATCAACAGACTCTTTCCAAAACGACGGGGACGAATGAAGAACAAATAATTAGGTTGGTTCTCCAACAAAGGCAGAAACATCGTCTTATCCACATAATACAGATTCTGCTCCATCACCGTCACAAAATTGGATACACCGTAGGGTATTCTCTTCACATTTTCCATTGCTTTCTATTTACTATTAAGTAGTATCACAAACACATCTCTCACAAAAGTAGGCAATTCCTTTCAGAATATGAAAACATAAACAATATATTTCTCACTTTCCTTGCTGACACAAGCCACTCTCATAGAGTTTTAAAACACTCTTTTTATTATCACTTGTCACTTTCTGAGGTTAATCACCTCATAATCAATTACAAAGCAGTGACAATAGCCGGTGATAATAGAGTGACAATAGGAGATAATGTACTTTCCATTGTCACTCCTGTAACTCGCCCGACACCATATATTTACAGCTTAACAACCAGATATACAGTTCCTTTGTTCGTATGCCGGGAAGGTATTCCCTCTTTCTGAAGTAACCGTCCAAAGTGGTATGCCTTGCCGGAAGACAAAGAAATCGTTGTCTTTTTCTGCAAATAATCGAGGATTTCTACCGGAGAAAAGTATTCTCCCTCCGTACTACCCGCTTCCGCAACCTTAAAATAACGGTAAAACAACTGTATGGCAGGCGGAGTCTGTTCGAACTCACGGTTAGTCTGTGTCAAGATAGCCTCATCCTTCTCGTCAAACCAATACCGCTCACCATGATAAATCTCGTACATCGCCTGCGCATACAATTGTTCATAATCGATCGGACGTGTAGTATCAATCGTATCTTTTACCTCAATACAAATAAAACGACGGCTACCGGACGGATCGGTCAGCAAATCCTTCTGATTGCTGGTTCCTATGAACGATGCATAACGCTGCAGCTCCTGCACCGAATTTCCGTATGGCTTCCGTACATTAACCACCGGTTTTTGCAAAATGTGTTTCAAGAAGCCCTGTTGCGTCAATGAGATCTGATCAAACTCATCAATATTTATCAACGCAAAACGATTCAGATACATTTCCGCATCCCGCTTACGGCTGAAATCAATGCTGTCCGTATAATAGCTGCGAAGTTCCGGTGGAATCAGATCCCGGCAAAAAGTAGATTTATGCGTACCTTGCGCACCATACAGTAATGGAGATGTACTATTAGCGTGCTGTTTGTCAAATCCACGCCAATGAGCGACCATATTCAGGAACCAACGATGGAAAAGCATGGACCAATGCGGATTATCGCAAGGAACACGTGCGGCAAGTTCCACGATACGGTCTTTATGATCCCAATTGGGCAGATGAAACATAAAATCCTCCAACGGATTGTACACAGGCACGCGGTTTGAATGCAGATAACGGTCCACATCCCTGTCCCACACGGCAATACCTTCACCCTGCGCATCCAGTAGAATACTGTTCTGCATCCGCTTGTCCAACGGACGAAAACGGAAATAAAATGAACAACGTTCCCGATATTCCACCTCTCCCATCTGGGTATTATACCGAAACTCATACCGACGGTTCATAAATTCGTCCGTTTGCAAAGACAGACGTTGTTCTTTCGTCAGACCATCCTGTCTGGCAAATCCCTGACACTCCTTATATACATTCCCTATCATCTCCCGAACCAACATAGGTTGTTTGTTGGCATAATACCGATGAAGTGTACGCCTCGTCACCTCTTCTTCGGGAATGCCTGCATGGAAGCAGTTCTCCGCAAGTCTTACCACCAACGGCTGCAGGTCGTCGCTTCTCCGCCATCCCTCTTCCATCTCCTCAAATGTCTTCCGCAAGACAGATTCGTAGAGCAATGCCAACGCGTCTTTCGTCTCATATCCCGGCACCGTACGGTTCAACGGTGACTTCTCGGCAGCCATCTTCTCCCGATAAGTAGTCTCCTTCGGCATTCCTAAGGGTTGCGAAAGATAGAAAGGCACGGAATCTTTCCGGTAATACGGCTCCGGATCATGACTCAAACGGGAATATTGTTCCAAATGCGGTTCTTTCAACTGAATTTCAAAAGGGATTTGCGGCTGATAACATTTTACCGCCAGCCGATAGGCGTGCGCCTGAAAAAGTTCAGCTTCTTCCCGTATTTGCGGCAAAGTACCATCGGGACGGGTGAAACACACCCAGATCTTTACGGTCTTTTCACTTGAACCCGCAAAGGCTAATTTTGTCTGCGGCAATTCTGCGGCCCTCTTCTTTACTAATTCCACTTCCGCTTTTCCGGCTAATGGCCCCACACTCAATTCCACGACACCATTGTAACTTTTCATTCGTTTCACACCCGCCACACGTCCGAAAACGGCAGCAGGAATTATTTTAGGAAGTCTGTCGGCAAGAGTACAACGGTCTCCGGGTACAACAAAATGCAGGGCTTGGCGCAATCCGCTTACGGGACGAGTCTTTATCTCTGTTTTTATTTTCTCCACCAATGAATCAAGTGCCAATACGCTTAACGTTTCCACGCCTTCCTTTTCCCTGATTTGTGTAATTTTCATTTCTATCCTATCAAATGTTCTATATATCCTTCAAAGGTAAGTATAAAAAAAAGACAAAACAAACTTTTATCACCTTATTGTCGAAAGTTATTCCCTTGCGGTCGTTTATCCGCTAAAGTGCCTTATTTAAGCAGATATAAGCCGTGAATTAAGTTGTTTATCCGACTTATTTAATGTATCTTTGCAGCAATAAGAATTCGTTTTACATACATGAACCGTTCGGTTCACGTGCGAGAACCCGAAAGCCCACGCATGTCATCCGAACACTTCACATACGTGAAACGAGAACGTGGTTCCTACAAAATACATTAGTCGAGCCTTGTCTGTATGTTAAGGTTACTGGTCTTTGTTCTAATACACGCGGCATCTTTAAGTTAACAAGACTATTAATCTACAAAAACAAGCGGCATTATGGCAGCAGAGTATGACTTCCGGAGAAAACCGGATGAAAAGGGAAACGGGGAGCTCCAACCTTTCTATCCCCGAATTGTATCCAAAGGGACAATCGACAGCAAACAGCTTTTCCGTGAGATAGCGGAAGCTTCTTCTTTTACCGAAGGAGATTTGGAAGGAATCATGGTTTCCCTCCAGAACAAGGTGTCTTACTATCTCAGTGAAGGTTTCCACGTGAAATTAGGAGAAATCGGATATTTCTCTTCGAGCCTGACAGCCCGTCCGGTGATGGAAAAGAAAGAAATCCGTTCTGTTTCCATCTGGTTCGACAATGTGAATTTCAGAGCGACAAAGTGGTTTCGCCGCCATTGCGCCGGAACAGTGACCTGTGCAAAGTTTGGATTTCAAGAATCCTCAAACTTGCCGGAAGAGACACGTTTCGCACGATTGGATACCTTTTTGAAGAAGAACTTCTTCATCACCCGCAGAGAATACAGTCAAATAACGGGGTTATTGAAAGGAAAAGCACTGCGTGAGCTCAACCTCATGGTCGAAAAGGGCATTCTTAAGACACGGGGAACCGGGAACCGGATAGTATACTTAAAGGCTGACAATCAGCAAAATAACCTATAAATCTGCAATAATTAAGGTGATAATAGAAAATACGTTTCTTCTATTATCACCTTATTATCGCCCGCTATTGTCACCAAATTTCACCTGACTATCAATAGATTAAGTCAGAAAAGTGACAAGTGACAATTAAAAGAGGGTTTTATCTTACAGTGAGACCGGACACCGTTTAGTCCACCTGTCCCAGAGAATTTCCGTATTCCATTTCTCCTTGAACCACAAAGAGAACTTCTTCCGGATCGTATTCTCCCATTTCATCCTTTTTGGCTTCTTTCACAATGTAAGCCACAACCTCTTCCAGATCAATATCAACATATCCATCCGCATCGGGCTGAGCATCAAGGATTCCACTTTCAGAGTAATACTCGTCAATCAAATCGAGGAAATAATACAACTCGTCATCCGAGAATTTCTCCTTCAGTTCTTGAGGCAGATAGTTTTTGATAAACTCGATGGTCTTTTCGTCATCGGCATCTGCTAATAAAAAATCTTCTTCCAGTCCCATGATAATTTAAGTATTAAGTGATAGATATTAAGTAGGCTGCTTATAACAGCTTCTTTACTTTCTCTACAAATACAGGTTTGCCGACAGCGCCTACTTGCTTGTCTACAATCTCACCATTCTTGAAAAACAATACGGTAGGGATATTACGGATACCATATTCAGCAGGCAAATCGCTATTTTCATCCACATCACACTTGCCGATGATTACCTGTCCTTCAAACTCTGCCGCCAATTCTTCAATAATAGGAGCTACCATTTTGCAAGGGCCACACCAAGGAGCCCAAAAATCTACCACAACCGGTTTTCCTTCTGCAAGGATCTCCTTATAGTTGCTGTCTGTAATTTCTAAAGCCATTTTCTTTAAGTATTAATGATTAAATATTATCTCGTTAGCTTATTCTCGCTACAAATATAGAAAATTAAATCCAATTGATTATACCTATTTATTGTTTTATAGTATTATCAAATCACTTTATACAAAAGCTACTCGTCGGTTACTCTCCTTTTTATTTTTTTTCCTTTTTAGAAGAAGCACGCAACTTAATCTCAGCATCCAACACTATCGAACGATTTGGAGACAACGGCTCCTTAATCTTCTCAATAATCAATTCAGCCACCACCTTACCCATTTGTTGTAAAGGAGGCTCAACCGTAGTTAATTGTGGATAAACAATTGTAGATAACACCGTACCAGAAAAACTAGCAATAGCAATCTCCTCCGGAATCTTCTTACCTAAATCCCGCAGTCTATTCATTGCACCAATAGCCAATGTGTCTGTGAAAGCAAAAATTGCATCAAAGGAGACTCCTTTTTCTATTAACATATCTGCCGCATTTGCTCCATCCTTGAAAGTCAACCCCGCCTTTAACATCCTATCTTTATCAAACGGAATGTTAAATTTAACCAATGCGTCTTTATATCCTCTCGCCCTCTCTACTGAATTATACACATCATCAGGTCCCTGTAAATGAACAATATGCCTATAACCTTCCCGAATCAAATGCTCAACCAAAAAAAAAGCCTTTATATAATCGTCTACAATAACCTGGGAAACATTCATTCCATATGGTATACGATCATAAAAAACCATGGGCATTTCCGCCTGTTGCAGACGTATATACTGATCCAAATTCTCCTTATAACTACAAAGACAGATAATAATTCCATCTACCATAAACCTTTCCATTGTTTGCAAATTCTCTCTTTCCTTATTTGGATCTTCATCTGATTCTGCAATAATAACCTTTATCCCATTAGCATAAAGTACACTTTGTATACCGCTTATCACTTGTGAAGCAAACGGAGTGAGCATTTCCGGAACGATAACCCCAACAGTATTCGTATGTCCATATTTCAAATTGGTAGCTACCGGATTAGGCTTATACCCTAACATTTTTGCTGTTTCCAGCACTCTTTCCTTAGTCTCTTGACGGATGTTCTTATCATTTATCAACGCACGAGATACTGTTGAAACAGACAAAGACAAATGTCGGGCTATATCTTTAATGGTAATGTGCTTCATAGCTACTTTTGTATTTTAACTTAGGGCAAAAATATGCATTTACAATGACAAATCCTAATCATTGGGAACGTTTGCAGATTTTGGGAACGTTCCCGCAATCGTTTGCAGGTAAAACGTCCTCAAAAAACAGCTTTTTATTATTCACCAAACTTATCTTTGCTTCATTAACAATAATATAGAATTAAAAAATAAAGAAAACATGAAAACACAAGTACTTTCTTACAATTACAACCGCGAACATATCAAACCAGGTATCTTACATATTGGTGTCGGTAACTTCCATCGTGCACATGAAGAATTTTATACTAATTTATTATTAGAAGATCCTACCCAACAGGATTGGGGTATTTGCGGTGCTATGCTATTGCCTGGAGATGAGCGCTTGTACAGAATACTAGAAAAGCAAAAAAAGGAATATACACTAACTATTTGCGGACGAGATGGTAAAGACCAAACTTATCAGATAGGCTCATTAATCGAGTTGATTTGGGGAATCGAGAATCCAGCAGCCATTATTAATAAAATTGCCGATAAAAATATCCATATCATTACACTAACTATCACCGAAGGCGGATATAATATAGCGAAAGCTACCAATGAATTTATGCTGGATAATGAAAATATCAAATATGACTTAGCACACCCACAAAGCCCGAAAACGACCTTTGGCTTTGTAGCCGAAGGATTACGGAAAAGAAAAGCTGTCGGGAATGGACCTATCACAATTTTATCTTGTGACAACTTACAACATAATGGTAACACCGCACGCAAAGCATTTCTCTCCTTTTTCCAAGCCCAAGATCCAGAACTAGCAGAATGGGCAACAGTAAATATCACTTTCCCTAACAGTATGGTAGACCGTATAACCCCCTCGACCCAACCTGAAGACATTATCCGGCTGAACGCCCAAAATGGAACTCAAGACGGAGCACCTGTATATTGCGAAGACTTCATCCAATGGGTAGTGGAGGATAAATTTATCGCCGGTCGTCCTGCATGGGAAAAGGTCGGCGTAGAATTTACGCAGGATGTGACTACCTATGAAAATATGAAACTCAGCCTACTGAATGCCTCTCATACCTTACTTTCATATCCTGCTTTCCTGAGCGGATATCGTAAAGTAGACGTCGCCATATCCGATGAACGAATTAAAAAGTTCGTACGTGGCTTCATGGATATTGATATTACTCCGTATGTTCCTGCACCGGGAAACATGGATCTGAATTTGTACAAACAAACTTTAATAGAACGTTTCGGTAATCATACCGTTAGCGACCAAGTAGCGCGTTTATGTTTTGACGGTGCATCCAAATTTCCCGTATATATCATGCCAAATCTGATCCAGATGATCCGTGACCGCGCAAATCTTACTCGCCAAGCGTATCTTTTTGCTGCTTATCGTCATTACTTGAAATATAAGACTGATGATAACGGAACTAGATTTGAGATTGCAGAGCCATGGCTGACAGCAACAGATGACATCCTTATAGCCAGTAATTCCCCAATAGATTTCCTCTCACTATCACCTTTCCAAAGTACAGAACTGAAAGCTGCCGACGAATTTGTTGAATTATATCTGCAAATGGTGAATGCAATCAAAGAAAAAGGAACAATGTCAACATTGGAAAGTATATTATAACAAAACTCTTTTTTGTACCCTAATATTATGAATACACAAAAAAATAACAGTCTCGGTCCATTCATTGTCCTGACTTTCATATATTTCATAGTAGGTTTCCTAACAACTGTGAACGGGCAGTTTCAAGGTCCTTTAAAAATTGCGTTTCTTTCGCATGCAGATGAATTGAGAAATACATTAACAACTTTTATATCTTTCTTTTTCTTCCTCGGATATTTACTGAATAGTTCATTAGGAGGAAAATGGATAAACGTGCACGGTTACAAGAAAACATTACTACGCGCACTGTCAATCATGGTTATCGGTCTATTAATGTATTTTCTCTCGTCCTGGCTTGTAGTACACTACGGAGATGCTCGCATGCTAATTTTTAAAGACCAAGTTCCTTATGGCTACTTTATTTTTCTATTGGGCTCCTATTTAATGGGAACATCAGCGGCCTTACTACAAGTTGTAATCAACCCTTATATTGCCGCCTATGAACTGCCAAATACGCAGCCGGTACAGCGTATCAATATCGTATGTGCTATCAATTCGTTTGGTACTACGATCGCTCCTTTCTTTGTTACAGGAATTATCTTTGCCGGTGTTACGCTTGAAAGTGTTACGGCCGACCAATTAATGTTTCCCTTTTTAATGATCACCTTATGTATCATTATCACTACATTAATCACCTCCCGACTAAACCTGCCTGATATTCAAGGAACTAGAGTTGACAATAACAATAAGCCCAAACACAGTATTTGGTCTTATCAACATTTAAGTTTAGGAGTCATCGCCCTATTTTTTTATGTAGGGGCAGAAGTATCAATTGGAGTAAATATCAATTTGCATGCAATGGAACTAATAGAAAATGGGCACAGATTTTTTTGCTTTGGAAAAAGTCATATAGTAGTCTGGGGGTTAGATCTAGGTATCCCCGCATTACTCGCCACTCTCTATTGGGGAGGTTTGATGGTAGGAAGGCTTATATTTAGTTTTTTCAACAATGTTTCTCCACGCATATTACTCACTGTAACCACCATTATTGCTACAATACTTATATTGGTGGCTATTCTTACCAACAATTTATGGATATTGGTATCTGTAGGACTATGCCATTCTGTAATGTGGGGTTGCATATTCACTTTAGCTATTAAAGGATTGCAGCAATACACTTCCAAAGCTTCCGGCATTCTCATGATGGGAGTATTCGGCGGTGCCATATTCCCTGTACTTCAAGGCATCCTTGCCGACACATGGGGAAGCTGGCAATGGACATGGATAATTGCACTTATATGTGAACTAGTTATGCTATATTATGCCATTTCCGGATCACATATTAAAAACTTACCCAAAGTACAACAATCATGATGTTTCCATTAGCTGTCTACATAGAAATAGGACATGCCTAATATATTTTTATGTTTTTATACACGATTCTTAAAAAAAATACATAAATTGCAATATCAATCAATATTTTATACAAATATTCTATCTGTATAAATTAGTTCGATATAAGAGTGCTATCCAAAAACAATAAAGACGTTTTGAGGTTGACAATCAACAGTCCTAATTGTTTATTAAAATATTATCCAAAGTGATGCATTGTGAAACTATAGAAAAACAAAGAAAAATATTATTATCTGTTCGGAATGGCTCCGAGAAAGCCTATCAAGAACTTTATGAGCAATGGGTATCTCGGCTATATGGATTCGTGTTTCAATACCTAAAGTCGAAAGATGCAACCGATGATGTTGTTCAGGAAACTTTTTTACGTATATGGTCTAATCGTGCCAATCTTAATCCAGACGTTTCGTTTAAATCATACTTATTTACGATTGCATATCATTTTCTACTAAAAGAAATGCGCCGTCAGTTAAATAACCCCTTGATGGAAGATTACGTTGAATATCTTAATCGGTCGTCTACAGAAACAGCTGAAGCTGAATCATTGATGTGCTATGACCAATTTGTAAATGCATTAGAAAAAGGAAAACAACACCTATCTCCTCGTCAACGTATCATATTCGAAATGAATAAAGAATATGGTATGTCAATTTCTGAAATTTCTGAAAAATTGTCGATAACTAACCAAGTCGTGAGAAATCAATTATGTATGGCTCTAAAAATTCTCCGTGTAGAATTGCGTCAATATTATCCTCTTCTTCTTCTCTTCCTGAAAGATATTTGAAAGTTCTCTTGTTTATGTGTTTTATAACATAATATTTTTGATGTTACATTTAGCTTACTTGTGGATATAACATATAAAATGTTATAAATATGCACATAGTAAATAAAGCAAAAGACTTATTAAAGAAGTTTCAGTCCGGTAATCTTTCACTATCGGATTTTAAAGAATTGGTATCAACTGTTAACGACTCGTCTGACCAAGAGTTAGAGGACGTTTTTTTCGAAGAATGGAATAAATTTGATACATATCCTTCTTTATCTCAAGAAAAGATTGACTCCTTGTACTGTCACCTACATAAAAAGATGAAGATCTCACCTTTTTACAAAATAACACGGCACTGGGGACAAATTGCAGCCTCAATTCTTTTTCTTTTCGCAAGTGGATTAACCATACTGTACTACATACAACACCAAGAGTTGCAAACATTGGCTGAACAAGATGTAATAGTACGTTCAGGAGATTCCGGCACTTCTCAAGTGACTCTTCCTGATGGTACATTGGTTCGTCTAAATGCAAACTCATCCCTTACATATCAACAAAATTTCGGACAGGATAATCGCAAGGTGAAATTATCGGGTGAAGGATATTTTGAAGTTAAGAAAAACACAGAGAAAAAGTTTATTGTCAATACCGGATATATAGATGTCACAGTTTTAGGAACAAAGTTCAATCTTTATGCCTATGAGGATAAGGATATTATAGAGATGGCTTTGGTAGAAGGACATGTTAATGTATCTACATCGCAGCCTCCCTATCAGACTATTTGCGTTAAACCCAATGAAAAAGTTACTTATAACAAATATGATAATAAACTTAATATAGAAAAGACCACTACTAAAATAGAAACAGCTTGGTTGAACAAAGAATTAGTATTCCGGGAAGAAAAATTGGAGAATGTATTCCAATGTTTATCAAGGAAATTTCGTGTGAAATTCTCAATAGATAGTTCAGTATCCGTAGATGATGTATACACTGGTGCATTCGATGATGAGAAAATCGAAGATATATTGGAAGTATTGAAAATACATTATGGATTCAATTACACAGTTAAGGATGGAAAGATAAATATTCGAATGAACAAATAATTATTAATCTTAAAATGAAATGATATGAAAACATGAATGAAAAACAAAAAAACTTCGGATAATGGGCAAATTATCCGAAGTTAGGAATGAGTCTTGTATGAGTTTCCGCTCATACCAACTCTTAATAAAAAAGAAAATAAACCAAATAGTTGTGTATTTATGAAAAATAAAAAACAATTAATCAGTTTAGTGCAGAAAGATAATAAAAATACGATCAAGTTGTATTCCTTATTGTTATTTTTTTGTTTCTTAACATTCACAAGTGCTAATGCACAGACAGGAAAAGTCAGCATTAATTTAAAAAATGCATCAGTAAAAGAGTTATTTAATGCAATTGAATCCCAAACGCCCTATCGTTTCTCATACCGTAGCGTAGAAGTAGAGAATAAAAAAGGGGTTACCATTTCTGTAAAGAATGCTAAACTTAAGGATCTGCTTATTCAAGAACTACCTAAACATCACCTCTCTCATATAGTACAAGGTAACAAAATAATTGTGACCCCTGCTACAGATAACCAGTCCTCTGACAAGTCTAATAAAGTAACAGGGAAAGTGGTTGACACAAATGACGAGCCTATAGTTGGCGCTACCATCAAGGAACAGGGAACAACGAACGGTACAATTACGGATATGGACGGTAACTTTAGTTTTATGGTTTCTCCCAACACAATGATTGAAATCTCCTATATAGGATATCAAGAGCAACGGATAAAAACTATCTTTGGAAAAAGTATGTTCATTACCTTAAAAGAAGATACAGAACTTCTTGATGAAGTGGTTGTAGTTGGCTATGGAATACAAAAAAAGGTAAATCTGACAGGAGCCGTTTCCGTAGTAGATGCCAAAACAATTCAGAATCGTCCGATTACAAATGCAACCCAAGCATTACAAGGTGCACAAGGAGTTTATGTAAACTCTGCAGCCGGTGCTCAGCCTGGAAACGACGCAGCTACTATTCGTATCCGTGGTATGGGAACATTTTCCAGTGCAGGTAATGATCCATTATTTCTAATTGACGGAGTTCCTGGAACATTGACCGATGTGAATCCAAGCGATATTGCCAGTATTTCCGTATTGAAAGATGCGGCCTCGGCTTCTATTTATGGTTCGCGCGCAGCAAATGGAGTGGTATTGGTGACAACTAAAAAAGCGGAAGCCGGAAAATTTTCTGTTTCATATAACAACTCTTTCGGATTACAGCAAATCACTTATTTGCCAGATGCCGTATGGGACCCGATCCTTTATATGAAAGGTTTTGATAAAGCTTACGAGAACGAAGGAAGAGCACCTCTTTATGCAGATATCATAGAAGAATATAAAGAAGGAATGAAAGTAGATCCTTATACCTATCCGGCAACAGATTGGTTCGATCTTTACTTTCGTGATGCTTTTATGCAAGAACATAATATACGTATCTCCGGTGGCAATGACCATATACAAACTGGTTTATCTGTCGGATACTTAGACCAAGAAGGGGTTGTTAATTTTACAGACGCTAAAAAAGTTTCTATTAATTTCAATAGCACTATTAAATACGGTCAGTTCAAAGCAGGAATCAATGTGTCGGCAAATTATAGAAATTACAATGAACCACATTATGGAATTTCTGATTATATGCAATTAGCAATGCGCGCTCTACCAGTAATGACTCCTTATCTGGCTGATGGCAGTTATGGCCGTAGTTGGGTGGTAACTCCCGGACAAAATACATTCAATAACCTGCTGTCTTGCAAGGATGGAGAGAATAATTACAAACAGACTCGTATTGTCGGTAGTGCATTCGCCGAGTATATTTTTCCTTATGATATCAAATACAACATTACATTGGGAGTCAGAAAAGTAGATTTAACTAGAAGATACTTCCAACCAACAACCTACACTTACAATCCAAAGACATTGGAACCGCAAAAAATGATTGCAAATACAACAGCAATGAATGCAGCAAATGACGATATTAATCCATCAATAAGCCAAACCGTCAATTGGAATCGTAGTTTTAACGGTAAACATAACATCGCTGCCTTGTTGGGTATGAACTACGAAGAATTCAATGCGTGGTCATTCAGTGCAAAAGGACAAAACGGATATCTGGATAATGAGTTGACAGAAGTAGGATTGGCTACAACATTTCTTAAACCGGCCAGTTCAAGTAGCAAGGTTCGGCTACTTTCCTATTTCGGCAGAATAAATTATGATTACGCTGATCGCTATCTATTCGAAGCAAATCTCCGCTACGATGGTTCTTCCCGTTTTGCAAAAGGACATCGCTGGGGACTTTTTCCATCTTTCTCTGCAGGATGGCGTATCGATCAAGAAGCGTTCATGGCAAACACTCAGAATTGGTTGTCAAACTTAAAGTTGAGAGTGTCATGGGGGCAATTAGGAAATCAATCTATTGGTTTATTCCAATACACTCCAATTATGAGTTCTGGTGTAAATTATATATTTGGGAATACAACTGCAACGGGATATGCAATAACTCAAGCTGTTGACCCGGAAATTTCTTGGGAAACAACAACTATCACCAACTTAGCATTGGACTTCGGAATTTTCAATAATTCACTGAGCGGTTCAATTGAATTCTTCAAAAAAAGGACAAAAGACATTCTCCGCTCTGTCAACCAACCATCACAGGTAGGAAATCTAACTGGAGCCATGCGTAATATCGGTACAGTAGATAATACCGGTTTAGAAGCCAATTTAGCTTATCGCAATAATATAGGAGCCTTCAACTATCATGTATTTGGTAACGTGACTTATGTTAAAAACGAAGTTGTACACATTGGTGGTGACGATATGATTAATGGCAAAAGAATTACGAGAGAAGGATATCCAATTGACGCTTATTATCTTTATATCTGTGACGGGATTTTCCAATCAGAAGATCAAGTAAAACACCATGCTTACCAAAGTGCTAACACACATGCCGGTGATTTAATTTTCAGGGATGTGTCCGGTCCTGAAGGAGTACCAGATGGACAAATTACAGAAGATGATCGTGTGGTGACAGGCAGTTCAGTACCAGATTTCACTTATTCGTTTGGCTTAAACCTAGATTATAAAGGAATAGGACTGAATGTATTTTTTCAAGGAGTATCAGGAATTAGCACTTACCCTACTCATAATTTGGTGTACCCCTATGCTAATGGAGCAGGTGTTACCTATGAGTGGCTAAAAAGAGCGTGGACTCCCGAAAATACCGGTGGTGGATTCCCCCGTTTACTGACTACTAACAGTCAACATGATAATTATACGAAATCCAGCACATTTTGGTTAAGAGATGCCTCCTATTTACGTTTAAAAAACATCCAACTAAGTTATGATTTTCCCCAAAAATGGATCGCTCCATTAAAAATTGCATCGTTAAAAGTATTTGTGAATGCAGAAAATCTCTTGACATTCTCTGACTTTGACATATTTGATCCGGAAAGATCATTAACTTCAGACTATATATGGTCATATCCTTCTGTAAAATCATTTACAGGGGGAATCAATGTTACATTCTAAATTATGCCAATTATGAAGAAAATATTAACTGGATTTGTTTTTTGTCTTTCTATAACAAGCTGTTCTCTAGACACAATTCCCACAAGCCAGTATGTTGAAGATAACTTTTGGAAAACCCCTGAACAAATTGAGGCAGGTTTGGTAGCTTGTTATAATACGATGTATAATGTATATATGTACGGAAGTAATCTAATTTTTAGTGAAACCGGAACCCCTAACGCTTACAATTATAATGGGACTTATGGATGGCGGGTAATTGGTGACGGATCGGTAAACTCTATTAATTCAGATATTGTCAATGGTAAATGGGGAGCTTGTTACCAAGGTATCGGACGTTGCAATACATTTATAGCCGGTGCTCCTTCTTTTGTTATTTCAGAAGAAGATAAAAAAGAAATGGTAGGAGAAGCAAAATTCCTACGTGCGTTGTTTTATTTTGATCTTACTAACATGTATGGTGATGCTCCCTTAATTTTAGATAAACCGGATGTAAATACACAGTCATTTCTGCCAAGAGATCCGAAAGCTAAAATTATGGCTCAGGTTATTCAAGATCTGAAAGATGCTTTTTCTGTATTGCCGGCAACTTCTTCCCAGACAGGAAGAGCCAATAAATGGGCGGCAAAAGCATTACTAGCACGTGTCTATCTATACAATGAGATGTGGGAAGAAGCAGAAAAAGCTGCAGAAGAAGTAATGAAATCCCAAAAATACTCTCTCTTTCCAGATTATCGCAATCTATTCTCAAGAGATCATGAAAACAATCAAGAAGTAATCTTTGATGTACAATATTTGTATCCAACTTTTGTACATTCAGGAAATGGACTAGATGTCATACTTCGCCAATTCAATACAATTGCCCCAACTTTAGATTTGGTAAAATCTTACGACATGAAAGATGGTTCATCATACACCGATGGAAAAGATTTATATACAGATAGAGATCCTCGTTTCTATGCCACTATCGTTTATCCCGGTGCCACTTATATGGGACAGATTGTAACAAACGATAAATTCATAAATACTGGTTATACATTCAAGAAATATTCGCGTTATGACACAGCTGCCGCCGCCATAGACGATAAGAATGATATCAATATTATTCTTATGCGCTATGCTGATATACTTATGATATATGCGGAAGCACGAAATGAACGTTTAGATAAACCAGATCAACCTATATACGATGCCATAAACGAGGTACGTAATCGTCCTAGCGTAAAGATGCCTTTGTTTGATAAAACAAAAGATAATTTTACAAAAGAGCAGATGCGTGAAAGAATACGACATGAACGCCGCATCGAATTTGCAGGTGAAGGTTGGTATTACAATGATATACGCCGCTGGAAAATCGCAAAGAAACTAATGAACGGTAGTACTGTACAAAAATATGATGGTTCCATTATTGAAAGACGTATATTTAACGATAAGAATTATCTATTTCCACTTCCACAGCAAGAAGTGAATGATAATCCGAATCTATTACCCAATAATCCCGGCTGGTAAAAAAATAAATTTCTTATTAAAATGAACAATAAGTATCCATTATTATATATGTTCTTTTTGCCTGTAATGTGTCCATCAGGAACAAAAGCTCAGAATCCGGATCAACGACCAAACATTATTTATATTTTGGCGGATGATATCGGTTATGGGGATCTAGGGTGCTATGGGCAGCAAAAGATAGAAACGCCGAATTTAGATCAGTTAGCTGCAAAAGGTATGCGGTTTACCCAACACTATTCCGGTTCTGCGGTTTCTTCTCCTTCTCGTTGTTCATTAATGACAGGATTACATACGGGACATGCCTATATCCGTGGAAATGACGAATTACCTGAACGAGGTAATATTGGGAATTATTTGGCTGTATTGGCAGATTCTACTTTAGAGGGGCAACGTCCGATGCCTGAAGGTACGATAACGGTGGCATCCTTATTAAAGCAAGCAGGTTATACAACTGGTTGCGTTGGTACATGGTGTTTAGGCTATCCAGGATCAAGTTCTACTCCCCGCAAAATGGGCTTCGATTTTTTCTATGGGTATCATTGTCAACGACAGGCACATGATTATTATCCACCTTTTCTGTGGCGAAACGAACATCGGGAATATCTGCCTAATCGCCTTCTTTCACCAAATCAGAAATTCGATGCAACAGCCGACCCTAATAAGAAAGAAAGTTATGAATTCCTTGTCTCCAAATCTTACGCACCGGAGTTAATGCTTCATGAGGTCCTTTCATTTGTAAAACGACACAAAGAACGTCCTTTCTTTCTATATTGGCCTACTCCCATTGCACATGTACCATTGCAAGCACCTCAACGCTGGATTGATTATTATGTAAAAAAATTCGGTGACGAGTCCCCTTATTTGGGTGACAAAGGATACTTCCCTTGTCGCTATCCAAAAGCTACATACGCTGCCATGGTTAGTTATATGGATGAGCAAGTCGGCTGTCTGGTTGAATTATTAAAAGAATGCGGGATTTATGAAAACACATTGATCCTATTCAGCAGTGATGACGGACCGACTCACAACGGAGGAGTGAATGCTCCTTGGTTTGATAGTGCAGGACCCTTCAAATCGGAAAAGGGCTGGGGAAAAGGCAGTTTACGTGAAGGTGGTATCCGAGTGCCAATGATTGTTCATTGGCACGATCAGATCACCGCCGGATCTGTCAGCGATCATATTTGCGCCTTTTGGGATGTGTTGCCTACATTAGGCGAAATTAGCGGCTATTCCTACAAAAAAACAGATGGCATCAGTTTTTTTCCTACTTTGAAAGGCAACCGTCAAGAAGTGCATGAATATCTTTATTGGGAGCTTCCGGAAGGGAAAGGTTCGAAAGCTATCCGCATGGGAAAATGGAAAGGATATCTTTCTAATATTAAAAACGGAAACCGTTGTGTAGAGTTGTATGATCTGGAAACAGATCCGCAAGAACAGTACAATCTTTCATCTATTTATCCGAATGTAGTGAAGGAAATAGAGAAAAAGATGAAAAAAGCTCATACGGAATCCCCTGTTACTAATTACAAATTATAAATTATCGAAAATATGAAAAAATGGAATTTATTACTTGTATTGGCTTTACTTTTTGTTGCATGTAAAGATGAATACGATGTCAATTTAGATGAGCTTTATGGCACTACCTCCGGCTCATCTTCTAAAGTAGATAAAGAAATCATTACATGTGGAGATTCTAAAGTCATGATTATCAATATAGGCAAAGCCTCTATGACCACAGTACCATATGAATGGGAATGGGATTCAAAAACAGCAGACGATCTTTCGGCTACGTTGAAAAGACGTTTATTGGGAATAGATGAGTGTAAAGTTGTAAATGAAGGAAACGACCAACTCGTCTTGCTAGCATCTTCAGGAGGATCAGCTCTTATTCTTTCTCGTAAAACAAAAAAATGTTTATTCACTGCTGTGGATGCTCCAGGAGCACACTCTATTGAATTGCTGCCCAACAATCGAGTCGTTGTGGCCCTCTCTGGTGACGCAGGCGGCTTTCAGGTATATGACAGAAACGCTTCCAATAAAGTTATCTTTAAAGAAGATCAAAAAGGCGGACATGGTGTCATTTGGATGGAAAATCAGCAACTTTTATATGCATTAGGATATGATAAATTACTCGCTTATGAACTAAAAGATTGGAATACATCAACGCCTTCATTTGTGAAGAAGCAAGAATGGAATCTACCTTTAGGTGGGACAGAGCAAATACCGGATGGACATGATTTGATTCGCATTTCAGATCATGAACTAGGATTCACAACAGCTTATAACGTATATGTACTCGATACAAATACAGGAACTATCTCTGAATTTGAACCTATGAAAGGTCGCAAATTTATCAAATCCTTCAATTACGATAAAGAAAGCGGATACTTAGTTTATACTTATGCAGATATTGAGTGGTGGACACATAATATTCACATCCAAAATCCCAACAAAACAATCACCATCAGTAATGTAAATCTTTATAAAGTGAGAACAGTACCTGAAAGGGAATAAATAAACAGAAAGAAGCGATTACAAATTTGTAAAAAATAGCTTTCTAAATAGTTCGTAAAATGGATATAAGAAAAAAAATATGAAAAAGATATATGCAATATTTATACTTTTTTTTGTCTTGTGCGCATGTGCTACCGGACAAAAAAAGAACGAAATTGTTGTCTGTGGTGACGACAAAGTATGGATTGTCAATGTAGATAACTCAGAGGGAAAAAATTTAGATATCGTATGGAAATGGAATGCACAAGAGTCTAATATCCCTGACGATTTCAAAAAGTACTTTCGAGGAATGGATGAATGCAAAACTGCAAAAAATGGTGACTGGTTACTTACATCTTCTTCGGCTGGAGGAGCAGCAATTATTGAGCGTTCATCTGAAAAATGCTTGTTTTATGCAAGAGTTCCAGCCGCACATTCCATAGAGCTACTTCCTGATAATCGGGTAGTGGTAGCATTATCACATAATGAAGAAGGAGACTGTATACAATTATTTGACATCAACCGCCCTAACCAAGTTCTTTTTCAGGATAGTCTTTTTTGGGGGCATGGAGTAATCTGGATGGAAAACCGTCAATTGTTGTACGCACTCGGCTTTAATGAATTAAAAGCTTATTCCCTAAAGAATTGGAAAAGTGAACAACCAACATTACAGATGGAAAAAGTATGGAAACTGCCAACAGACGACGGACACGATTTGATTCGCATTTCAGAAAATGAATTGGGATTTACAACATCGTCCGGAACTTATGTAATTGATTTGGACACGGAAAAAATTGTTTCATTTCAACCTTTAGAAGGGAAAAAATTCATCAAGTCATTTAATTATAACAAGGAAAATGGAATTTTGAGTTATACACAAGCCGAAATCGAATGGTGGACTCACAATATTTATCTGGAGAATCCAAAGAAAACGTTAACTATAGACAGCATCAATCTGTATAAGGTTCGTCCAGTTATCTATGAATAATCATAAAATTAAAAAAGTATTTATGCATATTATTAATAAAATATTAATATTGGGGAGTTGGCTAGTTGTTCTATTGTTAGTCCATACTTCATGCACAAACTCTGTTGAGCATTCAGAAAGGACATTAAATTTACTTCCTGAACCTGCCCAGTTAACAGTAGGAAAAGAAGCATTCATTCTGCAGGACGATATGATTATCAGCATCAATGCCCCCTCTTTAAAATCAGCCGCAGATTATTTAGTTACCATCTTACAACGTGCCACTGGTTATAAGTTTGTTGTTACAGAAGAGGAAAGAGGACATATTCAACTATGTATAGATGAAAAACTACCTCACAAAGAAGGCAATTACACTTTAAAGGTTACCTCGAACCAAATACACATATCTTCGGCAAATTATGCCGGTGTAATAGCCGCTATATCAACAATCCGTCAAATGTTTCCTGTTGAAATAGAAGCATCAACCGTTGTTTTGGATACAGTTTGGTCAATACCAACTGTTTCTATCATAGATGAACCACGTTTTGCATGGAGAGGCATACTACTTGATGTAGCTCGCCATTTTTTCAGTAAAGAAGAAGTGAAAGAGTTGTTAGATGTTATGGCACTTTATAAGATGAATAAGTTTCATTGGCATCTGACTGATGATCAGGGGTGGCGCATTGAAATCAAGAAATATCCCCTACTGACAGAGAAAGGGGCATGGCGCACATTTAATGACCAAGATCGTATTTGCATGAGTCGTTCAAAAAGAGAACAAAATCCCTCTCTTGCCATTCCTTCTGATAAATTACGAATTATAGAAGGGGATACTCTATATGGGGGCTTCTATACACAGGAAGATATACGTGAAATTATAAGGTATGCAGCAGTACGTGGCATCGACGTAATTCCAGAGATAGACATGCCGGGACATATGCAAACAGCAGTTAGCCTTTATGCGAATGTATCTTGTTTTCCACAAAAAGAAGCACCGATGAATATTTCTTCTCCTGTTTGTCCTGGTAAAGAGAGTGCCTTAGAGTTTTGCAAGAACGTGTATGACGAGATTTTCCGGCTATTCCCTTCTGAATATGTACACTTAGGAGCGGATGAAGTTTCAAAAAAGAATTGGGAAAAGTGTTCAGACTGTCAGAAACGTATGAAAGTAAACAACTTAAAGACAGAAGAAGAACTTCAATCATGGTTCATTCATCAAATGGAACAATATTTCAATGAAAATGGAAAACGTTTGATTGGCTGGGATGAAATATTGCAAGGTGGAGTGTCGCCTACGGCTACAGTGATGTGGTGGCAAAGCTATGAAAAAGAGGTTGTAAAAAAATCCATAGCCCGAGGTAATTCGGTCATTCTTTGCCCGAACTACGATTTCTATTTAGATTATTCCGAAATAGGACAGTCCACTCGTCTGATTTGTGAATCAGTATCTTTATTGGACTCATTGAACGAATCTCAATCCAAACAAATATTAGGAGTACAAGGAAACATTTGGGGTGAGTTCATTCCTTCCCGTGAACGAATGCATTATATGGCATTTCCTCGGTTGCTCGCCATTGCAGAGACCGGTTGGTCGCAAGCCGCAAATTACAATTGGAAAAGCTTCCAGAGACGCATGACCGGACAATTCAATCGTTTAGACGCATTGGGAATAGATTACCGCATGGCTGATTTGGAAGGATTTTGCGACATAAATACTTTTATCGGTGAAACTAAAGTAAATGTTATTTCCCCTGATCCAGACGTTGTTATCCATTATACTGACGATGGCACAGAGCCAACCGAAAAATCGGCAATATACACCACTCCTATATCCATCCGCGATTCTGCAAGTTTTGCGTTCCGCGCATATCGCCCCAATGGAAAATCAAGTAAAGTTTTCCATGCTTCTTATAAAAAGCAGAATGGATATATTCCAGCGGTAGATATTAAAGCTCCAAAAAAAAAGGGATTAATGCTTACATGGTATGAAGGCGACATTCCTTCTTGCCAAGTAATAGAAAATTACCATTTAAAAGAAAAGAGAACTATCGACGATGTATATATTCCTTCAGAAGTAGGCAACAGTAAAGTAGGTTTAATTTTTACTGGTTATTTTTACGTATCGGTTGACGGGATCTATTCATTCAGCCTTTCATCTGATGAAGGAAGTACATTAAAAGTAGATGAAGAAATGATTATAGACAACGGAGGCCGACATTTGAGGAATGAAGTTTCAAGTCAACGTGCATTGGCAAAAGGATGGCATCCGTTAGAAGTTCGTTACTTCGATTTCAATGGTGGATGTTTGTCGTTAAAGATGCATGATGCTTCAGGCAAACAAATAAGACCAATATACAACCATTAATTAACCAATGATAAATAATCATGAGAACACAACTGATAATCATATTGTCGCTGTTGAATATATGTTTGGTGCCTGCCCAAGAGCGTGATACGCGTGTGCGTACCTACATTACTCCCACCCGGATTGTTTGGCAACAAGACAGTGATCATATCACTAATTGTAATTTTTTGTTAAACCAGGGAGATGGTCAGGCTTATTGGGGAGCGTATTACGATTACGAATCAATAGATACCAGTTTACAAGGTAAGAAAGAGAAAACGGTCAAAGCCGCCACATATTGCCAACTATCTTCTACCGATGGGGCTCGTCCAGCTATTCTGCTTGATTTCGGGAAAGAACTTCATGGCGGAGTACAATTAGTCACTGGTGCCTGGCCAAGCCATAAGCCGGTAAAAATCCGTCTTCGTTATGGCGAATCGGTCAGTGAAGCAATGTCCGACATAGATGGAAAAGGAGGAGCGACAAACGACCATGCTATTAGAGATCAAGAGCTTATCCTTCCATGGCTCGGAGTATATGAAACAGGAAACTCCGGTTTTCGTTTTGTGCGCATTGATCTATTGGATACAGACGCAATACTTGAGCTTAAGGAGGTCCGTGCAATCTCTATCATGCGCGATATTCCGTATCGCGGTTCTTTCCAATGTAATGATGAGAAACTTAACACAATATGGCGAACGGGAGCTTATACCGTTCACCTGAATATGCAGAATCATCTCTGGGATGGAATTAAACGAGACCGTTTGGTCTGGATAGGTGATTCCTATCCAGAGGTGATGACTGTAAACTCCGTGTTCGGTTACAATGAAGTGGTACCTAAAAGTTTGGATTTAATGCGTGACATCACGCCATTGCCACATTGGATGAATGCAGGATTCTCCTCTTATTCTATCTGGTGGCTGTTGTGTCATTATGAATGGTATCGCTATCATGGAAATAAAGCCTATCTGGAACAATCACGTGATTATATTACAGCTTTATTGAGACAATTAATGACTCAAATAGCCCCCGATGGGCAGGAATGTCTGGATGGCACTCGTTTTTTGGATTGGCCATCGAATAGCAACAAAGACGCAATTGCGGCAGGACTCCAAGCCTTAATGGTTTGGGGAATGCGAGTTGGAGTTGAATTTGCAGAACTATTTGAAGACAGACAATTGTCTAATGACTGTAAAGCTGCCGAGAAGAAGTTGGTAAAAGCTGCATCCAAAGTTTATAAAAAGTTTTTAGCTTCCTGTCCGGCTCCCGATGCGCCCGGCTCCAAGCAAGTGGCTGCATTAATGACGATTACAGGATTAATTGATGCCCCAAAAGCTGATAAAGAATTCCTCTCAATAAATGGTGCACAGGGCTTCTCTACTTTTTATGGCTATTATATGTTGGAAGCAATGGCTACGGCCGGCAATTATCAAGGAGCATTAGACGTGATTCGTGAATATTGGGGAGCAATGATCGACTTGGGAGCCACTAGTTTTTGGGAAGATTTCGATATCAATTGGATTCCGAATGCAGCCCCCATCGACGAACTAGTACCGGAAGGGAAAAAAGATATTCATGGTGACTGTGGCGCTTATTGCTATGTAGGCTTCCGTCATAGTTTGTGTCACGGTTGGGCTTCAGGACCAACTTCTTGGTTGAGCCGTCACATTTTAGGTGTGGAAGTAATAGAACCTGGATGTCGTCAAGTACGTATAACTCCTCATTTAGGCGATTTGCAGTGGGTGAAAGGTACATTTCCAACTCCCTATGGTGAAATACAAATTTACCATGAGAAGCAAGCAAATGGCAATGTAATATCAGAGGTGAAAGCCCCTAAGGGAGTATCAGTCATCAAATAGATAATGAGTTTTATAAAACTATTAATAAGGTGGTTTACACTGCCGAAATGTATAAATTAGAAGGAGTAAACAAATGAAAAAGAAATTATTAATGAATGTATGGATAATGCTTGCATTATTCACATGTGTAGGTATTTCTTCTTGTTCAGACAACGACGAAGACGGCACAAAAGGACATCAAGTATTACGTTTAGTTGATAAAAGTGGAAATCCAATTGGCGGTATCAGTGGTGGAGACTGTAATTTGACTGGTAGCGCTGAAAACCTGACGCTGAGAGTGATGTCCGATTTAGACTGGGAAATAACTATTTCCGAAGGCAACGAATGGTTTAAAGCCGACATCACAAAAGGAAGCGGTTCAAAAGAGATTTCATTTACAGTAGCCGAAAATGAAGGATTGGAAGAAAGAAAAGCTACAGTGATATTATCGACCACCCAGAATTCATCTGTTCAAGATTTCGTATTGAATTGTATTCAGCCAGGTGGACCAAGATTAATAGTGACTCCTGAGAATACTTCTGTCGAAAAAGAAGGGAAAGATGTCACCATTGCAATTAACACTAATTTACCTTCATTGAAATGTATCATACCTGAAAATGTTAAATGGATTACTCAAAAATCATTAACAAACAAACAGTTAATTCTTACAGTAGCAGCAAGTGATATCGCAAAAATACGTACTGCAACGGTGGAAATTACTTCTGAGTCGGCCGCTTATCCTACAACAAAAAGCATAGAAATCAGGCAAGCGGGTGCTGTGGATATGGCAGAGTTACTCGATGTTAAGTTCAATGCAGATGGTACTGCAGAAGATCTTTCTGCGATGAAAATGCCTATTAAAGCATTTGTCGGTTCTACTTTGAGCATGATTGAAAATGAAACTTTTGGTTATATTGCAAAATTCGACCCGGTAACAATAAATGCGAATAAAATTACCAGTGGTTTCTATATTGTTGATTTCACCCAAAACTTAATTTTCCAAAATGCAATTGCCGATGGATTCTCAATGGAATTATATGTAACTGCTAAAGATTACGGAGAAAGCGGTCCGATTCCGATGGGGTGTCATGGTGGTGGCGGTGTTGCCATTACTTGGCAAGATAAAGATAACTATTGGACTTTTGAACCCTATATAGGTAATTATTCAGCTTGTAATACGCCTCCACTGGGTGAAGTGCCAGAAGAAACATGGTACCATGTAGTGGGTGTCTGGGATGGTACAGGAAGTGCAGGTGCCATTAAATTGTATCTAGATGGAGAAATTAAGGCAGAAAGAGCCCCTGCTAAGGGTAATTCATTCCAATTTCCAGGAAATAAATGGTTCGTAATTGGTGGAGATGCTGGTGCTGCAAATGAAGCAGACAGAGCCTATAAAGGTCAAATTGCCGTAGCTCGTATATATGACCGTGCTTTGACAGCCGAAGAGGTTAAACTATTATATGATACATTGGAAGAATAAAACACTCCGCAGATGAATCATTTTTCATAGGTAATCAGAATAAACAAGCTACAGAGATTGCTTTCCAGCTTTTAATTCTTAAGTTGAAAAGTAATCTCTGTATTTTTTCTTATTGTAAAATAGGTCCAATATAGATTCATATAATTAACAATAAATGAAGAAAATAACCAAACTCATTTCAGTCATAGGTTTCATCCTTTGTCTGTCCGCCTGCCAAGAAATTCGGGAAGTCAGTTATGAGCAGCTTCGCGGAGGGTTTACCAACCTCCCGGATTCCATTCAGACAAGTGTCTACTGGCACTGGATTTCTGGAAATATTTCCAAAGAGGGAGTCATCAAAGATCTAGAATCAATGAAACAGGCTGGCATCAACCGTGCATTTATAGCGAATATCGGACTAAGTGCAGCGGAAGCACCCACCGGAGATGTGCAGATTTTCTCCGACGAATGGTGGGAGATACTGCATGCCGCTTTAAAAAAGGCAACCGAGCTGAATATAGAAATCGGTATCTTCAACTCTCCGGGATGGAGTCAGGCAGGAGGTCCGTGGATCAAGCCGGAGCAATCCATGCGGTATCTGGCATCTGTCGGCACGCAAGTCAAAGGCGGACAGGCAATAGAAGTTATGTTACCCAAAACCAATCCTAATTTTCAAGATGTAAAAGTGCTGGCTTATCCGTCTGTGAAAAGCAAAGCTACGATCCTTAATCCGGCCAATTGCACTGTAAGTTCTTCCCCCGCCATCACTGCTATTCATCATCTGATAGATGGAGAAACGGCGACAGAAATACGGTTTGGCAACCAATCCGAAGTCGTAATAGACTTTAAAAGCCACGATACAGTAGCATTGAGAAGCCTCCGCCTGCTTACCTCCGCCGCACCTATACGTTGCCAGGCGGTTCTGCAAATGAATGATAACGGTGAATACAAAGAAATCAAGCAGTTCAGTATAGAAAGATACAACGATAATCTGGCTGTAGGATTCGATCCTTATGCTCCTATTGCCATCTCTTTCCCCACAGCCAGCGGTAAAGACTTCCGGTTGTCACTCTCCGGTCTGAATCCCAATAGCGGCATTCGGGAAATAACATTGTCTTCTGCTCCGGTAGTAGAAAGTTATTCGGAGAAAATATTCGCCAAAATGTATCAGACTCCACTTCCTTACTGGAATGAATATCAATGGCCGGTGCAAGCAGTAGTGGACGACCCTGCATTGATCGTTCAGCCCGGACAAGTGAAAGACATCACCGCCTGTATGAAAGGAGACAAACTTTCCTGGGACGCTCCCGACGGAGAATGGGAAATTGTGCGAATGGGAATGGTACCCACTTATGTAGAAAACGGTCCTGCATTAAAAGATGGGATAGGTCTTGAAGTGGACAAAATGAGTAAAGAGCACCTCCGAAGCCATTTCGACACCTTTATCGGCGAGATTTACAAGAGAATCCCTGAAGCCGACCGTAAGACTTGGAAAGTAGTTGTAGCGGACAGCTATGAAAAGGGAGGTCAAAACTTCACGGACGATTTCCTTGAATCATTTGAGAAGAAGTACGGTTATAGCGCACTACCTTTTCTCCCTGTCTACAATGGAGTGGTTGTGGAAAGCGAAGATGCCTCCGACCGCTTTTTGTGGGATATGAGAAAGATGGTGGCCGAACGGTTATCATACGATCATATTGGTGAACTAACCCGTCTAAGCCACCAATACGGAATGACTACCTGGTTGGAAAACTACGGTCACTGGGGATTCTCCGGAGAGTTTTTGCAATACGGCGGGCAAGCAGATGAAGTGGCAGGAGAATTCTGGAGCGAGGGAGAACTAGGCAATATAGAAAACAGGGCTGCTTCTTCGTGTGGTCATATCTACGGTAAACAGAAAATCTCTTCCGAGTCTTTCACCTGTGGCGGTATGGCTTACAGCCGTTATCCGGCTACCATGAAACAACGTGGTGACCTTTTCTTCTCCGAAGGAATCAACAACACACTGCTGCACGTCTATATTTCACAGAAAGCGGAAGGCAAACTGCCCGGACTGAATGCACCTTACAGCAACGAATTTAACCGTTTCAACACTTGGTATTCCCAGTTGGACCTATTCACCGACTACCTGAAACGTTGTAACTTCATGCTCCAACAGGGACTCAACGTAGCTGATATTTGCTATTTCATAGGAGAAGATACTCCCAAGATGACCGGTGTCACGAATCCTCCCTTGCCGAAAGGATACCAATTCGATTACATCAATGCAGAAGTGATACTCCGCGATATGACTGTCAAAGACGGTCTATTGACTCTACCCCACGGCACAAGTTACCGAATCATGGTATTACCGGAATTGGAAACAATGCGTCCCGAACTATTAACCAAAATCACTCAACTTGTGAAAGACGGAGGTGTCATTCTCGGTCCGAAGCCTAACCGTTCGCCAAGCTTGCAAGACTTCCCCGAAGCAGATAAGAAAGTTCAGGAAATGGCAAATGCCTTGTGGGGAAATGTAGACGGTATCAAGGTGAAAAGCGGCAATTATGGCAATGGCATGATATTAAGCGGTATGAATATGCACGAAGCATTAGAATTAGTGCATTGCATTCCCGACTGTGCATTGACTAAAGACATTCCTGTAGTATACGGTCATCGCAGCATCGGTGATATGGATGTTTACTTCCTGTCCAACCAATCTTCAGAAAAAGTCGTATTCTCACCGGAATTTCGTGTAACCAATAAGCAACCTGAACTTTGGGAACCGGCAACTGGTGCTATCCGCCTTTTAAAGAAGTACGAACGCAACGCAAATGCGACAGTAATTCCTCTCGAACTGGAACCTTTGGAGAGTATCTTCGTCGTATTTGCCAAAGAAGCTTCCTCATCTTCGTTAGTCAACGATACGGACACCAATTACCCGAAACCACAGACAATCGCCACACTGGCCGGTCCGTGGACAGTCTCTTTCAATGAGAGTCAAAGAGGTCCTCAAGACCCGGTTGTCTTCCAAAGCCTGTACGACTGGAGTACAAGTAAAGAAGACGCCATCAGGTATTATTCAGGAACAGCCGTCTATCGGACTGAATTTACGCTAAAAGATATAGTACCCAACAATCCATTATTTATCAACCTCAATGAGGTAGCCGTTATGGCAAAAGTGAAAGTCAATGGACAATACATCGGTGGTGTATGGACGCCCCCTTACCGACTCAATATTTCGGAAGCCATCAAGCAGGGAACAAACAAAGTAGAAATTGAAGTGGTAAATACATGGGTGAACCGACTCATCGGAGATAGCAAATTACCTGTTGAAGAACGTCCGACCTGGACTCCTAACAATCCTTGGAATCCATCATCTCCTTTACAGAAGTCCGGACTGATAGGACCTGTCGTTATTGAAAGCATCACTTTTTAAAACAGGGAATTCTTAGTCCAAAGGCATTAAACCATGTCCACGATTATGAACATGCAAAAACTGAATATGTTCTAGTCGATTCAATGTTGAGTTTAGGTATTGCGGATGGAGACTTTCAGTAATTTGGAAGTATTCACTACAATAAGTAAAATCACTTATAATTTATATTTATAAACGATTTTACTTATTGTAGAGAAAATAAACGAACACTTATCAATTTATACGGAACCCCAATTCCGGACGGTCTTTTAAATAGGTTATTAATTCACGGCCCACCGAAAGCTTGACCGGCCGGGAAATTAAGTCGACCGCCATACGGTTTACATCAATATCATCCGTCACCCTAAAATAGAGTTCCGTATTTCCCGGATGTTCTTTTGTCAATGTTGCAAGTTCCGTGATTAAAGCGGAGTTCAACACGGACAACGGAATAATAATGGTTATCTTCTGCACCAACTCTTCTTTTACATCCGGCAGCAGTTCCATAGAAGTAATCTTCACTTCCAGTTCATCCTGCCGCCATTGCTTGGGTTGGCAACGGGCTTTGATAAACAAAAAAGTACCCTCATTGAGGTATCCTTGATAAGTCACCCAGTCATTTCCCCAGAATGGAATCTCGGTAGAACCGGAATAATCTTCTATCTTGGCGATACCATACGGATTTCCGTTCTTGCTGATTCCACGACGGACACTGGTCACAATACCTCCCATCGTTATTTCGCGACCGGCAAGGGCTGCTTTATCTTCCAAATCTGCCATACGTGTGTTGCAGACGTGTTCCAATACAATGGAGAATTCATCCAACGGATGAGCGGAAAGGTAGATACCGACCAAATCACGCTCACGGTTCAAACGGTCGAGATCACTCCAACGCTCTACCCCCTGAGGAATCTCAGGAGTTGCCACATCAATTACGTTTTCGCCACCAAACAGAGAATTGACAGCAGCAGCTTTATCAGCCTGATAACGGTTGCCATAACGCATCAAAGTTTCCAGGAAAACTTCTCCTTTGGAGTTGACAGCAAAGTACTGTTCACGTTTCAATTCCGGGAAACTGTCAAAGCCACCGGCCAACGCGAGGCATTCCATGTTCTTTTTATTGCAGGCATTCAGATTGACACGTTGCACAAAGTCGAAAATTCCGGTAAAAGGACCGTTCTTTTCACGTTCCTCCATGATACTCTGCACGGCAGCCTCGCCTACTCCTTTTACGGCTCCAAGCCCGAAACGGATATTACCGTCACGATTTACAGTAAACTTCAAGTTACTCTCATTGACATCCGGTCCCAAAGTCTGAATCCCCATCGCCTTACATTCATCCATCAGCTTCGTGATATCCGTAATGTTCGACAAACTTCGGCTCATCACAGCCGCCATATATTCGGAAGGATAATTCGCTTTCAGATAGGCAGTCTGATAAGCCACCCATGAATAACAAGTAGCATGAGACTTGTTGAAAGCATACGACGCAAACTTTTCCCAGTCCGTCCAAATCTTTTCGAGAACTTTCGGGTCGTGTCCGTTCTTACGTCCACCCTCGATAAATTTAGGCTTCATGTGATCCAGCTTGTCACGCAGCTTCTTACCCATTGCCTTACGAAGAGCATCGGACTCGCCACGTGTAAAGTCCGCCAACAAACGTGACAGAAGCATCACCTGTTCCTGATAAACCGTAATCCCGTATGTATCCTTCAAGTACTTTTCCATTACCGGAATATCATACTCAATCGGCTTACGTCCATGTTTACGATCGATAAAATCGGGGATATAATCCATCGGTCCCGGACGGTAGAGGGCGTTCATGGCAATCAAATCTTCGAATGTAGAAGGCTGCAATTCACGCAGATACTTCTGCATACCGGCAGATTCAAACTGGAATGTACCGATCGTACGACCGTCACTGTATAATTTATAAGTAGCCGGATCGTTAATATCAATCTGATCCACATCCACTTCAATGGCACGGCTCAGACGGATATTCTCAACGGCTTCTTTAATGATAGACAATGTCTTCAAGCCAAGAAAGTCCATCTTAATCAGTCCGGTATCTTCAATCACCGAACCTTCATACTGGGTGACAAGCATTTTCTCACCCGTTTCTTTATCATCGGCAGTGCTGACAGGCACCCAATCGGTAATATCATCACGGCAGATAATCGTACCGCAAGCGTGCACACCCGTACCACGTACATTACCTTCAAGCATTTTGGCATATTTCAGCGTATCGCGCACCAACGGATCCGATGAAGCTTCGGCAGCTTGTAATTCGGGCACGTATGCAATCGCATTCGGCAAGTTCAGTTTCTTATCCGGAATTTTATCCGGCACCAGTTTAGCCAAGCGGTCGGATTCCGAAAGAGGAAGTTTCTGCACACGGGCAACGTCCTTGATAGCCAGCTTTGTAGCCATCGTACCATAGGTAATGATGTGCGCCACCTTTTCCTGGCCATATTTATTCGTCACCCAGCGAAGTACCTCACCACGACCGTCATCATCAAAGTCCACATCAATATCAGGCAAAGAGATACGGTCCGGATTCAGGAAACGTTCAAACAGCAAATCGTATTGGATAGGGTCGATTTTCGTAATTCCCAGACAGTACGCCACAGCCGAACCGGCAGCCGATCCACGTCCCGGACCTACGGATACACCCAGCTCCTTGCGGGCAGCATTGATAAAGTCTTGCACAATCAAGAAGTATCCGGGGAAACCCATAGTCTTCATGATATATAGCTCAAAATTCATGCGTTCCTTCACTTCTTCCGACAAAGGCTCGCCATATATCCGTTTCGCACCGTCGAAAGCCAACTTAGCCAAATAGTCTCCTTCGAGCTTGATACGATAGAGTTTATCATAACCACCCAGACGCTTTATTTTAGCCTTCGCATCCTCTTCACTCAACACCACATTGCCATGCTCATCTTGCGTAAACTCGTCGAACAAGTCTTTCTCCGTAAATTTCGCTCTGTATTCCTCTTCCGTTCCAAAGTCCTCAGGAATAGCGAAAGTAGGCATAATAGGGGCATGGTCGATGGAATAATATTCTACTTTATCGAGAATCTCCAATGTATTGCTCAAAGCTTCGGGTACGTCCGCAAAGAGTTCATTCATCTCTTCACGTGTTTTCATCCACTCTTGTTTGGTATAAAGCATACGGGTAGGGTCATCCAAATCCTTGCCGGTACTCAAACAGATCAGACGGTCGTGCGCTTCCGCATTTTCCTCGTCCACAAAATGAACGTCGTTCGTACAAATCAATTTTATGTTGTACTTTTGGGCATACTCCATCAGGTATTTATTCACTTTTACCTGCATCGGATAACACTCGTGATTGGCACGGGGAACAGTCGCTTTATGGCGTTGCATCTCCAGATAAAAATCATCTCCGAATAAGTTCTTATACCACTGTATGGCTTCCTCCGCTTCCGCAAACTGATCATTGGTAATCCGTTTCGGTATCTCTCCACCGAGGCAAGCCGAACAGACAATCAGACCTTCATGATACTTTTCCAATTCGCTGCGGTCGGTACGCGGACGCATATAGTATCCGCGCGTCCATGCGTGCGATACTAATTTAATAAGGTTATGGTATCCCTTTTCATTTTTAGCCAATACAATCAGGTGATAACCGCTCTGGTCGAGTTTACCTTCTCTTAAGTCCATCGTACGGCGTGCCACATACATCTCACAACCGATGATGGGTTTGAACAGTTTGTTTTCCGCTTCTACAATTTTGGCTTTACAATCGGCAATCTCAGCTTCTTTGTCCTCACACTCTATGGTTCCGGCTTCTATACCCGCAATTCGTTTTTTCAGGTCTTTGACCTCTCCTTTGGGACCGCTATTCTTTTTATTAACGTAGTTCGTAAATTCTTTAATACCGAACATATTTCCATGATCGGTCACGGCAATACCCTTCATTCCATTCTTCATCGCTTTGTCGACCAGACGAGCCACGCTAGCCTGACCGTCCAAAAGAGAATATTGGGTATGGACATGTAAATGAACGAAATCCTGCATAATGATAAGTAGTTAATTTGAAGGCATAAAATTACTATCTCCCGAGAGATAAACAAAAATAATCCTCAAAAAGTTATCAACATTCACATTTCTATGCCTAATTACTTGCTGATTTTTTAAATTAAGTATATTTTTGCAGGCAATATCATTAAACAGCATTCATGGGCCGACTAAAGAAATTAAAGAAAATACGTATTCACCGCGAAGGAACACATATATTATGGGCTAGCTTTTTGCTACTACTATTGATTAATGCCGCTCTTTATTGGGGAATAGATTGTAAGATACCATTCTATGTGGTAGCAGTAGCGAGCATAACAGTTTATCTGTTGATGGTGAATTTCTTTCGTTGTCCGATCCGTCTCTTCGGACAGGACACTGAAAAAATAGTCGTAGCACCTGCCGACGGAAAAATCGTTGTTATCGAAGAGGTTGATGAAAACGAGTATTTTCATGACCGGAGATTAATGATCTCCATCTTTATGAGTATTGTCAACGTACATGCCAATTGGTATCCGGTGGACGGTACTATTAAAAAGGTGGCACATCACAATGGAAACTTCATGAAAGCCTGGCTGCCGAAAGCCAGTACGGAGAACGAGCGTTCTACGGTGGTAATCGAAACTCCGGAAGGAGTGGAAGTGCTTACCCGCCAAATCGCCGGAGCTGTGGCACGCCGTATCGTCACTTATGCAGAAGTAGGCGAAGAATGTTATATTGACGAACATATGGGATTCATCAAGTTCGGTTCCCGCGTGGACGTATATTTACCCATCGGCACGGAAGTCTGTGTCACTATGGGACAATTAACAACCGGTAACCAAACAGTTATCGCCAAACTCAAATAATCCTGTCACAATGACGAACGTTATTAAAAAAAATATTCCGAATACCGTAACCTGCCTGAACCTTTTCTCCGGTTGTATTGCTTGTGTCATGGCTTTTGAAGCCCGTTATGAACTGGCATTACTATTCATTATTCTAAGCTCCGTATTCGATTTTTTCGACGGAATGTTGGCACGTGCACTTAATGCACATTCCATCATTGGAAAAGACTTGGATTCATTGGCGGATGATGTCAGCTTCGGTTTTGCTCCCTCAGCGATTGTGTTCTCCCTGTTCAAAGAAATGTACTATCCGGCAAGTATGGAATTTATCGCTCCTTATCTGCCATACGCCGCATTCTTAATCTCTGTATTCTCTGCTTTGCGACTGGCAAAGTTCAATAATGATACCCGACAGACCACTTCTTTCGTCGGTCTTCCTGTTCCTGCCAATGCTCTATTCTGGGCTTCTTTAGTAGCAGGCGCACATGACATACTGATTTCCGAAAGCTGTCATCCTGTCTATCTTTTTATACTTGTTTGTCTGTTTTCATGGTTATTGGTAGCAGAAATACCCATGTTCTCTTTGAAATTCAAGAATCTGTCATGGAATGACAACAAAACCAGTTTTACATTTTTGATTGTATGCATTCCTTTCCTTGTATTTCTTGGAATCAGCAGCTTTGCAGCCATCGTTGTATGGTATATTTTACTTTCACTTTTTACAAGAAAAAGTAAATAAACAATCTCTTGGCACGTTTGTTGTACTATGAGTTTTATCAGAGTTACAATATAAAAATCATAGCCCAATGCATATACTTTTATTTATACTTCTCTTTATCATCGCCATTGTCGTATTTGGTCTTTCGGTTGTCGGACTCATACTCAAAGCCATCTTCGGAATAGGCCGCCGTTCTTCGTCTTCATCACGACCGAGACAAAACGAATCCGGACGTAGCGCGGGCCAGCAAAGCTACAGTCAGGGGACACATCGTCCGACGGATCATGAAGAGGAAATATTCTCCGATGACGTTCCAAGGAAGAAGCATAAAAAGATATTCACACAGGATGAAGGAGAATATGTAGACTTCGAGGAAATTAAAGAATAACGATAAACTCTACACAGCTCGGTTATTAATCACCACTCCATCAATCGCTATCTACGTTTTGCCGCAAAGAAGTTTTTCATAAGTGCGGCACATTCGTCTGCCAGCAGTCCTTTGACAACCACTGTTTTGGGATGCAGTGCCGAACCGGCATATTTCTGATAGCCACGTTTTTCATCTTCGGCACCGAATACGAGTTTCCCCGTTTGTGCCCAGGCAATGGCTCCCGCACACATCACGCAAGGTTCAACCGTGACATACAATGTACATTCATTCAGATACTTACCACCAAGGACATTGGCGGCAGCAGTAATGGCCTGCATCTCGGCATGAGCCGTTACGTCATTCAATGTTTCTGTGAGATTGTGGGCACGTGCAATAATCCGTTCTTTACAAACGACAACCGCCCCTACGGGTACTTCACCCCGTTCGGCAGCTTTACCGGCTTCTATCAAAGCCTGTTTCATAAAGTAAGTATCGTCCAGCATCCCCCTCTAGTTTTTAATCTACATTTTTTTAAGATTATCCCCTATCGTCTCATATCGTGCTCACCAAAAAGGGTGGGATAATCTTCTTCCATATTCTTATGGATAAACATGAGAATCGTTTCACGAAGCCAACGTGACTTATTGGTTATCTTGTATTTCTCAAGATAACGATCAACAATCAGCTGTTCTTCGTCGCTCAACAAAATGCTCATACGTCGTTCGCGTTTCGTACACTCGACGTGCATTTTCAGGCACTTTTTACTTCTTTTTCTCATATCTTCTGCAAAATTACTTTTACTTCTGTAAATACAAAGAATAAAAGCAGTAAATTTGCAAAAAAAGATGGCTAAACATAATGAATTAGGAAAAGCCGGAGAAAATGCCGCAGTAACCTATCTGGAGCAACAAGGTTACATTATTCGTGACCGGAACTGGAGAAAAGGACATTTCGAACTGGATATTGTGGCTACCAAAGAGCAGGAATTAATTGTAGTGGAGGTAAAGACCCGCAGCAATACTCAATTTGCCGAACCGGAGGACGCCGTTGACATCCCTAAAATAAAACGTACCGTACGCGCTACGGATACCTATATGAGGCTATTTCAAATCGATATACCTGTAAGATTCGATATCATTACAGTAGTGGGTGAAGACGGAAACTTCAAGATCGAGCATATCAAAGAGGCGTTTTACCCTCCTTTATTTTAAAATTCAAGACATAGAAGATACAAAATTATTATAAATTGATTAATTATGAATGTTGAAACAGCCAGAGAATACAGCCTCAGCAAAAAAGCCACTACGGAAGATATGCCTTTCGGTGATGATTTCCTGACAATCAGAGTCATGGGAAAAATGTTTTTATGTATTAGTTTCAATACACCTGACAGGATTACGATGAAATGCGATCCAGACTACGCCATCGAATTGCGGGACCATTACAATGGCGTAGAAGGTGCTTGGCATTTTAACAAGAAATATTGGAACCAAGTATTCCTTGACCGCGACCTAGATGATAAACTGATAAAACAATTGATCGACCACTCCTATGATGAAGTCATCAAGAAGTTCCCTAAAAAACTACGTGCAGAATATGACGCCCTCCCCTGAAATATTCCCCGTTCCATTGATTCATATCAGTGAAACGAATTCGACTAATAACTACCTGCAAACTCTTTGTGCCCAACAAAAAGTAGAGGAGTTGACGACCGTAGTTGCCGACTTTCAGACATCCGGACGAGGGCAACGTGGGAACTCTTGGGAATCGGAACCGCTCAAGAACCTCCTTTTCAGCTTTGTGCTTTTCCCTGATTTTTTGGAAGCGCGCTGCCAGTTTCTTATTTCTCAGATTATATCTTTGGCTATTAAGGAAGAGTTAAGTACTTATACTGAGGACATTTCTATCAAATGGCCGAACGATATTTATTGGAAAGAGAAAAAGATTTGTGGAATATTAATCGAAAACGATTTGATGGGACGGAACATCTGTCAAAGCATTGCAGGAATCGGAATCAATATTAACCAAGAAGAATTCTACAGCCCGGCTCCCAATCCTGTTTCACTATATCAAATTACTGGAAAACGCCATGATGTCTTTGAGATATTAAAGAATATCATGATCCGCGTTCAGTCTTATTATGCCAAACTTCAAAAGGGAGATATAACACGGATAACCAACCAATATGAAAAATCGCTTTTCAGAAAAGAAGGAATGCACCGATATAAAGATGTTGACGGTGAATTTCTGGCACGAATTATTTGTGTTGAGCCGGAAGGTAGGTTAATCTTAGAAGATGAACAACATGCCCGAAGGGCTTATATGTTTAAGGAAGTGGAATATTTATTGAGATAAAAATCTTTTATATATGAGAACTACATTATTTACTTTATTTGCTTTGTTATTTTTCATAATTAGTTGTGAAGACTCAGAAAACAGTCCGACCCCATCTATTAAAGAAAGCGATACTGATAACAAAGAAGAGGCTTATCAACTTCCTGTAATCTTCCACATCTTTTACGATGGGAGCGATTCAGACCAAACTGTGACAACTAAAAGAATAAAAGAAATTATTGATGCTTGCAATAAGTATTATGACAATTCGAATAACAAAAGTGTAGATATTCATTTGAAATTCATCCTTGCTACCCATAACAATGAGGGAAAAGTACTTTCTGAGGCTGGAATAGAGCGTATAAAAGTAAACAACGCAGAATTGGACTGTGACAATTTTATGGATGACAAGTCTAATATTCAATATCTATGGGATACCGACCAATACATCAATATTATGTTATATCGGTTCACAAACAAAAATATATTAGGAATCTCTTACCTTCCATATACAGTCAAGCCGGACAAATTAGAAGGACTAAATCAACTTAATTTCTTACCAACACACTCCACTCTGACATATCCTCACTGTATATCTATCAACAAATTATATATTAACGGGAAAGCCAATATAGAAGGGCAAATCTATAATCCTTCAGATGTTATTGCCACCCTTGCCCATGAACTTGGACACTATCTAGGTTTATATCATACTTTCAATGAAACGAAAGACTCGGCAGGAAATATAATTACCAATCTATGTGAGGACACTGACTATTGTACAGATACCCCTCCTTACAACAGAGATGAATATAAAGATTTTTTGGACAGCTATATCCCTAAAAATGGAATCAAGATCACATTCAATGATTTACCATATCTTATGGAAAGGAAAAACTGTGTTGATAATACCCAATCTACCCCAAACAACATCATGGACTATGAATACTCATACGTTAATCGCTTTACCAATGAACAAAAAAATAGAATCCGGTATGTGCTGGCACACAGTCCGCTGATTCCAGGGAAAAAGGTTACCCGAAGTATAACAAGAACAACGGCACCACAAGAATTTCCCATGCGAACAATCAAATAAGACTGTATTATAGAAAAAGAGGTGAACCATTTTCAGCGATTCACCTCTTTTTCTATTCTCAATATCTTATCCAGTGTCTTTTGAGCCTCTGTTGACGGAAATTGTGAAATAACTTTTCTCAACGAATTCCGGGCCTTCTGATAACCGGTCGAAAAGACTTTTGATAATCCATCCCGATAACGCGCATATTGCATCTTAGTAGGCGATGCGAGTTTTTTAAAATCAGTATCCAACCTTTTCTTCTCCTTTTCAGCCATCAGATAATAGTAATTACCTAAGAATATATTAGCAGCCAGATTATCCGCATCCAGCTGCAAAACCTTTTCATACATACGCAGAGCCTCCTTTTCCTGCCCACGGCACACTTGCATCTCAGCACATGCCTCCAGATAATCTACATTATCAGGAGTCTTTTGAAGCAATTCCTTGTAAAACAGATAAGCCTTGTCATAACTCCGGTTCCTCCTATAAGCAGAAGCCAGTTCTACAGCTAATTTTGAACTAATCTCACTACTCTTATCAATGCTCGTCCAATAGAACATCTCGGTACGGTCTATATTCAAACCGATTGTTTGGCGGAAATAGCTCACAGCCTGTCCATGCTGCCCCGATTCAATGGCAGCAGACACTTTCTGCAACATCTCATCGACCGACTGCGCATTCAGCACCAGCGGCAATGAAAACAATGATAAAAAGAAGATAGTTAAGGCTCTCATAATCCCACTTTTGTTATTTAGTTCGTGACACACAAAGATACAATAAAAAAATAAAAGATGTACCTTTGCGGACGAAAAGAACAATCAATTTGATAAAAGTGTTTTTATACAATGACAGATAAAAAACAGGTCACTGAAAACAGACGAATATTACAGATTGCCATCCCATCAATCATATCGAATATCACCGTTCCTTTATTGGGACTCATCGATGTCACCATTGTAGGTCATCTCGGTTCTCCGGCCTATATCGGGGCCATCGCCGTAGGGGGAATGCTGTTCAATATCATCTACTGGATTTTCGGATTCCTTCGTATGGGGACCAGTGGAATGACTTCGCAAGCTTACGGACAGCACGACCTTAACGAAATCACCCGACTATTGCTACGTTCCGTCGGAGTAGGATTACTCATCGCTTTCTGTCTGCTGCTGCTTCAGTATCCCATTCTGCACTTGGCATTTACATTTATAAAGACCACACCGGAGGTAGAACAACTGGCAACCACTTACTTCTACATCTGTATTTGGGGAGCTCCCGCTACCTTAGGGCTTTATGGGTTTGCAGGCTGGTTCATCGGTATGCAGAACTCACGTTTTCCGATGTATATCGCCATTACCCAGAATATAGTTAATATTGTTGCCAGCCTATGTTTTGTTTACCTATTGGATATGAAAGTGGCAGGCGTAGCCGCAGGAACTCTTATTGCCCAATATGCAGGCTTCTTCATGGCTCTTTGGCTCTATATGCGATACTACCATACGCTCCACAAACGAATCGTCTGGAAAGAAATAATACAAAGACAAGCCATGTATCGCTTCTTTCAAGTCAACCGCGACATATTCTTCCGTACACTCTGTCTTGTCATGGTCACTATGTTTTTCACCTCTGCCGGAGCAGCACAAGGAGAAGTCGTTTTAGCCGTCAACACTTTGCTTATGCAATTATTCACCTTATTCTCCTATATCATGGATGGCTTTGCTTATGCCGGTGAGGCGTTGGCTGGACGTTATATCGGCGCAAAAAATCAAACAGGCCTCCGCAGTACCGTACATCATCTCTTTTATTGGGGATTGGGTCTTTCGTTTCTATTCACCCTCTTATATTCAGTTGGCGGGAAAAGCTTTCTAGGTCTGTTAACCAATGATATTTCAGTAATCGCCGCTTCCGACTCCTACTTTTATTGGGCACTTATCATTCCATTAGCCGGTTTCTCCGCCTTTCTTTGGGATGGTATCTTTATCGGCGCTACCGCTACCCGCCAAATGCTTTACTCCATGTTGGTAGCTTCCGCCAGCTTTTTCGGAATATATTACGGATTCCATTCCTTGTTGGGAAATCATGCCTTATGGTTGGCTTTCCTTGTTTATCTTTCACTAAGAGGAATCGTGCAAACCTTTTTAGGGAGACAAATCATGCGAAAAGTAATCGTGCACTGATGAGGAGTATCCGATAAATTATCTCTATATTTGCGGAAAACATTAAAAGTAAAAGATATGGCAAAGTATAAAAGAATTCTACTAAAATTAAGCGGAGAGAGCCTGATGGGCGAAAAGCAATACGGCATTGACGAAAAAAGATTGGCAGAATATGCGGAACAAATCAAAGAAATCCACGGACAAGGGGTGCAAATCGGCATTGTCATCGGAGGCGGAAATATTTTTCGTGGCCTAAGCGGAGCCAGTAAAGGTTTCGACCGTGTGAAGGGTGATCAAATGGGAATGTTGGCTACGGTCATCAACAGCCTTGCCCTCAGTTCGGCACTTGTCGCCACCGGAGTGAAAGCCCGCGTATTGACAGCAGTACGGATGGAACCTATCGGTGAATTTTACAGCAAATGGAAAGCCATCGAATGTATGGAAAACGGTGAAGTGGTTATCATGTCCGCAGGAACGGGAAATCCCTTCTTCACCACAGATACCGGTTCTTCACTGAGAGGAATTGAAATCGAAGCAGACGTTATGCTGAAAGGTACTCGTGTAGACGGTATCTATACAGCTGATCCCGAAAAAGATCCTACCGCAACCAAGTTTGATGACATCACTTATGACGAAGTTCTGAAACGTGGTCTGAAAGTTATGGATTTAACCGCTACTTGTATGTGCAAGGAAAATAATCTGCCTATCGTTGTATTTGATATGGATACGGTAGGCAACTTAAAGAAGGTAATCAGCGGAGAAGAAATAGGTACATTAGTACACAACTAATCTCCCGATCGAATAAAATTAATCGTCTGACAGTTGATTCTTTTTCGTCTGACTATAGTCAGACGAAAGTTCAACAGTAGTCAGACGCAAGTTTAACTATAGTCAGACGATTAATTTTATGCATGAACAAGATTAGTTCCCTCTTTACTTAGAAATAGTTTTTAGCATACGAAAGATTAAATTATACTATCAACCGCCTAAACGCTTGTTTATCATTGACGAACTGCGTACTTTTGCACGCCATAAAAAAAAGGACTAAGAACAATGAATAACAAGACCAAAGGTTTTATCTATGGAGCCATTGCCGCTGCCAGCTACGGTATGAATCCTCTTTTTGCACTTCCGCTCTATGCAGCCGGAATGAGTGTCGATACCGTTTTATTCTACCGTTATTTCTTTGCCGTAATCGTGCTGGGTATTCTGATGAAAATGCAGCATCAATCCTTTGCGCTTCACAAGGCAGACGTCTTGCCCTTAGTCATTATGGGATTGTTGTTCTCTTTCTCATCGTTGCTCCTGTTTATGAGCTATAATTACATGGATGCCGGAATCGCTTCAACCATCCTGTTTGTTTATCCGGTAATGGTAGCTGTTATTATGGGGGTGTTCTTCAAGGAAAAAATATCCGCAATTACAGTTTTCTCTATTCTGCTGGCACTTTCGGGTATCGCTTTGCTCTATCAAGGAGATGGTGACAAACCGCTATCCACGTTGGGGATCATCTTCGTACTGCTGTCTTCACTCTCATATGCTATATACATAGTAGGTGTGAACCGCTCAACATTGAAAAACCTGCCAACCACCAAACTTACATTTTACGCTATCCTGTTCGGACTATCGGTTTACATCGTCCGTCTGAACTTCTGTATGGAGCTGCAGGTTATACCATCCGTCTGGTTATGGGCAGATACATTGGCTTTGGCTATTCTACCAACTGCCATATCATTGGTCTGCACCGCCTTAGCTATCCATTATATAGGCTCCACACCAACCGCCATTCTAGGTGCTTTGGAACCTGTGACAGCCTTATTTTTCGGTGTTATGCTGTTCCATGAGAAACTAACTCCCCGCTTAATGGTTGGTATTTTAATGATTATCACCGCCGTGGCCTTGATTATCATCGGCAAATCACTCATAAAAAAGATGGGAATGCTGTTGCAGATGAACAAAAAATAATATACTTTTGCTACTTAATCAATCAAATAGCAACTTTAATTATCAAAAAATATGGTAGACGTAAAGACTTGCCTTGACAATGCACAAGAAAAAATGGATATGGCCGTTATGTATCTGGAAGAAGCACTGGCACATATCCGCGCCGGAAAAGCGAGTACCCGACTGTTGGACGGTATCCGTGTAGACTCTTACGGAAGTATGGTTCCTATCAGCAATGTAGCAGCCGTAACTACTCCCGATGCACGTAGTATCACCATCAAACCGTGGGATAAGAGTATGTTCCGTGTCATCGAAAAAGCGATTATCGACTCCGATCTCGGTATCATGCCCGAAAATAACGGCGAAGTGATCCGTATCGGTATTCCTCCTCTGACGGAAGAACGTCGTAAGCAATTGGCAAAACAGTGTAAAGGCGAAGGCGAAACTGCAAAAGTCAGCGTACGCAACGCCCGCCGAGACGGTATCGATGCACTGAAGAAAGCTGTAAAAGACGGATTGGCAGAGGACGAGCAAAAGAACGCGGAAGCGAAACTGCAAAAGATCCACGATAAGTATATCAAACAAATTGATGATATGCTTGCTGAAAAGGATAAAGAAATTATGACTGTATAAGTTGAGCATGGAGAGTTGAGAGTTGAAAGTTACTATGTAGTATACCAACAACGCGACCAACTCTCAATTCTCAACTCTCAATTCTCAACTTATGAAAGGATTAGTAATCAAAAACACTGGTAGCTGGTATCAGGTAAAGACCGATGACGGACAGTTTATCGAATGTAAAATCAAAGGTAATTTCCGACTCAAAGGAATCCGAAGTACCAACCCGGTAGCGGTAGGCGACCGTGTCCAGATTATCCTTAACCAAGAAGGCACTGCTTTTATCAACGAAATAGAAGATAGAAAAAACTACATTATCCGTCGTTCTTCCAATCTTTCCAAACAATCTCACATCCTTGCCGCCAACCTCGATCAATGTATGTTGGTGGTTACTGTCAATTACCCCGAAACTTCAACAATCTTTATTGACCGTTTTCTCGCATCTGCAGAAGCCTATCGGGTTCCTGTCAATTTGGTATTTAACAAAATAGATGCCTACGATGAAGATGAGCTCCGATATTTGGACGCACTAATCAATCTATACACACATATCGGTTATCCCTGCTTCAAAGTTTCCGCCAAAAACGGTCATGGAGTAGAGGCAATCAGAAAGGCACTGGAAGGTAAGATTACACTGTTCTCCGGACATTCGGGAGTAGGAAAATCCACCCTTATTAATGCCATACTGCCGGGAATAGAAACAAAAACGGGTGAAATCTCTTCATATCACAACAAAGGAATGCATACTACCACTTTCTCCGAAATGTTCCCTGTGGACGAAGACGGATATATCATCGATACTCCCGGTATCAAAGGATTCGGTACATTCGATATGGAAGAAGAAGAAATCGGACATTACTTTCCCGAAATATTCAAAGTCTCCGCAGAATGTAAATACGGCAACTGCACGCACCGTCACGAACCGGGATGTGCTGTGCGCAAAGCGGTAGAGGAACATTTAATCAGCGAATCACGCTATACTTCCTACCTCAATATGCTGGAAGATAAAGAGGAAGGAAAATACAGGGCAGCTTACTAGATCCTAACTACAACATCTTATTTTTCTCATCAAACCGAGAATTTTATCTCATCAGGATAAATATTTTTCTCATCACGATAAGAATACTGGAGAATTTAGACCATAAATTAAACCTTTTCTATCAAAAACAATCTAACCTACTAAAGATACAATGTAATATGCTATATACTATACTAAACCATGAATAAGAAGACTAAATGGGGGATTATCATCCTTGTTGGTGCCGGAATTATCGGTGGAGGAATTTATTCACAATTACCCAAAAAGAACGACGAACTAACAGCTGCCGACAAAATAATGAGCGGCAAATCTAAAAAAGGGAGACAAGTTTTAAATGTAAACGCCAAAATTATAAAACCGCAATCCCTGACAGACGAATTTACAACTACTGGCGTATTGCTGCCCGATGAAGAAGTAGATTTATCTTTTGAAACTTCCGGAAAGATTGTTGAAATCAATTTTGAAGAAGGAACATCGGTGAAAAAAGGACAGTTGCTTGCCAAAGTAAACGACCGACAGTTGCAGGCACAACTACAACGTCTCGTCTCACAGTTGAAACTGGCAGAAGACCGTGTATTCCGTCAAGACGCATTGCTGAAGCGAGATGCTGTCAGTAAAGAAGCGTATGAACAAGTAAAAACAGATTTGGCAACCTTGAATGCCGATATCGAAATTATAAAAGCAAATATTGAACTGACCGAACTGCGCGCTCCGTTCGACGGAGTTATCGGACTTCGCCAAGTCAGTATCGGTACTTATGCTTCACCGACAACAGTGGTTGCCAAACTAACCAAAATCGCTCCGCTAAAAGTCGAATTTTCCGTACCGGAACGTTACGCCAAGCAAATAAAGAAAGGAACAAACCTGAATTTCAGTGTTGAAGGCAATCTGGACGCTTTCGGTGCGCAGGTATATGCCGTTGAATCAGCTATTGACCCTAATCTGCACCAATTTACAGCACGTGCACTCTATCCGAATGTGAAGCATATTTTACTACCCGGCCGCTATGCGAGTGTATTATTGAAGAAAGACGAGATTGAAAACGCAATCGCTATCCCCACAGAAGCAATTGTACCGGAAATGGGTAAAGATAAGGTCTATTTATATAAATCGGGAAAAGCCGAACCGGTGGATATCATAACCGGCATCCGTACCGCATCCGAAGTACAAGTAATAAGGGGGTTGCACATGGGAGATACCATCATCACCTCAGGAACACTGCAACTCCGTACCGGACTTGCCGTAACGCTTGACAAAATTGATTAATACCTGCGCCCTATGAACATATCCGAATTAAGCATACGCCGCCCGGTATTAGCCACCGTACTAACCATCATTATCTTACTTTTCGGATTTATCGGATACAACTATCTGGGTGTCCGTGAATATCCGTCAGTGGATAATCCGATCATCTCTGTCAGTTGTTCTTATCCGGGAGCAAACGCCGACGTTATCGAGAACCAGATTACCGAGCCGTTGGAACAGAATATTAACGGTATTCCGGGTATCCGCTCTTTATCCAGTGTCAGCCAACAAGGACAGAGCCGTATCACTGTAGAATTTGAATTGTCCGTCGATCTGGAAACCGCTGCAAACGACGTGCGTGATAAGGTATCACGTGCACAACGGTATTTGCCGCGTGACTGTGACCCTCCTACCGTATCGAAAGCTGATGCGGATGCACAACCTATCTTAATGGTTGCTTTACAGAGCGACAAACGCTCGCTATTGGAGTTAAGCGAAATCGCAGACCTGACAGTCAAGGAGCAGTTGCAGACCATCTCCGATGTAAGTAGCGTTTCTATCTGGGGAGAGAAACGTTATTCCATGCGCCTTTGGCTGGATCCGGTAAAAATGGCCGGCTATGGTATCAGCCCCATTGACGTAAAAAATGCGGTAGACAATGAGAACGTGGAACTTCCGTCAGGTAGTATCGAGGGAAATACCACCGAACTGACAATCCGAACACTTGGATTGATGCATACAGCTGATGAATTTAACGATTTGATTATCAAGGAATCGGATAACCGTATCGTACGTTTCAGCGACATCGGTCGGGCTGAACTAGGTCCTGCCGACATCAAAAGTTACATGAAGATGAATGGCGTACCAATGGTAGGTGTCGTAGTCATTCCGCAACCGGGTGCCAACCATATCGAAATTGCCGACGCAGTATATCAGCGTATGGAGCAAATGAAAAAGGATTTGCCGGAAGATGTACATTATAATTACGGATTCGACAACACTAAATTTATCCGTGCATCTATCAATGAAGTAAAGTCCACCGTATATGAAGCTTTCGTACTCGTTATCATCATTATCTTTCTCTTCCTGCGCGATTGGCGTGTTACGCTGGTACCTTGTATTGTGATTCCCGTCTCCCTTATCGGTGCATTTTTCGTCATGTACCTGGCCGGTTTCTCCATCAACGTACTTTCTATGCTTGCCATCGTATTGTCTGTGGGATTGGTGGTGGATGACGCTATCGTAATGACGGAAAACATCTATATCCGGATAGAAAAAGGAATGAGCCCGAAAGAGGCGGGAATAGAAGGAGCTAAAGAAATTTTCTTTGCTGTCATCTCGACAACCATTACACTGGTTGCCGTATTCTTCCCCATCGTCTTTATGGATGGTATGACCGGACGATTATTCCGTGAATTCAGTATTGTGATTTCCGGTTCGGTTATCATTTCTTCATTTGCTGCACTGACTTTCACGCCTATGCTGGCAACCAAATTACTGATAAAACGGGAGAAACAGAGTTGGTTCTATGCGAAAACAGAACCTTTCTTTGAAGGTATGAACCGTCTGTATAGCCGTTCATTGGCTGCTTTCCTCCGTAAACGCTGGATTGCCCTTCCTTTCACGGTCATCACTATATGTCTCATCGGATTTCTGTGGAATATAGTACCGGCCGAAATGGCTCCTCTGGAAGACCGTTCACAAATCAGCATCAACACTCGTGGTGCAGAAGGTGTGACTTATGAATATATCCGGGATTACACAGAAGATATCAACCAACTTGTCGATTCCATTCTTCCTGACGCCGAAGCCGTGACTGCACGTGTTTCCAGTGGTAGCGGTAACGTGCGTATTACTTTGAAAGATATGCAGGACCGTAACTACACCCAGATGGAAGTAGCCGAGAAAATATCGAAAGCGGTACAGAAAAAGACGATGGCACGTTCGTTCGTGCAGCAACAGTCTTCTTTCGGCGGTCGTCGCGGAAGTATGCCGGTTCAATACGTTCTTCAAGCTACCAATCTGGAAAAACTGGAAGAGGTATTGCCCAAATTCATGGCGAAAGTGTATGAAAATCCGGTCTTTCAGATGGCAGACGTTGACTTGAAGTTCAGTAAACCGGAAGCCCGTATTCAAATCAACCGTGATAAAGCCAGCATTATGGGAGTAAGTACTAAAAACATTGCTCAGACTTTGCAGTACGGATTAAGCGGACAACGTATGGGGTATTTCTATATGAATGGAAAACAATACGAGATCTTGGGAGAAATCAACCGGCAACAGCGAAATAAGCCGGCCGATCTGAAAGCGATCTATATCCGCAGCAATAATGGAGACATGATACAGCTAGACAACCTGATCGAATTGGAAGATGGTATTGCTCCTCCTAAATTGTACCGTTACAATCGTTTTGTGTCGGCTACCATTTCTGCAGGCTTAGCCGATGGAAAGACAATCGGTCAAGGTTTGGACGAAATGGACAAGATAGCAAAAGAAACATTGGATGATACTTTCCGTACAGCTCTGTCCGGAGACTCAAAGGAATACCGTGAAAGTTCTTCCAGTCTGATGTTTGCCTTTATCCTGGCTATTCTCCTAATTTACCTGATTCTGGCAGCACAGTTCGAAAGTTTCAAAGACCCGTTGGTTATCATGCTGACAGTGCCTTTAGCCATTGCCGGAGCATTAGTATTCATGTATTTCAGTGGTATCACAATGAATATATTTAGTCAGATCGGTATCATCATGTTGATTGGTCTAGTGGCTAAAAACGGTATCCTCATTGTGGAGTTTGCCAATCAGAAACAGGAAACCGGAGAAGATAAAATGACTGCAATCAAGGATGCGGCCTTACAACGTCTCCGTCCGATCCTAATGACAAGCGCTTCTACGGTTTTGGGACTTATCCCGCTTGCCTTCGCCACCGGAGAAGGTTGTAACCAACGTATCGCTATGGGTACGGCAGTAGTAGGAGGTATGGTAGTCTCTACTCTTCTCACGATGTACATCGTACCGGCCATTTACAGTTATATTTCGACTAACCGAATCAAAAAACTAGAAGAATGAAACCGAAAGATATTTGTATGAAACGTATCGTATATATAATCACTGCATGTGCCTTTTCCGTTTCTACAGTCAAGGCACAGCAAGTACTTACTTTAAAGGAGTGTCTGGAGGAAGGATTGCAGAACAATTACTCTTTGCGTATTGTCCACAACGAAGAACAGATCAGCAAAAATAATGCGACGCCGGGTAATGCAGGCTACTTACCTACTTTGGACTTCTCTGCCGGTTATGTAGGGAATCTGGACAATATTGAAAGCAAAGCACGTGAAACCGGAGAAATAACCAAAAATAAGGGTGTCTACGATCAGACTGTCAACGTAGGTCTCAACCTGAATTGGACTATTTTCGACGGATTCAATATCAGCACGACTTACAAACAACTTAAAGAGTTGGAACGACAAGGGGAAACGAATACCCGTATTGCCATCGAGGACTTTATAGCCGACTTGACAGCCGAGTACTATAACTTTATCCAACAAAAGATTCGTCTGAAAAACTTCCATTATGCAATGTCGCTCTCAAAAGAACGCCTGCGTATAGCAGAAGCGAGCCATCTTGTCGGTAAGTTTTCAGGGTTGGATTACCAGCAAGCAAAAGTGGACTTCAATGCGGATAGCGCTCAATACATCAAACAGCAGGAATTACTGCACTCATCACGTATCCAATTGAATGAGTTAATGGCTAATAACGATGTCAATCAAATTGTTATTATCAAAGATTCCACTATCGAAGTGCATAGCGACCTGAAGTTTGAAGATCTATGGAGTTCTACGTTGGCAACCAATGCTTCTTTATTGAAAGCTGACCAGAATACGACTTTAGCCCAATTGGACTACAAGAAAGTGAATTCACGCAACTATCCATATCTCAAATTAAATACCGGATATGGCTATACTTTCAATAAGTATGACATCAATGCCACTAGTAGAAGAGGAAATCTGGGATTTAACGCAGGAGTAACTGTCGGCTTCAACATATTCGACGGTAATCGCCGCCGTGAAAAGCGGAATGCAACTCTTACTTTTAAGAACCGTCAACTGGAACGACAGAATCTTGAATTAGCACTACGTTCCGACCTCAGTAATTTATGGCAAGCTTATCGTAACAATCTTCAGTTATTGAATCTGGAACGACAGAATCTTATAACAGCTAAAGACAATCACGATATTGCAATGGATCGTTATATACAGGGAGACCTTTCCGGTTTTGAGGTACGTGAAGCACAAAAAAGTTTGTTGGATGCGGAAGAACGTATCCTTTCCGCTGAATATAACACCAAAATTTGCGAAATCTCATTGTTACAAATCAGCGGAAAGATAACAAAATATTTGGAGGAATAAGAGAGAGATTTATCCCATTATGTATTTTGCCGGTTTACCAATACGGTGTACCAGATTCACAATCAACCAGGAAACAGCAAATGCCATTACTGCCGCTACCGGTATTTGCAAAGGAATGGGTATACCAATAGCCCGAGTCAACATTACAGCCGGTCCGGTAAAGAAATAATGAATCATATAAACTCCGAAGCCACATACGGTAAGGTTTGCTAATGCCTTCCGTATTCTTTCTGAACGGATATTGACTTTTTTTGCCAGCATAAATACAGGAATGGTCATCATTACCACATTAAGGGAGCAATAGGTAAAGAACAGCTCTAACATCTCATCCGTATAATCCGGTAAAGCTGTCATATGGCGGAAGCCAAAGAACGTCACAACGTACCCTACCACAAACATCGGAATACCGGTTGCCAATGTCTTTTTCATGCTCCAATCAAGATTCTTCAAATAGTGGCCTAACAGCAGATATCCGTTGAATCCGGCAAAGGCATATAACATTCCAAATGAGTTCCATGAGCAAGTGCCCCATAAATAACCGTCAACAAACTGATAATAGTAAGGCAACAGCAAGGTAACTCCCCAAGCTAGCAGAAACATCTGCTTGGCACGTTCCGAAGCCTTCTCTACCCATGCCGAAAATATAGGTAAATAAAGATAAAGTCCGATAAGCAGATAAATATACCACATATGTACTGCCAATATAGAAAAGTTGAATGGGATATTCAAGATATATTTGACAGCAACCGAGAAAGATTGCCTCATGACTTCTTCACCGGCATAAGGAAAGAAATCAAGAATAATCCGGGGAGTGAATCCTAACAAACCCGTTATCCAGGGAAAAAGATTATAAATAACAGACCAGATTAAGAACGGATACAGGACACGGGTAATCCGTTTCTTGTAAAAAGCGGAAGTATCACCTCGCACAGGTAAAAGCAAAGCTCCTGTTATCATCACAAACAACGGCACACATGGACGAAGGACAGATCCGTATATAGCCCCCCATAATTTAATTTCTCCGATATTGGGAGCAGTGCCCGGATAAAAATTAAAAGGATCGGCGCAATGGCAGCAAACGACTGTAAACATTGCGATAAAACGTACAACATCCAGCCATACAATATGCCGGTTCTTCTGATTAGGTAGTTCAATTGTCGATGTTTTCATTATGGCTAGTAATAGAAAGGGAAATTAGTAAAAAAGGGATACCTATACGAAACAGACAGGTATCCCTCCAATAATGGTTTATATAAAAGAATTATAGACTAATTATTTAGTACAATTCCAAGGTTTCAGTTGCTTGAAGAAGTCATTCCCCTTATCATCGACCAGAATGAATGCCGGGAAATCTTCCACTTCAATTTTCCAGATCGCTTCCATTCCCAGTTCAGGATATTCCACGCACTCAATGCTCTTGATATTATTCTGAGCGAGAATAGCCGCAGGACCTCCGATAGAGCCAAGATAGAAACCACCGTACTTCTTACAAGCATCTGTCACCTGCTGGCTACGGTTACCTTTTGCCAACATAATCATGCTGCCGCCATGACTTTGGAACAAGTCAACATACGGGTCCATACGTCCGGCAGTAGTCGGTCCCATAGAACCACATGCCATACCTTCCGGTGTTTTTGCCGGACCGGCATAGTAAATAGGATGATCTTTGATATACTGAGGCAAATCTTCTCCACGATCCAAACGCTCTTTCAGTTTGGCGTGAGCAATATCACGGCCCACAATAATAGTCCCATTCAATGACAGACGGGTAGCCACCGGATACTTAGTCAGTTCCTTCAAGATCTCAGGCATCGGACGGTTCAGGTCGATTTTAACTACATCACCTTCTCCCGCCTTACGCAATTCCGCCGGAATCAGTTCTCCCGGATTTGAATCCAGTTTCTCAATCCAAATGCCATCTTTATTGATTTTACACTTGATATTACGGTCGGCTGAACAAGAAACGCCCAAACCTACCGGACAAGAAGCACCGTGACGGGGCAGACGGATGATACGCACATCGTGAGCCAAATACTTACCGCCAAACTGCGCACCCAGACCAATCTTATGCGCTTCTGCCAATACTTCTTTTTCCAATTCAATATCACGGAACGCACGACCATATTCGTTTCCTGTTGTCGGCAAATTATCATAAAAATGAGTAGAAGCCAATTTCACAGTCAGCAGATTCTTCTCTGCAGAAGTACCGCCAATTACGAAAGCGATATGATAAGGAGGACAAGCAGCTGTCCCCAATGTTTTCATCTTTTCAACCAAGAACGGAACCAGTGTGCCGGGATTCAAGATAGCTTTAGTCTCTTGATAGAGATAAGTTTTATTGGCTGATCCACCACCTTTGGTCACACAAAGGAATTCATATTCCATACCTTCGGTAGCTTCGATATCAATCTGTGCAGGCAGGTTACATTTCGTATTCACCTCATCATACATATTCAGAGGCGCATTCTGAGAATAACGCAGATTCTCTTCGGTATATGTTTTATAGACTCCCAATGACAGAGCTTCTTCGTCAGAATAGCCCGTCCACACTTGTTGTCCTTTTTCACCATGAATGATGGCAGTACCGGTATCCTGGCAGAATGGAAGAACTCCCTTTGAAGCAACTTCCGCATTGCGCAGGAAAGTCAATGCCACATACTTATCATTCTCACTTGCTTCCGGATCACTCAGAATCTTAGCAACTTGTTCGTTGTGCGAACGACGAAGCATGAATGATACATCACGAAAAGCTGCATTAGCCATCGCAGTCAAACCTTCTTTCTCAATTTTCAGGATAGGATTTCCTTCAAACTCGCTTACTGATACATAGTCTTTTGTAAGCAGATAATACTCAGTTGTATCTTTTCCCTTTTCAAACATAGGCTGATACTTAAACGGAGGTGTTGCCATAAGTTTCTTATTTTATTACGTAATGTTAGTTAGTGTCGCAAAGGTAGCAATTAAGAATGAAGAATGGCGAATGATGAATAAAGAATTAAGAATGAATAACGGAGAATATTTCGATTATTCTACGATAGTCTCAATTCGCTTGATAAGCTCATTCCCCAAAGCTGTCTTCTCCTCAATATGTTTCAACACAGCCGTCACAAATGTATTGCTTTCAAAATCCCCGCGCACCTGTTCGAAATCTTGTCGCATCTCGTCGTGCGAGCCATCCGCACCAAATCCGGTCATAGAAGAGAGCGAGAATTCCTTCTTTGCATCTTCATACACCATTTTATCCAATCCCACTACGGATTCCTGCCAGGATTTTACAATACGAATCACATCCTGAGCAGTGATGGTTTCCGGATTTATACCATAAAATTCCTGAATCTTATGATAAGCCCATGTCCATTCGTAGGTGTAATAATTCTCGTGCATCTCCGCAAAGCAGGCATTGATGGATTTCAAACGGTTGACAGTACCATTCTCAATTCCATCCAACAGACGGTCTATCTCACTCTTCGGAGCAATGAGTCCGGAAACGTCCACCCATTCTCCCACTCCAATCTCCGTATCGGGCTTCAAACGTTGACGAATTTCCTCATTGCTTTGGAAATTGATACCCTCCAATCGTTTAATAATCGAATTACCCAAGAACTTATGAATGGCTATCTCATAAAAACGGATACCGTTATTCAAAGAAGTGTTTTTGATCTTGGCACTCTGATAAGAGTAAATCTCTGAAGTTTCACCGGATACCCGTCGCAATTCTTTCAAAATGGAACGTCCCTTGAACATCTTCTGGATGGTATAAGGGCTCAAAAGGTTATAATTGATATAATCCAGACGGTTCGGGTCTTGTCGTTTATCACGTCTCGGCCATTTCTGCGCATCACGGATAGTACCGACACTTCTCAAATTGACACCCGGAACCAAATAGGTCGTATTTCTCTGCTCTATCAGATAAGAGAAGGGAAGATTGGAGGTATCGGCATGATTGACATGGCGTCCCATCACCAAAGAAAAAGCCCCCACACGAGCCGGCCACAAGATATAGGAATCAGAAGTCGTTTTGGCTCCTCTCTCCATTGTTCCTTGATGAATCGGACCAAGTTTATACATATGATTGCTCTGATTGGAACCCGAGCCTGCATTCATAAATGAGAACATTCCGGCAATCAGCAAGGTAGATTTATGATGTGTCACCGTGAAAGGACCTGCAAAAATGGCACAAGCCTCACCGTTCTCTCCTTGGCAATTACTAAAGAACAAAGAATCGGAAGCAGAATAGTTATGTCCCAGTTTACAGGACTGCCCTACAAAGCAACGGCTCAACATAGTGCCGTCATCCACTTTAGAGCCGGAGGAAATGATGAAATCATCACAAATCACTCCGTGTCCGATATGTACGGGAGCTGTCACATTGCTGTTTATGCTACCATTGGACAAACGGCACGTTCCGCAAATATGACAATAGTCGCCAATCCGGACATTTTTAATAGACCCTGTATTGAGAATCATAACATGCTCTCCGATACTCCCGGTAGCGGAAGCATGCTTGTTGGAATAATAATCCGCAATCGACTTCATACGGTTTATCAACTCAGGACGATGGCGGTACAATGCCAGTATATAAGCCTGATGCGCAGACAATTTATCATTAATCAGCACCTCACGTCCCCCTGTTTCATTAAGAACCGCTACTTCTACCCCGTTGCCGAAAGTCGTCAACTTGTCTACCAGAATGATATCTACATTTTCGATGAAGGTATCACTGCCAATTTCGTAATTAGCTATATAATTCTGGATATTTTCAATGCAGCAGTTATCCCCCACTGTTACATTGTGCAGTGTCACATGGCGCAATCCCGAATGTTTTTTGATACCTCCCGACAATGTAAACTCAGATTCGAATACGCCCAACTTCACTTCTCCCGAAAAGCGGGTATGGTGAACGAACTCACAATTAAAGCCTTCGGCAACCAAAACATTTCCCCAATCATCAGCCAAACACGATTGGCTCTTCAACTGAAGTACCTCATCTTCAGTCAATCTACGATAGTCTTTCATATAAATAAAGTGTTATTTATTCTTCCTCTTCGTAGGTCTGATAAAGAAAATCGTTATAAGGGTATTTCTGAACGTGCAATTCTTTCACTCGTTGATAAACTACATTTTTCAGTTCGTCCATATTGATTCGCTCGCGGGCGGAAATAAAGAGGCAATTATCCTCCATCTTTGCCATCCACGTCTTCATCAGCTCTTCGAGTGTCAAGTTTTTTTTTGTTCGGGGGGTAAGGTCGTCCGATGCTTTCTCTATGTAAGTGTAAGCATCTATTTTATTAAATACAAGTATCATGGGTTTGCCACCGCCGCCAATCTCGGCCAGTGTCTTATTTACCACTTCAATCTGTTCTTCAAATCCGGGATGGGAAATATCCACTACGTGCACCAGCAGGTCGGCTTCGCGCACCTCATCCAATGTTGATTTGAAAGAGTCCACCAAATCGGTAGGCAACTTACGGATAAATCCGACCGTATCTGACAAAAGGAACGGTAGATTCTCGATAATTACTTTACGGACAGTGGTATCCAGCGTTGCAAACAACTTATTCTCCGCAAATACCTCGCTCTTGGACAGGAGGTTCATAATGGTCGATTTACCAACATTGGTATAACCTACTAAAGCAACACGAATCATGCGTCCGCGATTTTTACGCTGGGTAGCCTTCTGCTTATCAATGTCTGCCAGACGTTCTTTCAGCAACGACATACGGTTCAGGATGATACGACGGTCCATTTCAAGCTGTGTTTCACCCGGACCACGAAGTCCCACCGAGCCTTTACCTCCACCTGCACCGGAGCCACCTCCCTGGCGTTCCAAGTGAGTCCAAAGGCGTTGCAAGCGTGGCAACATATATTTATATTGCGCCAATTCCACCTGTGTTTTAGCATTGGCAGTCTGGGCACGCATGGCAAATATATCAAGAATCAGCGAAGTACGGTCAAGTATCTTCACCTTCAATTCGGCTTCGATATTACGGATTTGTTTCGCGGAAAGCTCATCATCAAAGATAACCATTCCCACTTCACGTTCTTCCTCCTCTTCGTTACGGATATATGTTCTTATCTCTTCCAGTTTTCCTTTTCCTACATAAGTCACCGAGTTAGCCGTCGGCAACTTCTGTGTAAATCGTTTCACTACTTCCGCCCCAGCCGTCTCGGCAAGGAATGCCAATTCATCCAGATACTCGTTCGTTTTACGCTCATCCTGCGTCTGAGTGATGAGTCCGACCAGTACTGCTGTCTCTACTTTGGCTTCGGATATTACAAATTCTTTCATTATTTATTTTTAATAATAATATGGGTGCAAATATAGCAAAAAAAGATAATCTTTTTAGAGATATTAATGCATATTCATCACCGATGTAGCACAGAACTACATCTAAATTGTTCTAACATCAATAAAAAACAGAAGTATGGAAAAGATTAGTTACAACCTTGTGTTTAACAGAAAAAAGAATTTGAATAAGAGAGGAATGGCATTAATACAAGTGGAAGCTTACCTTAATAAGAAAAAGATGTATCTCTCCACTAAAATCTATATTAAACCAAACCAATGGGACGACAAACGGAAAATGGTAAAGAACCATCCTAATGCAGACATCCTAAACTGTATGTTATACGAATATATATCTACAATAGAGCAAACAGAACTCGGATTGTGGCAACAGGGAAAAGAAATTTCATTGAGTTTATTAAAGGACTTAATTGAAAAGCCTGTAAACAACGAAAAGTCTTTTTTAGATTTCTATAAAGAAGAACTAGCAACCTCTTCTTTAAAAGAAAGTACCAAGCACAACCATCTTTCCACCCTCGAATTACTTCAAGCGTTCAAAAAAGAGATCTTCTTTACAGACCTCACATTTGAATTTGTTTCCTCATTCGATTCTTATCTGCAATCTCGGGGATATCATCTTAATACGGTTGCCAAGCACATGAAACATCTAAAACGTTATGTCAATATTGCTATTAATAAAGAATATATGGATATACAGAAATATGCCTTCAGAAAATATAAAATCAAAAGTGTAGAAGGCAGACATACCCATTTGTCTCCTGAAGAATTGCATAAACTGGAAGAAGTTCAACTCACAGAAAAGTTTGCAAAATTACAAAAGCCCAAAGATGCCTTTTTATTTTGTTGTTACGCAGGGTTACGATATTCTGATTTCACTCACCTGACCTCCGAGAATATCATTGAGTTTCATAGGGAATTTTGGCTTATCTATAAATCTGTCAAAACAGGCACTGAGGTACGCCTTCCATTATACCTGTTGTTCGAGGGCAAAGGTGTTCATATACTCCACCGCTACAAGAATGACCTCGATAGTTTTTTCAAGTTAAAAGATAATTCCAATCTTAACAAGGAACTGAATGTACTAGCCAAATTGGCAGGAATCAGCAAACACATTTCTTTCCACACAGCCCGCCACACGAATGCTACCTTATTAATATATAACGGTGCAAATATAACTACCGTACAAAAATTGTTGGGACACAAAAGTGTAAAAACCACTCAGGTATATGCCAATATAATGGACATCACAATCGTACGTGACCTCGAAAAAGCTGCTTCACGAAAGAATGAGTAACACTACCCACACATAAACATAGCATAATTCACCACATCACCACAGATTACACGGATTAACACAGATTAAAATCCGTGCATTGATAATCCGCATTTATCTCTGTGTTAATCCGTGTAATCTGTGGTGAAAAACGAGTTCTGGCACAAATCATGAAGTACAGTTCACACTAGCAAGCCTATAGCAAATTCATTAATTCCTTCAAAGAGTGGATGTGGTAAGTAGGAAGAAAAGGGAAAGTAGTCCGCTCCGTCACATTGTAGAAAACCTGATGCATTCCAACTCCATAAGCTCCGGTAATATCAGCTTCCCAGCTGTCACCAATCATTAATGATTCCCGCAACTCAGACTGAGTGGCCGACAGAGCAAAATTAAATATTTCAGGGTAAGGCTTCAACACCCCGAGATCTTCCGAAAGAATCACCTTCTTAAAATAACCATCCACACCTGCCGAACGCATCTTGCGTGATTGCAATTCACGAAAACCGTTGGAAAGTATATAAAGATTATACTTCGGAGCAAGATATTCCAACACCTCTTTTGCGTATGGCATTAAGCCTCTTTTGGTAGGAATAATAGAAAAGAAATCTTTCGAAAATTGTTCCGCCAATGCTTCATCCTCCACCCCTACCGACATCAAAGGATAAAAAAAACGTTGGCGGTTCAATTCATCTTTCGTGATCTTTCCTTCACCATATTCAACCCAGAGTTCAGTATTTCTCTTTTGATAAATTGCATAAAAATGATCGAACGAATCAAAATAGCGTTCGTATGAATATTTCTGGTACACTTCTTCAAAAGTGTCACGGGCATTTTGAGAAAAGGCCCAAATAGTATCGTCAAGATCAAAAAATAGATTTTTATATTTCATCAGTAGTTAGTGAATATATAATAAGAAACAAAAAAGCCAATGTGCCGATTTCTTAAATTCAGGAATCAGCACATCGGCCATTCAAAAGTGATATCTACTCTATTTTACCTGGATGACCAAGTATTTGGATACACTCCAGAATTCAGTAGGATTAGTAATTTTCAATGTCAACTGACCTTTATCGTCTTTCACCAATTCGTATGAACCTGCCGGATGAGTAGTCAACAGTTCGGCACGCTTAGAGTACAACTTAATTTCTTTAGTTGTACGGATATCGATTTGAGTGAAATAATCCTTGTTGAAATCAGCACTTTTCAGCACATCTCCGCTTTGAAGAATCTTCTGAGCTTTTAACTCTGATTTTGTACCGAATACAAACCATGCTGCGTTCAGGCTCTTTTCCTGCTCGGCAACGGTTTTAGCTTTTGCCTCGTTTTCGGCAGTCAATGTTTCTTTTTCTGCAGAAAGATCGCTAACGGCAGCATCCAATTCCTGAATACGTATATTCTTAGAAGCCAATTCTGTCTGGAGTTCTTCAATACGCTGTTGTTTTGCATTTAACTCAGCTGTCAAAGCCTCAACCGCTTTCTTCAGTTGAGTAGAGTTATACTTACTATTCTTCAGTTGGGCCTGCAACTTGGCAATCTGTGCCTTGTTCTCTTCCATCTGTTTAGATATAAACTCGATGTCGGAAGCAATCTGTTGTTTCGCACTAGCTGAATTCTCAGTGATCGTTCCGCGTTGTAAGTCCACACGGCTTTCGGCAGCGTTGATCTTACGGAAACCTTCCTGTACTTCATTGAAAGTCCCCATCATATCATCCAGTTCAGCATTGCGCTGGGTAAGTTCCATCAAAAGAGAATCATTTTCAGCCTTCAAGTCTTTATTCCCACCTTTAAAGCTATCACACGAAGCCAACATGGCTACGCACACAAATAAAACTGCTAACTTTTTCATACGTCTACGTTTTACGTTTTTTAAAATGAAGTTATTTTAATCGTCTATTCCTGCTAATACTATCACAATCTCGCCACGCGGTTCGGTAGCGGTAAAGTGTTCTATCAATTCAGCCAAACTACCCCGAACTGTTTCTTCATGGAGTTTGGATATTTCTCGCGACACGGTTGCCTGACGCTCCATACCGAAATATTCGGCAAACTGCGTCAACGTCTTCAACAGACGGTGGGGCGATTCATAAAACACCATAGTACGGCGTTCTTCCGCCAATGCCTTCAATCGTGTCTGCCGTCCTTTCTTCTGAGGAAGAAATCCCTCAAAACAGAACTTCTCATTTGGCAATCCCGATGCAACAAGCGCCGGAACAAAAGCGGTCGCTCCCGGCAGGCACTGCACTTCAATGCCGTTGCGCACGCATTCACGAACAACCAAAAATCCGGGATCTGAGATTCCGGGTGTTCCGGCGTCCGAAATTAATGCCACCGTTTCACCTGCCTTTATTCTATTAACAACACTTTCCACCGTTTTATGTTCATTAAATTTATGGTGGGATTGCATTGCGTTCTTTATTTCAAAATGTTTCAGCAAGATTCCAGAAGTGCGTGTGTCTTCCGCCAAAATCAGATCGACTTCTTTCAAGACTTTGACAGCCCGAAATGTCATGTCTTCCAGATTCCCTACCGGCGTTGGCACTACATATAGCTTTCCCATTCTTCTCTCATGCTGATTGGTTAAAATACTTCTTTAATAACTCAAGGAAGTCACTTAATGTTTCGTTTTCCTCGTTGAAATTAACTTTTGAAGAAAGGAACGCAACGGCTGTTTTATAAGAGCTCATAGCCGATAGTTGCTCCACAACACGATTCATCAACTCAACATCCCCTCCGAATAATTCACGTGAGAAACGAAAAGAGTCATTCAGACTGATAGAATGACGCAAACCGGCAGAGGCCTTTATACTTTCGCCCAATACAGAAGAAGGCTTGACTTCCTCCGTCTCAGTATCGGCCGACACCTTTGTCTCTACCATCACCTCTTCCACCACAGGTTCAGAAGCATTCTCGCAAGGAACAGAAGCATTTTCCCGAACAGGTTCCAGTTCCTGCAATACCTCATCCAAACATCCCTGCATATGAAGAATATTCTGTTTCAACAGTTCAAACACAGCCTTAGTCGGTTCTTTAGAATATAAATCCATCAGATACTTCAACCCATGAACATCCAACTCAATATCTGTTAACAACTTCTGTTTCATACTAGTCTATTGTTAATATGATGCGAATGTAGGAATAAATTATGCAATAACTTAAAATAATGGATAATTTAACAGTTCTTGCACATTGAATTGCTTACCTTTGTCCGCATATTATTTAATCAAGAAAACACAAAATCACATGGTATTATTTTCAGAAGACCACATACAGGAGACAAGAAGAAGAGGTAGAATCGAAGTTATCTGCGGCTCCATGTTCTCCGGAAAGACAGAGGAGTTAATCCGCAGAATGAAAAGGGCAAAGTTTGCCAAACAACGTGTAGAGATATTCAAACCGGCCATCGATACACGTTACTCGGAAGAAGACGTAGTCTCTCACGACAGTCATTCCATCGCCTCCACTCCTATTGATTCATCAGCCAGTATCCTGCTGTTTACTTCCGAGATAGATGTAGTAGGTATCGATGAAGCACAATTTTTCGACAGTGGGCTGGTCGACGTATGCAATCAGCTTGCCAATAACGGTATACGCGTCATTGTAGCCGGACTGGATATGGACTTCAAAGGTAATCCGTTCGGACCTATGCCTCAATTATGCGCCATAGCCGACGAAGTTTCCAAAGTTCATGCAATCTGTGTAAAATGCGGACAGTTGGCTTCTTTCTCTCATCGTACAGTGAAGAATGAAAAACAGGTTCTTTTGGGCGAAACGTCCGAATACGAGCCTTTGTGCAGGGAATGTTATCTCCGTGCGCGCGAAGAAGACGAAAAGCAAATATAAACTCTATAAATAAAAACAGATTATGGAAAGAAAGAAGATAACATTCGACAGTTTCATACGCGGCTCTATCGGATGTGTATTAGTAGTAGGAATATTGATGCTTGTAGAACGTCTCAGCGGAGTGTTATTGCCTTTCTTCATTGCCTGGCTGATTGCTTATATGATTTATCCGCTAGTCAAGCTCTTCCAATATAAGCTACGGTTGAAAAGCCGTATCCTTTCCATTTTCTGTGCTTTGTTTCTGATTAGCGCTATCGGAATCACCGTATTTTATTTGCTAGTACCGCCTATGATTTCCGAAATGAGCAGAATGAACGATTTATTAGTGACTTATCTCACCAATGGAGCCGGAAACAATGTACCTAAGAATCTCTCCGAGTTCATTCACGAATATGTTGATCTTCAAGCATTGAACCGTATATTAAGTGAGGAGAATATCCTGGCGGCAATCAAGGATACCGTACCCAGACTGTGGACATTGCTTGCAGAATCCCTCAATATCTTATTCAGTATCTTTACCTCCTTTATCATATTATTATATGTAGTCTTTATATTGTTGGATTATGAAGCAATAGCCGAAGGATGGTTGCATCTGTTACCGAATAAGTACCGTACATTTGCATCCAATCTGGTACGTGACGTACAGGATGGCATGAATAAGTATTTCCGTGGTCAGGCGCTAGTTGCTTTTTGCGTAGGCATTCTTTTTAGCATAGGTTTCTTGATTATCGACTTCCCGATGGCTATCGCTTTGGGACTCTTCATCGGCGCTCTGAATATGGTTCCCTACTTGCAGATCATCGGTTTCTTTCCTACCGTCCTACTAGCTATTCTCAAAGCTGCAGATACCGGAGAGAATTTCTGGATCATCATCGCATGTGCATTGGCTGTCTTCGCTGTTGTTCAAATCATACAAGATACTTTCCTCGTCCCCAAAATCATGGGAAAGATCACCGGCCTAAACCCTGCCATCATTCTCTTGTCTCTCTCTATCTGGGGTTCATTGATGGGAATGCTCGGCATGATTATCGCTCTGCCGTTAACCACTTTAATGCTTTCCTACTACCAACGTTTTATTATCAATAAAGAAAAGATAAAATATGACGAAGCAGAAATAACTGATAATCAAGAAACAAGCCATAAAGAGATAAAATAATTAAAACTTTTTTCTACAGAACGCTTGCAAATTAAATAAAAGTAGCTACCTTTGCACCCGCAATCAGGAAATAACTGATTTGCAATAAGGATTGATTCGCTAGCTCAGCAGGTAGAGCACAACACTTTTAATGTTGGGGTCCTGGGTTCGAGCCCCAGGCGGATCACCAGAGAATCAAGCAGTTATCTAAATCAGATAGCTGCTTGATTCGTTTAAAACACTATGTTTTGTTACGTTTGTATAAACCAGTGTGTAAACCGGAAAACCGAATGAGCGAAACAATTTGGAAAATATGTGCTTCTTTTTGATGATGTAATAACTAAGGGAGATTCCATGTTAAGATTTAAGCGTAAAATGGAGGAACTTGGGGCTATTGTAGTTGGTGGATTTTCAATCGGTAAAACTACTCATATGAGATAATAGAGAGTCGATTATAATCTGGTTGTTTTGGGAGCGTCAGATGAACTGTGTCATGGTTAATTTTCCGTCTTAAACTCTTCGGTCGGGAATCGGCCAGCGTCAAGGGGCGGGACCACCCGTCCCGACGAGCGTCAAAGCTACAACAATTTGAACCGTTCTCCAATTTTTTGGAAAAAACAACTTAGTGATGTCTCAGGTTTCTAATAAGAACAGCCGCCAACAGCAATCTCGAACTATCCTCACACTATTGGATAAGATCATAATTGGGATTTGACATAATCCCAATATTCATTACTTTCGACAATTGCACTATAAGTCAATTTGGCGATAAAGTCATCAACATTCGAAGACATTGTGCGTATAACGCCTCGTTTTGCCCCTATATAATCATCCTTACCAGCATAACGAGTATTCTGTTGTTCGTACTCCGTCTTGAATTCTATAGTTTTGCTTCGTAGAATTTTATTAGAATCTGTTGTATATAGAGGAAGGAGCTTCAGGCGTGTGATTGTATTCACCACTCTCTGGCAGACTTCATTCTCATATCCTGATATTTTTAATCGTATTTCTGAAATAGCTATTCCTGTTGATATATCACGTGAAATCTTACATTCTAGTATCTCAATTTCATCCAGACGATCGAAATAGGCATTGAAGAATATTTGGTGCCCATTTTCTTTCCAATCATCACCTTTCGCAAGATTACAATTGTGGCAAAGTGGGATGAGATTGGTGTAGTGGGTGGAATATTCCGGGAATAGTTTCTCCTTTCCTCTGGGTATGAAATGATCCATCTCTACGGCATCCGTTAATCCGCAGAATGGGCATACGATTGCAGTATTTCCGTTTTTTTTCTGCAATTCTGCCCAATGATTTCTAATTATTGGGCGATTCGAGCTGTAGAGGTTATACGCAATCTCTCGTTCGTCCATTTGATCCTCTGTCCATTTAGGGGTTAGAGAATTTAAAGTTCCATTCGATGCTTTATTATCATAGTCTACATGGTCATCTTTAAGATTTTGATTGTCAATGAAATCTTTCTTTTCTTGTGAAAGCCCTTTTTTCGTATGCTTTATACCATGATCCACGTCATGGGAAGATTTATTTAGGTTATGCATCTGTATGGCTACGATTAAATATTTCGATGATGCGCATTCGGGCGTTGAGGCCGATATCGCCCATATTATTTTCTACAAAATTAATCAGTTTGTCGGCTGATTTATATTTCCAAGCCCGCTGTGAAATTAATCTGGTAAAGATTGAATCATCTTCATCATAATGGAATATTCGGGCATAAAGTAAGGCGATATCTTCTCCAAATGTATTGAAAGACACTTTGGCGATTGATGAGTTATTTAAGTCATGTCTTATCATCCGGTAAACATTGGATGTTATTATTTCGCGAACTATCAGAGGAGAATGGGTCGCGATAATGGCAAAACTATCAAATAGCACCATAGTTTTTTGCAATGCATCCATAAATTCAATCAGAGCCTTAGGATGCAGATGTACTTCCGGCTCATCAATCACAACAAGAGAAGACATATGAATATGAGAAAAAAGGCTAGTCATCATATGGAGGATATGCCTTTGGCCCGAACTCAGAAGACAATATGCATCGGAAAGTCTGCTTGTGTCAATATATGGCTGATGGTATAACATACCATTAACTAATTCCTCATCTCTATAGGAGAAAAGACAGTCGATTTGCTCACCGATGCAATTTTTAAGCAAATCATGAAAAACTTCGACATATGCTTTCGAATAAAAAGTCTTTTTTCTATTGCTTATACCCTTTAAGTCTTCTATAAGCTCATTGGAAGTCGTACTGTCAAGACTGGTTAGATGAAATGTCTCGTTGTATTTCATGTCTCCGGCCTCTGATTCATACCGATCATATTTGGAAGAACTTATTACGAATAGATTATCGAAAAGAGGTAGTTTACCTTGAAATTTATTGGCTTCCTTATGATATAGAGCCTTTACCAGATTTCTAAGAAGAAAGGTTTTTCCAACCCCGTTGTTACCAATTACTCCGATTAGACGCGACCAGTCGTTAGCCTCGAACGGAAGATCTACATTCCATACGATATTAGAGTCGACACCCTCAATCTCAGATAGATTGAATGTAAATGAGTAAGCTTCCTCTGGTGGACGTTTAGAAAGAATGAACTTAGCGTGATTCATGGCTTGTTTTGAAGCGATATCGCGAAGAAGCGAAGATTCTAGTTTAGGATCTTCTGCGAAATCTTCATATATTCTTGACCGTAAACCGATATCGCGCAAACATAATATTAATTTTGCACAATCCGATGGTTGAAGCTTACGAAGATTTTTATAGTAGTCGATGTTCATTCCAAGCGAGCAAAAATTGTCCGGAAGTATTGAGTCGAAATTTTGTGGAATAGAATCAAAAGTATTATCATGCTCCCTATCTATAATTTTCACTTCCCCTAAATGCAAGGGAGTGGTTTCTGAGTTAAAGAAATACCATAATGAAAACCAAGAAAATACATTATAATCGTTCCATCCGTCGTTGAATACTAGTTCAAAACACGGATATTGCAAGGGTTTGGTAGTCCCAGCTAATCTGTCGGATCTTTGTCCTCTATTTTTTCTATATACTTCGAAATGCATTGCAAAAAAAAATTTAGAGAGCAGGCTCAGTTTGCAAAATTAGCAAAAAATCGAAAACCAACGCGGTCTATTGGGATAAAAAAACAAATTCAAGTTACCATTCTATGTTCTATGTTTTTAGAGCAGCAACAGTATGTTACTCAAAAAAAATAATATTACCTTTGCAGTAAACAAAAGCCAAAGAGCGGCACGCAAAACGCGGAAAGTATCACACTGCGAAATCGGTGGAGATGATTTGAAAGATTTAAAATCACAACTGAATATCAGAGATTTATAAGATATTGGTGAGCCCCAGGCGGATCACCAAGAAAGGTCTTCAGAAATGAAGACCTTTTCTGTTTTCATAGAATAAGCACACTGAACCATAGCCGAGCCAACGTAAATAGAAGCATAACAAAGGGCAAAGAAACGGATTTAGTCTCCAAAATTTTTCTACGACAACTCAAAAAGCAGATACAAAGTAGAATCATCAACAGCAGCAGTAGTAAAAAACGATAAGAACTTCTTGGAAATTATACATTGGTTAAAAAATAAAGTATGAAAACCGGATTCAAGTACTTTATATTTGATTGTTCCACCATTTGTTTCCTATTTTTGCAACCAAAAAAGATGGAACAAAAACGAATCGTATTTTTAGATTATCTGCGAGCTGCAGCATGTTTTCTAGTCGTGATGGTTCATGCCAATGAAACCTTCTATGGTACCGACGGCATTCTCGTCCGAAGTGAAGAACAACGTTTATGGATGGCCATTTGGGATGGCGTCAGTCGAATATCTGTTCCACTGTTTATCATCACCTCCTCCTATCTTCTTGTACCCATGAAAGAAAACATGGGATGGGGAGAATTCTTCAAGCGCAGATTCCTGCGTATTATCCCTCCTATGATTGTTTTCATGGTGATATACAGCCTCTTTCCGGCCATTACCGGCACACAGTCTTGGGAGCAAGCTCTCGACACCCTATATCGCATTCCCCTCAACTTCCCCGAAAACGCCTTCCAGTTGTGGTTTATGTATCCCCTCATCGGACTTTACCTCCTCATACCTATCCTCTCCCCATGGCTTCGCACTGCCACTGCGCGTCAAGAGCAGTTCTTCATAGCCCTGTGGCTCATCACCACTTGCCTGCCTTTTGTCAACCAGTATTATGGCGATGTGCTGGGTCAATGTTGGTGGAATCAATACTATATGCTATATGATTTCAGCGGCTATCCCGGTTATCTCGTACTGGGTCACTATATCAAGCGCCATTTGAATTGGTCCAAACCCCAACGCCTTATGATAGGGTCGCTGTCACTTTTGGCAGGATGGGCATTTACCGTGCTATACTTCTATCAAACCGTCATACCCGGTACGCATCAAGAGCTAGAAGTGATCGAATTTGCCTGGAGCTTCTGCATTATCAACTGCGTAGTAGCCACTTTTGGCGCCTTCCTGCTCTTTACCACCATCGAGTGTCCAGGTATGCTATTCGGCTTGGTGCAGAACATTTCGCTCAACAGCTATGGACTCTACTTGATGCATCTGTTATGGCTCACGCTTTGGGCACCACTGCTCCAGCCCGCATTACCTGTAGGCATAGCCATTCCGGCCATAGCCATCGCCACATGGGTGAGTAGCTACCTCACCACATGGCTCATCTCCTTCTTGCCCGGCAAAAGATGGATCGTAGGTTAAGGAAGATGCTCATACTTTAGCCCTTATCCTGCTTAGGTTTACTTGTGTGGTGCCTAAGTATGAAGCAATGATACCCATAGGCACACGAAGAATGATGTCGGGATGGTGAGTGAGCAAGTCTCTATATCGTTCCAGCGTGGTCTTGAATTGCTTGTCAATGAATAGCGTTTCAGCAGTCATACAAGCTAATTCCGCATACCTACGTCCCCAATTGGCTATATGAACATCTGTTTGGTACAACTCAAGCAGATGTTCTATCTTTATTTCGTAGATAACCGAAGTCTCCAGTAAGTCGATACTGGCATACTCTTCAGAACCATTAAACACACTTTTTATGGGAAAAGCGAGTTCCCCGTCTCTTCCAAACCAAAAAGTGATGAGCTTCGTACCCCGACAAGCATAAGCCCTTACAAGTCCCTGCCTTACTATGTAAATCTTAGATGCTTTTTCATTCTGCTTATAAAGAATATGCCCTTTGGGATAAACATGTTCCTCCACAAGGTTCACAAATTTCATCATCGAATCATCGGGAAGATTATAGACCTTGCCAATGATTGAAGCTATACCGTCATTTTTTTCCATATACGAACTGTATTCCCGTCACAGTCCTACAAAGACACCATGTATTTTTGAGAATCAAGCATATCACGCCTTTTTGCCCCCAATATTAGGTTTTCACAAATAAGATCAAAAAAACAGCTTGTTCTGTTTTACTTTCATTCCTTTACCGGGTCTTATATATAGAACGTCCATTCAGAAGAGCTCATCACGAAGAGGTACGTGAAAACATGAATGTATAATGAAATAATATAAACTGGTATGTGTATAACAAAAAAATGATAGCGTATGAAACCGATTTGGAAATTATTAGCTTTAGGAGCAACTGTTATATTCCTGATGCAATCGTGCGTAACAGTGCGTCCCCCCCGCCATCGTCACCACCATCACAAGCGTCGCCCTGTCGTTGTGCAGTTGATAAGCGGCACGACCTTGTTTAACCGTCCTTCGGTCGAATGTCCGGTGGCATCAGAACCTGTCGTTTATGGAAATAAAGGATGACCGGGAACTGGTGGCAATAATGCTCAAAGAGCCGGAAAAAGGATTCCGGAGTCTGATGGCGAAGTACAAAGAAGCATTGTATTGGCACATTCGGCGATTGGTAGTGGCTCACGAAGATGCACAAGATGCCACACAAGAGGCTTTCGTGCGGATATTCCGGTCGCTGTCCAATTTCAAAGGCGAATACTCTTTCCGGTCATGGGTTTACAAGATTGCTACTAACGAGGCCTTGCGTATTTTGGACCAGCGGCGGGATGGCAGGATATCATTGGACGATTCTCCGACTGAATTGAACAGTATGTCGGCTGATGAATATGTCGATTACAGCGATTTGGAAACGGGCAAGTTGCAACAGGCTATCTTGACTCTGTCCACCAAGCAACAACTGGCTTTCAACTTACGATATTACAATGAGTTGGGATATGATGAAATCGCTGCAATTATCGACTCTACAACAGATAGTGCTAAATCAAACTATCATATTGCAAAAGAAAAGATTATCAAGTATATGAATTTAAACAGTTAGTCGTATGAGTGAAGATTTTGATTTTAACCGTATAGGTAAACGAATGCCCTATACCGCACCCAAAGGCTTTTTAGACGACATTGAAACGAATGTATGGGAGACTATAAAAGACGAGGTAATGCCGTCCAAGCCTAAGCGGAGCTATCGCCTTTGGTATTCTATATCCGGAGGACTTGTGGCGGCAAGCGTAGCATTGCTACTGGTTTTCAACGCTCTGCCGGAGCGTCATAAAACAACTGATCTTGAGTCATTCGAGCAAGCATTTTCTCAATTGAGCAGTGCCGACCAGAATTATCTATTTACCGTCTATCAAGACGACTTATTTATAAACGAATAAAAGTAATCAATCATGAAAAGTGTTTTTAAAATTCTTCTGTTTGCTATGGCAATGACCACTTTTTGCGTAAGTGCTTACGCTCAAAAAGATAACAGGCAACGTATGACAAGGGAACAATTAGCCGAAACACAGGCTAAATACATTGTGCAGGAGATGGCAATGAACGATACGACCGCAAAGAAGTTTGTTGCAACCTTTTGTCAGTTCCAAAAAGAGATTTGGGCACTTGGCCCCCGACCTAAGAGAGGAGTTTCAAGCGGGACGGATGCGGAAACAGAACAAGCCATTAAAGAACGGTTCGCGCATAGTCAAAAGATACTGAACCTGCGGCATAAGTATTATGAAGAATATAGCAAGTTCTTATCACAACAACAGATTGCACGTGTATATGAATTGGAAAGAAAGATGATGGATCGTCTGTATCATCGTTCTCAAAAGGAAAGGCTCAAAAACAATAAATAATTATGAAGAGAATTTTGAAAAATTTTAATCTGTATTGCCTTTCATTCCTCTTTTTGGCTGCAATGAATGCATGTCAGAATGACGATATGGTATCTATCGATACACAAGAACAGGAATCAAATTCCGAGAGTATTACTGTTGTTATTTCCGACGGGCTTCACAGTAATTGGAGCGAAGGCGACCCCATAATGCTAGTTCATAACGGACAGACTATTATTGTAGAAGCGCAAGAATCCGGCAGTTCATCCATCCTGTCTGGTTCTATTAAAGGAACTTTCACTGACGCTAACCCTTTATTTGGTATCTATCCGGCAGATAACGGAGTATCTTCAGACTATGAAAGTTTAACTGTAACCATACCTGCCACTCAAACCGGAAATGAGAATGGATATGATGAAAAGTCGGTAGTGGCAGTGGCCCGCACCACATCTAATTCTCTGAAATTTCAGACTGTTTGCGGTGGCATCAAGCTTAACTTCCAGATGTCGGGCGTAACAGGTATTGAACTTGAAAGTGTTGATGGCTATGCACTTTCAGGCACGGTCGGAATCAAATGGGATGAACAGAAAAAACCAGCAGTTGACAAAATAGAAAACGCCTATTCCATCATTACCTTCAGTGCTCCAAATGAGTCCGGTTTCATCCCCGGCAAGGATTATTATATCTCGACCCTGCCTTGTGATGTTTATGGAGGTTATAGACTTTCCATTTACAAGGACGGCTTGGTAGCTCATCATTTCAGTGTACATCAAACGATAGAGCGAGCCGGTTATATAACACCGAACGATTTGGTGGAAAGCGAGTTGGAGTTCGACGACCCGGATGCGCCGCTTGTAGAAGAAGAACGTCCGGAACTGGATGCCACGACAACAGCTCTTCTTCGCCAGTACCAGCAAAACCCGACAGAAGACAACAAGCAGACTCTTTTGAATCAAATGGAATTACGGTATGATAAAGTTGTCGCACGAAAGAAAGCCAAACTTCGTGAATTGGAGAGGGAGGCAAAGACTCCTGACCTCGTAGAAGAAATGCAGGGTATTGTGGATGAAATGGTTGAGAACCGAGATATTCGGCTGGAACAACAATTCCTGCGACTCATTGACCCTCGAAATGACGATGATCCGAATGATGCCTGGATGGTGTTGCGCGGTGCATCAGCTCCAAATGCCTACATAGGTTATGCTCCTGTGACAAATGCCGAATACGCAGACTTCAAAGAGGGATTCATTTATAATGCAGGAGAGGAGAACTACCCGGTAGTGAACATTACAATTGCCGAAGCTACGGCTTATTGCGACTGGCTTACGGCTCAAGATAACGCCCATGTATATCGGCTTCCGACCGATGAAGAATGGATTCTTGCTGCCGGACACATGCCGAAGGATGTTACAATGAACTCCGGCCGCGTGGAAACGGGATTGACACCGGTGGATGCCTATAACCAGACGACAGGCGCATGTGGAGGTATTGATTTCTGGGGCAACTGTTGGGAATGGACTTCCTCGACCGATGCGGGCGGTTCGTACATTATCAAAGGAGGCAGTTGGGATTCAGAACGTGATGATTGCCGTAGCGAGAAATCAGATGATGTAAGGACAGGTACGAGGGGGTATGCCAATGTCGGTTTCCGAGTGGTAAGGACTGATGTATCCAATGCACGATAGATGCACAGTATTTCAAGCAGTTGACCAATGAACAGATTGACCGATTATTGACGGGATACTCAAAACACATCAATTTATGAGAAGATACGACTTCCAGAATCTCTGCGGGATGGTGAGAAGTACAGCCATGCGACATATCCGGCGCTTACTCGATGAAGGAAAGCTGAAAAATGAAGGCAGTGTGATGCAACCGGTTTATGTACCCGGAGACGGATATTATGATAATAATGAATAGATTACATAAGAAACGACCAGACCGGAAGTATGAGGGTAAACGGTTGCCCTCATACTTCCGGTCTAGCTGCCATCATAGTTGGAAGCACTATGAATAAAGGTTTTGAAGTGATTTATGAGAGTATGACAGCAAAATCAATAAAAAAAGAATTGGTAGTCATACCGATACTCTTCCTCCGCTGATTATTTGTTCTCAGCTTTCTGAGTATAAATCAAATCACCCCTTTGACTGATTGTCCATAAGCCGTCCACCAGTCGCACATTCTTTGTATCATCGTCTTCTACATTCCACGCATAGCCACCCGACGGCAAACTACGTCTCTCCAGTATTTCATTGGGTTGCTTATCCGAGAAGAAGAGTTCAGCACGTGTGGAATCGGGGCTGAAAACGATAAAAGCAGAAGTCTCGCCTCCGTTAACTGCCTCTGTACGAATACCTTTTTCAAATAAACGGATGCAGTCTTTTTGTACTTCACACCATACGTATCCGGCAGAACCAATACAACCGTGCTCATCACGGTCACCGCCCAATCGGGGAGCCTGCGGATATTGAACCAATTTGGAAGCCTGCATTCCCGGTGTATATTTCCCTGCATAAAATACTTCCAATGTATCATTCAGAAGCAAACCGTCAACTTGTTCCTTGTTCGCATCCATCGTATTAAACGAAAGCGTGTCATTCTTATCCGTAACAATGGATACCGTATTCATTGACGCATCGCAAACAATCCCTTTGGAGCTTTTCATCTCCGACGAGCAACTGCCCATAATACACAAAACTCCTAATGCCAATAACGCTGTTTTCATTTTTCTAAATTGTTAGTTGGTTTAAATCGGAAGCAAAGATACAGATTATATGGTACAAAGGAGTATTTTATCAACGAATGCTTTTTTAAAAGACTTTTTTTAAGTTATTTTGCGCGAAGATTATTACGAACTTATCAACTTATGGATTGGATTGGCCTTGATTTAACATTCCCTATCACCGACCCTACATGGATATTTCTCCTTGTACTCCTTATTATATTGTTTGCCCCTATCCTATTGAACAAACTGCGTATCCCGCATATTATAGGAATGATCCTGGCAGGACTGGCAATTGGTGAACACGGCTTCAATATTCTGGCACGCGACAGCAGTTTCGAGCTATTCGGGAAAGTCGGTCTCTATTACATCATGTTTCTGGCAGGCCTTGAAATGAATATGGGAGACTTCAAGGAGACACGAAACAAAGCGTTAGTACTGGGATTACTGGCTTTTATCGTCCCCATAGGAATAGGATTTGTGGCAAATGTATCGTACCTGAAATACGGCGTAATCACTTCCGTACTGCTGGCCAGTATGTACGCGTCACATACCCTTGTAGCCTATCCCATCGTCACACGCTTTGGCGTATCACGCCATCGCAGCGTAAGTATCGCGGTAGGAGGAACTGCAGTGACGGACACACTCACACTGTTGGTTCTCGCCGTTGTAGGCGGACTGTTCAAAGGGGAGACAGGTGGTCTGTTCTGGATTTGGCTGGTAATAAAAGTCATCTTTCTAGGTGCGTTTATCATCTACGTTTTTCCACGTGTCGGCCGCTGGTTCTTCCATCGGTACAATGATAATGTAATGCAATTCATTTTCGTCCTGGCTATGGTCTTTTTGGGAGCAGGACTGATGGAGTTCGTAGGTATGGAAGGGATTCTAGGAGCTTTCCTGGCAGGCTTGGTATTAAACCGGCTCATTCCGCACGTATCCCCCTTAATGAATCATCTGGAATTTGTCGGCAATGCGCTTTTCATTCCTTATTTTCTTATCGGAGTGGGAATGTTGATTAACCTGCGCGTCATCTTCGGGCACGGAGATGCGCTGAAAGTGGCTGCCGTAATGATTATAATGGCTCTGACCGGCAAATGGATCGCTTGTTGGCTGACACAGAAGATCTACAAGATGTCTGCTCTTGAACGAAAGCTAATGTACGGGCTGAGTACCGCACAAGCGGCGGCTACATTGGCGGCCGTGCTGGTGGGATATAACATTATCCTGCCCGGAGGAGAACGCCTGCTGAATGACGATGTACTGAACGGAACGGTACTACTGATTCTGGTAACCTGTGTGGTAAGTTCGCTGATAACGGAACGGGCAGCCAAAAAGGTTGCCATAGACGACTCTGAACCGGAGAAAACCTCTTCGACAACAGAAACGGAAAAGATCTTAGTGGCTCTTAACAATCCGAACACCATCGAAGATATGGTAAATCTTTCTTTAGTTATACGTGACCCGAAATTGAAAGATAATCTATTGGCAATCAATGTAATCAATGATGATAACACTTCCGACAATCTGAGAATGCGGAGCAAACGTTATCTGGAAAAAGCGGCTATGATGACGACAGCGGTCAACGTCCCGTTGAAACAAATTACCCGTTATGACCTGAATATCGCTTCCGGCATTATCCATTCCGCCAAAGAGAATGAGATAACAAGCATTATCACCGGGTTGCACCACAAGGCAAACATCACGGATTCATTTTTCGGTGTACTTGCCGAACACCTGCTGAAAGGATTGAACTGTGAGCTTATTATTTCCAAATTCCTGATACCGGTTCACACGCTTAAACGGATTGTCGTAGCCGTTCCACCGAAAGCAGAATATGAATCCGGCTTTCCCCGTTGGATGGAACATTTTTGCCGGATGGGAAGTACGCTCGGTTGCCGGGTACATTTCTTTGCAAATGAAAAGACAACCGCCCGCCTGCAAACATTGATAAAGAAAAAGCATAAACAGGTGCTGACCGATTTCTCTCTTTTGGAAGATTGGAATGACTTGCTGGTATTAACAGGACAAGTAAGTTACGACCATTTATTAGTCATTATCAGCGCACGACCGGGAACTCTCTCTTACGACAGTTCTTTTGAGAAACTACCGAGACAGCTTAGTAAATACTTCTCCAACAATAGCTTAATCGTATTATATCCTAACCAATCGGGAGAACCATTAGATACGTCGTTCTTCTCTAAACTATACACTGATACCGAAACCCGGCATTATGAAAAGGTGGGTAAATGGTTTTACAGGTGGTTTAAGAAAGACTGATATTTCATAGTGTTTCCCTTGTTAGATAATGATGAGACGACCACTTTCCATGAGACATACTTTGGAAACACATTAGCTTTTTATAATATGAACAAACATTTTTCGCAAAAATACGTAAGCAGTTCGTAAGCAGTTACATAACTAGTTCTATTTATGGATAAACATCAGGAATTTTAGCTTATGCGCAAAGTGCTCCTTTGGATTTTTCCCAATATTTTGGGGAACTGCCAGAAGAACAACAAAGTGCAACAAATTGCCGCTGTCGCATCGGATATTGCTTCAGCTGCATATACCCCGGCTACTCCCATAAAATGCGGTAATATTAATGCCAATGGGATCAATAGGATTACTTTGCGCAACAAGGCTATGAAAATAGATATTCTTGCTTGCCCCAAAGCTACAAACATATTTTGGCAGGCTCGCTGTAATCCGAAGATAGTCATACCGCCCAAGAAAACAGGCATTGTCCAGCGGACTGTTTCTATCAGTCTTTCATCACTCGTAAAGGCGGAAGCTACTGTTGAGGGGAAAAGAATCATAAAC